>Ga0307318_10000090_pt1 | contig 27194 bp, 24 predicted proteins | sample ER_DNA_367_FD_194500 | JGI IMG/M metagenome (GOLD analysis project Ga0307318, IMG submission 194500) | Bulk soil microbial communities from the East River watershed near Crested Butte, Colorado, United States - ER_DNA_367 | ecosystem: Environmental > Terrestrial > Soil > Floodplain | place...
GTCGGCACCAACGCCGACGTGACCAAGGGCCTGTCGATCATCGACGCCTACGCCCAGGGCCACCCCAACCTGGCCGGGATGCTGGCGGTCGACGCCGGCTCGACCCAGTCGGTGGGCCAGGTGGTGCAGAAGTACAACATGCGCTCCAAGAGCCTGAAGGTCGCCGGCGGGTTCGACCTGGTGCCCGAGACCCTGAACGCCATCAAGGGAGGCAGCCTCGACTACACCATCGACCAGCAGCCGTACTTGCAGGGGTTCCTGCCGGTGCTGTACCTCTACATGTACAAGCTGTCGGGAGGCCTGGTCTTCCCGTCCGAGACCAACACCGGCCTGCTGTTCGTGACCAAGGACAACGTCGACCCCTACCTGCAGACCAAGACCCGCTTCGAGGGGTCCAGCACCGAGCAGCAGGTGGTGCAGCGTTCGGGAGCGATCGCCGGCTAGCCGAGGGACAGGGTGAGCGACACCGTCGACGTCGCCGAGAGGGTCGAGCCGGCTCCGGCCGGCCGGCCCTCTCGCGGGCTGCTGCGGCGGGTCGGCGACGCCTTCCTGCGCCGGCGCGAGGCCAGCGTCCTGGTGGTCGCCGTCGCCCTCGGCGTCTACTTCGCCTCGGCCTCGCCGGCGTTCCTCACCCAGCCCAACCTGGTCAACATCGCCCAGGCGACCGCGCCGGTCGCGATCATCGCCGCCGGCATGGTGCTGGTGCTGGTCAACGGCGAGATCGACCTGTCGGTGGCGGCGGTGTACGCGCTGGCCCCGTTCAACATGCACTACCTGGTCGACTACTACCACGTGAACATCCTGCTGGCGATCGTCCTGGCCCTGGCCATCTCGGCCCTGATCGGCTTCATCAACGGCTTCATCACCGTGTTCCTCCGGGTGCCGTCGTTCGTGACCACCCTGGGCACCGCCTACATCGTCATCGGCATCGTGCTGGTCACCTCGCACGCCTACCCGGCGCCGATCCCGGACGCCGCCACCCCGACCATCCGGGCCTGGTTCGGCGACTCGGACTGGGCCCACCTCACCTGGTGCCTGCTGATCGTGGCCTGCTTCCACGTGCTGCTGACCAGGACCCGCTGGGGCCTGCACACCATCGCCGTCGGCGGCAACCCGCTCGGCGCCACCGAGGCCGGGATCCGGGCCGGCCGCATCAAGATCGGCAACTTCATGATGGTGGCCACCCTGGGCGGCTTCGCCGGCATGCTGGACGCCTTCCGCATCAACACCATCGACCCCAACCTGGGCGGCGGCTTCGGGATCATGTTCACCGCCGTCTCGGCCGCGGTCATCGGGGGCACCGCGCTGGCCGGCGGGTCGGGCACCGTCATCGGGGCGGCCCTTGGCGCGCTGGTCCTGGCCGAGCTGCAGGACGGCATGAACCTGATCGGCATCAGCGCCAACCCGTACTTCATCATCCTGGGGGTCGCGATCCTGGTCTCGATGATCGCCAACGTGTACCTGTCCAGGCTCCGCCGGGCGGGCCGGGCCTGATGGCCGGCGACGGCGGCGGCGAGGCCCTCCGGGTCGAGCACGTGGCCAAGCGCTTCGGCGGGCTCACCGCCCTCCGCGACGTCAACCTGCGCCTGGCCAGGGGCGAGGTGCTCGGCCTGATCGGCGACAACGGCGCCGGCAAGTCGACCCTGATCAAGGTCATCTGCGGCTTCCACCAGCCCGACGCCGGCAAGATCTTCGTGGGCGGCGAGGAGGTCGTGCTCAAGTCCGTCGACCACGCCCGCACCCTCGGGATCGACACCGTCTACCAGGACCTGGCGCTGGTCAACGAGCTGAGCGTCTACCACAACATGTTCCTCAACCGGGAGCTGGTGCGCTGGCCGCTGCTCGGCAACCGGCGCATGCGGCGGCTGGCCCAGCAGCACCTCGAGAACATGGGGGTGAACATCCCGTCGGTCGACGACGAGGTGGCCAAGCTGTCCGGCGGCCAGCGCCAGGCGATCGCGGTCGCCCGCTCGGTCTACAGCGACGCCAAGATCCTGCTGCTGGACGAGCCGCTGGCGGCCATGGGGGCCAAGGAGGGCGCCCTCATCCTCGACCTGGTCCGCGACCTCAAGGACCGGGGCGACGTCTCGATCATCATCATCGCCCACAACTACGGCCAGATCCTCGAGGTCTGCGACCGGATCAACCTGCTCCAGCACGGGTCGATCACCTTCGACAAGCCGACCTCGGAGACGTCGGTGCAGGAGCTGACCGACCTGGTCGTGGCCGAGTACCGCGCCGCCCGGACCCAGAAGCTGCGGCCCGACCCGAGCGCCAACGCCCGCCCGACGCCGCGCCCCTGATGCGCGCCCTGGTCGTCGACGGGCCCGGACGGGCCGCCGTCAGCGACGTCCCCGAGCCGGTCCCGGGGCCGGGAGAGGTGCTGGTCGAGGTCGCCGCCGCCGGGATCTGCGGCTCCGACCTCGAGCTGCTCGAGGGCCGCCGTCCGGCCGCCTACGTCAGCTACCCGGTGGTCCCCGGGCACGAGTGGGCCGGGCGCGTCCGGGCCGCGGGCGCGGGCGTGCGCGACCTCGCCCCGGGCGACCCGGTGGTCGCCGAGGGGCTCCGGTCCTGCGGGGTCTGCGACCGCTGCGCCGAGGGGCGCACCAACCTCTGCACGGCCGGGTACGCCGAGACCGGCTTCACCCACCCCGGCGCCCTTGCCGAGCGCCTGGTGGTCCCGGCCGGCCTCGTCCACCGCCTGCCGGCGGACCGGCCGGTGGAGGCTGCCGCCCTGCTGGAGCCGGCCGCCTGCGTGGCCAGCGGGCTGCTCGAGGCCGGGCTCCCGCTCCCCGGGTCGCGGGTCGCGGTGGTCGGCGACGGCCCGCTGGGCCTGCTCGCCCTGCTGCTGCTGCGGACCGTCTCCCCCGGCGAGCTCGCGCTCGTGGGCGGCCGGCCCGCCCGGTCCGCGTTCGGGCCACAGTGCGGGGCCACCCGGGTCGTGGCCGCCGCCGACCAGGACGGCCTGGCCGGCCTGGCCGGTCGCTTCGACGCCGTGATCGAGGCGACCAACGACCCGGCGGGGGCCGCGGCCGCCCTGGCCCTGCTCCGCCGTGGCGGCACCGCGGTCCTGCTCGGCATCTCCGGCGCCGGGCGGCCCACGATCGACCCGGACACGGTCACGCTCAACCAGCTCCGCGTCCAGGGCGGCTTCGCCGCCTCACGGGCCGCCTGGCGCTGGGTCGTCGCCCTCTACGCCAAGGGGATCCTCGACCCCGCGCCGCTGGTGACCCACCGGTTCGACCTGGAGGACGCGGCCGCGGCGTTCACGGCCCTGACCGCCCCCGACGGCGACGCGGTGAAGATCCTGGTCCACCCCGCGGGCGACCGGTAGCCGGCGGCAAGGATGGGATTCGAACCCATGGACGCCTTGCGACGTCAACGGTTTTCGAGACCGCCCCATTCGTCCACTCTGGCACCTTGCCGTTGCGGAGTATAGCGGCGGGAGGTGAAGAAGGAGCGGAGCAGGGCGGTGCTGGCGTCGGCCAGGACGCCGCGCTGGACCTCGACCCGGTGGGCGAGGCGGGGGTCGCGGACCAGGTCGAACAGGGAGGTGACGGCGCCGGCCCTGGGGTCGTCGGCGCCGAACACAAGGCCGGCGACGCGGGACTGGACCAGGGCGCCGGCGCACATGGCGCAGGGCTCGAGGGTGACCACCAGGGTGCAGCCGTCGAGGCGCCAGCTGCCGAGGGCGGCGGCGGCGGCGCGCAGGGCCTCCAGCTCGGCGTGGGCGGTGGGGTCGGCGCGCTGCTCGCGGCGGTTGTGGCCGCGGGCCAGCTCGGTTCCGTCGGGGGCGACCACGACGGCGCCGACCGGGACGTCGTCGTGGTCGACGGCAGCCCTGGCCTCGTCCAGGGCGTCCCGCATCCAGCGCTCGGCCGCGGTGGCGTCGATCATCCGCCCACGATGCCGGGTCGACGGACATGGCGCCATACGGAGATGGTGGACAGTGCAACCATCCTGCTTGACTAGCCCATGCGACCCGCAATGCCCAGGAAAGCTAGGCCGAATGGTCCAACTTGCGTTTAGGCCTCGACGGTGCCCCGGCGTTCCGGGGAGACTGCGCCCCGCAACGGGGGGCGCACCGGGGGGGCGCCAAGGGGGGGCTCGACCTCCGAGGCGATGGGCAGCGGGACAGTTCGCCAAGCGGACACCGCGGCCCATCGCCTCGGTCGTTTCCCGGCCCGTTTCCTATGCTTACGGTGATGAGCGAGCCGGAGCTGGACTTCATCGCCGGGGCGACCGCGACCGAGATCGCCGGCAGCATCGAGCGCGCCGTCCGCCAGGCCCGGCTCGGCCCGGGCGAGCGGCTGCCCACCATCCGCCAGCTCGGCCTGCGGCTCGGGGTCAGCCCGACCACGGTGGCGGCCGCCTACGCCCGGCTGCGGGCCAGGGGTGTGGTCACGGCCAGGGGCCGCGGGGGGACCGCCGTGGCCGACCGGCCGCCCCTGCCGGTGGGCGAGCCGCCGGCCCTCCTCCCGCCGGGCGTCCGCGACCTCACCCACGGCCGGGCCGACCCGGCGCTGCTGCCGCCGCTGGACCCGGCTCTCGCCCGGGTCGACCGCCGCCATCACCTGTACGGCGAGGACCCGGTCCTGCCCGAGCTGGCCGCCCTGGCCACCGCCCAGCTGGAGGCCGACGGCGTCCCGGTGGCCGGGCTGGCCGTGGTCGGCGGGGCGCTGGACGGGGTCGAGCGCATCCTCCAGGCCCACCTGCGCCCAGGGGACCGGGTGGCCGTGGACGACCCGGGGTTCCCGCCGGCCCTCGACCTGGTCCGGGCCATGGGCCTGCGGCCCGAGCCGGTCGCGGTCGACGACGACGGCCCGCTGCCCGAGGGGCTGGCCGGCGCGCTCGCCGCCGGCTGCGGCGCCTTCGTGACCACCCTGCGGGCCCAGAACCCCACCGGCGCCGTCGCCGGCCCGGCCCGCCTGGAGGAGCTCGGCCGGGTCCTGGAGGCGCACCCTCAGGTCGTGGTCGTGGAGGACGACCATGCCGGCCCGGTGGCCGGCGCCCCCGGGGTCACCCTGGCCGGCGCCGACCGCCCCTGCTGGGCGCACGTGCGCTCGGTCTCCAAGTGGCTCGGGCCCGACCTGCGCCTGGCCGTGCTGACCGGCGACCCACAGACGGTGGCCCGCGTGCAGGGCCGCCAGCTCGTCGGCATGGGCTGGGTCAGCCACGTGCTCCAGGGCCTGGCCGTGGCCATGTGGTCGGCGCCGGGCGGGACGGCCCTGCTGGAGCGGGGCCGCGAGACCTACCGGCGGCGGCGCGAGGCCCTGGCGGGCGCGCTCGCGGCCAGGGGCATCGAGGCCCACGCCCGCTCGGGGATGAACGTGTGGGTGCCCGTGGCCGACGAGGGCGCGGTCACCCGGCGCCTGCTGGATGCCGGCTGGGCCGTTCTCGCCGGCGAGCGGTTCCGGCTGCGCAGCCAGCCCGCGATCCGGGTTACCGTGTCAACGCTTGACGTGACCGAGGCCGACAGGCTCGCCGACGACATCGGGGCCGCCATGGCGCCCCGGCGCCGGACCCGGCTGGCCTGATTGACCTCCTGGAGTCGGGAGGGTTAGCTGGCGCTTCCCGGGAAAGACGGGGCTCGCGGATGATTGGTGTCGCCAGCCCGGCCACCAGCCCCTAGGATCGACCGACGACGCGGCGCTGGAGGATGCGATGACACTACCGACGATCGACCAGGCCCGCTCCTGGCGGGGCATGACCCTTGTGGCCACCGACAACGAGCCGGTGGGCAAGATCGAGGCCATCTACGTCGACAAGACGACCAGGCAGCCCGAGTGGGCCCTGGTCCACACCGGCCTGTTCGGCAGCTCGCGCACGTTCGTGCCGCTGGCCGACGCCGCCCAGCTCGGCGACACCGTCAAGGTGCCGCACGACACCTCGGTGGTCCGCGAGGCCCCCCGGCTGGAGGAGGGCGCCGAGCTGTCCGAGGAGGACGAGGCCCGCCTCTACGCCCACTACAGCATCCGGTACACGACCGAGCAGTCCTCGAGCGGCCTGCCCGTCGGCGAGGCCGCCCCGGCCCCGGCGGCGGCGCCCCTGGCGACCGACGCCACCGCCCAGCTGCCGCCCTCGGCCCGGCTCGAGGCCGACGTGCCGGCCGCCGGGGCGGCCGCGGGGACCAGCCCGACGGCGGCCACCCAGCCGGCCGGGGCCTCCTGGTCCGGCGGGGCGACCGGCCGCACCAGCGCCGGTGACGGCGGGCCGGGCCGCGGAAAGGGCAAGCAGGCCGCCGCCGGGGTCGGCGCGGTCGCCCTGGCCGCCGGCCTGGTCGCCCTGCGGCGCCGGCGCCGCAAGCCACCGACCCTGGGCGAACGGGTCGGCCAGGTCAGCCGCGAGACCGCCGACGCCCTGACCCGGGCCGCCGCCGAGGTGGCCGAGAGCGGCCGCCGGGCCGCCCAGGCGGCCGTCGCCAGCGGGACGGCCGCCGCCGCCGAGGGCAGCCGCGCCGCCCGCAAGGCCGCCCAGCAGGCCGCCCAGCAGGCCGCCCGCGCCAGGCAGGAGGCGGCCAAGAGCCGCCAGCGGGCCGCCAAGAAGGCCGCGGCCGGCGGGACCGCCGCCGACGAGCAGGGGCGGCGGGCCGCCAAGAAGGCCGCCAAGGCCAGCAAGCGGGCCAGCAAGGAAGCCGCCAAGGCCGGCAAGCAGGCGAGCGAGCAGGCCACCGCCGCGGCCGCGGCGGCCGCGGCGGCCGCGGCGTCCAAGCGCCGGGCCCGCAAGCGGGCGCAGGCGCGCAAGCAGGCCGCCGCGGCGACCGCCGAGGCGGCCCGGTCGGTGGTCTCGGTCCCGGCGTCGGCCGGCCGCAAGGTGCAGCAGGCCGACCTCGGCAAGCGGGCACGCAAGAGCGCCCCCAAGAAGCGACGGAGGTCGAAGATGAAGGGTACGGGCAAGCTCGGCATGCTGGTCGGCGCCGCGATCGGCTACGTCCTCGGCGCCAAGGCGGGCCGCGAGCGCTACGAGCAGATGACCGCCAGCGCTCGCCAGGTGCTCGACCATCCGCAGGTCAAGCGGGTCATCGACAGCGCCCCGGGCAACCTCGGGGCCCGCGTGGAGCAGGTCGCGAACAAGGCCGCCGACAAGGTCCAGGAGGCCGGTGACAAGGTCGCGGCCGGCGGGTCGGGCACCACCGGGGCCACCAGCGGCACCACCACGACGACGGCCACCCCGAGCACCTCGACCACCCGGACCACGCCGGCGGCCCCGAGCACGTCGGGCTCCTCGGCCAGCACGGCCACCACCCCGGGCGTCCCCAGCACCTCCACCGGGGCGGCGACGACCACCTCCGGCTCGGAGGCCGGCGCCGCCACCACCACCGACACCGGCACCACCACCAAGCGCTCGGGCTCGGGCGAGCGCAAGTCCAAGAGCAGCTGAGCAGGAGCCGACCGCCCGGAGCCGGCCGCCATCGCGCCGGCTCCGGTGCCGCCGTCCCCGAGGGCGGCTACCCGCCGCTACGCCGAGCGGGTGCCTGGGCTCTTGTTCCCCTCCTCGGACACCGGCCGCTCGGACAGGCTGTCGACCAGCGCCCGGATCTCGCTGTCCGGGTACCGGCGGTGGCCGCCGAGGGTGCGGACGAAGGGCAGCTTGCCCTCCTTGGCCCAGCGGGAGACGGTCTTCGGAGACACCTGGAGCAGCGCCGCGGCCTGCGACGCGGTCAGGTGCTTGGGTTCACTCGGCTTGGGTTGGCGCATCTGACTCCCTCATACGGTCAGGTCCGGACCGGACCAGCTGTCGCTCATGGTGTGTCGCGAGCCGGCAGCGGCGAAGCTCCTGCGCATGCGGGCAGTTGTGTACTCCGTATGCTCGCCCGGAGCCTGCTGGACGATGACCACCACTAGCCCCTCCCTCCGTAGACCGCCGCGTACCTTCTGGGCTCCGCGGCGACTTAGGGGCTATTGCTTCCCAAGGGCACCATAAGTGCTCAAGGGGAGTTCAGCAACCTAGGTGGTACGAGGTATGCTCGGTCGCATGTCTCACATTCCGGGACAGGCCGACCAGGGACCGGCGGCGGTGGACGTGTACAGCGCCCGCTGCCCGTCCCGGGCCGCCCTCGCCCTGATCGCCGACAAGTGGGCCGTGCTGGTCGCCGCGTGCCTGGTCGACGGGCCCAAGCGCCACTCCTGGCTCCGCCACCAGATCGGCGGCATCTCCGGGAAGATGCTCACCCGGACGCTGCGCGAGCTGGAGCGGGCCGGCCTGGTCGAGCGGCGCATCTTCCCCGAGGTGCCGCCCCGGGTCGAGTACTCGCTGTCCCCGCTCGGCTCCAGCCTGCGCGAGCCGGTGGCGGCCCTCACCGACTGGGCCAAGGCCAACGGCCGCCTGGTCGTCGAGGCGAGAACGCGCAACGGCCTGCCGGTGGAACGATCAAGGTAGGGAGGGGCCCGGCCGGGTCTAGGGGTGGCGGCGGCCGTCCCGCAGCATCTGCACGGCCTGCTCGACCCGGCGCCGGCGGGTCGTCTCGCGCCTGGCCTCGGCCACCCACTGCGCGTACTCGCGCTGGTGGGTGTAGGACAGGCCGTCGAAGGCGGCCCTGGCCTCGGGGTCGACGGCCAGGGCGCCGGCCAGGTCGGCCGGCGGGTCCACGGTGCGTGGCTGGTCGTCGGCCTCCAGCTCGATCACCACGGCGTCGCCGGCCGCGACCCCGGCGGCCTCGCGCAGGGCGCGGTTGACCGGCAGGTAGTAGCGGCCGCCGTACACGGCCACGGTGCTGCGGAACGGCTGGCCGTTGATGGTGCCCCTGACCGGGGCCCGGGCCCTGCCGAAGGTGGCCGGCACGTCCAGCGGGACCTCGAAGAACACCCCGCCGTCCTCGGCGGCCAGCACGGTCTCGAAGCGGTGGGTCGCCATGGCCAGATCGTAAACCCTGCCAACGTCCCCGACCCGGCAGGGTCCTTGTTGTACCCTGCCGCCAGCTCACAGCGCCTATCCACAGGTGGTGCACATGCGGCGAGTCGCCGTGGCCAACCAGAAAGGCGGCGTCGGGAAGACGACGACGGTGGTCAACCTCGGCGCCGCCCTCGCCGAGCAGGGCCGGCGCGTGCTCGTGATCGACCTGGACCCGCAGGCCAACGCGAGCACCTGGCTGGGCACCGTCGACGCCCGCGCCCTCTACGAGGTCTTCGAGAACGGCGCCCCCCTCGAGAAGGCCGTCCGCGCGACCGGCGTCGACAACCTCGACCTGGTGCCGTCGTCGTCCTGGATGACGAGGGCCGAGCGGAACGCCGCCAGCCAGGCCGGGGCCGAGATGATCCTGCGCCAGGCCGTGGAGGAGCTGCCTCCCGACGGCTGGGACTACATCTTCATGGACTGCCCGCCCGCCCTGGGCCTGCTCTGCTACTCGGCCCTGGCCGCCTGCAACGAGGTCCTGATCCCGGTCCAGACCCGGGTCATGCCGCTGGCCGGCCTGGTCGCCCTCAACCAGACGATCGACACCGTCAAGCTCCGCCTCAACCGCCGCCTGCGGCTGTCCGGCGTCCTGGCCTCCCAGGTCGACAGGCGCACGGCCCTGTCCAGGGAGATCGTGGAAAGCCTGCGCGAGCGGTTCGGTGACGTGGTCATGCAGACCATGATCCGCGAGAGCGTCCGGGTCGCCGAGGCGCCAGGGCACCGCCTCCCGGTCACCATCTACGCCCCTGACAGCTCCGTGGCGGACGACTACCGGGCCGCCGCGGCGGAGTTCCACACGAGGAGTGCCGCGGATGGCCAGACCCAAGCGGATGGGCGCCTACAACGCGCTCGATGACCTGCTGCCCGGGCCGGCCTGGGACCCGGACGCTGCCGACCCGGCCGGCGGGCCGGCAGCCCCTCCGCGGCGGCCGCGGCTGGAACCGGTCCCCGACCCGGCCCGGCCGTCCCGGCGGCGCCCGGGCCGCCGCCGTGGCGCCAACGCCCTCGACGACCTGCTCCCCGGCCCGGCGGGCCCCGGCGGCGTGGACGACCTGCTCCCCGGCCCCTCGGCCCCGTCGGGGCGGCGACGGCAACCGGCGTGGAACCGGCCTTCGGCCGGCGGCCGGGCCGGCCGGCATCTCGGGGTCTGGAACCCGCTCGACGGGCCACCGCCGGCCCGGGCCGCGCCGGCTCCGGTCCCGGCGCCGGCCAAGGCCCGGGTCGGCTTCCGGCTGCCCGCCGACCTGGTCGAGACGGCCAGGGACGCGGTCGCCCACTTGGCCGAGACGGGCGACCGGACGACGCTGACCGCCCTCGCCGAACGGGCCCTGCGGGTGGAGCTGGCCCGGCTGGCCATCACCCACAACCACGGCCAGCCGTTCCCGCCCCGGGACGCCTGACCCGGCCGCGCCCGGTTACCGGGCCGTTAGGTCGGCCTGCGACGGTTCGCGGCGGCGCCTCGGCGGCGCCCGCCCGCTCCCGGACCGCGCCCGTCAGGAACCGTCGCGATGCCCCACCGCCCCGCCCTGCCGCTCGCCGCCCTGCTGGCCGGCGTCGCCCTGCTCGCCTCCGCCTGCTCCCTGACCGACCTGCCCGGCCCGGAGCGCCAGGATCGGGCGGCGGCGGCCCACGCCCACCGGGCCCCCCACCGGCCCGGACCGACCGTGGCCACCGCCGCCCCGGTCCAGGTGGTGATGAACGACCGCTTCCGCTACCGGCCCAGCTCGATCGTCGTCCGGGCCGGCCACCGGGTCACCTTCGCGGTGACCAACGCCGGCAAGCTCCCCCACGAGTTCATCCTCGGCGACCGCGCGACCCAGCTCGACCACGAACGCCAGATGCAGGCGATGCCCGCCGACGGCGACCACATGATGCACGCCCACACTCACGGCTCCGCCGGCCACGCCAGCGGCGGCCTCACCGTCCCCCCGGGTCAGACCAGACGCCTGACCTGGACCTTCCATGACCCCGGGGTCGTCCTCTACGGCTGCCACGTCCTCGGCCACTGGGCCGCCGGCATGAAGGGCACCATCGTGGTCCTCGCCCCCGACCAGCACCTGCCCCTCCCGGTCGTGGCCGCCGCGGGCCGCTGAGCGGCCCTAGAGGTACTGGCCGGAGGGGTCGGGGCCGGGGCGGCCGGGGAGGGCGCGGCGGCGCATCTCCTCGAGCTGGTTGCGGGCGGTCATCTGCTGGGCGAACAGGGTGGCCTGGATGCCGTGGAAGAGGCCCTCGAGCCAGCCGACGAGCTGGGCCTGGGCGACCCGGAGCTCGGCCTCGCTGGGGGTCTCTTCGCCGACGAAGGGGCGGGCGACCCGGCCCAGCTCCTCGGCCAGGTCCGGGGACAGGCTGTCGGACAGCTCGCGCACGGAGATGTCGTAGATATCGCGCATCCGGTCCCGGCCGGCCTCGTCCAGCGGGGCGTGGCGGACCTCCTCCAGGAGCTGCCTGACCATGGCGCCGATGCGCATGACCTTGGCCGGGCTGGCCACGGACTCGGTCGACGGCTGCTCGCTGGGCTGCTGCTCGGTGGGCCCGACGACCACCACGCCAGGGACGGGGGCCTCGGTCGGCTGCTGAGGTGGCTGCTCGGTCATGTCGGCATCTTCGCGCAGCCCGGCCACCGCCGCCACCTCCACGCCGCCGGCGTACATCTCCAGGCGGAGGCGGCGGCTCGGCCCCCAGGGTGACGCGGCCAGGCCCCCGGGGCGGTACGGTGCAGCGATGCGCATCCCGGATGGCCGCCGGCAACGGCTGCGCACCGCCGGTCCCTGGGTCCTCGACGGGCTGCTGGCGGTGGTCGCGGCCGGCGCCAGCGTGGCCACCCTGGCCACGGTGCTCCCGTTCGACCCCGGCTCGCCGCGGGCCTGGGCCGCCTACCTGCTGGTGCTGGCCCACACCCTGCCGATCGCGGTGCGCCGGCGCTGGCCGGTGGCCGTGCTGGCCTGGGGCCTGGCCACCGGGGCAGCGTTCGCCGCGCTCGGGCTCAACCTGGTCTCGCTGACCTTCGCGGTCCTGGTCTACGTCTACACCGTCGCCGCCCACCGCCCGCGGCGCGCCTCCCTGGCCGGCCTGGCCGCCACCGAGGCCCTGCTCGTCCTGGTCTGGCTGGCCCGGCCGCGGGCGATCGGCGACGGCGGGACGCTGGTGCTCGACGGCCTGGTCGTGGCCGCCGGCTGGTGGCTCGGCGACGGGACCCGGCGCCGCCAGGAGGCGGTCGTCACCGCCCGGCAGCGGGCCGCCGAGCTGGAGCAGGCCCGGGAGGAGCTGGCCCGGCGGGCGGTCACCGAGGAGCGGCTGCGGATCGCCCGCGAGCTCCACGACGTCGTCGCCCACAGCATGAGCATCATCGCCGTGCAGTCCGGGGTCGGCGTGCACGTGCTCGACAGCCAGCCCGAGGAGGCGCGCAAGGCCATGGCCGCGGTCGAGGCCACCAGCCGGCAGGCCCTGCTCGAGATGCGGCGGCTGCTCGGGGTGCTCCGCCAGGAGGCCGAGCCCCGGGGCAGCCTGGCCCCGGCCCCGGGCCTGGCCGAGGTGGAGGCGCTGGCCGCCGAGGTGGCCAGGGCCGGGGTGCGGGTCGAGGTCCGCATCGAGGGGACCCCGTGCGAGCTGCCGGCCGGGCTGGACCTGTCGGCCTACCGGATCGTCCAGGAGGCGCTGACCAACGTGGTCCGGCACGCCGGGCCGGCCACCGCCCGGGTCGCGGTCCGCTACGCCCCCGGCCGGGTCGCCCTCGAGGTGGTCGACGACGGCCACGGCCCTGACGACCAGGACCGCGGCGGGCTAGGCATCGCGGGCATGCGGGAGCGGGCCGCCCTCTACGGCGGCACCCTGGAGGCCGGTCCCCTGCCCGGCGGCGGGTTCCGGGTCGCGGCCAGCCTGCCGGTCGAGGGCCTCTCATGATCCGGGTCCTGGTGGCCGACGACCAGACGCTGGTCAGGGCCGGGTTCCGGGTGCTGGTCGAGTCGGCGCCCGACCTGGAGGTGGTCGGGGAGGCCGGGGACGGGGTGGAGGCGGTCGAGCTGGCCCGCCAGCGGCTGCCCGACGTGGTGCTGATGGACATCCGCATGCCCCGGATGGACGGCCTGGAGGCGACCCGCAGGATCGTCGCCCTCGACCGGGCCGAAGCCGTCCGCGTCCTGGTCCTCACCACCTTCGACCTGGACGAGTACGTCTACGAGGCGCTGCGCGCCGGGGCCAGCGGGTTCCTGCTCAAGGACACGCCCCCGGCCGACCTGCTGGCCGCGATCCGGGTCGTGGCCGCCGGCGACGCCCTGCTCGCCCCCAGCGTCACCCGGCGGCTGATCGCCGAGTTCGCCCGCCGCCCCGAGCCCAGCCCGGTCACCCCGGCCGCCCTGGCCACCCTCACCGGCCGCGAGCGCGAGGTGCTGGCCCTGGTGGCCAGGGGCCTGTCCAACGCCGAGATCGCCGAGCTGCTGGTGGTGAGCGGGGCCACGGCCAAGACCCACGTGAGCCGGGTCCTGGCCAAGCTCGGCGCCCGCGACCGGGCCCAGCTGGTGATGCTGGCCTACGAGACCGGCCTGGTCACCCCCGGCTCCGCCTGACCCGGGGTGGTCCCCGGAGGATCGGGGCTGCACCTCCAGGCCGACGACCCGGCCCGCGTCGGCCTCCAGGCCGACCGGAAAGAGCGGCCTGGAGGCCGACGACCGCCGCCGTCGCGGCCCGTAGCGTCGTCGGCGTCACGGCGCTCACAGGGAGAACGCACCCATGGCAGCCATCAGCGTGCAGGGACTCACCAAGCGGTTCGGCGACGTGCTCGCCGTCGACCACCTCACCTTCGACGTCGACCCGGGGACGGTGACCGGCTTCCTCGGACCCAACGGGGCCGGCAAGACCACCACCCTGCGGATGCTCCTCGGCCTGGTCGCCCCGACCTCGGGTACGGCCACCATCGACGGCCGGCCCTACCGGGAGCTGGCCGACCCGGTCCGCCGGGTCGGGGCCGTCCTGGAGGCGAGCGGCTTCCACCCGGGCCGCTCGGCCCGCGACCACCTGCGGGTCCTGGCCACGGCGGCCGGGCTGCCCTCGGGGCGGGTCGGGGAGGCCCTGGAGCAGGTGGGCCTGGCCGGGGCCGGCCGCCGCCGGGTCGGGGGCTTCTCGCTCGGGATGCGCCAGCGGCTCGGGCTGGCCGCCGCCCTGCTCGGCGACCCCGAGGTGCTGGTCCTCGACGAGCCGGCCAACGGCCTCGACCCGGAGGGCGTCCGCTGGCTGCGCGACCTGGTCCGCGGCCTGGCCGACCAGGGCCGGACCGTGCTCGTCTCCAGCCACCTGCTGGCCGAGGTCGCCCAGACGGTCGACCAGGTGGTGATCATCGACCGGGGCCGCCTGGTCGCCCGGTCGAGCCTGGCCGCCCTGACCGCCGGCGCCGACCGGACGGTGCGGGTGCGCACACCCCAGCCCGAGGCGCTGCGCGGCCTGCTGGTCGCCCGGGGGGCCACGGTGACCCCCGACGGCCCCGACCGGCTGGTGGTCGGCGGCGTCACCGCCGAGCAGGTCGGCCAGGCGGCCGCGGCCGGCGGGGTCGTGCTCCACGAGATGCGCTTCGAGCGCTCCAACCTCGAGGACGTCTTCCTCGAGCTCACCGCAAGCAGAGGAGAGCGGCCATGACCCGGCTCGTCCAGGCGGAGCTGCGCAAGCTCTGGACCACCCGCACCGCACGCGTCCTGCTCGCCCTGACCGCGGCCGGCACCGCCGCCCTGGTCACGCTGGTGCTGGCCCTGGCCGGCCGGCCCGGGCAGCCGGCGCTCGGCGACGACGCCCTTCGCCAGCTCGTGCTCGTCCCCAACGGGCCGCTCACCCTGGCCGCGCTCATCCTCGGCGTCCTCGGCATGGCCGGGGAGTTCCGCCACGGCACCGCCACCTCGACCTTCCTGGTCACCCCGGTGCGGGGCCGGGTGGTGGCGGCCAAGCTGGCCGCGGCCGCGGCCGCCGGCCTGGCCATGGCCCTGGTGGCCGCGGCCGTCGGCCTGGCCATCGGGCTGCCCTGGCTGCACGCCAAGGGGATCGAGGTCGGCCTCGCCGACCCCGGCCTCGGCCTGCGGGTGGCCGGGCTGGGGGCCGCGGCCGCGCTGTACGCCGTGCTCGGGACCGGGCTCGGCGCCGTGTTCCGCAACCAGTTCGCGGCCCTCGTCGTCGGGCTGCTCTGGCTGCACGGCGTGGAGGCCGTCGTGGTCGGCATGCTGCACCGGCCCGGCCTCGGCCGGTGGCTGCCCGAGGGCGCCGCCACGGCGCTGACCGCCCCTGGTGACGGCACGCTGGCCATGTGGGCCGGCGGCCTGGTGTTCGCCGCCTACGGCCTGGTCCTGGCCCTCCTGGGGGCCCGGCTGGTGGTGCGCCGCGACCTCACCTGAGCGTGGCCCTGGTGGTGCCCGGCCCGACCGTGGTCGTGGTCGCCGCCAGGTCCGGCGTGGTCGTGGTCGTGGCCGGCTCCGTGGTGGTGGTCTGCTCCAGGGTGGTGGTGGTCGGCGCGACCGTTGTGGTCGTCGGCTCCACGGTGCTGACCGGGGCTGGCTGCGGCTCGGTGGTGGTCGGGGCGAGCGACGGCGGGGCGGTGGAGCTCGGCTCGCTGGGCTCCGGGGCGGTCGGCGGGGCCGCCGGCGCAGGGGTGGCCGTGGTCGGGCTCGGGGTGGGCGGCGAGACCGGGGCGACCCCGGACGGCGGCTCCGGCGGCGTGGTGCTGGAGGTGGACGACTCCTCGGGGGCGGTGCCCGACGGCGTCGCCGGGGGCACGAGGCCGGCGGTGGATGCGGCGGCGGTGCTCTCGGTGGGAAGGGCCCGCACCACCGTGGTCGCCGGCGGCGCCGGCGGGACCAGCGCGGCCGAGGCGACCACCGCGGCCAGCACCGCGAAGGTCAGCCCGAACGCGACCAGCATGAGCCTGATGGGCAGGCGGTGCTGGGCGAGATGGCGGGGCGTTCGAGTTCGCATGGGTTGCTACCGGATCGTGGGAGTTTGGCTTGGCCTCCGGATCCTACGGATTGTCCGATCCAAAAGGGAAATCGCGGTGGGTCATCATGGAGCAGGGCAGGCACGAGGAGGCGGGATGGCGCGGGATGACGGGCTGGTCGCGTTGCTGGCCGACCGGGTGGTCGACGTCGAGGCCGGGGAGGTGCGGGCCGGCTGGGTGGTGCTGGTCCGTGGGGAGCGGATCGAGGCCCTGCTCGACCCGGGCCGGCCCCTCCCGGAGGCTGCGGCCCTGGTCGAGCTGCCCGGCCACACCCTGCTGCCGGGGCTGATCGACTGCCACACCCACCTGGTGGGCGAGCTCCAGGGGTCCGGCATCCCGGCGATCGACCGCAGCGCCGCCCAGGAGGCGCTCAGCGGGGTCGCCAACGCCCGCGCCACCGTGCTGGCCGGGTTCACCACCGTCCGCGACGTCGGCACCTTCCGGGCGTTCGTCGACGTGGCCCTGCGCGACGCCATCCGCGACGGCACCGTGGCCGGGCCCCGCATGGCGGTGGCCGGGGCGTACGTGACCGTCCCCGGGGGCGGCGGGGCCATCACCGGCCTGGCCCCCGACGTCGAGCTGCCCCGGGACCTCCGGTTCGGGGAGGCCAGCTCCCCGGCCGAGGTCCGCCAGCGGGTGCGGGCGATCCTGTACGGCGGGGCCGACCTCATCAAGGTGATCGCCACCGGGGCCGTGCTCGCCCCCGGGACCCGGCCCGGCGCCCCCGAGCTGTCCCCCGACGAGCTGGCGGCCGCGGTCGAGGAGGCGGCGGCCAACGGCGCCTTCGTGGCCGCCCACGCCCACGGCCGGCAGGGCATCCTCAACGCCGCCCTGGCCGGGGTCCGCTCGGTCGAGCACGGCTCGCTGCTGGACGACGAGGCGGCCGGCGTGCTCGCCGACCGCGGCGTCTACCTGGTCGCCGACATCTACAACGGCGACTTCATCGCCTCCGAGGGGGCCGCCCAGGGCTGGCCGGCCGAGACCCTGGCCAAGAACGAGGCCACCACGAAGGCCCAGCGCGACGGCTTCGCCATGGCGGTCAAGGCCGGCGTGCGGATCGCCTACGGCACCGACAGCGGCGTCTACCCCCACGGCTGGAACGCCCGCCAGCTCCCCTACATGGTCCGCCACGGGATGACCCCGATGGGCGCCATCCGCTCGGCCACCGTGGTCGCGGCCGAGCTGCTGGGCTGGCAGGACCGGGTCGGCGCCCTGGCCACCGGCCGCTACGCCGACGTGATCGCCGTGCCCGGCGACCCGCTCGACGACCTGGGGCTGCTCGCCGACGTCCCCTTCGTGATGCAGGGCGGCCGGGTGCTCAAGTGGGCCGGCGACAACCCGCGTGCCCCGATGTCGGCCGGAGCGCCATACTTTCCGGCGTGACCTCCGCAACCGCCACCAGCTTCGTCGGCCGGGCCGAGGAGCTCGAGCGCCTGCTCGGCCTGCTCGACCGGGCCGAGCGCGGGCGGCCGGCGGTCGGGCTGATCGCCGGCGACGCCGGCGTCGGCAAGACCCGGCTGCTCGACGAGCTCGCCGCCCGGGCCGAGGGCCGCGGGGTCCGGGTGCTGATCGGCGGCTGCATGGAGGTCGGCGATGTCGGCCTCCCCTACGTGCCGTTCATCGACGCCTTCCGCGACCTGGGCACCCGCCCCGGCGAGACCGAGGTGACCGCGCCGCTGGCCGCGGCCCTGCCCAGCCTGGGCCGGCTGCTGCCCGAGCCGGCCACCGACCACGGCCCGGCGCCGCCACCCGGGGACGGCTTCGAACGCGTCCAGCTGTTCGACGGGGTGCTGTCGCTGCTGGTCCGGCTGTCCGAGCTGGCCCCGCTGCTGCTGGTCATCGAGGACCTGCACTGGGCCGACCGCTCCACCCGCGACCTGCTGGCCTTCCTGATCCGGACCCTGCGCGGCGGCCGGGTCGCCCTGGTGGCCAGCTACCGGTCCGACGAGCTGCACCGCCGCCACCCCCTGCGCCCGCTGCTGGCCGAGCTGGTGCGCGTCCCCGACCTGGAGCGCATCGACCTCGCCCCGTTCGGCCGGAGCGAGCTGGCCGAGCACCTCCAGGCCGTGGCCGGCCACGCCGTCCCGGCGGCGGTGGTCGACCGGATCCTGGCCCGCTCCGAGGGCAACGCGTTCTTCGCCGAGGAGCTGGTCGCGGCCGGCGCCATCCGGGCCGACATCGCCCTGCCCGAGGCCCTGGCCGACGTGCTCCTCGGGCGCATCGAGGCCCTGCCCGAGCTGGCCCAGGAGGTCCTCAAGGTGGCCGCCGTGGCCGGCCGCCGGGTCGGCCACCAGCTGCTGGTGGCGGCCTCCGGCCGGCCCGAGGTCGAGGTCGAGCGGGGCCTGCGCGACGCCATCGCCGGGCAGGTGCTGGTGGCCAGCGCGGCCACCGAGAGCTACAAGTTCCGCCACGCCCTGCTCCAGGAGGCCGTCTACGGCGACCTGCTGCCGGGCGAGCGGACCCGCCTGCACGCCACCTACGCCCGCCTGCTGGCCGAGGCCGACCCCGAGGGCGGCGACGGCTCGGCGGCCGAGCTGGCCTGGCACTGCCTGGCCAGCCACGACCTGCCCGGCGGGCTGGCCGCGCTGGTCCGGGCGGCCGACGACGCCGCCACGGTGTTCGCCCCCAGCGAGGTCTACCGCCACCTCACCCAGGCCCTCGAGCTGTGGAACCGGGTGCCCGACGCCGCCGCCGTGGCCGGGGTCGACCGCATCGAGGTGCTGGTCCGGGCGGCCGAGGCGGCCAGCCACTCGGGCGAGTTCCGGCAGGCCGTCGGGCTGGCCGAGGAGGCCGTGGCCGCCATCGACGAGGACGCCGAGCCGCTGCGGGCGGCGATGGCCTACGAGCGCCTGAGCAGCTACCTGCTCGACGTCGAGCCGGAGCGGGACCTGGCCCGGATCCGCGAGCAGATCCTGGCCGCGTCGGAGCGGGCGGCCGAGCTGGTCCCCGAGGAGCCGCCGACCCCGCTGCGGGCCAGGGTCGCGGCCGGGCTGGCCCGCTCGCTGATCGTGGCCCGCGACTACGAGGAGGCCAGGCGCCGGGGCGACGAGGCGCTGGTCGTGGCCAGGGCCGCCGGCAGCATCGACGACGAGGCCAGGGCCCTGGTCATCGTGTCCATCCTGGAGCTGCGCTTCGGCGACATCGAGACGGCCCGCCTGCTGCTGCGCGACGCCGACCGGGCGGCCGCCGCCGCCCGCAACCGGCCGCTGGAGCTCCAGGCCCGCCACGCCCTGGCCGCCTTCGAGCTCGACCTCGGCAACCTGGCCGCGGCCTGCGCCGCCCTCGACCAGGCGACCGAGCTGGCCGAGCGCAGCGGCCTGGCCTGGAGCGGCTACGGGATCGACAGCCGGGTGCTGCGCTGCATCGCCCACTACGCGGTCGGGAGCTGGGACGAGGCCGAGCGCGTGGCCACCGCGGCCGACGAGCGCCGGCCGGCGGTGTCCGCGGCCGCCCTGTACGTCGAGGTCGGCCGGGGCAGGGCGGCGGCCGTGGACCGGCTGGCCCGCCTGGTCCCCTACCGGAAGGCGGACCAGTACGTGGCCTACCTGGCCGGAGGCTGCGAGGCCGACCTGGCCCGCTGGCAGGGCGACCCCGAACGGTCCAGCCGGCTCGCGCGTGACACCCTGACGACCCAGGAGGAGGCGGGCACGCCCTGGGTGCTGAGCGCCATCTGGCCGGCCGCCCTGGCCCTGGCCGCCGAGGGCGACCTGGCCGAGCGGGCCAGGGCCGCCGGCGACCAGGCGGCCCTCAAGGAGCACCTGGCCATCGGCGAGGACGTGCTGGCCCGGGCCCGGGGGGCGCTCCAGCGGGCCAGGGACCTGGGGCGCCAGGTCGGCCCGGAGGCGCTGGCCTGGCTGGCCAGGGCCGAGGCCGAGTGGGCCCGGGTCGAGGGCCGGCCCGACCCGGGCCGCTGGTCGGCCGCGGCCGACGCCTTCGGCTACGGCTACGTGTACGAGGAGGCCAGGTGCCGCTGGCGCCTGGCCGAGGCCCTGCTGGCCGAGGGCGGCCGCGAGCAGGCGGCCACCCAGGCCATGGCGGCCCACGAGATCGCCGAGCGGCTGGGCGCGGCCCCGCTGCTGGCCGCGCTGGAGGCCCTGGGCCGGCGGGGCCGGCTCGACCTGGGCGTCCAGCCGCCGCCGAGCCCCGACGGGGCCAGCCTCACCCCCCGCGAGCTGGAGGTGCTGCGGCTGGTGGCCGCCGGCCGCTCCAACGGCCAGATCGCCGAGGCCCTGTTCATCAGCCGCAAGACGGCCAGCGTCCACGTCAGCAACATCCTGGCCAAGCTGGGCGTGCACACCCGCACCGAGGCGGCGGCCGCGGCCCACCGCATGGGCCTCGAGTAGGGCCGCTCAGGCCGGGGCCGCCCCGAGCAAGTCGAGCAGGCGGCCGGCGACGCCGTCGGAGGCCACGGCCTGGCGTTCGCCGGTGTCGCGCCGGGTGACCTCGACCGTGCCCTTGGCCAGGTCGCGGGCGCCGACGGTGACCCGGAACGGGAACCCGATCAGCTCGGCGTCGCGGAACTTCACCCCCGGGCGCTCGTCGCGGTCGTCCACGAGCACGTCGGCGCCGGCGGCGGCCAGCCGGTCGGCGATGGCGTCGGCCACCCTCATGACCTCGGGGTCGCCCGGGTCGAGGGCGACGACGGCCACGGCGAACGGCGCCACCGCGACCGGCCAGACGATCCCGGCGTCGTCGTGGTGGCACTCGACGATGGCGGCCATGGCCCGCTCGATCCCGATCCCGTAGCTGCCCATGATCGGCCTGACCGCGCCGCCGTCGGGGCCGAGCACCGACAGGCCGAGCGCCTCGGCGTACCGGTAGCCGAGCTTGAAGATGTGGCCGACCTCGATGGCCCGCAGCACCTCGAGGGGCCGCCCGCAGACCGGGCAGGGCTCGCCGGCCGCGACCTCGCGCAGGTCGGCCCAGCGATCGACCCGGAGGTCCCGGTCGACGTCGACGCCCCTGAGGTGGACGTCGTCGACGTTGGCGCCGGTGAACAGGTCGCGCCGGCCCGACAGGGCCCGGTCGGCCACCACCGGCAGGTCGTGCACGCCGACGGCGCCCAGGCTGCCCGGGGAGGCGCCAAGGGCCTCGCGGACCTCGTCGGGGTGGGCCGGGCGGATGGTGGTGGCGCCGGTGGCGTCGAACAGCTTCTGCTCGACCAGGGCGTGGTCGCCGCGCAGCAGCACCAGGGTCGGCCGGCCGTCGACCAGGTAGACCAGGGTCTTGACCTGGCGGTCGGCGGGCGCGTCGAAGTCCCTGGCCAGGTCCTCGATGGTGCGGGCGCCGGGGGTCGGGAACGGCTCGGGCGCCGGCGGCCCCGGGCCGTCGGCGACCCCGGTCACGGCCGCGGTCGCCTTCTCCACGTTGGCCGCGTACCCGCAGGCCGGGCAGCGGACCACCAGGTCCTCACCGGCCTCCGACGGGCACATGAACTCGACCGACGCGCTCCCGCCCATGCTGCCGCTGGACGCCTGCACCGGGATCGCCGGGATGCCCAGCCGCTCGAAGCTGCGCGCGTACGCCTGGTGGTGCAGGTCGAAGGAGCGGTCCAGGCCGTCGGCGTCCAGGTCGAAGCTGTAGGAGTCCTTCATGGTGAACTCCCGCACCCGCAGCAGCCCGCCCTTGGGCCGGGGCTCGTCCCGGAACTTGGTCTGGAACTGGTACCAGCGCTGCGGCAGGTCCCGGTAGGAGCGCAGCTCCAGGGCCAGGGTGGTGACGACCTCCTCGTGGGTCATGCCGAGGGCGATGTCGGCCCCCTTGCGGTCGCGGACCCGGAACAGCTCGTCGCCCATGACCTCCCAGCGGCCGGACCGCCGCCAGATCTCGGCCGGGTGCATCGCCGGCAGGAGGAACTCCTGGGCGCCGATGCGGTCCATCTCCTCGCGGATGACGCCGATGATCCTGGCCCGGACCCGCACCGCCAGCGGCAGCAGCATGTAGTGCCCGGCCATCAGCTGGCGGACGAAGCCGGCCCGGACCAGCAGGCGGTGGCTCGCCGCCTCGGCGTCGGCGGGGTCCTGCCGCAGGGTGGGGACGTAGGCCTGGGACCAGCGCATGAGCGACCGCAGTCTAGTACGGGCGCTCAGCGCAAGCCGCGGAAGAAGGCGCGCACGTCGCCGACCAGGAGCTCGGGTGCCTCCATGGCGGCGAAGTGGCCGCCGCGGTCGAACTCCGACCAGTGCTCGACCTTGTGCTCGGGGTCGAGCACACGCCGCACGAGGCTGCCCTCGCCGAACACCGCGAAGCCGGTCGGTGCCGGTGCGGGCGCTCCCCACTCCCGCACCGCGTGGGCGGCCTCGTAGAGGAACTGCGCCGCGGACGCGCCGCTGCGGGTGAACCAGTAGATGCTGACGTTGGTCAGCAGCTGGTCGCGGTCCACGGCCTCATCCGGCAACTGCATGGCGGGGTCGGTCCACTCCTTGAACTTCTCCACGATCCAGGCCAGCTGCCCGACCGGCGAGTCGGTCAGGCCATAGGCCAGCGTCTGCGGGCGGGAGCCCTGGATCTGCAGGTAGCCCCGGCCGTCCTGGCCGTACTGGCGCAGCCGCCGGAGGCTCGCCGCCTCCGCCTCGGACAGGCCGTCCAGCTCGGCCGGCAGGAAGTCCAGCAGGGCCAGCGCCATCGGATCGGTGATGACGTGCGCGCCGACGACCCGCTCGGGGTCGAGACCGCCCAGGTCGCCGGAGATGCCGGCGCCGATGTCGCCGCCGTGGGCGCCGTAGCGCGGGTAGCCGAGGCGACCCATCAGCTCGACCCAGGCCCTGGCGGTACGACCGGACTCCCAGCCCGCCCGCTGGAGCGGGGTGGAGAAGCCGAAGCCCGGCAGCGACGGCGCCACCACGTGGAAGGCGTCGGCGGGGTCGCCGCCGTGGGCGCGCGGGTCGGTCAGCGGCCCGATGACCTCCAGGAACTCCGCGACCGAGCTGGGGTAGCCGTGGGTGACCAGCAGCGCCAGCGCGTCCGGTTCGGGCGAGCGGACGTGCAGGAAGTGGATGGGCTGGCCGTCGATGGTGGTGATGTGCTGCGGGAACTGGTTGAGCCGGGCCTCCTGGGCGCGCCAGTCGAAGCCGTCGGCCCAGTAGGCGGCCAGCCCCTCGAGGTAGTCGAGGGGCACGCCGCGGGCCCAGCCGACCCCCGGCGGCTCGTCGGGCCAGCGGGTGCGGGCCAGCCGCTCGTGGAGGTCGTCCAGGTCGGCTTGGGGGACGGCGATCCGGAACGGCCGGATCTCCGCCGGGTCAAGGATGGTCGCCTCGGCCACCGTGGCTCCTTTGCATGGGTGCACTGGATGGGCGGGACGGTACCAGCCATTCCGGAAGGATTTGTTCCGCGATAGCTGGCATCCTTGGGAGATGTTGCAGACCTCGGCGCGGCTGCTGCGCCTGCTGTCGCTGCTCCAGGCGCGGACCGCCTGGTCGGGCCGGGAGCTGGCCGAACGGCTCGGGGTGACCGCCAGGACCGTCCGCCACGACGTGGAGCGGCTGCGCAGCCTCGGCTACCCGGTGCAGGCCAGCCCCGGGGTCGGCGGCGGCTACCGGCTGGGCGCGGGCGCGGCGCTGCCGCCGCTGCTGCTGGACGACGAGGAGGCCGTGGCGGTCGCGGTGGGGCTGCGGACCGCCGCCGGCGGCAGCGTGAGCGGCATCCAGGAGACCTCCCTGCGCGCGCTGGCCAAGCTGGAGCAGGTCCTGCCGTCGCGGCTGCGCCACCGGGTCGCCGCCCTCCAGGCCTCGACCGTGGAGGTCCCCGCGCCCGGCCCGACCGTGGACCCCGAGGTGCTCACCGCCGTCGCCGGCGCCTGCCGCGACCACCAGCGGCTGCGGTTCGACTACCGCGACCACGACGGCCTGGCCAGCCTCCGCAGCGTCGAGCCACACCGCCTGGTGCACGACCGCGGCCGCTGGTACCTGGTGGCCTGGGATGTCGACCGTGACGACTGGCGGACCTTCCGCGCCGACCGCATCCGGCCCCGCGCCCCGACCGGCCCGCGGTTCGTCCCCCGCGACCCACCCGACGGCGACGTGGTGACCTACCTGCTGCGGGGCGTGGGGTCGGCGATGTGGCGCCACCGGGCCCGGGTGCGGGTGCACGCCGCGGCCACCGTGGTCGCCGGGCGGCTGCCGCCCGCGGTGCTGGTGGAGGCCGTCGACGAGCGCACCTGCATCATCGACGTCGGCTCCGACACCCCGCAGATGCTCGCCGCCCACCTGGGGATGCTGGACGTGGACTTCGAGGTCGACGGGCCTCCCGAGCTCGTCGGGCAGCTGGGCACGCTGGCCGACCGGTACCGCCGCGCGATCGCCGGGACGGGTCGGTAGCGCGTCCCCGCTTATCCCCTCCTTATCCCGATGGTTGCAGGCTCAACCGGATCCGGGCCGTCCGCGCCGCCGCGAACAGGGGAGGACCGATGACCTCGAGACTGACCTCCGTACGCCGAGTGCTCGCCCTGCTGGTGCTGGCGGCGGTCGCGGTCCTCCCGGCCACCGCCGGGGCGGCCACCTTCCCCGACACCATCCGCCTGCCCGACGGCTGGCAGCCCGAGGGGATCGCCAGCGGCCGCGGCACCTCCCTGTACGTGGGGTCGATCCCGACCGGGGCCGTGTGGAAGGGCGACGCCCGCACCGGCCGGGGTGACGTGCTGGTCGCCGGCCAGGCGGGCCGCAGCGCCATCGGCATCAAGGTCGACCGGCGCAACCGCCTGTTCGTGGCCGGCGGGGCCACCGGCCAGGCGTTCGTCTACGACGCCCGCACCGGCGCCGACCTGGCCAGCTACCAGCTCGCCCCCGCCGGCGCCGCCACCTTCGTCAACGACGTGGCCGTGACCGCGAAGGCGGCCTGGTTCACCGACTCGCGCATCCAGCAGCTCTACGCCCTGCCGCTCGGCCGCCACGGCCGCCTGCCCTCCCAGCCCGAGGTCCGCACCCTGCCCCTGACCGGCGACCTCGTCTACCAGGAGGGCAACAACCTCAACGGGATCGTCGCCGCCAGGGGCGGCCGGGTGCTGCTGTCGGTCCAGACCAACACCGGCAAGCTGTTCCGGATCGACCCCCGCAGCGGCGTGACCCACGAGGTCGACCTCGGCGGGGCCAGCCTGCTCAACGGCGACGGCATGCTGCTGGCCGGGCGGGTCCTGTTCGTGGTCCAGAACCGGGACAACAAGATCGCCGTGGTGAAGCTGTCCAGGTCGCTCCACCGGGGCCGGGTGGTCGCCACCCTCACCGACCCCGACCTCGACGTGCCGACCACCATCGCCGTCACCGCCGGCCGCCTGTACGCGGTCAACGCCCGCTTCGGCACCACCGACCCGCAGCCCGCCCGCTACGACATCGTCCGCGTCGGCTGAGCCGGTGGGAATCGGGGACGGTCCAGCTGGATTCTCCAGTCGGTGAGGCGAGCAGCGAGCCTCCGCCGGCAAAGGAGCGACCAACGTGACCGTCACCAGGCTGGACGTGCAACGGAGGCCGGCGCCCGCGCCTGGGCGGCCGCAGCGCCCGCAGCGGCCTCGTGAGGCGCCACGGCCCCGTGAAGCGCAGCGGCCTCCCGAGGCACCGCGGCCCCGCGAGGCGGCGGTGGCCCCGGAGGCGCCGGCCAAGCCGCTCAGCCGGACGGCCCGGCGGGCGGCCGCCGAGGACGCCAAGCTGCTGGCCGCCATCCGGGTGCTCCTGTCCAACCCGTCGGTGTTCCCCCGGGTGATCTTCCTGGCCTTCGGGTTCGCGGCCATCACCTCGCTCGGGATCGCCTACACCGAGGCGATCGCGCTGCCCTACGGGCTGCGCTACGCGGTGGTCCCGGCCGCGGCCGTGATGTTCCTGCTCGGCCTGCGCTACCCGGCCTGGGGCAAGCGGGCCCTGGTCGGCCTGGTCGCCGGCATGATCGCCACCGGGATCTACGACTGCCTCCGGGTCGGCCTGGTGTTCGCCGGGCTGTGGGGCGACCCCATCCCCGGCATCGGCCGCATGGCCCTGGCCGACCCCAACGCCGCCCCCTACTGGGGCTACGTGTGGCGCTTCATCGGCAACGGCGGCGGCATGGGGCTGGCCTTCGCCATGCTGCCCTGGCGCAGCGTCCGCCTCGGCATCGCCTACGGCTCCACCATCTGCCTCGGCCTGCTCGCCATCCTCTTCTTCTGGCCGGTGGCCCAGCTGCACTTCTTCCCCCTGACCCCGGTGACCGCGACCGGGGCCATGGCCGGCCACTGGGTGTACGGCGCCGTCCTCGGGTGGCTCACCACCCGCTGGCTGCCGCCGGTGGGCCGGCGTCGCCGGCCGGCCCGGGCCCGCCACGACCGGGACGACCGCGGCCAGCCGGAGGTCGGCGCGCGCTCGGCCACCGTGCTGGTCGCCGTGCCCGACCCGGTGGTCGGCGGCCACGGCAAGGTCGCCGCCGGACCCGACCTGGTCCTGCCCGGCGGCCGGCTCTCCTCCGACGAGCTGTACGCGGTCAAGTGCGCCCTGCAGCAGCCCCCGCGGGCCCACGGGTTCGCCTCCGACCAGTGGACCCTGCGCCGGGTGGCCATGGTCGTGGAGCGGGCGACCGGCGTCCGGGGCTGGCAGCCGGCCGAGCTGACGGCCATGCTCGAGACCCTCGGGCTTGACCTGCACCTGCGCGAGCAGCGCCGCGACCAGCGCGACCAGCGCGTGGCCAGGGCCCGGGTCTCCTAGCAACCCGGCGCCCGGCGCCCCTGTCGCCGCCGATAGGATGGCGGCCATGGACTCGGAGGCGCTCGGGGCGGCCGACCTGGCCGGGCTCGCGGAGGTGACCGAGGCCGAGATCGGCCGCATGGTCGACCTCGGGATCCTGGTCCCCCGGGAGGGGCCGGCCCCGTTCCGGGCCACCGATACGCAGAAGGTCCGCCTGGCCATCGCCTGCGAGCGGGCCGGCCTTCCGATGGACGCGATCGCCGAGGTCATCCGGGCCGGGCGGCTGTCGTTCGCGTTCATGGAGGCCACCCCCTACCACCGCTTCGCGCTCCCCTCGACCCGGACCTTCCGCCAGGTGAGCCGGGACACCGGGATCCCACTGGAGACGCTGCGGGGGACCCTGGAGTCGATGGGGTTCACCTGGACGTCGGCGGACGAGCCGATCCGCGAGGACGAGCTCGAGGTGCTCCCGCTCATCCGGCTGGCCATCTCCAGCGGGCTGCTCGACCAGGCCTGGGTGACCAGGGTCGGCCGGGCCTATGCCGAGGGCATGCGGCTGGCCGCCAAGGTCGAGAACGAGGCCTACGGGGCCCGGTTCGAGGAGCCGGTGCTGGCGTCCGGGCTGGGCCAGCGCCAGGCCATGGAGCGGGCTTCGGAGATCGCGGGCGAGTTCATCCCCCTGGCCGACCGGGCCCTCATGG
>Ga0307318_10000093_pt1 | contig 26729 bp, 27 predicted proteins | sample ER_DNA_367_FD_194500 | JGI IMG/M metagenome (GOLD analysis project Ga0307318, IMG submission 194500) | Bulk soil microbial communities from the East River watershed near Crested Butte, Colorado, United States - ER_DNA_367 | ecosystem: Environmental > Terrestrial > Soil > Floodplain | place...
TCCGCCCGGCTGAGAGGGCGTTCGACCAGCCCGCCTCGCAGCAGCGGATGGCGGAGCTGATCGCGGCCACCCACTTCATCTCGTCCAGGCCAAGGGTGACCGGCCGACGCCGGCCGAAGTACACCGGCTGACGATGAGCCGTCGCGCGGTCGCGGCAGCGCTGACCATCGGGCTCGCACTCGTAATCGCGGCGGCCGCCATTCGAGTGGCGCGGGACGACAGGGCAGCAGACGTCGGCAGCAGTGGGCGATCGTTGGCGGCGGCTGCGCGCGCGCTGCCGCGCCCGGAGGGGCCGGCGTTCGTCGTCGGGAAGCCGGCGCGCCTGCGCGCGGACGAGACGCGGGCGCGATCCGCTCCGGTGGTCCGACCCGCCGTAGCCAAGGCGGCGCCTGCGCGATCGGCGGCGGCAGTCGCGCCACTGCCCGTCGAGACCCCGGAAGGGACGTCGAACATCGTGCTCGTCCTAGGGGAGCGGACGCGCTCCGGCACGCAGTGGGTGCGCGTGCGCCTGCCGGTGCTGCCGAACGGCCGGACGGCATGGGTGCCGCGCGCTGCGCTCGGCGGCTACCGCTTCGTTCACACGCGGCTCCTCGTCGACCGGGAGCGCCTGCGCGCGACCTTGTTCTACGACGGGCGGCCGATCTTCCACGCGCCAGTCGGCGTGGGCCGGCCCGAGTGGCCTACGCCGTCCGGCCGGTTCTACATCCGTGACAAGCTCGCCGGCTTCGGCGACCCCTTCTACGGGCCGGTCGCATTCGGCACCAGCGCGCGCTCAGCGGTGCTGACGGATTGGCCTGCCGGCGGTTTCGTCGGAATCCACGGCACGAACGAGCCCCAGCTGATTCCCGGCCAGGTCTCGCACGGCTGCATCCGGCTCCGGAACGCCGACATCCTCCGGCTGGGCCGGCTGATGCCCGTCGGCACACCGCTCGTGATCCGGTAGCGCGCGCTACCTCGGCGTCGGCACCCAGCGGGCGTCGACAATACGGAACCGCCGCCGGCCCCGCACGAGCACCCGGAACTCCAGGTCCCGATCCACGCCACGGCGGATGAAGGTCGTGTAGGTGCAAGCGAAGCGGCTCCATCCCCTGACGCCGTTCCGCCGGACCGACCGCCCTTCCCCCGAGCAGAGCGTGGTCTCACTCTGGATGCGAACGGTTTTGGTGCCCACGTGGACCCGGGTGCCGTCGAGCACGCGCATCACCTTCGCCATCGGCCAATACCAAGTGCCGGCCGCCGCAGTCGCCGTGACCGCAAGCACCGCCACCGCAAGCGCGAGCCCCCGCCTCACGCCGGCAGAGTAGCCGAGCCGTCACTGGAGCTGATGGACCGTACGAGATCGACGCCGCCTCGGTCGTTCGGGCGAGACGACGCTCGCCAAAGCGGCGACGCTGCTTCCTACGCATATTCGCTCAGCCTGGGAGGATGACAACTCTTCGGTAACCGCAAACCGAGAGGGTCCACATGAGTTCAAGCAGGAACACCGCCCGTGCTACGGGCGTGCGAGGACGAGATCAGGACAGTGGCTTCTCGCTACAGCTTGTGCGGCGAGGGGCTTTGCATCGGCTACGACGGTGGTGACGCCGTCAGCTCGGAGTACAAACCGAAATTCGAGTTCACGCGCGGCACGATCGTCAAGGTGGTCTACGACATCGCGGACGACGCGTACGTCGATCTCGAACAGCACCTGGCGGCGGCGATAGCACGCGACTAGACAGCAGGCGTCGAGCTGTGACCCTCGTGCCGGCCTCGCTCCGGAATTACCGGCGGGTTTGGCTTCGACAAGACGCCCTCGCGGGTCTGGTCGTCTGGAGCGTGGTCGTCCCTCAAGCCGTCGCGTACGCCCAGATCGCTGGTCTGCGGCCGGAAGCCGGGCTCGTCGCGGCGCCCGGCGCAATGCTCGGCTACGCCCTGCTCGGGACTTCGCGCACCCTCGTCGTGAGCGCGACCTCAGCCACGGCCGCGGTCTCAGCCTCGACGGTCGGGCCTCTCGCCAACGGCGACGCGGCCCGGTTCGCGGCGCTCTCGGCGGCTCTCGCGCTCATTGCCGCGGTCGTTCTCGCCGCCGCGGGCGCGCTCCGCCTTGGTGGTGTGTCCGACCTCATTTCGAAGCCGGTCCTCACAGGGTTCCTCTTCGGGCTTGGGTTGACGATCGCAGTCGGCCAGCTGCCGAAGCTGCTCGGCGTCGACGGTGGGAGTGGGGACTTCTTCGAGAAAGCGTGGTCGATCGTGCGCGACCTCGGCAGCACGCACTGGGCGACAGCCGCCGTCGGCGCCACGAGCGTCGCGTTTCTCGTCGTTGTACGACGGGTCGCCCCCGCGCTGCCCGCGAGCCTGCTGCTGCTGATCGGCGCAATCGCCGTCTCGAGTGCCCTCGGCTTGTCGGGCCACGGCGTCGACGTCGTCGGAAAGCTTCCGCGGGCATTGCCGGATCCAGCGGTCCCGGACGTATCGTCGGGCGACCTCGGGGATCTGCTCGCGGGCGCGCTTGCGGTCGCGCTCGTCGGCTACGCGGAGGCGATCAGCGTGGCGCGCGGCTCTGCCACCGCGGGTGGCTTCACCATCAAGCCCAGCCGGGAGCTCTTTGCGCTCGGCGGCGCCAACGCGCTCGCCGGCGTATCGCAGGGATTCGTCCAGTCAGGTGGTGCAAGCCAGACGGTGGCGGCCGAGGGCGCGGGTGCGCGTAGCCAGGTCGCGTGCCTTGTCGCGGCGGCGGGAGTCCTGCTCACCGGCGCCTTTCTCACGGGTCTGTTCAAGGAGTTGCCACAGGCGACGCTCGGCGCGATCGTCGTGGTAGCGGTCACGGGCTTCTTCCGCGTCGGCGAGCTGCGGCGGTTCGCGCAGGTCCGGCGGAGCGCAATCGTGATCTCGCTCACAGCCCTGATCGGCGTGCTCGCGCTGGGCGTCCTCCCCGGCCTCCTCGTCGCGGTCGGCCTCTCGCTGATCGTGGTCATCCAGAGGTTGAGCAGACCCTCGGTGGGCGGACTCGCCCGAGACCCGGCTTCGGGCGCCTGGGGCAGAGCCGACCGGCACTCCGACTGGGAGGCTCCGGAAGACATCGTGGTCGCCCGAGTCGACGGCCCGCTGTTCTACGCCAACGCTGCGAGTGTCAAAGAGCGGCTACTTGACCTTGCGCACGCGCCCAGGAACCGGCCTCGGGCGCTCGTGCTCGACCTCGGCGAGAGCCCCGATCTGGACGTCGAGACGCTCGACATGTTGGATGAGCTCACAGCGGCGCTCGCAACCGAGGGGATCGAGCTCCGACTCGCGTCGGTGCGTTCACGAGCCCGAGAGCTTCTTACCCGGACAGGCCTCGCAACACGGCTCCGTATGGAACCAACGCTCGACAGAGCATTGACCTGATGGCTCGTCAAAGGAGGCAGCAATGGGCGAAGCAATAGGCCAGTCACTCTCGCTGGCGGTCGGCGTCGCGCTCAGCCCGGTGCCGATCATCGCCGTCATCCTCATGCTCGTGACACCGCGAGCTCGGACGAACGGCCCGGCGTTCGTCATCGGATGGCTACTCGGGCTCGCATTGGTCGGCACGATCATCCTTCTCATCGCGGAGCCGAGTGAGGCCAGCGACAACGGCCAGCCGGCAACCTGGGTCGACATCTTGAAGCTCATGCTCGGCGCGTTGCTCGTGCTCGTCGCGCTCAAGCAGTGGCGCGCGCGGCCGCACGCGGGCGTGGAGCCGACAGCGCCCAAGTGGATGGGCGCGATCGAGCGCTTCACACCCGCGAAGTCGCTCGGTGCGGGGGTCGCGCTGGCAGCCGCCAACCCGAAGAACCTGCTGCTGGCCGTGGGAGCCGCCGCCGGGATCGCGCAGACTGGGATCGCGGGCGGCGAACAGGCGGTCGCCTACGCGGTCTTTGCCGTCATCGGCACGGTCGGAGTTGCCACGCCGGTCGCTATCTACTTCGCGCTCGGCGACCGTTCGGGAAGGATCCTCGACGCACTAAAGCGCTGGATGTCTCACAACAACGCCGTGATCATGGCTGTTCTCTGCGTCGTGATCGGCGCCAAGCTCATCGGCGACGCAATCGCTGGCTTCAGCGCCTAGCCGTAAGGAACTTAGCCGGCGCAGAGACTCGACGGCCAGCCTCAATCCAGCGTATGGATCGTGAACGCGACGGCGAATCCGAGAGTCGTCACGACCCCCACGAGCTTGCCTCCGTGCTCGAACGCCTCGGGCATCATCGTGTCCGCGAGCATGGTGAGGATCGCGCCGGCCGCGAAGGCGAGGACGAACGCGACGGTGTCCGGTGACGAGCCCTGGAAGAGGCCGTAGCCGGCAAGCGAGGCAAGTCCGGAGATCAGCGCGATCGCGATCCACATCCACAGGATTTGCGACTTCTTCCAGCCGCTAGAGACGAGTCCCGAGGTCGAGGAGACAGCCTCGGGAAGGTTGGAGATGAACACAGCAGCCAAGTAGGCGGCGCCCACCGCACCGCCCTCGAAGATCGTCAGCCCGATCACCATCGACTCGGGAATCCCGTCGAGCACCGTGCCGAGCACGATCGAGAGCGCGGAACCGCTTTTCTTGGCCGCCGGTTGGTTTCTTGCGCTCACTGCCGCCGTAGCGGTCGATCAGACGGTCACCGAAGAAGAAGACTGCGCAACCCGCGAAGAGACCGGCAATGGCCCAGCCGCGACCGGTTGATTTCGACGCGGCCTCCTCGACGAGGTCGAACGCGACCGCGGTGATGAGCACACCTGCGCCGAAGCCCATGGATCAGCCCAATCGTTCTCAGATTGATGCGGAACAGGAGCGCGACGACGGAGCCGATCACAAGCGAGGACGCCGCCAGGACTCCCCAGCCGAAGGCGGCTGCCATCAGGGCTCACCCCTCGAAGCCAGGAACGCACGCCTAGTTGCTCATCAACTGCTGGATGCCGCCGTCAGCGGTCCGATCACGAGGGCGCGCTGCTCCGGCCTCGCCGCGACCTCGATCCTGGAGCCGTCGGACTCGAACTCGATGACGACCGGGTTGTCGCCTAGCCGCTTCACCTCGCCGGACCAGGCGGGGCGCGGGCGCTCGCCCACGAGTCGGTCGACCGGTACGAGCTCGCGGATCATGAGCGGCCCCTTGCTCCAGACGAGGACATCGCGGACCCAACGGCCGGAGCCGTGCTTCCATTTCGGCCCTAGGCCATCGACGTCGCCGCCCGAGATACGAACAACTCTGCGGAACTCGCCTGGCTGACGCTTGAGCCAGCGCCTGCGTCCGAACACAAGTGCGGCGACCGCGACGACGACGATCAGGTCTACGCCGAGGGCGATGAGCAGTGCGATCAACATGGATGGCCTAGAGCCTGGCTTGTTTCTGGCATGCGGATCTCATCCCCATCAGATGATCGGCGGAGCTCAGGCCGCAGCTTCCACGCCCGCACGGACGGTCGGGTGGAGCGGGATTCCGGAGAGGCCGCCCTCGGCGAGGCGAGTGACCAGCGGCGTCTTGGCGCGGGCGAGCGAGAGCTCGATGCCCTCCTTGCCCAGCCTGTCGACCAGGTCCTCGAGCGCGGCGAGGGCGGTGGCGTCGACGTGTGTCACGGCCTCGGCATCAAACACGACCGCGCGGGTCTCCGTGGGCGCACCCCGCACGGCCTCGAGCACCCGGCCCTTGACGTAGCTGGAGTTGGCGAAGAAGAGCCTGTCGTCGAGCCGGTAGACCACGACCCCTGGGGTCACACGTGCGGACCGGTGGACGGCGATGTCGCCGTAGCGCCCGAGCTCCTCCACCCAGCCGAGAACGGCGTCATGAGGGCGGGCGCTCCGGCGAACGACGTCGATGATCGACAGGCCGACGGCGAACACGAGCGCCTCGAGCACTCCGACGGCGACGACGCCTACCGTCGTCACAGCGGCAATCGTCACCTCCACGCGGTCGGTCGTCCAGAGCGCCATCCACGCCTTCGGGTCGACAAGCCCGATCGCCGCGGCGATGATCACGGCCCCCAGCACGGTCTTCGGCAGGTACGAGATCGGATCGGTCAGGAAGAGCAGGATCACGAGGATCGTCCCGGCGGCGACGAGGCCTGCGAGCTGTGTCCGCACGCCCATCGAGTCGTTCACGGCAGTGCGCGAGCCGCTTGCGCCGATCGGAAAGCCCTGGGTCACGCCGGCAGCCACGTTGGCCACTCCCATCGCGAGCACCTCTTGCTCCGCCCGCACGTGCTGGCCGTGCTTGCCGGCGAACGAGCGCGCAGTGAGGATCTCGTCGGCGAAGCTGACGAGAAAGATGCCGAGCGCCGCGTATAGGAGCAACAGGGCGTCACCGCCGCCCGGGATCGGGATGTCGAGCTCCGGGAGGCCGCTCGGGACGCTCCCGGTCACCGCGACGCCCCGCTCCTCGAGGTCGAACCACCAGGAGACCCCTATGGATGCGACCACGACGAGCAGCGCCGCGGGGAAGCGGCTGGCGACGAAGCGCAACGGGATCAGGACGCCGAGCGCCGCCGCGCCGAGGGCCAGAGTGAGCCCGCTGGTGTCGCCGAGCTCGCGCACAACCTCGCCCAACTGCTGCAGTGGGTCGCGCGCCTCGATGTCGAGGCCGAGCACCTTGCCGAGCTGCGATACGACGAGGACGACGGCCACGCCGTGCAAGTAGCCGATCAGAACCGGCCGCGAGAAGTAGTCGGCGAGCCAGCCGAGACGCAAGGCGCGCGCGGCGAGGAAGCAACCGCCCACCAGCAGCGCTAGTGCGCCCGCCAACTCGACAGCGTCGGCGCTCCCGGCGACGGCAAGTGGCAAGACCGCCGCCGCGACAAGCGCCGCGATCGAGCCCTCCGGTCCGATGACGAGCTGGCGCGAGGAGCCAAGCAGAACGTAGGCCACCACCGGGAGGAGCAGCGCGTAGAGGCCGTTGACCGGCGAGAGCCCGGCCAGCTCCGCGTAGGCCATCGCCGAGGGAAGGGCCAGCGCGGCGACCGTGACCCCGGCGAGAACGTCTCGCCGGGCGTAGCCGCCACTGTACGCCGAGACCTCCTCTGAAACCGGCACGGCGCGCTCCAGCAGCGGGGCCTTCCGTTTCGCCTGGAAGGGCGATTCGTGCCCGTACGGCTTCTCGCCCGGGTTTGCGCCCTTGCTCAACTGCTCGCAGCCATCCCGGCGCAAAGCCTCTCCGCCTCAGCTTCCCGCTGAATCACCCAATCCGCATGATCAACCCGGGTGGCTCGACGGAATAGGGTCGATCCGTGCACTGGGCACTCGCCGTTGTCGCGCTGACTCTGCTCGCGTTCGCGGCGATCTCCGGCCGGATCGCCGGTACGCCGATCACCGCTGCGATGGTCTTCACCGCCGTCGGGCTGATCGTCGGCTCGGAGGCGCTGGGGCTCATCGACGTCGCGCCCGCTGGCGAAACCGTCAAGCTGCTCGCCGAAGCGACGCTTGCTCTGGTCCTGTTCGCGGACGCCTCGCGGATCGACGTGCGCGCGCTACGCGGGGAGCTCTCGGTGCCGCTGCGTCTGCTCGGGATCGGCCTGCCCCTGACGCTCCTGGCGGGATTCCTCGTCGCTCTCGCCGTGTTCCCCAAGCTCTCCTGGTCCGAGGCGCTGCTCCTTGCGGTGATCCTCGCGCCGACCGACGCGGCGCTCGGTCAGGCGGTCGTGACGCTGATGAGGCTCCCGAGCCGAGTGCGCCAGGGCCTGAACGTCGAGAGCGGCCTCAACGACGGGATCTGTGTGCCGTTGTTCTGGATCGTGCTCGCGATCGCGCAGGCCGAGTCAGGAGCCATCGGCAACGGAGCTGCGGCCCGGCTGGTCTTCGAGCAGATTGGTTACGGGATCCTGGCCGGGGTGGTTGCGGGTGTCGCCGCGGCGTGCGTCGTCGTCGTCGCCGGTAAGCACCGGTACGTCGAGGGCTCCTGGCTCCAGGTCGTGCCACTCGCCGGCGCCGGCCTCGCCTTCGGAATCGCAGATCCGATCGGCGGCTCCGGTTTCATCGCCGCGTTCGTAGGAGGGTTCGTCTTCGGCGCCATACGGCGCCGGAGCGGCGGCGAGGTCGGGCATCTGATCGAGGAGCTCGGAGAGGTCTTCAACGCGGCGACGTTCATCGTCTTTGGCGCCGTGCTGCTTGGGCCGGTGCTCGGAGACGTGACCTGGTCAGTTGTCCTCTACGCCGTGCTCAGCCTGACGGTTGTCCGCCTGATCCCCGTCGGGATCGCCATGATCGGGACGGGCGCGCGCAGGCAGACCCTGGCCTTTCTGGGCTGGTTCGGGCCGCGTGGGCTTGCGTCGATCGTCTTCGCGGTACTGGTGCTCGAGGAGGGCGGGCTGCCGCACGATGGTCTGATCCTCACCACGACCTACGTCGCGATCGGACTGTCGGTCCTCGCTCACGGTCTGACCGCGGCGCCCCTCGCCAACCGCTACGCCGCCTGGTACGAGTCGCATCCCCGAGACGCGTTGCCGGGCTTCGAGGGCTCGGAAGTGCGGGACGTTCCCTGGCGCTTCGGTGTGGGCCACTCCCGCGTCCCGGGACTCCGCGACGGCGGCTGAGGGCAGTGGATTCACGGTCGCCCGAAGGCGGGAGTCAAGACGCAGCGGAGCACGGGCGCTCGGTTCGCCACGTCATGACGCTCACTGCGTGTGTGGGCGGCATCCACGCACTGCTCTTCTTGCTGTCGTACTGGCTCGTGTCCGACTTGCCCGGCGCGAACGCCACGGACGCTCAGATCACCGAGTTCTACGAGAGCGACGACAAGTGGCGGGTCGTCCTCGCCGGCCTCTACGTCGCCCCGTTCGCGGGGATGGCGTTCATCTGGTTCCTCGTCGCACTCCGGATGTGGGTCGATACCAGCGCGCGGCGCGTAAGCCTGCTGCTTTCGAACATCCAGCTCGTCGCGGGCATCGTCTATGTCGCCCTGCTCTTCGCGGGGTTCGCTGCCAGCTCGGTCGTTGCCGCGAACATCGAGTTCGCGGACGCTGAGATCAACCCTGACACGGCACGCCAGTTCCCCCAGTACGGGGACACGCTGCTCTTCGTCTTTTCCTTTCGCATGGCGGCGATGTTCGTCTTCACCACCTCGGCGATCGGCCGAGCGTCCGGAATCCTTCCGCGCCCGTTCGTCTGGAGCGGTTACGCGGTCGGCCTCTTCCTCCTGCTCAGTGCGGGCTTTCAGGGCTGGTTTGCGCTCGTGTTTCCGCTCTGGCTGCTTGCCCTGACGGGCATCTTGCTCATACGTGCGCGCCGCATTCCTCGCGAGCTCAGGCTTCCTGCGAGTGGGCCGTCACTGATTGCGCAACAGCAACCACCCGACCGCACTGGCAGCTAGGGCTCGAGCAAGCCTTTTCCGAGGGCGTATTGCACTAGCTCGGCGCGAGTCGAGATCCTGAGCTTCTGCATGATGTGGGCGCGGTGCGCCTCCGACGTACGGACCGAGATGTGGAGCTGCTGCGCGATCTCCTGGTTCGTGTGACCGAGCGCCAGCAGGCGGAGCACCTCCCGCTCACGGTCCGAAAGCGGACCCTTCTCGGCGCGACGCCGCTCGGCCGTCTCGGCTGCGATCACCCCGGCGCCGAGTTCCGGAGGCACGTATCGCCCACCCGCCGCGACCTCTCGGATCGCCGGCACGAGCTCGGTCTCGACAGCCTGCTTCAAGACGTACCCGCTCGCGCCCAGCTCGAGCGCCTCCCGGAGATCCGGCGGCTCGTCCTGCACGGACAGAACGAGCACCTTCACGGGGGGATGCTCCTGCGCTAGCGCCTGAAAGATGTCGGTCTCGCCCTGCTTGCATAGTCCAGCGTCGAGCACGATCACGTCCGGGTGGAGAGCGCGGACCTCCGCCAAGGCGTCGCTCACGGAGCCGGCCTCCCCGACGGCTTCCAGGTCGTCCTCGGCGCTCACGAGCAGCGCAAGGCCGACCCTTGCCGACGGCCGATCGTCGACGACCAGGACACGGACGCTCAAGCGGAAGGGGCGCGATCGCCCACGCCTGCAGCCTACTGGCCCGAGTTGATTAAGTTGGGTCAGGCGCGCCGGATCCTGCCAGGCGACCCTCAGAAGGTGAAATTCGAGCGCGCCCCCGCACCGATCGACGTCTACAGGCGGCGTCTTCAGCTCAGGCACGCTCTGGTCACCGTCGAAGCGGCGATCGCGCTGCGGGACGAACCGGGCGCGGGGAGCTCCGAAACGGACAATCTCGAAGGCCTGCGAGAAGACCTTCTCGTCGCGCTGTGGCTTACCGAAGCTCTGCTCGCGAAGCGCTGAGGTGCTACACGTCGTCCTCTTTGGGCGATGAGTGCGCCGAACCCGCCTGCGAGACTCGACTCGATGTCCCAGCTCCGGGCGCTAGATGCCGACGTCGAGCGCGCGCTCGAACAGATCAACGTGCCTGCCTACGTGATCGACAAGCACGGGATCATCCGCTGGGTCAACCCAGCAGCTCGGCGCGTTGTGGGTGACGTCAGCGGGCGACAGTTCACGTCGGTGTGCGCGCCCGAGGAGACGCGACGCGCCCGCGACGTGTTCGCCCAGAAGATCGCCGGTACGGCCCAGGTCACCGACGCGGAGGTCGTCCTCGTCCAGGACGACGGCGACCGGGTCAGCGTAGAGGTCAGCTCGGTCCCTCTGTATGCCGGCGGCCACATCATCGGCGTCTTCGGCCAGCTCGTCCACGTCGACGAGGAGGTCGAGCGCCCGTTGCATCCCCACCTCACCCCGCGGCAGGCCGAGGTGCTACGGCTCCTCGAGCGGGGCCACTCGACCGACCAGATCGCCCGCGAGCTCCACCTGAGCCTCGAGACGGTTCGAAATCACATCCGCCATTTGCTCCGCGCACTCGGCGTCCACTCGCGCATCGAGGCCGTTGCCCTGGCGCGGCATGGCGACTTCGCAGCAACCTGACCTCAGCCGCAGCGTGGGACCTGCGCCGCAATTAGGCGTCGGAGGCCTTCGAGGCTGGAATCGCGACGACGACACGTGTTCCGCCGCCGGCCGGGCTGACCAGCTCCATCGTGCCGCCGATAGCCTCGGCGCGGTCTCGCAGCCCCTCTAGGCCAGAGCCCGGACTCTCGACCGCGCCGCCGGCGCCGTCGTCGAGGATCTCGATCCGGAGACTATCCCCCGGGGCGCTCGCCCGCACCTGGATTATCGAGGCCCGCGAGTACTTCTGCGCGTTGGCGATGGCTTCGGCGACGACGTAGTACCCCACGGTCTCGGTGGCTTCGTCTAGCCGCCCCACCGGCAGCTCGAGCAAGCTGACCGGGATGCTCGAGCGCCGTGCGAGGCTCTTGATCGCCTCGGCAAGGCCGAGGTCGACGAGCACGGCCGGGTGGATCCCGCGTGCGAGCTCCCGCAGCTCATCGATAGCGAGTTGCAGCTCGCCCTCGGCCTCCTCCAGGAGGTTCGAGGCGCGCTCCGGCTCGCGCCGTACGGCCCCAGCGGCGTCTCGCAGGCGGAGCGCCAGCCACGTCAAGCGGAGCTGCGCGCCGTCGTGAAGATCGTGCTCGAGCCGACGTCGAGCGTTGTCCGACGCCGAGATGAGCCGCGAGCGGGACGTGCCCAGCCGCGTGGCGAACAGCTCGCGCTCGGTGACGACCGCGACCAGACAGAGCGTCGACAGGGCGGCGACGGCGATGAAGAGCTGAGTGGTGAGCACGCTGCGGGTGACCGACTCGAAGTGGAACGGGCCGACGTAGTGGGTGGTGTTCCAGACGGTGAAGAAGGCGGTGATCGCCACGGCGAGGGTCGCGCCGCGCTGTCCAAAGCGGAGCGCGGCCCAGATCAGCACCGGGAAGACGAGGTACATCAACGGGTCGGAGGTCCGCGACGCGAACTCGGCCACGCCGACGACGGCCCCCAGAAGGACTGCGGCCTCGAGCCATTGCCGGTGCCGCCACCCGCCCGGCAGCGGTCGATACCACGCAAGTGCGAGTGGAACGACGATCAGCGCGCCGGAAGCATCGCCAAGCCACCACGTCCGCCAGACGGTTGGCGTCTCGTCCAAGTCGATCACGTTGCCCAAGAGAAGCGAGGCTGCGCCAACGGTGGCGCTGACGGCCGCTCCCGCTGCGATCGCCACGACGATCGCGCCGACGCCTCGAACGCTGCCCAGCGGCGAGCCACCTCGGAGGAAGCGCCGCAACAACAGCGCCGCCAGGATGACCTCGAGCATGTTCCCGCAGGTCTGCCCGAGCGCGGAGCCCACGGGGAGCGCCGCGTAGTCGTTCGCGAGGAGGTCGCCGATCAGGACGCCGGGCCAATAGCGGAGGCCGCCGAGGTACAGGAACGCCACGCCCACACCCACCGGCAGCCAGACGATCGCGGCAACCGGGCCGGCGAACTCCAGCAGGTATCCCGTCTTGGCCCCCGCGTAATAGAGGCCTGCCAGGGCAACCAGGCCGACCGGGTAGCGCACCGGTGCGTTAGCGAGCCGGCCAACCCAGTGCTTGACCCCGGAATCCCGCACGAAGATCGCCTCGGACATTTGCCCTTAGCGTCCTTCGCCGGTCAGGTAGAGCAACGCGGCCTTCACTCGCCGGTTCACGTCGGATGCCTCACCCAGGTCAAGCTTGAGGAAGATTCCGTTGATGTGCCGCTCGACGGCTCGTTTCGTGATGTCCAGCGCCTCCGCGATCGAGGCGTTGCTACGCCCTTCGGCGATCATCGCGAGAATCTCGCGCTCGCGAGGCGTCAGCTTCTCGACCCCGGGATCGTTCAGGCGGGCGGAGACAAGCTTGTCGACGATGCGAGGATCGACGAGCGAACGGCCCGCGACGACCTCTCGCAGCGCTCGCGCCAGCTCGTCTTTGTCCTTCACACGCTCCTTGAGAAGGTACGCGCGCTGGCTCGAGCCGTCCTCGAACAGGCTCATCGCATACGAGGGCTCCGCATGCTGGCTGAGAACCACGACCCCGATCTCCGGAAACGAGCTTCGAAGCTCGTTTGCGAAGCGAATGCCCTCGTCCGTATTCGTCGGTGGCATCCGGATGTCGGTCACGACGACATCGGGCTTGACGCTCTCGACGGTCTCCCTAAGCTCGTCTAAGTCGCCGCAGGAGGCGACGAGATCGACGTCATCGATGGCGTCGAGTACGCGCGCGATGCCTTCGCGTGCGAGAAAGCTGTCGTCGCCGAGGACGGCCCGGATCACGACGGCAAGGCCATTCCTGCCGAGGCTACTGCGCAGCCGCCGCCCGGTTGGTAACAACGTGGTGTCAGCACCGCTCCCGTAGCAACTCCCTCCTGGGGGGAACATGCCGCAGTTCCCCTGAGAATCGCGCAGCCGTACAGCGTCGATCGAGAGCGGCGGTCGGAACCGAAAACGTTGCGCCGCTCCGCTTCTCGACGGGGGGCGGCATATGCACTTTTCTCGCCGGAAGTATGGCAGCAGCAGCACGCGCAGGGCAAGAACTGGTCGGAGTGCAGGCCGACCTACGAATCGTGGTGATTGCACCGTGTTTGCAGCCACGACAAATCAGTGGATCCCCGAATGCCCGAGACGGCGACCGGACCCATACTCGCGATGAGACGGCTGCCGCCCTCCCAAAGGGAGGTTCTCCCCCGACTGCCGCCGACGCACCGCGCCCTGACCCTGCCCGGAGGAGACGCCTGTGGTCAACCTGAGCCCCGCGCCCGTCCCGGCGGATCCCCGCAGCCTCGGCCTGCGCAGGGCGGGTGCGAAAGCCGTCCTTGTGGGACCCTCCGTCCCGCCTGCGCTGCCTTTCGAGGTCGTCGAGTCCAAGATCCACGTTCCGCCGCGCCTGGCCGGAACGGTCTCCCGGACGGCGCTGGTCAACCGTCTTCGCACTGCCGGCGCGTTCCCGCTCGTGCTCGTGGTGGCGCCCGCCGGTTATGGCAAGACGACGCTGCTGTCGCAGTGGGCGAATCGCGACGTACGTCCGTTCGCCTGGGTCTCGATCGACGAGCGCGACAGTGGTCCGGTCGCGTTTCTGCGACACGTTGCGGCGGCGCTCGACCGGGTCGAGCCGATTCCGGCATCCGCGTTCGAGGCGCTCCGCCTCGACGGGGAGTCGTGGACGAGGGCCCTCCCGCGCCTAGCCGAGGCGATCGCGACGCGCAAGTCACCCTTCGTTCTCGTCCTGGACGGCGCCGACCTACTCACGCGGGACTCGATCTCTGCCGTCGGCGCGCTCGTCGAGCACGTCCCGGCCGGGTCGATGATCCTTCTCTCGGGCCGCGTCCTCCCGAAACTCCCGGTTGCTGCGTTACGCGCCGGAGGTCCGCTGCTCGAGATCGGGCCGTACGAGCTCACGCTGAGCCGGCGAGAGGCGGAGCTCCTGCTGCGCGCCGCCCGGGTCGAGCTGGCGGACGCGGAGATCAACGAGCTCTTGGCGCGCACGGAAGGTTGGGCGGCAGGCCTCTACCTTGCCGCCCTCGCCTCCCGCGCCGAGAGCGGCGTGGACACCGGCAAGCCGCAGGACATCCTCTCCATTACGGGGGCCGATCGCTATTTCGCCGACTACTTCCGCTCCGAGTACCTGTCACGGCTCGCGCCAGAACGACTGACGTTCCTTCGTCGCACCTCGGTGCTCGAGACGATGTCCGGCCCGCTCTGTGATGCCGTCCTGGGACAGAAAGAATCGGCCCTGGAGCTGGCAGCGCTCGAGGCGGCGAACCTCTTCGTCGTGCCGCTCGACCGCCACCGGGGCTCATATCGCTACCACCACCTCTTCCGCGAGCTGCTCCGGCGGGAGCTCGAGGAGCGCGAGCCGGAGCTGGTGCCGGTGCTCAGCCAGCGCGCCGCCGACTGGTTCGAAGCGCAGGGCGACCCCGAGTCGACGCTCCAATACACGCACGCGGCCGGCAACGAGGACAGCGCCGCACGAATCCTCAGCTCGATCGCCATGACCGTTTCCTCGGCCGGCCGGGTTGCAGCGGTCGAGTCCTGGCTCGACCACTTCGACGAGGAGGCGCAGCTGCACCGCTATCCCGCCGTCGCCATCGAGGGATCCCGGATCCACGCCTTCCGCGGACGGCCGGACCAGGCCGAGGTGTGGCTAGCGGCCGCCGAGCACGGCGTGCCGACAAACGGCGGAGGCAGCGCCACCAGGGCGTGCATCGACGTCCTCCGCGCCGCGATGTGCGCCGACGGCCCGGAGCGGATGCTGGCGAACACGGAGTCGGCGCTCGCGGAGCTTCCATTTGAGCACCCGTGGCACCCGTGGGCGCTGGTCGTGAACGGCGCCGCCTACCTCCTCCTCGGTCAGGAGGACCGCGCCGACCGCTTACTAGCAACGGCTGCCGAAGCGTCCGATCGCGTCGGCCGGGCCGAGACCCGAGCGCTCGCCCTAAGCGAGCGCTCGCTGCTCGCGGCCGGGCGCGACGACGAGGAGGCGGAGATCCTGGCCCGAGAGGCGCACCGGCTCATCGAGGACGGCCAGCTAGACGCGTACGCGACGAGTGCGCTCGACCTCGCAGCCACGGCCCGCGCGCTCCTCCGCCACGGCCGGTGGGACGAGGCCCGCAGGCAGCTGACATCTACTCAGCGGCTGACGCCCAGCCTGACCCGCGCGATCCCCTGGCTGTCAGTTCAGGTGCGTCTCGAGCTCGGCCACGCCTACGTGACGCTGCGGGACCGCAACGCGGCGCGAGGACTGCTCGCCGAGGCTCAGGAGATCCTGCGCCTGCGACCATCGCTCGGAGTGCTCGGCCAGCAGATTGCCGGGCTCGAAGCCGAGATCGAGGCAATGCCGCAAACACCGGCCGGGGGCGGCTCTGGCCTGACCCGGGCGGAGTTGCGGCTCCTCCCCCTGCTCTCGACGCACCTCTCGTTCCGGGAGATCGGGGAGCGACTGTTCGTCTCACGCAACACGATCAAGACACAGGCGATTTCCGTCTACCGCAAGCTCGGAGTCTCGAGCCGCAGCGCTGCGATCACGAAGGCAGGCGAGCTGGGGCTGGTAGAGGGCGCAACCGGCGTAGCCGCTCCCCCGATCGTCAGCGACGCGAAGTCCGCCGCCTCCTGACCTACGTCTCCAGGTCGGCGTACGCCTTCGCGTGCCTCCTGTCGTACACGTAGGCGTACACGAGCATGATGCTGGAGAAGAACACCAGTGCGCCGAGTGCGCCCCACCTGTACCAGGCGGCGTCCACCAGCAGGAAGAGCAGGATGGCGCCGACACCGCAGGCGAGCACGATGCCTATCAGCTTGAACCAGAACCCTGCTCCGAGTCCCTCGTCCACGTCGTGCTCCTTTCGTAGATCACCAGGATCGTCTCGGCCGCCCGGCCGTGCGGCATCGTCCGAACGGGACGAAGCGGCTCAGGCCGGCGCCGTCGGCGCGTTGGCGACTCCCACCTCCGCGTCGTCCTGCAGCGCCGCCGCCACGCGCGCCCGGGCCAGGTCACGACTGATGTGGACGGCGGCCGAGGCAAGAGGCGCGGCGAGAACCAGCCCGAGCATCCCGAAGATGCAGCCCGCCCCGATCGTGATCACCAGCACCACGAGCGGGTGCAGGTCGAGCGCGGAGCCCATCGCGAACGGTTGGACGACGTTCTGGAGCAGCCCGTTCGCCAGAATCACGATCAGGAGCATGATCAGAGCGATCGTCGTTCCCTTTGCGCCGAGCGCGATCACGACGGCGAAGGCGCCCGCGACAAACGCCCCGACGAACGGCACGTAGGCCGTCACGAAGGTGACGACCCCGATCGTGCCCGCCAGTGGGACGCCGAGCGCGAGCGCGGCTAGGCCGACCAGCACCCCGTTGAACGCCGCCACGAGGGTGACGCCGCGGAAGTAGCCCCGGAGCGACCGAATGATCCCGCCGGTGATCAGCTGCGCGACTGCAGGCGGCACCCCCAGATGGCGGTCGACCCACCGCCGCATCGAGGGGCCGTCCTTGAGCAGGAAGAAGAGACTGAGCAGCGTGAACGACAGGGCGAAGGCGAGCGATGTCAGCCCTTGGATGCCGTTGATCACGCCCTTCGCGAGGGTTGAGATGATCTTCGGGACGTCTTGCTCGAGGCTTGACTTGGCGCTCGACGAGCCGGACTCGTCGACTCCGAGGTCGTTCAGCCACCCCTCGGCCTTGTCGGCGGCCGCAGTCGCGTTCTCAGAAATCGAGGAGCGTTGCGAGGTGATCCCGCCGATCACGATCACGAGCACCAGCGCGCCAAGCGCGGCGAGACCGAGGAGCACGAGCGCCGCAGCGGCCGCCCGGGGCATGTGCCGGCCGAGCACGCTGACGACCGGCATCGCGACGGTCGCGACGATCGTCCCGGCTACCACCGGTCCGACGATGGTGTACGTCGTCCCGAGCAGCCAGATGACGCCCGCCATGAGGGCGAAGAAGCCGACGAGGAGCCAGGAGGTTCGACCAAGATCTCGCAGCCAACGTGGGGCGGCGAACGCCGAGGCGAGCTCTCCGGCCTCGGCGGCCGCAAGCTCGAACGGAGCGGGCTCGGCCCTGGCAGCGGCGTTCTTCCTGCGTAGGTTCTTCAAGACGTCCACGGCTAAGCGCTCAACCCGCTGATCGCGACCCCGATCGCCAGCGGCAGGATGTCGCCGATCCCTTGCCCATGAGCGTTGATCGTCCGCGTGAGCCCGAGCTCGAGCATCATCCGGACAGGGTGATGTCCTCCGCGCGCCGAGGCTGGCGGAAAGGCATTTCATCCGGTCGGCATGACGGACGACGGGTCGTTCCGCGCGACACTTCTTCTGGAAGTGAGCAGGTCCGAGGCCCAAGTGGAGCGGATCGACGCGCTGTTCGTCCAGAGCGCGACGGCCTTTTCCAGTAGCCCCGGAACGATCACGCTCCAGGGCCTGGCCGATTCGACCGTCTACTTCGCCGACCGGCCGCGCCGAGAGATCGGCCACATCCCGTCCCACCGCTTCGTCGAGCTCTGGGAGCCTGGTGCGAACAGTTTCGCGGTCGATCCGCCGAACGCCGTGCTGTCGTTCCTGGACGAAGACGGCGGCGCGCCCGACGACGTCGTGGTCGTCCTGCGAGAGCCCCGCCTCGAAGACGACAAGCTCTCCTACAGCGTCGAGATACTCGAGGGGAGCCTTCCGCCCAGCGCCGGGCCCTGCGCGCTCTTCATCGACGTCTTCGGGCGCCCGCTCTCTCCGGTCTCGTGCTCGGGGGCGCAACGCCGAAAGCCTGCGCGGGGCGGCTAACCGGCGAGAAGAGCTCCTGCTCGAGCCGGTCCGAGGCCGTGGGTCCGCCGATGCCCTGTCGGTCAGGCGTGGTTGCGCGGTCGAAGTCGACCGAATCGCCGAAATTGTGCTTCACCGTCACGGCCAGGCGCTCGAGCTCTGCCTCGATCGCCTCGCGGTGCTCCGGCAGGGCGGTGTCGTGCAGCTCGAGAAGCATCGCCCGCAGCCGCCGGAGCACCTGGATCGCTTCTGCTCCGTACTCCCTGATCTCGGTGGTCGCCAGCGCCAAGTAGTCCTCCCATTGCCGCCCGCTGGCGACGATCCGAATCGTGCCATCGTCGTCGCGCATCACTCTCGTCTGTCCGTCCAGCGGGGTCGTCCCGATCAGCCGCAGGAGCTCCGTCATGTGGTTGAGGACCTGGACGGCGGTCGTCGGATCGTTTATCGCAGCGGACAACGCCTTGATCGCGATGTCGACCATGATCCGCAGGGCGAACGCGGGATCCTGCTCGATCGTCCGCTCGTCGCCGAGCGCGAACATCCCCGCCACCTGGCGCTCCTCGCCCGTGGGCTCGCCGCTGACGCCCAGGACCTCGACGAGCGGCGAGCCCGCAGGCACGAAGTCGCCGACCGCGTGCGGTACGAAAAGGACGCGGTCGTGATCGCGAGCCCAACGCAGGAGGCCACGCTCGTCGACCGCCTGGATGGCGCCGGCGCGCTCACTGCGAACCGTCTCACAGGGCTCCAGGCCAACGCGCTCCGGCTCATCGGCAAAGGCCTCGAGCGCGGTGGCGCCGTCCTCGAATGCCTGTCGTCCCGCCCGGGCAACCAGCGCCACGACGGCCACCGGCCGCAGCCGGTGCAGGATCCGATCGAGGAAGAACATGAAGAAGAGCAGGCCTGCGAGTACGCAGGCGCCTGCCACGGTCACTCCGATCGTCGGCACGAAGTCCGGCTCCACGCGACGCAGGAGGGCGAACGAGAACGTCAGCGTGCCTATCAGCACCGCCAGCACGGCCTTCAGAGCCCGATCCCGGTACCACAGCCGCATGTAGCGGGGCGAGAACGTGCCGATCGCCATCTGGACGACGAGGACCGTGACGGTCACCACGAAGCCCGTCAGCGCCGCCATCGCGCCGATGATCGCTGCGAGCACGGTGCTCGCAGTCGAAGGGGAGTACTGCCAGGCCTCCGGCAACGAGACCGCCTCGTCGAGGCGGGGCTCGATCAGCCCCAGCACCGCGCCGAGCACGCCTCCGATAAACGGGACCAGCCAAATGCTGCCCTTCAGGTACTGGCGTATCCGGAAACGAGTGCTCCAGGTCATTTTCCGCCGAGTCTCTCCGGCGGCCCGGACGCGGCCATCGTCCGGAGAGGATGAAGCAGCGCTCAGCCCGGGCCGGTCACGCCGACGCGGCGGTTTCGGCGCCAGGTCGCACCGGCCGCCGCTCCGAGCGCAAGGGTCGGAACGATCGTGAGGAAGCGGTAGACGAGCACGGCGGCAACGACCCCGGGGTCGTTGCCGCCGAAGCCCACGAGCACCGTCGTCAGGCCGAGCTCGACGATTCCGAGCCCGCCGGGGGTGATCGGGATCGAGCCCAGCACTCGCGCCAACGACCAGCCGGCAAACGCTTCGATCAGGCTCACCTCACCGGCGTCGACGCCGAGCGCGCGCAGGCTCGCCAGGAGCACCAGGAACACCGACAGCTGCCCGGCCAGCGTCGCGAGCGTGAGGATGTGCCAGCGCCTGCGCAGCAGCCCGATCGCCTGGCTACGAAAGCGGACGAAGCTCTCCCCGCTCCACCCGACGGGGCCGTGGCGGACTACGCGGAGCACCCGGTTCACCATGCGCGCAGCGAGATCGCCAACCCGACGCGCCATCTGCGAGCTCGCAAGCGCCGTCGCGAACGCGGCCGCGACGACGACGAACGCAGCGAGGCCGATCGTGGCAATCGTCTGCAGCGCGGCGCCATCACCGCCCGTCAGCGTGAGCAGCGCGAAGGCGAGGGCGGGGAAGCCGAGGATCGCGAGCTGGTTCCAGATTCCCGTTAGCGTCACGGCGAGCGCGACCTGGTCGGCGTGGAAGCCCCAGGCGAGCAGCATCGCGGCGGAAAGCCCGACGCCCACGGCTGGGCCTCCGGGCGCGAGGTACGTCCCCGCGGTCGAGGCCTGCGTCACCGTCAGGGCGGGGAGAAAGCGGAGACCCGGCAGCGCCGCCATCCAGGGCGGCGCGAACGTGACGACGTTCAGCGCCACCGTCGCGAGCAAGACGCCGATCCACGCCCAGGAGAGCATTCGCACCTGGGCCCAGACCTCGCCGTAGTTCGCGAATTGCGGCAGCACGAAGACGTACGTCCCGACGATGACCGCCACGGCGACGCCCCCGGCGAGGCCGCGCTTCAACCAACGCTTCCGGCCTTGCCCCGCGGGCTGCACGATATCGGCGCTCAGCGGACCGCCTCGAGTGCCAGCGTCTCGCCTATCCGCAGGACGCGTACGTCGACGTCGGGTGCGACCTCAGCGGCCGCGCGAGCAAACTCTTTCGCCGGCCGGTCACCGAGTTGCGCTCCGAACGGCGTCCTGAACGTCCCCCAGTGGACGGGCACCGCGATCTTCGGCCGCAGGAGCCGCAGCGCCTCTGCGGCACGGTGTGCGTCGAGGTGGCCGGCCGGCAGCCGCGAGCCCCAGCCGGAGACGGGCAGGACGGCGACGTCCACTGGGCCGAGCTCGGCCATGCCGCCGAAAAGATCCGTGTCGCCGGCGAAGTAGACGTTCGTCGAGCCTTCCGAGACGTAGCCGAGCGACTCCGAGCGTGGGGTCAGCGGCCACCGGCTCGACTCGTGCTCGGCGTGCGTCACGCGGAGGGCGAGCCCGCCGACCTCGAGCTCGTCGCCCGCGTCCACCTCGCGCACGCGCTCGAACCCCCATCGTCGCAGGAGCTTCCCCAATCCCTTTGGGACCACGACCGGCAGGAACCGGTCCAAACGGCGGAGCGAGGCGTGGTCGAGGTGGTCGAAATGGGCGTGCGAGACGAGGATCCCCTCGACCGTCCCCAGCAATCGGGGGTCGACCGCGGCCTCGCGGCGGAGATGCCACACCCGGCGGCGGAGCACGGGGTCGGTGACGAGCCGCGTGCCGTCGACGTCGATCACGACGGTGCTGTGCCCCAGCCAGGTGAGCCCGTTCAAAGCACGTCCACCGGGATCGAACACCGAGGCGCGGCCACGTTCATCACCCCCTTCGGATGAGGCCCGGCGCAGGGTCCCGCGCGAGAATCGCCGTCGAGCACTCGGCTTATGACTACCACCGAACAGGCCTACAAAGCGCCAGGCTGGAGCCCGAGTCGGCCAAAGATCAGGCCGCTCCATCTCGTCGTCGCCTGGCTCGTGTCCGCCGCCGCACTGCTCGTCGCGGCCTGGATCGTGCCCGGTGCGGCGGTGAACGATTTCGGCGGAGCGCTGGCCGCAGCAGCGGTGATCGCCGTCCTGAACGCGATCGTGCCGCCGATCCTCGCCGCGCTTCGGCTGCCGCTCATGCTTCTCACCGGCCTCGTGCTCATCCTCGTCGCGGACGCGCTGATGCTGCTCGCAGCCGACAGCATCACCGGCCATGACCTGGAGATCGGCTCGTTCTGGTCGGCGCTCGCCGTGGCCTTCGTCGCCTCGGCGGTCACGGTCGTCCTCGACATCGTTCTGGGGACGAACGACGATGACGCGTACACGCTTCGGGTGGTCCAGCGGATCGCCCGCCGATCCGGAGAGCGCACGGTCACCGACGCGCCGGGAATCGTGTTCCTCGAGATCGACGGGCTTGCCCTGCCGGTGCTGCAGCGCGCGATGCGGGACGGCAGCGCACCGACCATGGCCCGCTGGGTCGCGCAGGGGAATCACCGGTTCGCCGAATGGGAGACCGACCTCTCGTCGCAGACCGGCGCCAGCCAGGCAGGGATCCTGCTCGGCTCGAACGACGACATCCCCGCGTTTCGCTGGGTCGAGAAGGAGACGGCGAAGCTGGTGGCGTGCTCGGGACCGCCCGACTGCGCGGAGATCGAGCGGCGGCACGCCTCGGGCGTGGGGTTGCTTGCCGACGGCGGCGCGAGCCGTGGCAACCTGCTCTCGGGCGAAGCCGAGCACGTGATCCTGACCGTCAGCCGAATGGACGCCGAGAAGCGCGCGAACCCCGGCTACCGAGCGTTCTTCGCGAACGGGTTCAACGTCGTGACCGTGCTCGTGCTGTTCTTCTGGGAAGTCGTGCTCGAGTGGTCGGCTGCCGGGAAGGCCAAGCGCCGGGACGTTCTCCCGCGCGGTCACCGGGGAGGGCTCTACCCGTTCATGCGAGCCGCGCTGTGCGTCGTCGTCCGCGACCTGATCGTGTACGGCGTGCTCTCCGACATGATGAAAGGGCGGCCCGCCATCTACGCGACCTTTTCCAGCTACGACGAGGTCGCGCACCACTCGGGCCTCGAGCGAGCGGACACCCTCGAAGCCCTGCGCAAGCTCGACCAGCAGTTCGGGCGCATCGAGCGAGCAAGGGCGTACGCGGCCCGTCCCTACGAGCTCGTGGTGCTCTCAGACCACGGGCAGACGCAGGGCGCGACCTTCAAGCAGCGGAACGGCTACGGACTCGACGCGCTCGTCGAGCGCTCGCTCGATGGCGGCGCAGTCGCAGCGGTCGGCGGTGGGGACGAGAACCACAGCAACATTGGCAACGCGGTCGGCGAGGCCACGGGCAGCACGTCGAAGAAGAAACGCCCGAAGAACGACGTCTCAGACAAGGAAGTGGTCGTCCTCGGCTCGGGCAACCTCGGCCTCGTCTACCTGATGAACGAACGCCGCCGTCTCAACCGCGAGGAGATCGACGAGAGGCATCCGCGCCTCCTCCCGACTTTGCGAGAGCACCCGCACGTCGGCTGGCTGCTCGTCCACTCCGAGCGCGACGGGCCGGTAGTCCTCGGCGCGCACGGTACGTTCTACCTAGCGGAGGGCCGGGTCGACGGTGAAGACCCGCTGGCGAACTTCTCGCCGAATGCGCCACGGCACCTGCTGCGCACGGACGGCTTCGAGCACGTCGCCGACATCATGGTCGGCAGCTTCTACGACCCCGCCCTCGACGAGGGGTGCGCCTTCGAGGAGCTGATTTCCTTCCATGGCGGCATCGGGGGCGCCCAGACCCGTCCATTCCTGCTCGCCCCCGCACACCTCACGCTTCCGGACGCGCCAATCGTGGGCGCCGCTGCCGTCCACGGGATCCTGTCACGGTGGCGCCGCGATCTGAACGGCGGCGCCGGCGCCGAGCTGCGCGAGGAGCGCCCGCTCGCGACGACGTCGGGCTGATAGCCGATGCCCGCGCTGACGCAGGCCTGGCGTCCAGGCGCGCGTGTCGCCCGCGTCCGGGCGAGCCACAGCTACGGGGTGGTACTCGCGCTGATCGTCGTCGTGTTCGTCTTCACGTCGGTCGCGTCGAACAGCGACTGGGCCGACAGCACCCTCGTCCTGCTGCAGGGAGCGACCCTCGTCACCGCGCTCTACACCTCCGGAGTGGCGCGCGCGAACTCGACGATCAGCATCGCGCTCGTCGCACTGTCTGCGGCCTCCGCGGTTGCACTGCTGCTCTTCGGCGGCAACGGGTTCGCCGCTCTCGTGGGAATCCTCTCAGGCCTCTTGACCGTCGCCACGATCGCCACGGTGGCACTCGGCGTGGTCGACCAGGGCGAGGCGAACGTTCAGGCGGTTACGGGCGCCGTGTGCGTCTACGTGCTGATCGGCATCCTGTTCGTCTTCCTCTACGGCGTACTGGCGACGCTTGGCTCCGGCGACTTCTTCGCCCAGGGCACCGACGGAACGCGCTCCTTGCGCCTCTACTTCAGCTTCGTCACCCTCGCAACCCTGGGCTACGGGGACTACACCGCGGCCGGCGAGCTCGGCCGCACGCTGGCAATCGTCGAGGCACTCATCGGCCAGCTGTACCTCGTGACGGTGATCGCGGTGCTCGTCTCCCGGATGCGCCGCCGAGGCTCCGCCTAGGAATTGGAGCTCGTCAGGTCCTTGCAGGCAGGCGCGTTCTGGAACGCCTGCTTGAGCTCGCCGCCCGGATCCGCCGAATCGAGCTTCGACGCGGCCGAGTTGATCTGGTTGCCCATCTTGGAGAGCGTGGCGCTGACGCTCGAGGCGGCGGCGAGCACACCTTGCACACCCGAGACGTTGTCGACGGCGCCTTGCATCTCCTGCACGTCGTCCTCGACCTCGCTCGAGAGCTGGTCGACGGCGTTCTTCGCGTCCTGACCGGCCTTCGTGTCGGGCCTGCCGAGATCCTTCAGATCGCTGACGAGGGTGTCGCTGGCGCTCTCGATGTCGCCCGTGGCGCTCTTCAGGCCGTCCTCCGACGGGTTGCCCTTGAGTGAGTTGGCCGACGACTTGACGGAGTTCGTCCACGTCGTGAGCGCGGAGCACAGACCGCCGGCCCAGTCTTCGGCCGACGACGAGTTGCTGGAGCTCCCACCGCACCCCGCGGCCACGATCAGGGAACTCAGAACAAGCGTCACGAGCGTGATCCTCGGCACGGCTCCAGCGTGCCCGGCGGAGCGGCACGAAGCATCACCCCGTCGGGACGATGTTCGGGTCGCGCCGGCGCAGCGGCTCCCGTCCTACGCCGTCAGTCCAGCAATGCCGTTTCGCAGCAGTGAGGCGGCCAGCAGGACGACGATCGCGGCTGCGACTATTCGCGCGTCGCGTTCCAACCAGGCCCGGACGGAGCCGAGCTTCCGCCGGGTCCAGTCGCGTGCAACGAGCAGCAGCACGAGCGCCGTGGCGAGCGGAAGCAGCGACACGAGTGAGAAGAAGACCCAGTCGACGACGTACTGGGCGGCGCTCGGGTCCAGCTCCGAGATGTCCTTCAGCGCGATCGGGATGAACGCGCCTGGATTGGCGAGCGCAGCTCCGGCGCCGACGATTGCGACGACGGGCGACGTGGCGACGTTCCCCATCTTCTCGATCATCCCCGCGGACCGCGCCGGGTTGGGAGGCCGGCGGAGCACGCGCGCGACGAGGACGAGCAGCACGACGGCGGCGATTACGTCCACGACCGCGACCCAGGTCTTCGGCGTGCTCGGGGTCTTCGACGCGGCCGCGTTGCCGAGGACGAACGCCGCGACGATGCCGATCCCGAGCGTCGCGCCGAGCGCGCCGAGGTAGAACCAGAGCCCGGTGCGCAACGGCCGCTCACCGAGGACGAGGACGAGCACCGAGAACGTGAGCGTCGTCGGGGAGAGCATCGCCGCCAGCGCGGTCAACGCCAGCTCGGCACTGATCCACTCCACGCGCGGCCTAGACCGTCGCTAGGTCACGCATGCTTCGCCGCCCGCTTCGCCTCTTTCCTGTCCGCACGGGCGGTTTTCTGCTCGGCCGCCTTGTCCTTCGCGTCGGAGTAGGAAGTCCGGACGAGCTCCTTGCCGCCGGTCCAGCCGAAGACCCAGGTGACCAGCACGATCGCGAAGAGAATGTTCCAGGCGGTCGTCACGAGCTGCTGTGCGACCGAGTAGGCGGTTGCGGTCGTCGCGTCGGTGACCCCGTTCAGCGAGGCGACGTTGAACGCCTGGTTTACCCCCGCGCCGCCGGGCGTCACCGAGGTCACATTCGCGATCGAGTTGCCGCCGGCGATCCGCATCAGCGTGTGGAAGCTCACCGGGATGTCGTAGGCGGCGAGGAAGACAGCCATCACGCCTAGGCTCGCGAGCCAGGCGATCAACTCCGGGCAGAACACGCGCACGAGGTACTTCCGCGGCTCGGTGAGGATGCCGCCGCCCTCCTTCGCGTCGTCCCACCACTTGACGACCTTCGGCCACATCGCACGGACGAGCAGGTAGACCAAAGCAATGATCCCGAGCACCAGGATCGCGGTCGCCCAGGGGTGCTCGTGGACGAAGGCGAACTTGACGTCGAAGGAGCCGCCCACGGACAGGAACAGGTACAGGTAGGTAAAGGCGCCGCTGAGCGTGAAGAAGATCTTCTGGACGACATAGCCGCCGATCACGCCCGAGAAGGTCGCGTGGGCGATGATCGACGTGAACATCAGGAGCATCACGAAGGTGCCGATGTTCGCCGGCAGGAACCCGTTCAGGGCCACCGAGGTCGCGTAGCAAGCGAGCACGACCTTGAAGCTCGTGGTCGGATACGCGTAGCGGAGGATCGCGAACCAGGCGAAGGCAGTCGCGGTCGTCTGGATGGTCTTCAGCGCGATCGCCCCGACCAGGTAGGCGGCCGAGATCTCCGTGATCGTGTCCCAGAGATCCGCGAACCAGTCGCGGATGTCCCAGCCGAGCAAGTAGGCGGCGGCCCCCATGACGATGATCAGCAGCGCGATGATGAGCAAGCGCCTGAGGTGCCAGCGCTGCCAGCGCCCGGGAGCTCGTGGCGCGTCTACGGCCGCGGCCTCACTCACTGCAGGGGCCGCTCGCTGCCGGAGCCGTGGCAGCGCTTCCACTTCTTCCCGCTGCCACACGTGCAGGGGTCGTTGCGGCCGCGGTGGGCGTCCGCTGCCGCGTACATCTTCACGATCTCCGCCGGCGCCCGCCCTTGCGCGAGCTGCGCGCCCATCGTCCGCATCGGACCGTCGACGTGGTGGAAGAACGCCTTGAAGCCCGCGCAGAGGTAGTTCAGGCCCGGCTCCCCGTCCG
>Ga0307318_10000094_pt1 | contig 26675 bp, 26 predicted proteins | sample ER_DNA_367_FD_194500 | JGI IMG/M metagenome (GOLD analysis project Ga0307318, IMG submission 194500) | Bulk soil microbial communities from the East River watershed near Crested Butte, Colorado, United States - ER_DNA_367 | ecosystem: Environmental > Terrestrial > Soil > Floodplain | place...
GCCGAGCGTCAGAAGGCGGGGGAGTGTGCCTCCGGTCGTGAGTCGGAGCCAGCCGTCATCGGTCCATTCGACTTTCTGGATCGCCGTCTCGCGCCCCAGCACCGACCGCTGGTTCGGCTCGAGGGGGCGCGCGCAGAGATGGGCCACGTACCACTCACCAGTTGGCGTGTCCACCAGACATCCGTGCCCTGCCTTTTGCAGATCGGCGTGCGGGTTGTACAGCTGCGGGCGCAGAAAGTCGCGATCGTTCCGGCCGAAATGCGGAGCCGGATTGCTCGTCAGGAACGGGTTGACCGGTGCAGGCTGGTACGGACCGTCAATATCGCGGGACCGCGCCAGTGTCACGCTATGGCCGTAGCCCGTGCCGCCCTCGGCCGCCATCAGATAGTAGAACCCACTCCGCCTGTAAAGGTGAGGTGCCTCGAGGCATCCCCGGTCGGAGCCTCCGCGGTAGATGCGGGAGGTTGAGCCGCGCAGTTCTTTACGTTCCGCGTCGAACTCCTCGAGAACGATGGCGCCAGGGTGTTCGTAACCATCGCGAGGATCCCACTCCAGGGTGAGGAGCCAATGGCGACCATCATCGTCGTGAAAGAACGAGGGGTCGAAACCGATGCTGTTGAGATAAACCGGCCGGCTCCAGGGACCATGGACGTCCGATGTCGTGACAACGAAGTTGTCCACGTCGAAGTACTGGGCCGTTGTGCTGTGGACAAGGGAGTACGTCAGGTAGAACAAGCCTTCGGCTCTGCTGAAGGTCAAGCAGGGAGCCCATATCCCTTGATGGGAGGCCAAGCCCCGAAGGTCGTGCTCTCCTGCCGTCAGACCGTGGCCGATCAGCGACCAGCTTGCGAGATCGGTTGAGTGGAACAGGCGGATACCCGGCTGCCATACGAGTGTGGAAGTAGCGAGGTAGTAGTCCTCGCCAACCCGGGTGATGGATGGGTCAGGATTGAAGCCCCGGAGAACGGGATTGCGGATCACGGCGCGCCCTTCTCATCGTGCCGTGGAGCTAGCGGTGCGCAGCAGCGCCGAGGAGCCAGCGGATTCAGCACGGCCAGCTCCTCGCCTCAGTCGCTTACGCCCGTGTCAGTGACGTAGCTCCGGAGCGCCGTCGTGACAGCGCGTCAACTGTGGCGGCAAGAGCCAGAACCGCGCCAGTAATCGCCAAGGTGATGCCTGCGGAAAGGCCAAGAAGGCCGAGCCCGTTCGTGATCATTGAGATCAGCAACGCCCCGACCGCCGCCTGAGCCAGGCGCCCCCGACCACCAAAGAGGCTGACACCGCCGACGACTGCGGCGGCAACACCAGACAGCACGATGTCTCGACCGGCAGAGGACTCGACGGTGCCTACCTGGCTGGCCGTGAACAGACCCGACACCACAGCGAGGCTGGAACAGAGGATGAATGCCGCGATACGCAGCCGAGCGACATTGATCCCAGCCCGCCTGGCCGCCTCGGGATTGCCGCCAACCGCGTACAGGTGCAGGCCGAACCGGGTGCGGTCGAGCATCATCGTCCCGACCCAGAGGATCGCCAGCGCAATGGGCACGACGATCGGCACGCCCCTGATAGGGATCACGCTCGTCGACCTGTTCAGGCTCAGCAGCAAGACGACAAGTCCGCCGCCAACTGCCCAGGCTGCGACGCGTGCCCATAGCAGGCTCATAGGACGAACGGCCATACCGCTCGCGACTCGTCGGCTCCGGTCGTAGAGCCCGGTGAACAGCGAGATGGCAACGATGATGGCGAGCATCAGCCATCCGGCCCAGACCGGCATGTTCTTGTTCATGATCGCGATCACGGCTGCGTCCTCGATGCGGTAGGCGCCGGCATTACCGAGCAGAACGAGAATCACACCCTGCAGGCCCAGGAACAGGGCCAGGGTGATGACGAACGACGGAACCCCGATCCTGGCGACCATAAAGCCGATGAACGTGCCGATCGAGGCGCCGACGACGAACGCTATGAGCAACGCGGCGATCCAGTTCCACCCACCGACGTTCGTGAGCAGAATGAAAATCGCCATGCCCAGACCACCCGTGACGCCGGCCGACAGGTCGATTTCGGCAAGAATGATCACGAACGTCAGCGCCACCGCCAGCATCATCAGTGCCGCGGTCTGAGTCATCAGGTTGGCGATATTGGTCTTCGTAAAAAAGAACGGTGTCAGGATCCAGAACACGAGGCCGATAATGATCAGCCCAGCGAGAGCCGGCAGCATGCCCATCTCGCCGCCGCGGATCCGCTGCACATAGCTGTCGATCTGGTCGCGGACGCTGCCCTCATGCCCGGTCGCGATCTGATGGGGGGCGGGGGCGCCTCCGACCGTTTGGGCCGCCGCGTTCGTTGACGGATTCGTCGACTTTTCGACCGGCGTGGTCACGAGACCACCTCCTCTTCTTCCACTTCCTCCGCAGCCGAGGTGTCGCCCTTGATGCCGGTGATGTATGCGACAACGTCGTTGTAGTTCGTCTCGCTCGTCTTCAACTGGGCCACCATGGCGCCGAGGTAGAGCACATTGATGTAGTCCGCCACTTCGAATACGTCCGCGAGGTTGTGGCTAATGATGATGACGCCCACCCCGGCGTCGGCGAGGCGGCGGACGAGCGCCAGCACCTGTTCGGTTTGGGCAACACCGAGCGCAGCCGTCGGCTCGTCGAGGATGACGACCTTCGCTTTCTGCAGTACCGCACGGGCGATCGCCACTGTCTGCCGCTGACCACCGGACAGGGAGGCGACCTTCTGGCGCACGGACTTCATCGTGCGCACAGACAACGACTGGAGCGTCGCCGTCGCATGCTTCTCCATCTCCGGCTGGTTGAGCATGCGCTGGTGAACCTCTTCACGCCCCAGGAACATGTTCTGGACGATGTCGAGGTTCTCGCACAACGACAGATCCTGGTAGACGACCTCGATTCCGTGCCCAGATGCGTCACGGGGTGAGTTGAGAGTGATGGGCGCCCCTTCGAAGGAGACTTCTCCGGAGTCGTAGGGTTGCGCCCCCGACAGTCCCTTGATCAACGTCGACTTCCCCGCGCCATTGTCGCCGACGAGCGCGGTGACCTTGCCCGGGAAAACCGTCATGTTGACGCCCTTGAGGACCTCGACGGGGCCGAAGCCCTTGCGAATGCCCTGCAGTTCGATGATCGGGGTTTCCACGTCTACCTCCTTAGCTACTGCCATTAGAGCGAGGTTGGTGGCCATGCGCACTGGCTGGTGCGGATGGCCACCGTGACCGACTCAACTGCGGTGGATGTCTAGGCCTACTGCAGGCCGGCCTTCTGGCACGCCTCCGCGACCGCTTTGGTGCAAACCTCCGAGATCTTGGCGTTCCCGTCGTCGAACACAACCTTCATGTTCTTCGTGTCGACCACGACAGGGGTCTGTGGGATGAATGGCGTGCCGTCGGCGGCCGTGGTCGGGGCGGGCGGCTTCTCGCCATTGAGGAGTTTCATGGACAAGTCCACGGCCGCCTGCGCCTCCAGCTGGAACGGCTTATAGACCGTTGCGACCTGCTTGCCGAGAAGGATGTTCTGCAGACCAGGCGGGCTGGCATCCTGACCACTGACCGGAACCTGCTTGCCGTTCTTGTCCAGCACCGAGATCACACTGGCCGCGCTGAAGTCGTTCGCGACACAAACGGCGTCGATGTCGCCCTTCAGCGCGGTGTAGGCCTGCTCGAAGTAGGTCTGAACCTTCTTCACGTCCCAAGTGCCCGGTGTCTGGAAGGCCGGCTTGATGCCCGCCTCGGACATGACCTTGTCGGCGCCGTCGTGGAACTGCTTCGCGTTGCCGTCGGTCGGATCGCCGCCGACGTAGACGACCTTGGCCGTCGCCGCATCCTTGCCCTCCGCCTTGAGGCCGTCGACGATCATCTGACCCTCGAGCTCACCGACATGGAAGTTGTCGAACGAGATGTAGTAATCAGCACCCTCGATCGGCCGGTCGTAGGCGATCACCGGGACACCCTGCGCCTTTGCCTTCTGCGCCACCTGGACGCCAGCCTCATTCAGGTCGACGAGCAGCATGACCGCGCAGCCCTTGGTGAGCTGCTGCTGGGCGATCGTCGCGTACTTGGACGTGTCGTTCTGGGCGTTTTGGATGTCGGTCTCCACCCCCTGCGCTTTGAACGCCTGCTCCAGCTGGGGACGGTCGCCGTTCTCCCAACGACTCGAAGACGAGGCGTCGGGCAGGATGATGCAGGCACGTTTGCCTGCTGCGCCCCCACTTGCCCCGCTTGCCTCGCCGCCCGGCGCAGCGGTGGTGCCACGGTTGCACCCGGCGAGCGATGTTACGGCTAGACCCGCCGCCAGGACCACGGCGAAGGCGGCCCTCTTCGTCTGAAGTGTCATGTCCTCTTCCCTGAGTAGACGGTGAACGGCCCTTTCGGTCTCTTTCGAAACGCTTTCGAAAGGCTTTCGGCTCGGCCGCAGTCTGGCACTTGGGGCACCGTGATGTCAAGGACTAACTCAGCGAAGAGTTCGGGCCGATACATGATCGTTAGGAGGTCACAAGTCACACCGACTGCCGGGCCTAATGGCTGCCGCGTCGGCGGAACCATGACCGCAAGGTGCCCGGTCTGTGGACGCCTCGCCAGCGCGGCCACCCGTCAAACTCCAAGATCTCGACCGTTTCCTGATTCGGCTGGCCCGATGTACCGTCCTCGGCAGCAAGCATCAAGGCGAGCGCCTCGTTTTGGCAGTCGTTCGCTAGGTCGCGCACAAGATCCATCCGGCCGGCGCCAACGGCCGCGTTGATCTGGCTCGTGTAGTGCGCGTGGAGCAGCTGCAGCCGTTCGTTGATCGGTATCGGCATGAGCGCCCTCCCACCCAGTGCGGCAAAACGTCGCGTTTCAGTCTAGGTAGCGACAACAATCCTAGGCTGATGCTGGCTGGGCCGACAGTAGGATCGCGCAGCGGCCGTCCGGGCTCGCGGGGTGCCGGGAGTGGGAGGGGTGATCTACTGGCCTTCTCGTGTGTGACAACCAATTTTCGCAAACATCCATCAGGAGGAGTCATGGCCCCACAGCCCACCAAAGAGGACAAGTTCAGCTTTGGTTTGTGGACGGTCGGCTGGCAGGCACGCGACCTGTTCGGGGAGGCGACCCGGCCGGTCCTCTCCGGCGTCGAGGCGGTCTACAAGCTCGCCGAGCTCGGCGCGTACGGCATCACCTTTCATGACGACGACCTGATCCCGCCGGGCGGCAGCAGCGCGGAGCGGCAGCGGATTATCGACGAGTTCACCGCCGCGCTGGAGGAGACCGGAATGGTCGTGCCGATGGTCACCACCAACTTGTTCTATGACCCAGTGTTCAAAGACGGCGGCTTCACCAGCAACGACCGAACCGTGCGGCGGTACGCGATCCGCAAGGTGATGCGGAACATGGACCTCGCCGCTGAATTGGGCGCGCAGATCTACGTCTTCTGGGGCGGCCGGGAAGGCTCCGAGGTGGATTTCGCCAAGGATGTGCGGGCCGCGCTCGACAGGTACCGAGAGGCGATGGACACGCTCGCTCAATACTCCATTGACCGCGGCTACGGGCTGCGGTTCGCGATCGAGCCTAAGCCCAACGAGCCGCGGGGCGACATCTTGTTGCCCTCGATCGGCCATGCGCTGGCGTTCATCAACGAGCTTGAGCACGCCGACATGGTGGGCATCAACCCCGAGGTGGGGCATGAGCAGATGGCCAGCCTCAATTACACCCACGGCATTGCGCAGGCGCTGTGGGCCGGGAAGCTGTTCCACATCGACCTGAACGGGCAGAAGGGCCCGCGCTTCGACCAGGATCTGGTATTCGGCCACGGCGACCTGCTGCAGGCGTTCTCCACGGTCGATCTGCTGGAGAACGGCGCGCCCGGCGGTGGCTCCACCTACGACGGAGATCGGCACTTCGACTACAAGCCGGTGCGCACCGAGAATATGGACGGGGTGTGGGAGTCGGCGCAGGCCAACATGGAGCTGTATCTGACGCTGCGGGATCGGGCGCGGGCGTTCCGGGCTGACCCGGAAGTCCAGGAGGCGCTCGCGGCCGCCCGCGTCGATGAACTGAGCAGTCCTACTCTCTCCGAGGGCGAGACGTACGAGGAGCTGCTCGCCGACCGCACCGCGTTCGAGGACTACAACCTGGACACCCCGCGTACACAGGGCTACGGATTCGCCCGGGTCCAGCGGCTTGCCGTGCGACACCTACTCGGCGCCCGCTGAGGGTCGGCTGGCTCGCAGCCACCGTTGAATGCGAAGGAGCGACCGGCTTCTGAAAGGTCGTTGCTCAGCGAAGGGCGCATGAGCACCGTCCCAGTCGGCGGCCCACAGGTCGCGGAGATTCCGATAAAAAGAGCGGCTGGCAAAAGCGATAATTTTCCTCGGGTCTGTTGCTGGGATGTTGGACACGCCAGCACAAGCTCCAGCGATTCACGCGGGCCTGGTGGGCCACCAGCTAGCGAGATCGTATGCGGGGAATCTGGGCGGGCGCGCCGGCAAAGATTGCAACTGTTTCAGCCGCCTTCGGCATTGCCACGGGCGCAATCGGTGTGCTGGTTGATCTCCCGACCCTTGGCATCGCGGCTGTAACGACTTTCCCTTCATGATCATTGCGCACCAATCGCTCACCCGATCGCCGGCGGACCGGCGATTACTGCGCACTCGATTGCTGGCGCAACGCACGACGGAGGCGGGACGCGTTCCTCCGCCGACCTCGGCACATCATCACCAACCGACCGACGACCGATTTACCAACCAATGAAGCGCACGCCGCATGCGCCCGGCGGTCCGTGGCGATCAATTAGAAATCGATCGGAAAGGTGGCCAAGATGACCATCGCTACGAGAAGGAAGGCGATTGCCATTCCGAGCAAGATCCATTGAGCACGCGGACGACCCAACCGTGTCGACGCAGCGGTGAAGAACAGGACCAGGGCGAACAGCACGGTGAGGATGGTGTAGTTGTCGCTGCGCTGGTTGAACTTCAGCGCATCAGCGAAGCGGGTATCGGCGCGCTGGTCTGCGGCCGCGGCCTCGGTCGTTCCAGGTGGCACATATTCCTTCATCTTGAACGGGCCGGTCGTCGGTTCCCTCTGAGCAATCCAAGCCCTGTAGGCCACCTGGAAGTGAGGAGTGAAGCGCCGCTCCACGTACGTCGCAAGCGCGGCGTCGCCCTGAGCACGTGCTTGCACGTACACACCCCAGATAGTGAGGTCGGCCTGGCGGGCGGCATTGGCGATCCCGTCCTGCCTCGCCGCCTCGATCCGGGCGCTGGACGCCTGGCTGAAGGCGATGGACATCTCCCCGCTCCACTTCGACGACTCGAAGCCGCACCACGCTGTCAGTACTGCCGTGACCGAAAGCACGATGATGACGACTGTCTCCCGGACGTGACCCGGCGGTCGCTTCTCCGGCGCTTCCTCAGTGCTGCCGCCAGCGCCATCGGGCGCCTCAGCTGTGCTGTCGTGCGGCACGTCGGCGGCGCTGGTGTCGCCCTCTTCGGTTGGCGGTGGCATAGGTGCGTCCGATCTCGGATGGCCGTGGACACGATCTTGATGTGCATCGTGGCACAGGATCTCGGCAACCCGATGCCCAACAGACTCGTCGGGGCCGAACGCACCACGTCATAACAACCGCTAGTCATCGGGCGGCCCAGCAGCTCCTTCGCGAGCACGCAGAGTGTAGGTATCAGCGCTGAGGGTGCGGTACGACTCGGCAACGATGACTTCGAGGATGGAAATGTCGATCTTGTCGAGATCCTTGATGTACAGGCATCCCACTCCGGTGGTATGCGGCCCCAACTGCTTGAGATGTTCGCCGTATCGTCCGATGCCGTCGGCCAGATAGATGGTCGTAGCGGCCTTGCGCGGTGAGAAGGCGGCGGCCGGAGCATCTCCTTCGCGACCGCTCTTGTACTCGTAGTGGTATTGGCCCAAGCCGATCACAGTTGCCCACAGCCGCGGAGATTCTCCCGTTACCCGGGTCATCAATTCGAGCAACTTCTCCGCATCCCGGCGCCGCTTTTCAGGGGTGACTCCGTCGAGATGAGTCCGGACAGATCGGCTCAGGTCATCCATGCGTTCCTCCTCCAGAGCCAACATTGCGATCTTGCGATTGACAATCTGTTTTCGGTTGCCGTTGACTGGCAAAGTTGTATGCAGCAGCCATCCCAGGACTACTTCGCCGCATTGAACCGCGATCGTAGAGCATCCGCACTCGCTGGGAAGCTCTTAGCAGGCTGAGCTCGCCTTCAAGCCTCTTCTCTCTGCAATTCCTCGTTCACATAATGTGCGGCCCGCGGGGACGGGCATGGCAACCGTCGACGCCAGCCGAACACCTGCGCAACCGTCCCTGACACTCAGCCCCATTTTGCAATTGAGAAAGGAAAGCCGCTATGCCCTATCCGCCTGATCAACCCGCTCGACGGGCCGATGGGGGAGGAGCCGGGCTGGCGCGGATACGCCCTGCCGAGACTGTTCAGCGCCATGTCACCGCTGCCAGCCGCCGCGGTGCTCGGCTTGATCGTGGCCGCGTGGCATCTGCCACTGGTCTTGATGGGCATGCTCAGCTTCTTCGGCCTCCCGGCCACCTTCGGGATCACCTTCGTCTACTGCTGGTTGTTCAACAGGACCGGCGGCAGCGTGTTGCTGACCCTTGTCTTCCATGCCACCGAAGGCGCCATCCGGACGGACCAGCTCGGCCTCACCGAGGACAATCTCACCAGGCAGTCCGCCCTGTACGCCCTCTGCTGGTGCGTCGTCGCAGTTGCCGTCATCCTCCTCGATCGCAAGGCGTGGCGGGTGGCGGCGCCGTCGGCCACTGCGGACCAGTGACACGTCCGGACTTGCTCAGCTCATGGTGGCACCGAACGCGCGGCCGAGCAGATACGTTGCTGCCGCGGCGCCGTAGCCAATGGCGAGCTGGCGCAGCGCCCGCTTGAGCGGCGACGCGCCGGACAGCAGACCGACCACCGCACCGGTACCGAGTAGCGCGAGCCCGACCAGGACGGCGGCGATGACGACCGCAGCCCACCCTGAGGCCCCGAACAGGTACGGCAGCACCGGCACCAGCGCGCCGGAAGCAAAGAAGCAGAAGCTGGAAAGCGCCGCGCTCCACGCCGAGCCGACCGCTTCATGCGGATCGACTCCGGCCGCCTCCGGCGCGACGGCATCCAGGTGCAGCGTGGCCAACACCGTACGGGCGTGCTCGTCTGCCTCCGGTGGCTGCATCCCCCGAGCCCGATAGACCAGCGCGAGTTCGTTGGCGTCTACGTCCAGATGCGGCAACGCCGACTGCGACTCCGGGTCGGGCTGAGTCGACTGGAGCAGCTCACGCTGGGACCGTACGGACACATACTCCCCAGCGCCCATGGACAGCGCTCCGGCCAGTAGGCCCGCGAGGCCGGTGAACAAGATCGTGCGTACGTCGGCACCGGTGGCCCCGATCCCGAGCACCAGGGCCAGGTTGCTGACCAGGCCGTCGTTGGCACCGAAGACGGCGGCTCGGAACGTTCCAGATAGCCGCTCGCGGCCGCGGGCAGCGAGACCCCGCAGCACTTCGCCGTGAATCCGCTCGTCGGCCGCCATCCGGTAGGTAGCGTCCACCTCTGTCTCGTACGGCGAGCGGCCCTCGGCGCGCTGCATCAGGGCGAGCACGAAGACGGCGCCGAAGTGAGCGGTGAGGAACACCAGCAGCCGAGTGCGCAGGCTGCTGCGGCGCGGCGGCCCGACGTCGTCGCCAAGTAGTTCCAACCAGTGCGACTCGTGCCGCTTTTCCGCGTCGGCCAGCGCCAGCAGGATGTCTCGTTCCTCGCCCGTCCGGCGCTCCGCCAGCCGGCGGTAGCCAGCCGCCTCAGAGCGCTCGTCGGCTAGATACTGCCGCCACCGTCGGATCTGACCGGGCGTACGGCTGGGGGAGGTGGTCACGTCCACATCATGGCAACAGGCGCCGCTCTACCATCCGCTCGGTTTGGTGACTCGGAAGAGGTGCGGAAACTCACGCCTGAAACCATGTCTAGAACTCGAGGAGGTCGATGATGTCTCCGGCGCAACCGGAACCCACCGCGATACTGACCGCCGACATGAAGCGAGTGGTTGGTGAGCAGCGGCTGGGGTTCGTTGCGACCGTTTGCTCCGACGGCACACCCAACCTCTCCCCCAAAGGAACCATCAGGGTCTGGGACGACGAGCACTTGGCCTTCTGTGACCTCATGTCGCCGCAGACCGTAGAGAATCTCCGCACGAATCCCGCCGTCGAGGTGAACGTCGTCGATCCGATTGCCCGCAGGGGATATCGGTTCAAGGGATCGGGACAGGTCTTGGGAGAGGGTGCGCTCTTCGAGCGGATCCTGGCGTTCTATCAGAGCGGGGAACCGCCCATGAGTGACGCCCGCGCGAGGATCCGCCATATCGTTCTCGTGAAGATCGACAAGGCTCTTCCGCTCTTCTCGCCCGCTTACGATGTCGGACTTACCGAGGATGAAATCAGGGCCTCCTGGTGGGACTACTTCAGCTGGCTTCAGAGCCGGCACGCGGCAGCTGCGAGCCCGGCACCCAGCAGCGGTATCTGGGGGTCAGCGAAGAAGGTGGGGCCTCAGCGGCAACAGAGTGATTGACCAGTCTGTGAGGGCTCAGTACGTTCGTGGCACTTCTGATCAACTCAACTCGTGTAAGGGTCCTAAATGCGCAAGAGGGAGATCGGGCAGCGATGACGGCATTGTCCAACGGGGCAAGTTCTGGGCGCTTGCTCGGAAAATGTGCGGTCGTGACGGGTGCGGCAGCCGGAATAGGCCGTGCGACGGCAGAACTGTTTGCGCGCGAGGGGGCTCGTCTGGTTCTCGCGGATATCAACACTGACGGATTGTCGGCACTCCGCGATTCGCTAGCTGCCGTGACAAATGATGTCGTTGTCGTGACGGCGGACGTGTCGAAGCCGGAGGATTCGCGCCGGATGATCAACGTCGCAATTGAGCAGTATGGCCGGCTTGACATCGCGGTCGCCAATGCGGGCATCATTCCGCTGGCATCTGTGGTCGAGGCCACCCCACATGACTGGGATGAGGTTATGGCGATTGACGGCCGCGGCATGTTCTTGACATGCAAGTACGCGATCGAGCAGATGTTGATCACCGGCGGCGGGTCCATCGTCTGTTTGTCCTCGATCTCAGGCGTGGCCGGCCAAGCACGGCAGTCCACCTATGGCCCAGCGAAGTTCGTCGCGTCCGGCCTTGCGAAGCATCTGGCCGTCGAGTGGGCTAACCATGGCATTCGGGTCAATGCAGTGGCGCCAGGAACTATCAACACCGAGCGCGTACAGCGGCTCCCGGAGGAGCCCGGTGGGCTGGAGTATCTAGAGACGATCAAGGCGGCCCATCCGATGGGAAGACTGGGCGAGCCGAGCGAGGTGGCGGAGGCGATCTTGTTCCTTGCCTCCGATCAAGCCTCCTTCATCACTGGCGTCATACTGCCCGTTGATGGGGGATTTCTCGCGCAATAGCCGAGTCTGCTCAAGCTACGAAGGGACCGCGACCGCCGGCCAATTGACCTACGACAAAGGCTTAGCTTCCCGTCTGGTTTGACGCGCTGCTCGCCCCGACGTTCTCGCCTTGCAAGGAACGTCGATGGCTGCAAGGCGGACGAGGGAGAGATACCGGGCCGTATGTCGACCGAGGAGAACGCCGCGCCGCGCCCGCTCGGGCGGCGGACATAGGTGGCGGATTCCCTAGGTGCCGGTGCCCTAGGTGCCGGTGCCCTGTGTACCGCTGTCCGTGGTCGCTCCGGACGCGGGTGCCGATTCTTCGGTTTCACCCTCGACGATGACCTTGCGTTGGCCGCTACTGTCGGTCCGCACCTGAACCCGACGCGGCTGAGCAGCCTGAGTGATCGGGAGCGTCAGATGCAACACGCCGTCGCCGTAGGACGCCTGAATGTTCTCGACATCGACCGTGTCGCCCAGCTGCAACTGCCGGGTGAAGCTTCCTTGGGGCCGCTCCGCGATCAGTACGTTCTGGCCCTGCTGGTATTCGGCACGGCGCTCTGCCGTGACCGTCAAGATATTCCGCTCGGTGGTGATATCCACACTGTCCGGGTCAACGCCCGGCAGGTCCAGACAGACATGGAATCCGTCATCGGTCTGCCACACATCCATCGGCATACCCATCGGGGTCCGAGTCCCCGACAGCAGCTGGTTCGTCAGCCGATCCATCTGCCGGAATGGATCGCCGAACGGGTCGAATCGCAACACAGTCACTGCAACCTCCAGAACAAGTGAATGAGGGCTTCGGAAACATTGGGCTTGTTCCCACTTAACCGCAATTGCCGTCAGGAAGCCATAGGAGATCTTCGGCACCCGCCGAGCGCCCGTGGATGGCGATTGATACGCATCCGATTGCTGGCGTCTTCGTGCCGCGGCCAGCAGGATTGTGGTGAACGGCCGAAGCTGAAACGCAAGGACGGACAGGAGGAGTGATGATCAACTACGAACTCGACGGCAAGGTTGCCGTCATCACCGGTGGGGCCTCAGGCATTGGCCTTTCGTGCGCCCATGCGCTGGCCCGCTCGGGCGCAGTCGTGTGCCTGTGGGACCTCAAAGCCGATCCGCTAGCAGTGGCCGCCACCGAGCTGGAACAGTACGGTCGCACCGCCCGTACGGCGGTCGTCGACGTTTCCGACTCCGGTCAGGTCAATGGCGCGATGGAGGTCGTAACCGATGCTCTCGGCCGGGTCGACATCGTCGTGGCCAACGCCGGCATCGGCGGTGAGCAGAAGCCGACGGCCGAGTACAGCGACGCTTCCTGGCACCAGGTGATCGGAGTGAATCTCGACGGCGTCTTCTACACCATGCGGGCGGGCATCCAGGCGATGCGGCGTGGTGGCGGCGGCTCCGTGATCAACATGGCTTCGATCTTGGGCCAGGTCGGCTTCGCTATGTCCAGCGCGTACGTCGCGGCCAAGCACGGCGTTCTCGGTATGACAAAGGCGGCCGCCTGGGAGCATGCCGCCGACGGCGTACGGGTGAACGCCGTAGGGCCCGGCTTCATCATGACACCGCTGCTGGAGGCGAACCTGGACCAGCCGGCGATCGACTTTCTGGCCAGCCAGCACGCTCTGCAGCGGATGGGCCGTCCGGAAGAGGTGGCCGAGCTCGTCGCCTGGTTGGCCAGCGATGCCTCCTCGTTCGTCACCGGCTCCTACCACCCGGTGGATGGTGGGTATCTGGCCCGCTAGGCCGTTTGAATGACGACCGTGCCAGCCAGCCGATCATGCACCGGCTTGCCGGAACGTAAGACAAGCTGGCCCGAGGGTGCCCGGCCCCATGCCCACGACTTGATGGCCGCTGGCAGCGAGCCTCGGGATCAGTTGTCGACCGAGTACGCCGGTCGCGCCGGCGACGAACACTCTCACTGGGCATCTCGCACTCTGATGGGCATCCTCGACCGGGATTCAGTGGAGGCTAACGGCGCCGAACCGGCATTGGCGCGGGCGGCCGCCCGCGCCCCGGGGGCGGTCCAGAGAAGCCCGGCTAGCAAGATCAAGGCGAGCGCGACCAGCGTTCCGTGCGCAATCCGGGCCCATGCCGGCAGGTAGAACTGCGGGATGAAGAGGACCAGCGCGATCGCGAGGGGCACCCCACTGAGCCGCGGCAAGATCGCCGTACGCCAGATCGCGACGGCAATCAAGATCCCACCGACGGCGAGCAGCAGCAGACCGGCAGTGAACGTGGTCGCTGCCACAGCACCGAATCGAATCGAGTGGACCAAGCTGAGCAGGTCGAGCGGTGCCCCAGATGTCGCCTGTTTGGCGATCGCGTGCAACGCGAAATCCTCAGCGCCGTAATACGGCAGCGTCAGACCGGCCCCGACCCAGATGATCACTGTGGCGGCGAGCGTCAGACCGGCGCCACGGCGTCCGGCCGCGAGGACGCAGACAGCGAGCATGCCGAGCGGCATCAAGATCAAGGCGAGCATCGCGAACAGGTGCGCGGCAACCCAGGCGTCTGAACTCATCGACGCCACGGCACCTGCGACGGTGGACTCGTCATGCCAGGGCCGAACCGCCGGATAGAGAAAGAACAACAATCCGGAGAGCGCGAGCGCCACGGCTCCAAACCGGCGTCGGCAAGCAAACGATCTACCGATGGTGGCCGTCGAAGGCAGCGGTCGTCTTGGACATGTGGGCGCCGGAGGTGCAACAGCAGCTGACCTTCCCGAACACCGGAGACCTGGCGGCCGACTTCAAAACGCAGATCAAATCGGTGATCGACCTCAGCAATGACCCCAACTTCGGGCCGTCCTTCCGAGCCTTGGTCGCGGAGGGTCAGCACGACCAAGCGCTGGCAAGCCAGCTCTTAGCACGCATTTTCCGGCCTCGGATTGAGGCAGCCAAGGAGCGCCTCAGAGCGGCTCAGCAGGACGGTCAACTGGCACCTGACCTCGACCTGGATCTCGCCATCGACTTGTTCTACGGCGGCTTCTATCACCGGTTTCTGTTGCGGGTCGCGCCCCTCAATCACGAGCACGCCGAGGCGGTCGTCGATGCGGTCCTCACTGGTATCGGGACGAGCGCGCCGTCAGACGCAAAGGATGGCCTCACGGTTCCTAGGACGTAAGTGCTGGCAGATTGCAGATTTCCGTGCCGGGCGCCTGCCGTCTGCCAGCGCTTGGTTGACTGCCGCGTCCGGCCCCTACCATGTCTGCCGTGACGGACGCTCCCCATCGGCTGCTGCTCAGCCACTTCACCACCTGGCTGCGGGCCAAGAACAGGGAAGTCGACGTGCCACTGCTCGAGAGCCTGCTCGATCTCCGCGGGACGTACGACGATCTCGACCCGACCTTGTGGCCGGCGGGATCGGTGCAGGATCTGTTGCTGAGGCTGGTGCCCGCCAAGGGTCCCGCCGAGCCGTTGCCGAATGACACCGTCGTCGATGCCCTCGATGCCTATTTCAGGTTCCTGCGCAACACGGGCCGCATGTCCGCTCGGTCCGCGACACCAACAGATCTCGCGAAGGAAGCTCGTCGCAGTGCCAAGAAGATGGCCGCCGCAGCACGGGATCGCACGAACTGGTCGCCGGCAAAGAGCATGATCGATTTCGGGGCCAGCATTGGGCTCAGCCTGGACGACCTCTCCTCAGTAGATGAGCTGCAAGGCCGTCTCGACCAGATCGGTGCGGCCTGGAACGATCTTCCGATTCATCAGCGCCAGCGGCTGGATCCACCGCTGGACGATCGGAGCGGTCGCGCCCGCGCGCTTGCCGCTTATCAGACCGACGACGAAGTGGAAGCGCTGATCAGCTCCTTCAGGTATGAGATGCCTCAAGGTGACCTGCCCTCGCCGGAGGAAGTTGCACCGATCATCCGCAAGGCGGCGCTGTTCAGGCAGCTGGAGGCGCTGACGCGCTGGGTCGAGCCGCGCGCCGAGGTCACCGCAACAGGGGTACTGAGGCCCGCGGCGGCTCGCCAGGCTTTCGAAGATCTGGGTCTGGTCGCCTGGTCGCGCGAGTGGCTCAGACTTGACTACGCGGACATACGTTCGCGGTTCCAGCCCGAGGAGATGGAGGCGATTCTCGACACGCTGGCGTCGTCGCAGTCCTGGCGCAGTGCTCGTGACTGCCTAGCGCTTGACCGGCTGTGGAACGCCGCTCTCTCCTGCCAAGTGATCCGAATCGAGGGGCGTTGGGCGTACGCTGCGTGGCCGGGACAGCTTGACGATGAGGACACTGTCAACCTCGCGATTTCGGCTGGGCTGGATCTGCTGTTCAGCTACCTCGACGACGCTCCGTACTACGGAATTCCCGTGTTGGGCTATGCATTGCTCCGCAGCTACGTACGGCGCCCCCGCGCGGTCTCCCTGGAGGAAATCGCGGACTTCGCAGAAAGCTGGATACTGCCGCTCAAGGAGCGGGCCGGGTCGGACTACCCTCCTCACCGCCTGTTGATCAGCTCGAACCTGCGCCGCGCGTTGTACAGCTTCGCCGATCTTGGAATCTTCTCCCAGACCAAGAACAAGATCGCATTGACCGCTTGGGGTGATGTCTTCGTCTCCGCTTGGCTCCGCGCCGAGGTGGCCGGACCAGACGATGATCGTTAAGGAACCAGACGTCGCAATTCAGCCCAAAGAGATGAAAGGCCGCCAGAGTCTCCGGACTCGCGGATAGCTACGAGCTGCTCCCATATCGGGGACTGGAGGAGGACATCCGGCTCGACGGCGATGGAGCGGTTCAAATACTCCTGCGGCGGCGTCTGCGGATCCGGACGCAGCAGGTAAGGCTCTTGGTCCGGGTACGCCTCCTTGAGGACTGTGGAAGCCTGGTCGACGCCGACGACCACGGCGGTGCCGGTGGGTTCGGTGTTGACCAACAGCACGACGAGATCGGGTCGCCTTCGGCGCAAGATCTCCGCGACCTTGTAGACGTCGCCCGTCCACGGCCCGGTCTTGCGATCGCGAGCCGCCTCCAGTCCGTTGCGCGGCAGCACATCGTCGAGCACAACGACGCCGGTGTCGGCCATGAACGGCTCGATGTTGATGAAGTCGCGGAGCGCGAACTCTGAGAGATGCATCCCGTCGATGAAGGCAAGATCAACTGCGATGCCGTCGAAGTGAGCCAGCGGGTCGTCGCCGGCGAAGAAGTCGTCACTGGTGGCCTTGATCAACTGCACATCGCAGTGAATCGGGTTGTCGATCTTGAAGACGGGGTCCACTCCGATCGAGCGGGCACGGGAAAGTGTCAGGCTCCTGCCGGTTCTGATCCCGATTTCCAAATAGGTCCGGGGCCGTGTCTTCTCATGGAGTCCTTGGAGCAGCTCATGACGGCTCATCGTCGGCTCCGGATGCGGCACGAATGGGTCGGGCGGCTGCCAGCGCGACGGCCTAGCGGTCGACTTTGGCTTGGGGTCAGCCGGTTTGGGCGAGCGCTTGACGGCCAGCTTTTTCGGCGGCTCCATCGCAAGCCGCTTGGCGAGTGCGTTGCGGGCTCTCCGTTCCACCTTGCGAACCGCGTTCGTGCGCTCACGGCCGATGACGGACTCCAGCGTCGACCCCACCCTGCCGCGAATGTCCACGCATGCTCCTCGAAGAGAGGGCGTTTTGGCTCACCGTAGCAAGGCCATGCGCCGACCGCCCGCCTTGCCTTCGTGCAGGTGCCGGGTCCGTACAGTAGATTCACCCGGCGGAGGAGGCGTCCCGATGCTCTTGGTGCCCAAGCAGTTGCAACGTGCTGGAATGACCGGGGCCGTGCCCTACTACGGCGGCCGGTTCTCGCCGGCGCAGGCGTACGCGGCGTCCCATCCGACTGCGCCACCGCCGTCTTATCCTCACCTCACCACGGCGGGCGGAAGCTTCGCGCGGCAGCCCGTCCCGTCCCGAGGGACCGATTCTGCAGCAACGACACAGCCCGACGCAGAGCTGTCGCTGCAGCACCTGCTAGCCGCGGGGGTGATCACGCAGGCGGAGTTCCAGGAGCTGCGGGCGCGGGTGATCACGTGATCGGGCCAGTGCAGGTGCTGGTTGTCGGTTTCGACCGGCCGACGTTCTCCGGTGAGGTACTGGCGGAGCTTTCGCGGCTACGAGAGGCCGGAATCGTCCGACTCATCGACGTACTCCTCGTCTCCCGCAGCGCGGACGGCACGCTGCAGACGCTGGAACCACCAGACGGATTCGCTGCTGATCTTGGCGGGCTCGCGGCCGAGGTTCTTGGCCAGCCGGCCGACGCGGTCGCACCGCCAGACAATGTTGCAGCAGAACCGGACGCCACCAAGATCGAATCAGCCTCCACGTGGTCACTCGCCGATGCAATACCCATGGGCAGTACCGCGGCTGTCGCACTCATCGAACACATCTGGGCCGCTCCGCTGAGTGCCGCGATCCAACGAGCTGGCGGCAGTCCGCTCGAGGAGACCTGGCTGGCGCGACAGGACATCGAGTTGCTCGAGACCTTGATTGCAAGCCAAGATCGGTAGCTACACACGCACAGGGCCGGCCGCCCACAACTGAGGAGGATGGATGTCAACCGCCAACACGCCCGAACCGGTTTCGGAGAAGCGAGTCATGATCGACGCCCCACGGCTATGGGGCGGCGGGCTGGCCACCGCGGTCGTGGCCGCATTGGTAGCCAGCGTTGGCGTGTTGATCTGCCGTGACCTGTTAGACGTGAAGCTTGTCGAGCCGCCGCTGCTTCGCATCACCGATTCCTTCCCCGTGAATTACGCCATCACGGCGTTCGTGCTGGCCTTGGCGGCGACTGGGCTTGCCCACTTGCTGTCGGTGATCACGCCGCGACCTCGGGTGTTCTTCGGGTGGATCATTGGTCTCTTCACCGTTGCGACCATGGTGTTGCCGTTCGCCTTGGACGGGAACCTGAAGGGCAAGATCTGCGCGGCCGTGATCAATATGGTGATCGGCCTGTGTATCGCCAGCCTGCTGTCCGCAGTGCTCTCCCGGACGGTCGTCGACGCCGAACGCTCTTGGCAGCGCCCCTGAGTTGACTTGGGCTGCCACGCGCGCTACGCCAAAGTCGGTTGACGCCAGGCGTTCACGGTCGGCTGGGCTCGGCTCCCAGCAGGTTCAGCACGGACCGCTCGATCTTGCCGTGTGTGGTGCCGTCCGAAAGATCATCATCTGTTGAGGCGAGCGCTGGTGAGATGGTGACGCCATCGTTGAAGAGATCGATCACGCGAGGGTCGACGTAGGAAGCGCGGGCCACGGCCGGCGTATTGCCGAGATAGCCGGCCACTTCCTTCATGGCGGCAGAAACAGCACGTTTGCGGGCGCTGACAGTTCTCGCGCGTTCACTGGCCTCCGCTAGCACCACTGCCGCGATCACCGTGCCGTGCCAGGTACGGAAGTCCTTGGCCGACATCTCGTCGCCGAGCAGGTCTTTGAGGTAGCTGTTGATGTCATTGGAGCTGACGTCGCGCCACTGCCCTCCATCTTCGTAGGCAAGGAGTTCTGGCCCGCCGCCCTCGCGTGTCAGCAGGTCCCCGACGGCTCGCAGAACAAGATCATCAGCGAGTGCCACGTACCGCTCTTGGCCGGACTTTGCGACGTAGTTGAAGATCACCGCCCCAGCCTCGATCGTGACGTGCTCCTTCTGGATCGTGGCCAGACCGTAGCTGTTGTTGATCTCCGCGTACGCCTCGCCGCCGATCCGGAAGAAACCGAGATCGAGAAGCCGGAAGGCCGTTCCCAACGCACGCTGGTAGGGCATTCCCTCCAGCTGGAGATGCTTTGCCACGGCCCGTCGCGCGGACGGGAGCCGGGCGGCGACCTCAAGCACCCTGTCATGCTTCAATCGATCACGCTGGAGCCGCCACTGTTCGTGGTAGAGGTACTGCCGCCGGCCGGCGTCGTCGACACCGACCGCCTGCAGGTGCCCGTTGGGTACGGGGCAGATCCACACCTGTTCCCACGCCGGCGGAATGACCAGGAGCTTGCAACGCTGACTCTCTTCAGCGGTGAGGCGGTTCCCGGAGTCGTCCAGGTAGATGAATCCCTTCCCGGCGCGCCGCCGGGTCCATCCTGGATCTCGCGGTGAAACCCTTCTCAACCTCGGCACATCTGTCTTTGTACCCGTTTCCTGAAAAGTCGGACGTCTAAGGCACCTTAGGTACCTCAGACCGTAGCCGGTCGAAAAGATACGTAATCTCCACGTGTTGGGCCTCCACGCCTTAGAAACATCATGGTGTTTAAGGACAACAAGGAGGCGGAAATGAGCATGAATGACTACACGTTCCAGATCCTGAACGATCAGCGGGAGCGCGAGATTGCCCAACTGGCCGAGAGCAACTGGCAGGTCCGGCAGGCGCTGAACGGCCGAGTGAGCTGGTGGCGCAGATTGCTGACCCGTCGCGAGCAGGGCAGCAGCACCGCGGCCCAGCATCCGGCACAACGTGGAATGGCGACGCCCCAGCACCGGGTCGCGCACTAAGCGCGACCCGGTCGGGTGTCACAGGCTGGTGGCACGATAGTGCTCATGGTGAAAGCGGCCAGATCGGCCACTACCGTACGGACTCAGCACATCGTCGGGCGGGCTGAACAGCGTGCCCGACTTGGCCAAACGCTCGACGACGTAATTGACGACGGCAGCCGGTTTGTGATCATGGGTGGTGACGCCGGTGCCGGCAAAACAACGGTCGTCGAGGCGTTCGTTTCCGATCTGTTCGGCCCGCTCGCCGACCGCAAGGCCCAGCTGATTCGCGGCCAGTGCGTGCCCATGGGGGAGGAAGGTCTGCCGTACGCGCCGATCGTTGGCGTTTTGCGGGATCTGGAGAACCAGCATGGCCGCGACCAGATCTTGGAGTGGGTCGGCGCTGGCCGGCAGGCGCTCGGCGCACTGCTGCCCGGCCTGGGTACGACGCCGCGCGAGAGCGATGACACGATCCGGCTGCAGCTCTTTGAGGCCGTCACCATGGTGCTGGAGCGGGCCAGCGAGAACGGGCCGCTCGTGGTGATCGTGGAGGACATCCACTGGGCTGACGAGTCCACTCGTCATGTACTCCGCTTCTTGGCCCGCGCCCTGGCCGATGCCCCGGTGATGATCGTCGCGACGTACCGCAGCGACGAACTCACCCGCCGACATCCATTGCGTCCTTTCTTGGCCGAGGTCGGTCGCTTTCCGGGCACCGTACGCCTCGACGTACCTAATCTGGAGCGCGCAGAGGTCGCCGAGCTGTTGACCCAGTTGATGGAACGGCCGCCGAGCAACGTGGTGATCGATCTGGTCTACCGGCGTAGCGAGGGCATCCCGTACTTCGTCGAAGAGCTCACCCGCTCGGCAGCTCGTGGCTGTATCGACATGCCGGACACGCTGCGGGACGCGCTGAACGTACGCGTCTTGAGCCTCTCTGACCGCGCACAGCAAACTCTGCAATTGGCCGCGGTCGCGGGAAACCGCGTCGATCATGAACTGCTCGCCGCCGCGGCGGATGCCCCCGATGGGGACCTGGATGCCCAGCTCCGCGAAGCCATCGATGCTGCTGTCCTCACAGTGGACGAGACCGGCTACTCCTTCCGGCACGCGCTGCTGCGCGAAGTGATCCACGACGATCTGCTGCCGGGCCAGCACGCCAGATTGCATGCCCGCTTCGCAAAGATCTTGGAGGAGCATCCGGAGCTCATGAGTGCCGAAGCCGCTCCCCTGGAGATCGCTCACCACTGGAACGCAGCGCACGAGGTCAACAAGGCCTTCCGGTGGGCTCTGACCGCGGCCGAGTCGGGCTCCGCGGCGTTTCACGAGGCACTCAAGCTCTACGAGCGGGCTCTGGAGCTGTGGGATCAGGTCGACGATCCCGTGTCTGTGGCTGGGCCACACGCGAGCTTGCTGATGCGCGCCGCGTACGTCGCCGAGGATGCGGGTGAGATCGAACGGTCCCTGGCCCTGGTCAATGCCGCGCTCGACGAGTTGGATCCCGACGACAACCCCACCGACCGCATTGAGGCGTTGCTCGTCAAGGCTCGAACCACAGCCAGCCTGATGACTGCGGGTGGCGTCGAACCACTTCGGGAGGCTCTTGGGCTGCTGCCCGAAGACGCGGATCCGAAACTTCGGGCTCGGGTACTGGAGATGCTGGCCCGGCGGACGACCCTCTCGGGCGATCTCAAGCAAGGCATCGAGTTCTCGCAGCAGGCGATCGATGCCGCTGCATTGGCCAACTCGGACTCTGTCACGGCGAACGCGTGGATTACATTCGGAACCAGCCTCGTCGCGGCGGGTCAGGAGACCGAGGGTCTCGCCATGTTCGAACGTGTCGCTCACCTGGCACGTAGCAGCACCCGGACCCTGCTGCGTTTCTTCGTCAACTACTCCGATGCGCTCAACCACGTCGGCCGGTACGACGATGCGGTACACCAGGCTTTGAGCGGCGTTGACGTTGCTCGTGAGCTCGGCTTGGAACGCTCCTTGGGTGCGATGCTCGCCGGCAACGCGGCGGAACCGCTGCTGGCTCTCGGAGAGTGGGCGCGGGCGTCGGCCATGATCGAGCGAGCGCTGGAACTAGATCCGCCGGCGCACCACCATGCCCATCTACGGCTGCTCCAGGCCTGGTTGTACGTGTGGCGCGGCCAGCTGGACGAGGCGGACGCAGTGCTGGCTGAGTTTCGACCGATGATCAGCCGCGAGCAGTTGTCGCCGCAATACAACAACCAGGCGATCCGAACCGACGCCGAGCACGCGCTGGCTGTAGGTGATCATCAGCGGGCGTGGTCCGACGTGGCGGTGTTCCTTGATCACTGGGAGCTCTACCATTGCACGGCGTCCTATCCGATCCTCGCGGTTGGTGCTGCGGCCGGCCGGGTGCTTGACCAGGAAGACGGCTCGGGACGGCGGACGGCAATGATCCGGGACTTCCTTGATCATCGGGCCGTGCCGGTGCAGGTTCGCGCATTCTGGGTGTCCATGATCACCGCCGAACTGGAGGACACGGCCCAGGTCTGGCGGTCGGCCTTGGATCAGCTGGCGGCGCAACCGGCGCCCGCCCATCTGCGGCCGTACGCGGGCCTGCGACTCGGGCAGCACCTGGTCGCAGAGCGGGAGCGTGTCGAGGCCAAGGAGGTGCTCGCGACGGCGTCAGAAGCTGCGCTCGCGCTCGGCTCGACCTTGCTGGCTGATCGGATTTCAGCGCTCGCGCAGCGTGCCGGTTTCGTGGTGGCGCCGCCGACGAAGGAGAGTCCGGTGGCAGGCCTCACGCCGCGCGAGCTGGAAGTGTTGCAACTGGTGGCAGCCGGCCGATCCAATGGCGAGATTGGCACTGCGCTGTTCATCAGCACCAAGACCGCCAGCGTGCACGTCTCTAACATCTTGGCCAAGCTCGGCGTCAACGGTCGCGGCGAGGCTGCCGCCCTAGCTCACCGGCTGGGTCTTACCGCTCCCTGACGCTGTTCTGGCTCAGTCTCGCTGCACGGTGCCGGTGAAGCTGATCGCCTCATGAACGTCGTCGTTCGGGTCGACGATGAAGGTCACTTTTTTCAGTTCCTTGACTGGGACGGCGAATCCGACGGTCGCGATGTCTTCATCCTTGGTCTTGATCGTGCCCGTGAAGCCGCTCTGCAGCTCATCGGTCTTGTCGATGATGATCTGCGCGTCTTTGCCGTTGCCGTAGGTGGCGCCGATCAGGACGTTCTCGGCGTCGTACGGCTCCTTGGTCTGGTTCTCGATGCGGACAGACGCGACCACGATCTCGCCATTGGTCGCCTCAGCGCCGCGATCGGTCTTCCTCGCCTTGTCCGCAACGGCCCCCGCGATCTCGATCAGCAGCCCGTCGTCGAACTCAGCGACATCGTCCAGGCTGAACTGTTGCTCCTCCGACACCTCGCCCGGTGTGGAGCTGGTCGCGCTCGGGCTTGGGCTGGCGGTTGCGGTCGACTCCACGGGCAGAGGTACAGGGCTGCTGCTGGCAGGAGTCACGGTGGACTGCGCCTGCTCGGCAGCCGGTACGCCACACGCCGCCATGGCGAGCATTACTGCGATGAGTGCTCCCGAGAGTCGCCTCATAGACCGACACCGTACCGGCCGTGACTGAGCTCGGGCCGCTAAGGTTGACGCGTGAAATGGAAGGTGGTGCTCGCCGTCGGGGCTGTTGCTGGTGGCGCGTTGTGGTTCGTACGCCGTAAGTCCCGCCGAGCCGCAGATGAGGCGGAGCTCTGGGCCGAGGCCACCGATCCCATCGCCCGCTTCGGCGAGAGCTGACTCTCTCAAAGCCGACTTGTCAGAATCTCAGCGTGCTATAGCGCGCTGAGATTCTGACAACTCAGGGTTCGGTGAACATCTCCGTGACCTGCTCAGGAATGTCACCATCACCGAGCAGCGTCACCATGTCGCCCGCTTGCAGCCTGGTGTCGCCGCGTACCGGCAGCAGCCGCCCATCGCGCACGACGATACTGATCCAGATATTGCTGGCCAGCTCGGCGACCTCCTCGACGGTCCGGCCGTCGGCTGGTGACCCGGCAGCAACGCTTACTTGGTGTGTCGTCTCGGGATCGGCTCGAAGCCGCACGTCGACCGCCCACGGCTCCGGCCTGACGGGCTGCATCGGCACTCCCAATCGCCGAGCGACGGTGGGGACCAGGCTGCCCTGCACCACGACGGAGAAGATCACCACGACGACGACGATCCCGTACAGCCGCTCGGCATCTGGCAAGTCCGCCGCGAGGAGCAGCTCGCCAAGCAAGATCGGTACCGCTCCTTTGAGCCCAGCAAACAAGACAAAAACGCGCTCGCCGCGATCGAGCTGTGCGGGAAGCAGGCACAGGCCAACCACGAGCGGCCGAATCACAAGGGCGAGCGCGACGCCCAGGATGAGTCCCGGCAACCAAACATCCATCCGAGCCAGGACCTTCAAGTCGATGGTGAGTCCCAAGACTACGAAGGCAACGATCTCCGCAAGCCCCGCCAGTGCGGCGTGAAAGCGTTCGATCTCGCGCTGGTACGGGGCGCGGCGATGGCCGATCACGATGCCGGCAATGAAGACGGCGAGGAAGCCAGATCCATGCAGCAGCGTCGTTATGCCGTACAGAAGAAGGACGCTCGCGAGGGTTCGCAACGGGTACAAGGCCTCACTCGGAAGAGAGACGCGGCGCATGAACCAGAGCAGAGCGACACCGCCCGCAATGCCAGCGGCCACCCCAATCGACATCTGCAGTAAGAAGTCCACAGCAACGTGCCCGAAGGCCACTCCACTCACTCCACCAGCGGCCAGCAGCCCACCCATCAGCGCGATCCCGACAGGGTCGTTTGCTCCGGATTCGCCCTCCAAGATCGTGCTGCTGCGTCCGGCGATCTCCTGTTGCCCGAGAACCGAGAACACTACGGCCGGGTCGGTCGGCGAGACGGCAGTCGCGACCAGCAACGCGACATACCAGCCCAGCCCGAAGGCCGCATGCATCAGGAGGCCGCCGGCAGCCGCGGTCAGGAACGTGCCGAGTACGCCGACGACAATGATCAGTCCGAGAGCGGGCCGGAGCCGAGCCCAGCCGATGTGCCTGCCACCGTTGAACAAGATCAGCACCAGCGCAACTGCGACGACCTGCTGGACCGTATCGTCTTGCGGTGTCGGCATTCCAGGAACAACCTGCACGGCGATCGCGGCGGCGGCCAGCATCCAGACGGGCGCAGGAACTCGGAGCCGCGCAGACAGCCGGTTGACCAAGATCGCTGCGAGCGCAACTGCGCTGGTCAGCGCGATGATCCAGGCGTACTGGGCCGTCTCGGACACGTGCTGCTCCTCGGCGGAGTCGACGAAGCGGGGCGATTGCCGACCAGCCTTCCCGGCACACCGAGGCACACATTACGCCGCCGAAACTCATGGGGGGTGTCAGCGCAACGTCCGGCGGCCGCCGTCGAGCAGGACGCGGAGCGCCATGGAGGGCCGAAACAGCCGTGCCGCCGGGCTCTGCAGCGCCGCGACCCGCAGGAACTGTTCGGCCACCACCGGGTCACGCTCCGCTCGGCGCTGAACCCGGTTGACGTAGGCGTTGATCACGCGGACCGGCAGTGGCCGCGGTCCCGGCACCTGAGGCAGGGCCAAGTCGGCGCCGACGACGAGTTGCCAAGCCATATCGATCGGCTTCGCCGCGGCGCGGAAGAATCGCCGGGCCAGGTCGGCTTCGCCGCGGACCAGCGTGTCCTGCAGCGCTGCCGCTTGCAGCGCAGCCACCGACATGCCCAACGCGTACGCGGGATTGGTGCTGCAGAGCGCGTCGCCGAAGACCAGCAATCCGGCCGGGAAGCGATGCAGCTGGTCGTAGCGCCGGCGCATGTTGGCCGAGAACCGGTAAGCGACGATGTCGTCGAGGGGCTCAGCGTCGCGGATCGCGGCGAAGACATCGGGTGGCGCGACGTTTTGGACAAAGTCGAGGAAGCCGGCCGCGTCCGTTGGTGGGTGATGGCCGTCGTATCCGATCGCGGTCAGGATCCAACGGTCATCCTCCTGTGCGAACAGCACGAAACCGGTCGGCCGACTCGGCCCGGCGCCGCTGGCGACAACTTTCACATCGCGTAACGCACCCGGAGGCAGACGCAGATGCCGCGTCGCATACTTCAGATTGATCGTGAGCTGCTCCTGCCGCGGCGGTTCGTAGCCGTGGGCCGCAAGCCAGGCCGGCACACGGGCGCCGCGGCCGGTCGCATCCACCACCAAGTCGGCGTCGATTGTCTCCTCGCCGCCGGTATCGCGCAGCTGGATCCGTACGCCGCTGATGCGCTGACGGGCTGCGTCAAAGTTCAGGTCCACAGCCTGGCAGCGCTCGATGAGCTCCACCCCGGGTAGGGCCTGTACGCGGGTGCGCACATGCCATTCCAGGAAAGGTCGGCTGGCCTGGCAGATGAATGGGTCCGACGGCCTTCCCTTCAGGTGGAGCCGGTGCCCGCTAGGTGAAAAGCGGAACTGATCAAGATCTTGCACCACTGGTACGCCGCACGCGGTCAGCTCGTCGAGCAGATCTGGGAAGAACCGGTCGAGGATTTGCGTTCCGCCGGTTACCAGGACGTGGGCATGTCGGCCCTGTGGGACGCCGCGGCGATGCTCGACAGGTCCCGCGAGCAGATCACGGTCCATCACCGTGACTCGGCCGTAGGCCTCGGCCAACACGCGGGCGGCGAGCAGCCCGGCCATGCCGGCGCCTAGGACCACCGCGTGATCACCGATCTGCCGCATCTCGCAACCCTCCAGAGGAACTGCAACGACGCTAGAACGGCAACTGGTGTGGCGGC
>Ga0307318_10000095_pt1 | contig 26509 bp, 26 predicted proteins | sample ER_DNA_367_FD_194500 | JGI IMG/M metagenome (GOLD analysis project Ga0307318, IMG submission 194500) | Bulk soil microbial communities from the East River watershed near Crested Butte, Colorado, United States - ER_DNA_367 | ecosystem: Environmental > Terrestrial > Soil > Floodplain | place...
CTGCTTCTGCCAGCAGAGCCAATGCGGCAGCGGCCTTCCGGCGCGCATCAACCACCGCCTCACGGGCCGTTGATGTGTCGTCTTGATCGTCCCCCGTCATGAATTCATGTTCGCAGCCGCCGCTGACACTTTTCGAACATATGAGCGACACGTCAAAACGGATCGAGCTAGCCGAGTGTCTCCACGCCGAAGCTCGTGGCCCGCTCACCGGCAGGTGCTTCGGACAGTGACGGAGCGGCGCAGCCAAAGATTGCCGACACGTCGTGAGCGCCGACGATCTCCCACATCGCGGCGGTCAGCTGCCGCGATCTGCGGTCTGGCAGGTCTGCAGCTAGGGCGTTCAGCTCGCCCGAGACGTAATCGCGAAAGCGTGCGGCCAGGTCGCGGCCGGATTCGGTCAGCGAGACCTGGCAGGTTCGTCGATCGTTCGTATCCCGCACCCGGGCCACCAACTCGCGCGCCTCGGCGCGGTCGATCAGACCCGACAAGCTGGATTTCTCCAGGCGTAGCGCCTCGCCAAGCTCGGCCATGCCGACCGGTCCCCCGGCCAGCACACCGAGGAGTTGGGCATGTTGTGGCGTCAGCCCGTAGCGGCGGCTGGCCTCGCCGTACACCCGCTGGACCACAAAACAGAGCCGTATCAGCGCGGTAGCCAAGTCGGCCGACTCGCCACGCTCAGCATGCATGAAGGGAGCGTAGCTTGACACAGTTCGTGGCACCAACTAATTTGTTCGCGGCACTTACCGTACGTGCCGCGAACTAAGGAGCCCTGAAAAATGGCAACAGTAGTAATCGTTGGCGGTGGTTACGGAGGCGTGGCCACCGCCAAAGCCCTTGACGACATAGCTGACGTGGTCCTTGTCGAACCGAAGGATGCGTTCGTACACAACATCGCCGCGCTGCGCGGGCTGGTCGACCCAGAATGGACGGACCGCGTTTTCTATCCCTATGGACGTCTGCTCAGCCGCGGCAGGGTCATCAAGGATCGAGCAGCCCGAGTGGAGGCCGCTGCCGTAACCCTCGGCTCTGGAGAACGCATCGCGGCCGACTACATCGTGCTTGCATCGGGTTCGACGTACCCGTTCCCGGCCAAGATGGACGTGAACGACACGGCCACCGCCAAATCCAAGATCGCCGATACCCGTGCCGAGTTGATCAAGGCCGACCGCGTCTTGCTGCTTGGCGCGGGCCCGGTCGGCCTCGAGCTGAGCGGCGAAATCAAGGCCGCGTGGCCGGACAAGGCCGTGACTATCGTCGATCCGATCGATGACGTTCTTTCGGGGCAGTACAGCGATGCGATGCGCAAGGAGCTACGTCGGCAGCTCGAGGACCTGGGCGTTAATCTCCTTCTCGGCACCAGCCTCACCGAAGAACCACGCACGCCAGCCGGAATGACCTCCACCTTCACGGCCGCCACCACATCCGGAGAGGAGATCACCGCTGACATCTGGTTCCGCTGTTACGGCGTCGTGCCGAATTCGGACTATCTGAGCGAGGACCTGGCTCAAGCCCGACTTGCCAATGGCCACCTGGACGTGAGCCCAGAACTGCGCCTCGCCGGCCAAGAGACCGTGTTCGCCGTCGGAGACCTGACGGCCATCCCCGAGGCCAAGCGCGGCGGTGCCGCTGGCCGGCACGCTGAGGTCGCGGCCGGCAACATTCGGGCCCTGATCGAGGGCGGCGATCTAGCCGCATACCAGCCGGCGCCGCCGCTGATCTTGCTCCCGCTCGGCCCGACTGGCGGAGTGTCGCAACTGCCTGGCCAGGACGACTTCGGCGGACCGGAGATTACCGCGCAGATCAAGGGGCGCGACATGTTCGCGGACCGGTACGCCGAACTGTTCAACCTAACCTGACGCAGAAAGGTCCGGCCGGCATCCGCTGGAGGTGATAGAGTACGCTACGTTCTCTCCAGAGGTTGTCACTCGGAATGGCAGCGCATGTCAGAGCCAACGAGCCGTTCGGTGTCCGCGGTTCTTCCCGGACTGCTCCTGGCGATGTTTCTAGGGGCTATCGATCTGACGATCATGGCGCCTGCCCTCCCGGCGGTGGCACAAGACCTCGGCGGACTTGATCAGATCCCACTGGTGGTGACCGGCTACCTGCTCGCCGCGACGGTCATGATGCCGATCTACGGCAAGCTCGGCGACCGGTTCGGCCGCAAGCCGATCATGCTTGCCTCGATCGGCTTGTTCACGGCAGGCGCGGCGATGTGCATTTTCGCCTCCTCCATGGCGCAGCTTGCCGCGTTCCGAGCAGTGCAAGGACTCGGTGGCGGAGGCCTCTCGATCGGAACTCAGGCCATCATTGGAGAGATCATCAGTCCTCGCGAGCGCGGCCGATATCTCGGCTACATCGGCGCGGCGTACGTCGTGGCCGCGGTAGGTGGTCCGTTGCTCGGCGGCTTCCTTATTGATCAAGTGGGCTGGCGCGGCATCTTCGTGATCTACCTTCCGCTCGGGCTCGCGGCAGCCGCACTTCTCGGATTCACCCTGCGATTGCCGCGCCCACAGAGTCGGCTGCCGGTCGATTACGCGGGAGCGCTCAGCCTGGCAGCTGCGGTCGTCGGGGTGGTGCTGTTCGGGCAGACCCGGAATGTGATCTTCGCCGGCTTGGCGGTGGTCGGCCTGGTCGCATGGCTGCTGACTGCCCGAGTCGCTGCCGATCCGGTGCTGCCGCTGCGGCTGTTCCGTGATCGTGGCTTTGCGATTCCAGTGTCGGTGAGCTTCTTGATCGGATTCGCGCTATTCGGCGTGATCACCTACCTGCCGACCTTCCTGCAAGTGACCTCCGGATTGACGGCGACCACGGCCGGTCTGGTGCTAACAGCGCTGATGGCGGGCGTCTTGATCAGCACCGTCGCCTCCGGGCGGCTGATCACGCGTACCGGTCGCTACAAGATCTATCCCGTGATCGGCACTGCGGCTGGTGCAATCGGCCTGCTGTTGCTGGCGATCTTGCTGAACAAACATCGACCGCTGGCGATCGCCGCCGCCATGATCATCGTCGGCCTAGGGATCGGACTGGTGATGCAAGTGATGGTCCTTGCGGCGCAGAACGCTGCCGACTACGCCGACCTCGGGGTCGCGACCTCCTCGGTCACCTTCCTACGCCAGATCGGCGCATCCATGGGCGTCGCCACGATAGGCGCCGCGCTCCTCGGTGGCGCAGCGAATGCATCCGACACGCTGGCAACCCGCATGCCGGTGATCATCGGATCGATGGCACCCCTGCTAGGGCTGGCGTTCCTACTCGTGCTGGCCCTGCCGGTACTGCCGCTCCGGGAGACCGCGTACGTGACCGAGGCGGCCGAAGAGCCGCGTACCATCCAGCCACTTCCCGATGATCACTGATCACCGAACGCTGCCACGGCGGCGCGGGCGGGTGCTCGAGGAGGCCATCCTCGAGGCGGCGCTTGCCGAGCTGGCCGAGGGTGGCTACGCGAACCTGACGATGGAGCGGGTGGCAGCGCGAGCGCGAGCCAGCAAAGCGTCTGTCTATAGTCGCTGGCCGAGTCGCATCGAGCTGATCATGGACGTCTTCTACTACCTGATGCCTGACCCGAGCTCGCCGGTGGACACCGGAAGCCTGCGCGGGGATCTGCTCGCCACTTTCCGGCAGATGGCCCAGCTGCTCGCCGGACCTGCCGGCGAAGCCCTCCGCGGCCTGCTTGCAGACGTCTTGCCGGACCCGGCGCGTACGGCGGAGCTGCGTGACCACTCACACCAGGTCGGTCGCCGGACTCTCGAAGAAATTGCCCGCCGCGCCGTGGAACGTGGCGAGATCAGCGCGGACGCCGTCACACCGGTTCGACTCGGGGCCGGGCCGGCCATGCTGCGCTACTACTTCCTCTTCCAGGGCTCGCTCGTGCCTGACCCCGTGATCGTCAGCATCGTTGACGAGGTGGTCGTTCCACTCCTGGCTGGTCCGAGGTAGGTACTGTGTACGACTGGTGACCACACACCAGTCCAGGGCGAATATCGGAATCGTTGCCGCCGGCGGCGCCGTCGGCACCGGACTGCGTTACGTGATCACCCTGTCCATGCCAACGTGGGCTGGAATCCCGCTAGCGACGTTTGGCATCAACGTTGCCGGTGCGTTTCTGCTCGGCGTAGTGCTGGAACTGCTTGCCCGCCACGGGCCAGACACCGGCTGGAGCCGTCGTATCCGGCTTGGCATCGGGACCGGCTGCCTTGGCGGGTTCACCACCTACAGTGCTCTCGCCACTGAAACCGTCACCCTTGGCAGCACCCATCCCTTCCTCGCCATCGCGTACGCTCTCGGCACCGTGATCATCGGCGCAGCAGCCACCATGGCAGGTATCTGGCTAGCCCGCGGGCAGCTGCCGCCGACGCTCAGCAATCAGCAGAGCAAGACGTGAGTGGCGCTGTCACCGCCTTACTGATCTGCCTTGCCGGTGGGATCGGCGCCGCGCTGCGACTGGTGCTCGACAGCTTGATTCGGACACGTCTGGAAACGACCTACCCGATCGGCACTACGATCATCAACGTCACCGGTTCCCTGCTGCTCGGGCTGCTCACCGGTCTGACGGCCGCCCAGCTCCTGCAGCAGCCGTTTCAGCTGATCATGGGCACCGGCCTGCTCGGCGGCTACACCACCTTCAGTGCGGCGAGCTTTGAGACCGTCCGACTGCTCGAGGATCGCCAGTATCTCGCCGCAGCTCTCAATAGTCTCGGTATGTTGATTAGCTGCACCGCAGCCGCGGCACTCGGGTACGGCGTGGCGCTATTGATCTATGGACAAGGCAACGGAGGCTGTGTCAATGGCTGCAGATAGTGCAGGAGAAGCTGAGCACGACTATCGAAACCCTGAGCTGAGTGTTGCCGAACGAGTTGAAGATCTTCTCGGCCGGATGACGGTGGCGGAGAAGGCCGGCCTGCTGTTCCAGACCATGATCGTTGTCGGGTCGGGTGATCTCTCCGAAGCCAGTTCGGCGTTCAGAGTCAACAGTGCCGAACATATGATCAAGAACCAGCTGCTGACCCACTTCAACGTGGTTAGAACCGCTGACAACGCACGAGAATTGGCCGAATGGCAGAACCGGCTGCAGCAGCTCGCGGCAGGGACCAGGCTGAGCATTCCGGTGACGCTGTCAACCGATCCGCGAAACCACTTCACCGAGAACGTCGGTACGGCCGCGACGGCGGGCGCATTCTCACAGTGGCCGGAAACGCTGGGGCTGGCCGCGATTGGGTCCGCCGAGCTCGTTGAGCGCTTCGCAGACATCGCGCGCCAGGAGTACCTGGCAGTCGGCCTCCGGCTGGCCCTGCACCCTCAAATTGATCTTGCGACGGAGCCGCGTTGGTCGCGGATCAGCGGTGGCTTCGGTGAGGACGCCGACCTCACCAGCAAGCTGGTGCAGGCCTACATCCGCGGCTTCCAAGGTGAGAAGCTCGGACCGCAGTCGGTGTCAACCATGACCAAGCACTTCCCTGGCGGCGGTCCGCAGCTGGACGGCGAGGACCCACACTTTGCTTATGGCCGCGAACAGGTCTACCCCGGCGGCAACTTTGACTATCACCTGGAACCGTTCCGGGCAGCCATTGCTGCTGAGACGGCCCAGATGATGCCCTACTACGGCATGCCGATCGGCACTGACTACGAGGAAGTGGCCTTCGGCTTCAACAAAGCAATCGTCAACGACCTGCTGCGGGGTGAATTGGGCTTCGACGGCATTGTCTGCACCGACTGGGGCCTGATCACCGACACGACGATCCTCGGCCAGCCGATGCCAGCCCGCGCCTGGGGTGTAGAACACCTCGATGAGGCGTCGCGCGTGGAAATGATCTTGGATGCGGGCTGTGATCAACTCGGCGGTGAGGCTCGGCCTGAACTTGTGCTGCAACTCGTGGAGCAAAATCGAATCAGCGAGGAACGGTTAGACGTTTCGGTACGCCGGTTGTTGCGCGAGAAGTTCATACTCGGGCTCTTCGACGATCCGTACGTCGATCCTGATCATGCAGCGGCCACGGTCGGGCGGGCGGAGTTTGTCACCGCCGCCGCAGCAGCGCAGCGTCGGGCGTACACGCTGCTGACCAATCATGATCAGATACTTCCATTGCGGAAGGGCTGTCGGATCTATCTGGAAGGCGTCTCCGAAGACGCTGCCGCAGGATATGGCGACGTGGTCGGCGACCCCGCCGGCGCAGACGTCGCGCTGCTACGGCTCAAGGCACCGTACGAGCCACGTCCAGGCGGTTTCGAAGCGATGTTCCACGCCGGGTCACTGGAGTTCGCTGCCGAAGAACGTGATCATCACGCAGCCATCTGCTCGGCGGTGCCCACGATCGTCGATGTCTACCTTGATCGTCCCGCCGTACTGACCGAGCTGGCTGATGCCGCAGCCGCGCTCCTTGGCAGCTACGGCAGCAGCGATGAGGCGTTCCTCGATTTGGTATTCGGCGCCGCCCAGCCAGAGGGGTCATTGCCGTTCGACCTGCCGCGCTCGATGGTTGCGGTGGCAGCCAGCCGCTCCGATGTTCCTTTCGATACCGCCGATCCGATCTTCAGGTTCGGTCACGGACTCCGCTACGGCGCGTAGCAGGGTGTGATCACGAGGCCAGCTGTACGTCGACCGCGCGCTCGTCGGTGCCGCGCAGAATGATCAACTGGATAGTGCTGTCGGCCGCCCCGAGCGCCTCGAACAGATCATCCACCCCACCAACCGGCTTGCCAGCTGCCAGGACGATCAAGTCACCCTCTGCAAGTCCGGCCCGAGACGCTGGGCTGTCCTCATCCACCATCCGAACCAGCAGCCCGTCAGCGTCCGGCAAACCGACCGCGCGCCGCATCCGTCGGGCAACATTCGTCGGCGCCACGCCAATTCCAAGCCGCACCCGCTCCTTGGACTCGCCGCGCCCCAGGGCCTCAACCTGGCCTCGGAGTGCCTCGTCAGCTGGTATTGCCAGATAGAAGCCTTCACCGAGACGGTTGGTGTTCAGCCCGAGGAGGCGTCCTTCGCCGTCCACGATCGGACCGCCCGATGAACCGGGGAGCAGCGGAGCGTCGTGCTCCACGCTTCCCGTGATGCGGTGGCCGCGAGGTCCTCGGAAGCTGCGCTCAATGCCGGTGATGAAGCCAAGCGTGACCCGCAGTCCTCGGCCACCGGGATTTGCCAGCGCGAAGACCGGGCTGCCGAGCTGCGGCGGGCCGCCGGTTGCCCATTCGATCCCTGGCACCTCGCCCGTGTCAACGGAAACGACAGCAACGTCGCCGTCGATGTCTGCTCCGGCGATCCGACCAGTTGCCGTACGCCCACCGAAGAATGTGACCTCCACCTCCTCGCCACGCACGTTGTGCGCATTGGTCAGCACCTGATCCTTCCCGACCACGATGCCCGACCCGACTCCCCAGCGTTGCCCGATGCCGACGACCGCATTGCTGACCTGATTGGCCACGCGCTGGATTTCTTCTTGAATGCCGTCGAGTGCTCCCATGACGCTCCCTCTCGCTTAGTAGTAACTTGCAATTTACTACTTAGTTCAGGAGCGTCAATCCCCATGACTACGGTTGGTCCATGACCGAACGGGAATCCGCCACGCGTGATCGCGCGCCATCGCCCCTCGCCGAGGCCCTCGCGCGCGTCGGAGATCGCTGGACCCTGCTCGTCGTACAGGCCCTGCTCCCGGGAGCTCGGCGGTTCAACGAACTGCTGGAGGAGATTCCCGGGATCGCAGCGAGCATCTTGTCCGAGCGCCTGAAGCGACTCGAGCGCGATGCGCTACTGGTTTCACGGCCGTATAGCGAGCGACCGACCCGTGCCGCCTATCAATTGACCACGGAGGGCATGGAACTCGCGGGAGCGCTTCGCCTGCTTGCGCAGTGGGGTGCCCGACACGCAGTCGCCGCTGAAGGCCCGGTGCATCCGGCATGCGGCACTCCGCTGGAAGCTAGGTGGTATTGCCCGACGTGTGATCGTCTCGTCGAGGACGAGCCTGAGCTGGAGATGCACTTCCTCTAACCGAGGGTCGGAGGCGTTCGCGAATTGCCACGGCCGTCGTCGGGTCGCGCAGCGGCCGGCAGCTTCCTTAGATTTCTGCGGCTGGCTCCCGCGTCTTTGACATTGCGTACGCTTCGCACCATGTTTCGGCCGATACCTCGCGGGTACGCCAGCCCCGTGGTTCTGCTCGGCTGCGGATCGGAGGAGTCGCGATGACGGGTAAGACTGTCGAGGCACAGGCCCGTCCGGACCCGATGCCACAGGCCGGGCAGCGGCCCGGACCACCGTTTTTCGCGATCTTGGTAGTAGCCGGGCTGATCGTCATCGGCGCTGGTCTGCAAGCCACCGCCAACATCGTTGGTCCGGTCTTCTTGGTGATCACGCTGGTGATCACCGTGGCTCCGCTGCGTGGCTTCCTGGTCCGCCGCAAGTGGCCCTCGTGGCTGGCAAGCGTGGTGTCGCTGCTGGCGATCTATGCGCTGCTGGCCATCATCTTGGGATCGGTGGCATTCGCGGTGGCGCGGCTGGTCGACAAGCTGCCCGACTACGCGAACGCGTTCCGGGAAATCTTCAACTATTTGGTTAGTTTGGCCGCCCGGTTGGGCTTCGGGCAGAACCAGCTCGAGCGGTTGGCCGGATCGGTGCAGCTCAGCAATCTGGCCGGGCCGGCACAGGCTTTACTGAGTGGCATCGGCGGTGGTTTGTCGCTGCTGCTGCTGATCGTTGCGTTAGTGATCTTCCTGGCCTTCGATGCCAGCAGCATGTCGGAACGGCTCGCAGTGATCCGGGAGACCCGGCCGCACATTGCCGATGGCTTGATCAACTTCGCCGGCCGGGTGCGCAAGTACTGGATCGTGACAACGGTGTTCGGCTTCATCGTCGCGGTTCTCGATGTGATCGGCCTGGTGATCATCGGCGTCCCGCTGTACATCACCTGGGGAGTCCTGGCCTTCGTCACCAACTACATCCCCAACATCGGCTTCATACTCGGCGTGATCCCACCGGCACTTATCGCGCTACTCGATGGCGGTGTCGGTGCCGCGATAGCGGTGGTAGCGGTCTACACGGTGATCAACGTCGTCGTGCAGACGATCATCCAGCCCCGCTTCACCGGCGACGCCGTAGGCATCAGCGCCACTGTCGCCTTCGCCTCGCTGATCTTCTGGGCGTATGTGCTCGGAAGCCTCGGCGCACTGTTGGCCATCCCCGCCACCTTGTTCCTCAAGTCGGTCCTGCTGGACAATTCCGTGCCGGCGAGCTGGGTGAATGCCCTCGTGACGTCCTCACCATCAAAGGACCGGCCGCGGGCGGTGGTCAAACGAGGGCGCGAGCTGGCGCAAGACGGGGGCTGAGTCTGCCAGGCAAAGCCAAGGTGTCGAGTCGTACCACGTTTGTCTCCTCGAACCCTCGGGTAGTAGTGCTACACGTCTGATGAGGAGCAAAAGATATGTGGATATTCATCACCTCGCGGTTGAGGTCCTGGTTGATCTTCGCCATTTTGATGCCAGTTGCGACGATGGCGGTACACATGCTGCGGGAGCGGCTGGAGGCGAAGTCCGGTCGTACGCCGCTGGTCACCATCCTTACCAAGATCGAAAATATTGGAATGCGGAAGGTCCGCCGCTGACATCGGATGCTCCGATGATGTGATGGGGACATCCGGGTTCCAATCCTCTTGAGAGGGGTTCGTCGTGTCCACTGTCGCTGCCAACTTCATCGATCGAGTCTCAGAGCTGACGCTAGAGGAGAAGGCGTCGCTGTGCCTCGGCTCAGACTTCTGGCACACGGCGGCCGTGGAACGACTCGGAATCCCGGCGATCATGGTCTCGGACGGTCCACATGGTCTGCGTGCCCAGCTCGGCGAAGCTGATCATGTGGGTTTGATGGGCAGCGCGCCGGCAACGTGCTTTCCCACGGCGTCGGCGTTGGGCTCGTCCTGGAATCCGGAACTCTTCGGAACGGTAGGAGAGGCCCTTGCGCTCGAGGCGAACAAGCTAGGTGTCTCGGTCGTGCTCGGTCCGGGGATCAACATGAAACGATCACCGTTGTGCGGGCGGAATTTCGAGTACGTCTCAGAAGACCCATGGCTGGCTGGCGAACTCGCGACGGCTATGGTGCAAGGCACCCAGCATCATGGGGTTGGTACCTCGCTGAAGCACTACGCAGCGAACAATCAAGAAGATGATCGACTCCGAGTCAGCGCGGAGGTCGATGAGCGTACGCTGCGTGAGATCTACCTGCCGGCGTTCGAACGTGTGGTGAAGTCCGCTCAGCCGTGGACGATCATGTGTGCTTACAACAAGATCAATGGCAGCTACGCCTCGGAGCATCACTGGTTGCTCACCGAGGTGCTCCGCGAGGAGTGGGGTTTCGAGGGCCTCGTCGTCTCCGACTGGGGTGCCGCTCATGATCGGGTTGCCGCGTTGCGTGCCGGTCTTGATCTTGAAATGCCGCCTGACCTCGGAGTCAGCGACGCGGCTGTCGTCGCTGCCATACGTGACGGGTCGCTTGACGAATCGATCCTCGACGAAACTGCGCGTCGGGTGCTGCACCTCGTTGACCGTTCCCAGCCGGCGCTCGCCGACGATGTCTCAGTCGATTTCGACGAGCATCACGCACTGGCCCGGCGCGCCGCCCAGGAATCTGCCGTGTTGTTGAAGAACGCTGGGCATCTGCTGCCGCTGCAGCCGGAGATGGGCAGCATGGTTGCGGTGATCGGTGAGTTTGCTCGGACACCGCGGTATCAGGGCGCCGGCAGCTCGCAGGTCAACCCCACGCGCGTCGATGTGGCACTGGATGAGTTGCAGTCCGCACTCGCCGGACGCGCCGAGGTGCGGTTCGCCGCTGGATTCGGCGTTGGGACCACCGACAACGACGAGCAGCTGCTCCGCGAGGCGGTGGACCTGGCTCGCGAAGCTGATCATGTGGTGGTCTTCCTCGGCCTGCCCGCCGAGGAGGAGTCGGAAGGATTCGACCGGACCCATCTCGATCTGCCTGCCAACCAGCTGGTGATGTTGTATGCCCTTGCGGAAGTGCATGATCGACTGATCGTGATCTTGGCAAACGGCGGCGTGGTCCGGATCTCCAGCTGGGAGGACAGAGTCTCCGCGATCTTGGAGTGCTGGCTGTCCGGCCAGGCCGCCGGCGGTGCTGCGGTCGATCTCCTGCTGGGTGTCGCCAACCCCTCGGGCAAGCTCGCCGAAACCATCCCGGTGCGACTGCAGGACAACTCCTCACACCTGAACTTCCCCGGCGAAGAGGGCGTCGTCCGGTACGGCGAACGGATCTTCATTGGTTACCGGGCCTATGACACGCTCATCCAGCAGGTCAACTATCCGTTCGGGTTTGGCTTGTCCTACACGAGCTTCCACATTGATGATGTGGGCGTCTCAGCCGCGGGCTCGGTCGCGGCAGGCGATCTTCAGGTGACGGTGTCGGCGTCGGTTACCAACACCGGGCAGCGGGCGGGGGCCGAGGTCGTCCAGGTCTACGTGGGAGATGTCGAGGCCTCGGTATCTCGGCCGCTTCGCGAGCTAAAGGGGTTCGCCAAGGTCTTCCTCGAGCCGGGGGAAACCCAGCAGGTGAGCTGCCAGCTCGACGAGCGAGCATTCGCGTTCTGGTCTGCACGATTCCAGCGCTGGGTGGTCGAGCCAGGCGAGTTCATGATCGCGGTCGGCAACTCGTCGCGCCACCTGGTCGCCACCGAAACGATCAGCATTGATGCCCCAAGGCTGTCCCTACCTCTCGGGCCGGGCTCGACCCTTCACGAATGGCTGGCCGACGAGCACGGTCGCGAGCTGCTCACCAAGCGCGGCATTCGGCTCCTGCAGGATCCGGAACTGATCAAGGTCATCGGCACGATGCCGATGGCGACGCTGGCGGCATTCGAAGGCATGGCGTTGAGCCACGACGAGTTGGACGAGCTGATCGCCGAGCTCTAGGCGCGCTCCGTCAGTCCAGCCTCGTACGCAGCGATCACCAGGTGGGTACGGTCGCGCGCGTCCAATTTGGTGAGGAGGCGACTGACGTGGGTCTTGGCCGTTGCGGCAGACATGTATAACGCCGCGCCGATTTCGGCATTGCTGAGGCCGCGGCCGACCGCAACCAACACCTCGGTCTCGCGCGGCGTCAGCGAGTTCAACCACGCTGGCTTCGACACGGTAGCGGGCGTCTGCACATACGCCTTGATGAGTCGCCGGATCAAGGCCGGCGCGAGTACCGACTCGCCCTGGGCGACCAGGTGTACGGCGGCCAGCAGGTCGGCCGGTTGGGCGTCCTTGAGAAGGAAGCCGCTGGCTCCTGCGCGGAGGGCGGCATGGACGTACTCGTCCAAATCGAATGTCGTCAATACGATGATGCGAGTGCCGCTCAGCGCTGGATCCGCCGTGATCGCGGCAGTTGCGCTGACTCCATCGCGACCTGGCATCCGGATGTCCATGAGAACCACATCGGGACGCTCGCGCCGGATGACCGCCAAGGCCGCATCCCCATCCCCCGCTGTACCGACCACGGTGATTTCAGGATCTGAGGCCAGCAAGGCGGCAAAACCAGAGCGTACGAGCTGCTCGTCATCGACAACTACGACGGAGATCATCGCGACCGATCCGAGACCACCGGCAGACTAGCGGTCACTAGAAATCCGCCATCGCTAACAGGACCCGCAGAGAGACTGCCTCCAAGTGCTTCGGCTCGCTCGCGCATCCCTGCGATGCCATGGCCTCCCCCAGAATCTGGCGCACGCCCATTGCCCGCTCCGGCGCCATTGTCGCGAATCGCAACCTCAACGCGTCCATCGTGGTGGTCAACCTGCACGTTTGCCTTGGAGGCACGCGCATGTCGAACGATGTTCGTCAGTGCCTCCCGGGTGATGCGATATACCGCCGCTCCAGTCTGGCGAGGAATCGCCTCAAGATCATCAGGAAGTCTGAGGTCGACGGCAAGACCAGTGGAGCGCGCGGTCTCGATCAGATCCGGTAGATCGGCCAGGCTGGGCGCCGGTTGGTAAGGCGGTTCGTCGTCGCGTAAGGCTCCAACCACGGAGCGCACCTCGTCCAAAGACTCCCGGCTGATCTTGGCAATGCTGTCCAGTGCATCGGCGGCTTTCTCCGGTTCGATGTCCATCAGGTGCCGGCCGACGCCCGCCTGCACCGCAATGGTGCCCAGGGAATGGCCGATGATGTCGTGCAGCTCCCGAGCGATCCGCAGCCGCTCCTCGCTCGACTGTCGCCGCGCCGCCTCTTCGGCAGCCTGGGCGCGCGCATTCGCGAGGTCAACACGAAGTCGGCCCGCTCTACCAAGGCCCACAGTGATCGCAAGCGCGAGCACCGAGATGAGCGCATCGCGAGCACCGTACGGCGCGCCGCCACCCCACCACAGCAGCGCAAAGCAACCAAGCGCCACTGCAGAGCAGAGCACCACCTCCCACATCGGGCGCGCGACCGCAACGAAGTAGCCGCCGAACATCAGCAAGAGCGGCAACGTACCGGCGTTATAACCGAGCAGCCACAGCACCGTCACGGACAGCATGCTGATCAAGAAAGCCACACTCGGCCACCGCCGACGCCACGCGTACGGCACTGTACTCAAGATCAGCAACAGGACGAAAAGCCAGTCGCGAGGGGTGTATCGGTAAAACGGATCACTTGTCGTCGCCGCGGCGGTGGTGAGCCAGCCGACAGCCAGGAACGCCAGCGCGATAAGGGCATCAACGATGCGCCTAGACAACACCGGGTTCTTGACCATGCGAACACCGTACGGCGACTCACACCGCCGCACATCACCCTGCAGGTGGAGAGGGCCTCGTCCATACGGTGTACGAGGCGCGACGATATCGATCCTCGCGGTCGATGTCTTGGACTGACCTTCACCACGACGCTGAAGGCATGACAAACACACAGTCGGTGCCGGCGCAGCTAGACGTCCCGGCAAGCTCGAAGCAGTACTCGTTGATCAAGATCTTGGCCATCTGGGCATCTGTCACTGGCCCAATGGCACTGTTGGCGTGGGTCGTCGGCCCGGCCATCATCCCGCACACATCGCTCCATCCCGGACTTGTGCACTGGATGCTCATGGTCGTCGGAATGATGTGGCAGTTTGTGGTCTCTCTGGCGGTCCTACGCCACGAGCTCGGTGGCCTGCACTGGCCGACTCTCAAGAAGAGGATTTGGCTCAATCTGCCGCGTGACCCACGCACCGGCAAGACGCGCAAGGTGCTGTTCTTGTGGGTCGTGCCAGCCATAGCTGCCAATGTCCTCGGCGGGTACCTAGCGACCCGGCTCGACACCGCGTGGACCAACTGGCTGCCCTTCCTACACGAGCCGTCCTACACCAATATCCAGGGCTTGGCCGACCCCAAGTTCCAGGGTCAGTGGTGGATCCTCGGACTGGCGATCACCAGCATGCTGTTCAACTACATCCTTGGCGAGGAACTGCTCTTCCGTGGCGTGCTGCTGCCGCGGATGTCAGGGGTCTTCGGCCGCTGGGACTGGGTTGCCAACACCGTGCTCTTCGGGCTCTACCACGTACACAAGATCTGGGCCTGGCCGAGCATGATCGCAAGTTCCTTCGGCTACGCCTGGGCCACCAAGCGGTACCGCAGTTTCTGGATGGGCGTGATCGTGCACGGAGTCGAGGGCTACTTCATCGTCCTCGTTGTGGCGATCCTCGCCGGCTGGTATCCGTGAGTCTAAGTGATCAACTTCCGAGCCGCCGCGGCGATGCCTTCTGGGGACATCCCGTAGCGATCAAGCAGGAAGCCGGCCGAGCCGGTTGGTGCGAACTCTGGAACGCCCAAGATCTTCACCTTGGTCGGATGGTTCTGCACCACCGTCTCGGCCACCGCGCCGCCCAGGGCACCGGCGACGGTGGCTTCCTCAGCGGTGACGATGCCACGCGTTTCCCGGGCAGCCTGCACAACCGCCTCCGTGTCCAGCGGTTTTACCGTGGGCATGGAAATCACCCGGGCATTGATGCCTTCGTCTTCAAGCTGCTCGGCGGCGACCAAAGCACGCCACAGGACGGTGCCATTGCTGATCAAGGTCACGTCATCGCCGTCCCGGAGCGTCACCGCCTTGCCGGGCACAAATCTGTAATCCTCGGCATAGACCTCCGGCACGCTCATTCGGCTGACCCGGATGAACACCGGCCCTTCGATTTCAGCCGCCCAGCGCATGGCCGCGGCCGTCTCGATCGGATCGGCCGGCACCACGATCGTGATGTTGTCGATGGCTCGGAGCCAAGTGATGTCCTCGATCGAATGATGCGTGGGGCCGAGTTCGCCGTACGCCATTCCCGGGCTCATGCCACACAACTTCACGTTGCGGTTGGAGTACGCCACGTCGGCCTTGATCTGCTCCAGCGCTCGGGCGGTCAGGAAGCAGGATGCAGCAGATACGAAGGCAATCCGGCCTCCATTGGCCAGTCCGGCTGCCACGCCGACCATGTCTTGCTCGGCGATACCGACATTGATCAATCTGTCAGGAAAGGCTCTCTTGAATGCATCGAGCTTGCTAGAGCCAACCGAGTCATTGACGACGCCGACGATGCGGTGGTTTTCGTGCGCCAGCTCGGCGAGAGTTTCGACGTACGCATTGCGGCAGTCGAAGCGCGGCCGGTCGGCTATCGAGACTTGGGAGCCTGAGATCGTGTCCGTCATGCTGGACCTCCTTGGCCATCGACTGCGGTGAGCTCGTCCAGCGCTAGCTCCAGCTGTTCGACCGACGGGACTTTGTGATGCCATGCCGCGTTGTTGCTCATGAACGAAATCGGGTGGCCCTTGTGCGTATGTGCGATCACGAACGTGGGCTTGCCCGGCCGGAACGGCACCGAGGACAACACATCGAACAGTTCGTCATGATCATGACCATTGACTTCGACCACCGCGAACCCAAACGCGGTCGCCTTCTGATCAAGCGGTTCAAGATCATTGGTCTCACGCACGGTCGCCCCCTGCTGCAGTCGGTTGCGGTCCACAATCACAGTGAGCCGATCGAGCTCGTAATGGGAGGCGGCCATCATGGCCTCCCAGTTGCTGCCCTCCTGAAGCTCGCCATCGCCGACGAGCACATAGGTACGTCGCCGGGAAACGTCCAACTTGGCTGAGAGTGCGTGGCCGACCGCTATCGGTAGCCCGTGACCGAGCGGACCAGTATTGGCTTCGACGCCCCGGACATAGTTGCGGTTCGGGTGACCGTTGAGCTTGGACAGCGGCTTCAGGAAGGTGGCCAGATCCTCTACCGGCAGGAAACCAAAGGCAGCCAGGGTGACGTAGAGAGCGCCAGCGATGTGGCCCTTGGAGAGGACGAATCGGTCCCGCTCGGGATCGTCGACCGTCTCGGGCGTGACATTCAAGACCGCGCCATAGAGCGTCGCGAGGATGTCAACCGCGGAGAGGTCACCACCAATGTGGCCGGCACCTGCGTAGTGGACCAATTTCAGGTCCTGGATGCGGATTTGCTTCGCCGCCTCTGCGATGTGCGCGATCTGCTCGTCGCGATGCGCATCTGGTAGCCGGTGGAAGACCGGCATGGTGATGTGTTCGGAAGCTAATGCGGTCATGCGTTCTGGCTCTCGTTGGTACGCGCCATGGAGCTCAGCAGCACATCCTGCACGAGCCGTTGAGCGGCGAGCGCGTCATGGGAGGCCTGCGCTTCGCGAAGCGCCTCCACATCTAGGGCGTCCAGCGCACCATGCAGGGCCTTGAGGAAGCGGATCGCAACCTTCGCCGCCGTTACGCTGTCCTCCCGGAACGGGAATTGATCAAGCTGCCAGACGCCATCCCAGTTGTTCTTGCGCAGTGTGTAGAAGAACTCGAAGGTCTCAACGAGGTGGACCGAGCCGACCACCATGTCGTCGTCCCAGCCGCGGAAGTTGTCGTTGACATCGATCGCGAACAATCGGCCCGCATCGATGCACAGCTGCGCGGCATCGGCCGGCGTTTCCAAACCGTACATGGAATGGCCGAAGTCGAGAAGGATGCCCAGATTATCGAGTCCGACCTGCTGGATGCCGAGCAAGGTGCGGGCTGCGTTCGGAAAGATGATCTTGTTGCGCGGCTCGCGTGGCTTGTACTCGATCACGAACTTGATCTCCGGATGGGGCGAAATAAGCTCGCGAAGCCCATCGACCGCCAGTTTCCAGATGTCGTGGTAGTCGACCTGGAATGGATAGTCCCAGCCGTCCTGACCGAACCACAGCTTGACGTAGTCGCAGCCGAGATCCTTGGCAAGTTCAGTCGCCTCGTTGAGCACCTTCAGAGCCTGGGCACGAACGGCGGGATCCGGGTTGGTGATCGAACCCTTCACGTAGTCCCGGTTATAGATCTCCGGCGTAATGGCGACGGCGCGAAGCCGGTTCCGCTCCAGCGCCGCCTTGACGTCGTCCAGACTGCCGTCGAATCCGGCGAACGGCCAGTTCAGGTCGACAACAGAGAGGTCACCAACCGCCCCAGCCTTGTCGATCTGCTCCAACAGTCCGACGGGCGGGCCGTAGCCCTCAGTGGCGTAGCGGTCCTTGTAGGTGGCGAAGTGCCAGATACCCGCGCCAAAAACCGGCATCTCACTCATGGTTAAGACTCCAATCTCCTAGGCAGCGTTGAGATGATCATCGCTCAACCCTTGGTGGCTCCAGCGGTCAGGCCGCCGACAATCCAGCGCTGGAGGAAGATATAAGCGATCAAGATCGGCACGACGGCGATCAAGATCCCGGCGGCCAATCCCGTGTTGTTATTGGAGAACTGACCCTGGAAATTCAACAGCCCGACTGGAATGGTCTTGTTCGCGTCAGAGCTCAGCAAGATCAGCGCAAACAAGAACTCGTTCCACGTCGCCACAGCGTCGAGGATGAACACCGTGACCAGAGCGGGAGTGGACAGCGGCAGGATGAGTGTGAAAAAGATCCGCCATGGGCCGGCGCCGTCCATCTTTGCTGCCTCGATGAGCTCGTCCGGAAGCTGCCGAAAGAATGACTGCAGAACGAGAACCTCGAACGGGATACCGAACGCCAGGTATGGCCCCACTAGACCAGGAACACTGTCAACCGCGCCCATGCTGCGCAGCAGCACAAAGACCGGCACGATCGTGATGTAGATCGGGATGGTCAGGCCCAGGAAGACCGCGAACATGATCACGGTTCCAAAACGAATCCGAAGTTTCGCCAGCGCAAAGGCCAGCATCGCCGAGATCAATACGCCCAGCGGAACCTTCAAGATCAGCAGAAACGCGCTGTTCCGGTACGTGGTAGCAAAGTTGCCAACCCCCCAAGCGTCGGCGAAGTTCTGCAGGGTCCACTCCTGAGGCCATGACAGCGGTCCGTTCGCAGTGAAGTCCGACAGCGGGCGCACAGCGGTGATCACCAGCAGCACCAGAGGCGAGATCCACAGCAAGGCGACCAGCGTAAGGACAATAGTCATCCCGATGCCGCCCTTTTTCTTGGGTTCGCGGCCCGGTTCGTCGGTCGGGGAAAGATGCGCGTCCGGCAGCGCCGCGACCGGGGCAACTTCAGCAGAACTACTCATGCTGCATGCTCCTTGGTCTGGGAACGAACGTAGGGAATGCTGACGGCAATCGCAACGACGGTGATCACTACGGCGATCGCGGTGCCGTAGCCAGCCTGGTAGTACTGGAATACGTTGAAGTACATCCATGTCCCCATGACTTGGGTGGCTGTGCCAGGTCCGCCGTAGGTCATGGCGTAAATCAGGTCGAAGACCTTGAAGGAGTCGATCAGCGACAGCGCGATGACGATGTAGTGAGCCGGCCGCAGGCTCGGCATGGTGATGTGCCAGAACTGTTGGGATTTAGTAGCGCCGTCCACCGTCGCGGCCTCGTACATCTCCGTGTTGATGCCCTGTAGAGCGGCCAAGTACAGCAGCATCGGGAAGCCGACGCGAAGCCAAATGGCAGGCACCATGACCGCGGCCAGGGCGGTCGAGTCCTGCCCAAGCCACGGTTGAGCGAGGCTGTCCAGTCCGATCAGTCGGAGGAAGGCATTGATTGCACCGTACTGCGGGTTGTAGAGCCAGCCCCAGATTGATGCAACCGCAACCAGTGGCATGACGGCAGGTGTATAGAAGATCAGCCGCAGTACGGGCTTTGCACGCACCTTGCCGTTCAGAACCATGGCCAAGGCCAGACCGATGACGACCGGGAAGACGATGGTCACCACAGTCCAGATGATGTTGTTGATCACTGCCTGGATGACCACCGGGTCCTTTGGCATAGCACGGTAGTTCTGCAGCCCAACAACGTTGTACGTCGGGCTCAGACCGTCCCAGTCAGTGAAGCTGAACCACAACGATGAGAGCGCTGGATAAACCAGGAAGATCAGATATACAGCCAGCGCCGGCAACGCGAACAGCCAAGCGTTCAGACCGCCGTACTTCTTGCGTCGGCGCCGGACGACTGGAGTGTCGACAGCAGTCGCCTCGAGAGTTGCCGCGCCCACGGATATCAGCTCTTAGCCCAGGCCGACACCGCGTCTTGCATCTGCTTTGCAGCCTCGGCTGGGCTGGTCTTGCCTTGCAACACGTCACTCTGAATCGAGAAATACTGGTCGGCTACCTTCTTGGGGAATGCCTGATCCTGGATGGTGTAGAACGGTTGCTTTCCCGGCCCCTGCGACCATTGGTAGGACAGCGGCAACTCCTTTTGATCTGGCTCCGCACCGGTGACCGTTGATGCAGTGATCTTGAGCGCCTGCTGCGTTTCCGGCTTGACGATGAAGTCCAGCAGTTCGGCCGACTTGTCGGGATTTCCGGACTTGGCGTTGATCATGTAACCCTCAACGAAACCGGAGTGTCGATTGGGCGTTTGGTCGGTCGGCAGCTGGAAGACTCCGAAGTCGGCGGAGTCCTTCTTGGCCGACTGGATAGCCTGCGCCTCGGTCCACGGCCCCGTGATCGTGTACGCGGTTTTACCCTGTACGTACCAGAGCTCGACGTCGGCTGGATCTAGACCGAGAGCCCCGTCTGGCAGCCACTTCTTGTCCTGCCATTTCTTGAAGTTGGTGAAGGCAGTGACGACCTCAGGACGATCCCAGCTCTCCTGCCCGGTAAGGAGCTTGTCGTGTAGCTCAGGCCCTGCTGACGTCTCCAACAAGTACTCGTAAAGCCGCATGATGTCCCAGCCATATTTGCCGCCTAGTCCGGCCGGGGTTATCCCAGCGGACACCAGCTTGTCGTTGGCCTCCTCCATCTCGGCGTAACTCTTCGGTTCCCCCGCGATGCCCGCCTTCTTGAAGGCGGCCTTGTTATACCAGCAGCCGATCCCGAGCGCGATGTAGGGCAGCCCGCCCTTCACGCCATCGAAAGTCATGCCCGCAATCGCCGCCGTGTTGATCTTGGAGTCCCAACCGAACTTCTCAAAGTAGGGCGCGAGGTCCATGGCCTGCTTCGCCTTGACGAAGGGGGCTCCAATCTGTCCGCCCCAGATCCGCCACACGTCAGGACCCTTGCCACCGAGCAACTCGGTACGCAGCTTGTCGGGATACACCGCGGCACCTGAGCCTGGCAGGTTGTCGACCGTCGTAGTGGTGCCCGCTTGGGCATCGAACTTGGCGATCTGCTCCTTGAACAGGCCAATCGTGCTTTTGTCCTCGTAAGTAAAGACGCGCAGGTCGTTCGAGGCCGGTGCGGACGACCCTCCGCCACCGGCCGGAGCCGGCGCCGCGCCCCCACCGGTGCAAGCTGCGACGCTAGCCGCGACCGCCGCCGCAGAAAGGCCGAGGAACCCGCGGCGCGTGTACGTTCCAGTCATGTCAGTCTCCTTTGCCTGAAAGGGTTGGGCACGAGGGTCATGCCGACTCCCGGCCGAACTTGCGGACCTTGGCGAACATGTCTTCTAGCAGAAACCGGACGTCGACCGACTCGACGATGCGGATGGGATGCCCGGAGCCAGGGAGGTAGTGACCTTCCTGGCCGAATCGCGGGGCGGGAACAATGCGGAAATTGCCGCCGCGGGGATACAGCATCAATGAAATTGCCGGAGAGTCTCCTAAGGAACGGGACTCAATCGGCTCCGGCCAGTAGTTGCGGTTCCACTCCACCATCTGGCTGATCAAGTAGTCGGCGAGCTTGCTGCTGCCGCCGATCCTCTCCTCCAGCTCGGCGTAGCTGACCGAGACTTGGGAGTAGACGTTGCTGGGCACCTGCCACACGGTGATGCGGGAGTCATAGACGACATTGGCGGCGGCGATGTCGTTGCGCAGGTTGAACTCCACACCGGGATAGGTCTCGACGCCGCCGTAGCCGACGCCGCCGATCCAGATCACGACGATGTGGCGATCGACGATGTCTGGGTCGAGCAGAATCGCAGACGCCATGTCCGTCAGGGGCCCGAGGAACGCAACGTACAGCGGATCATTCGAGGCGGCGAGTTTGCTCTCCGCAATGATCAGACGGGCTCCGTCGCTGACCAGCGGAGTCTGTTCATCGGGAATACCGGTCGGTGCGCCGTTAGCAACCGTCACCTGCTGATCAAGTTGCATCAGGTTGAGCAGCAGATCGATCTCATCCCGGGACTCTTGCATGCTGCGGCCGCTGCGCGACGCGCCGAAGTGAGCAGCGATCAGGCCCCGGATGTCAAGCGATGGTGACAAGAGCGCGTGGACGATCGCGAACTGGTCGTCCGCCTCGTTCTTGGCGTCGCTGTCGATGATCACGCGGCGCTTGCCTGGGCCATCCATGGCATCCTCGGGGGTCACGTACTATCTATTCACTACTGTATATTCAATCAGGAGGTCGCCGTTGTCAACATTAAGCCGGTCAGCTGACCTGAAAGACTTGTGCGTTGACACGAGGAGGAGCAGGTGGCGGCAACATCCACAGGTGAGGTGATCTTGGCCATTGACCAGGGAACGACAAACTCGAAAGCGGCTCTGATCAGCGCAGATGGTTGTTGTGTCTCTAGTGGTACGGCGCGAGTCGGTGTCTCCTCGCCGCGTCCTGGATGGGTCGAGCAAAACGCGGAGCGCATCTGGACGAGCGTGCTTGAGGCGATGGCAGCCTGCTTGGAAAGCGCAGCTGACGCCGAGATCCGGGGCGTCGCGCTCTCGACTCAGCGGGAGTCGGTGGTTGGTTGGCGGGCCAGCACCGGGACGCCTTTAGGTCCGGTGATCGGTTGGCAGGACCGCCGTACCGCGACCTGGTGTAGTCAGTCAGTGACCGAGCAGGATCGGCAATTGGTCAATGCCCGCACGGGTTTGCGGGTCGACCCGATGTTCTCCGCACCCAAGATGCGGTGGTTGATCGACCACCTGCCGGATGGAGTGCCGGTCGAGGACGTACGACTTGGGACCGTCGACTCGTGGTTGGTGTGGCAGCTGACTGGCAGCGTCGAGCATCTCTGCGAAGCGGGCAATGCCTCCCGCACTCTGCTGTACGACATCACAGCGCTGGACTGGAACAGCGAGCTGCTGGATGTCTTCGGCATACCGGCCACCACCCTGCCCACCGCTGTCGCCTCAGACCACGGCTTCGGGACCACGAGTGGGGTGCCACTGGTGCCGGACGGCACACCGATCCTTGCCGTGATGGCAGATTCACACGCCGCGCTCTTCGGCCAGGGCTGCACGGAGGTGGGGATGGCGAAGGCCACCTACGGCACCGGATCCTCAGTCATGGCCCCAGTCGGCGACCTTTCGGCAGGCGATGCCCGGATCCCGGTAACGCTGGCCTGGGTCATCGGCGGGTCGCCAACTTATGCCCTGGAGGGGAACATCCTGTCCTCAGGCGCCACGCTCGCGTGGGGGGCGGATCTGCTCACCGATGGCAGCGTTGCCGATCTTGTGGCCCTGGCCGAGACAGTGCCGGACAGCGGCGGCGTCACGTTGGTTCCGGCCTTCGCGGGCTTGGGCGCTCCGCATTGGGACAGGAACGCCCATGCCCTGATCTCGGGCATGAGCGAGGCCACCGGCCGCGCACACCTCGCTCGCGCTGCTGTCGACTCCATCAGCCACCAGATCTGCGACATTGTCGACGTAGTCGAGGAGAGATCGGTACCGCTCCGTGTCTTCAGAGCCGACGGCGGCGCCACCGGTTCAGCGTTGGTCGTCCAAACGCAAGCCGACCTCCTCGGCCGTGAGGTCGAGTTGAGTGAGATGGCCGAGGTCTCGGCGCTCGGTGCAGCGAAACTGGCCTGGCACGCACTCGGCCAGGAATCAGCTTGGCCGACTTACAGCAGCGGAAAGATCTATCGTTCGATCCTTGACCCGACCGAACGCCGGCAACGCCGGCAGCATTGGGCCGGGGAAATCAGCCGCACTCGGTTCGTCCCGAGTTCTTAGGCGGCCTGATATGCAGCACCAGATCGCACACCAATGGGGCGAAATCGACATCGCCTTCGTCGGTCCTGAGGTCGCCAACCCCTACACCGACGTCGACGCCTGGGTGGTCTTCACCCACAGCAGTGGGCGGCAGCTCCGGCGTCCGGTGTTCTGGGACGGCGGGATCACGTACCGGGTCCGGTTTGTCTCCACTCACCCCGAGGGAGAGTGGCAGTGGAGCGTTCACTCGGACGAACCTGATCATGACTTCACGCCTGCCTCTGGCGCCTTGATCACCGGCCCACCCACGCAAGATCATCCCCATCGAGCGCTGATCCGGGGTTTTGTCTCGGCACACCCGTCCGGCCGCAGCTTCTGCTACGCCGATGGGTCGCCCGCGTTCTGGGTCTTCGATACGGCGTGGGCGATGCCCTTCCGAGCCACCGTCGCTGACGTCGCCACCTACGCTGCTGACCGCCAGGCGAGGGGCTTCAATGCCGTGCTGCTGATGACTGTTCAGCCAGATATGAAGGCGCGCGGACCAGTCGGCCGCAACATCGATGAGGGCTTCGAGGTCGGCTTTCATGATTTGTCTGAGGGCCGTCTCACCAAGATCAACGTTGAGTACTTCCAGTACTTCGACAAGATCATCGAGACCTTGATCAACCACGGCATTACGCCGGTGCTGCAGCCGGTCTTCCATGGATTCGGCTGGAAAGGACTTGACGTGGCCGGGCCGGTGGTTCCGCCCGACGACTACGCGCGTTACTGCCGTTATCTAGTGGCGCGCTTTGGCGCCCGACCAGCCATCTACCTGCCCTGTGGCGACGGCGCCGGCATCGAGCCACAGGTTGAGGCCGGCGGTCGGGAAATCCAGACCTGGGACGCGTACGGCCAACCAACCGGAATCCACTATCGGCCGCATCATCGCAATGACGAGCATCAGGACGCCGACTGGCTCGACTTTCAGTCCTGCCAAACCGGACATATGGGTGATCACGTCCCGGACCGACTCGCGACCATGTGGGCACAGCGGCCGCCGAAGCCGATCATGAATGGTGAGCCGAGCTATGAGCACAACGGCCGTCGCGGAGTCGCTGAGGGATGGTGGCAGGGCCACGAGGCCTGGTGCAATGTCTGCGCCGGCGCCCTGATGGGAGTGGCGTACGGAGCGGCCAGCATGTGGCAATGGCGGCTCCATCCAAACGAGCCGGGTCACGGCTCGTACTTTTTGGCCGAAGGTGCGGGCTGGAAGGAGGCATTGGACTTCGAGGGCAGCCGCTACGTCGGTCTGGTCGGCAAGATCTTGGATGATCTTCCGATCGCGGAGGCCAGGCCGTGCTGGGACGTGTCGTCGAACGCCCGTGGTCTCTTAGATCCAGGCGTGTTCTATCTCGGCTATGCCGAGCACGGCGGGCCTTGGGTGTTCTTCGACGCGGACGGCCGGGTGCCTTCGAAGTATTGGCTGATCGATCCCCGTACTGGTCGGGTGCTGAAGTTTGGGGACCGCCCGCCGAACTATGTCGCCATCGATTTCGACCGCTACGAGCCGTCGATTTTGATCTGCGCGGAAACGACCCCCAGATGGGTCACACATCAGGAGGACGCCTGATCGCAGCCGATGCGGCAGTGCATCAATATTCGCTAGAGCCTGGCAGGATGGGCGCCAGGCCACGCTCAGGAGGTTTCGGCCATGGCGGCATCGCCCGGGAGCATTGCTCGAGCCCCGACCGACGGGCAACTCCGGCTGATCACCAAGGTCGCGCGGATGTATCACGAGCGCGGAATCCGCCAAACCGACATCGCAGACACCCTTCATCTCTCCCAAGCACGGGTCTCCCGGCTGCTCAAACGCGCTGCTGAGCTGGGCATCGTTCGTACGGTGGTGGCCGTAGCGCCGGGCATACACACCGAGGTCGAAGAAGCGCTCGAGGCGAAGCATGGCCTGACCGAAGCAGTCATCGTCGATGTCGACGGCAGCGATCAAGACATCATTGCCGCACTCGGATCTGCCGGTGCCACCTATCTGGAAACCACCCTGACGGGCCGGGAACGCATCGGTGTCTCCAGTTGGAGTCAAACTCTGCTCGCCGTCGTCGATCGGATGCGACCTTTCCGGGTCGCTGGCGCCGAGAGTGTCATTCAGCTCATGGGAGGACACGGAGCGGCATCTGCACAGACCCAGGGCAACCGGCTCCTCAGCGAGCTCGCTCGACTACTCGGTGCCACCGCCACGTTCGTTCCCGCCCCAGGCCTGGTGGGCAACAAGATCATGCGCGACAGCTTGCTGAACGACCCGGCGATGGAATCAGTTGCCAGCGAATGGACCCGGCTCACTATGGCGCTGGTGGGCATCGGCGGGCTTTCGCCCTCGCCGCTTCTTCAGGCCAGCGGCAATGCCGTGGACCCCGCCATCCAGCGCAAGCTACTCGAGGCTGGCGCGGTTGGCGATGTCTGCCAACGGTTCTTCGACTCCGCGGGGAACCTGGTGCCTAGTGATCTTGACGATCGTGTCGTCGGCATCGACCCCGACACCCTGCGCAAGACTCCACGACGCATCGGGATCGCAGGTAGCAAGAGCAAACACAAAGCCATTCACGCCGCCGTCATGGGCGGATGGGTCAACGTCTTGATTACCGACACAGGCACCGCCGCGGAGCTGCTTCGGCTCTAGACACGATCATTAGTCGTGACCAGCATCTATTGCTGACGCCCGCAGTTGATCTTCGAGGTTGAACACCTCCGGGATGATCTCCCAGGCTTCATCGGGAGCACCCTCGGTCTGGAAGAGCTCTGACATGGCGGCCTGCCAGCGAGCATTGACCTCGGTGCGGGCCACCTTCTCCTGGGCTGCCGCAAGATCGTCGGCTTCCGCGTAGCCGATCAATAGGCCATCATCACGCAGAAAAAGGGAGTAGTTGCGCCAGCCGGCGTCGCGCAGTGCTTCCAATAGCTCCGGCCAGACCGCGCGGTGAACCTCGCGATACTCATCGAGGTGGCTGGGGTCCACGTGGCCGAGCAGGCAATACCGAGGCATCATTCACTCCTGTCCATGCGCCCTGAGCCTGTCGAAGGGCCCACGATGATCACCTCGAGTGTGCGCGGCCCATGTACGCCTTCCACCCGGTTCAGCTCGATATCGCTGGTCGCGCTTGGCCCGCTGATCATTGTCAGCGGCCGGGTCGCTTCCAGTCTGGCCAGCGCCTGTGGCACGTCGGCGACGATCTGATCAGGGAACAGCACGCAGAGGTGATAGTCCGGGATAAGGGTCAGGACCCGCCGACCCTGCCC
>Ga0307318_10000096_pt1 | contig 26369 bp, 27 predicted proteins | sample ER_DNA_367_FD_194500 | JGI IMG/M metagenome (GOLD analysis project Ga0307318, IMG submission 194500) | Bulk soil microbial communities from the East River watershed near Crested Butte, Colorado, United States - ER_DNA_367 | ecosystem: Environmental > Terrestrial > Soil > Floodplain | place...
CGTCCTCAAGTGGACGCGGAAAACGTCCACCGGCGACCGGGTATTCGACGACGCCGAGGCGAGTCGGGAGGAGCGACATGCCGGATCAACCCCCTCCCTGACGCGCGGGGGACACCCGGCCCATGCCGCCGCGGAGCAGACGGAGCTCCGGAGCGTGGAGCCGTGTCTGAACCGCGAGGAACGCCGCGGCTCCGACCAGGCCCGCCAAGGCCAGGCGGGTCGCGATGCCGAGCTTCGAGTCCGGCAAGCCGCTCGTCGCAATCCAGGCGCAGCCGGCAGGGAGGAGCATCAGCGCGGAGGCGAGAGCCGTCCGCCCCAGGGCGCGAGTGAGGGAGTAGCTGGTGGGCGGCAGGCCCTTCGTCGCCTGCCGGCCGACGTAGACCGCGCCGATCAACGTTCCGCCGGTCAGTGCGAGGCCGATCAGCATCAAGCAGCGTGCGCCCTCGGCGCCGAGCGCCGGGATCATCAGCACGAGCGTCGCGGCGACGCGGAGAACCATCGCCCGGAGCGGCGCGGCGACGTTCTGTTTCGAGTACAACGCATGGCTCCCCAGAGTGAACCACGCGTGCGCGATCACGGCCGGGCTCAGCGCCAGGATCGAGACCGTGACGTACTCGATCCCGTCGCTCGTGTTGAGGCGACCGAAGGCGATGATGTCGGCGATCGCCGGGGCTGCGACTGCGTAGGCGACGGCGAGCGGGATGGTGGCGAACGAGACGAGCGCGATCGCCTGAAAGAACTCGTCGCGGAACGCCTTCGTCTGGCCGGTCTGGTGAGAGCTCGCGAGTCGCGGCATGAGCGCCCGCGCCACCGGCCACGTGACGATCGCGGCGGGCAGGTAGAAGAAATTGAGCGCCAGCTGAAAGGCGACCAGGCCGCCGGCCACGCGATTCGCAACGATGATCGTCGCGAGCAGGAGAGCCGCCTCGAGACCCGTGTAGGTGAGCACGGACCGGATGCGGCGGAGGAGCATGCGAATCTCCGGATCGCGCCACCCGGCTCGGGCATACATGGAGATGTTCTGACGGCGGGCGCCGAACCACTGAAGCGCTGCATGGACGGCGACCGCTGCCGTCGTTCCGATCCCGATCAATAAGACCTCGGAGGTGCTCACGGTCGTGATCTCCACGTTCGTTCCGAAGATGACGGCCGCGGCCAGGAGGGTCACGATGATCCCGAGGTTCTCCGCCGTTGGCGCGGCGGCTGCGAGGCCGAACCGGCCGTAGGCGTTCATGACCGCTCCTCCGGTGCCGGCGATGACGTAGAGCAGGATCTGCGGCGCGAACAGAATGAGCAGCAACATCCCGACCCGCCGCTGCGCAGACGCCACCTCTTCGTTCGCCACGCCGAGCGAGAGCAGGCTGAGGATCAGCGGGGACGCGACGACGATGACGCCGATCGCTACGAGCGCGATCGCGATGAGCGAGCCGAGAAAGCCTCGAACGAACGAATCCGCCCGGGCTCCGTCGCGCTCCCGAATATGCGCCACGAGCGGCGGCACGAGCAGCGACATGAACAGGGAGCCGGCCAGCAGCTGGTAGTAGACGAGGCTCGGCAGTGCGTAGACGGCCTGGTAGGTGTTGCCGAGGAACGTCGCACCGAGGACGGCTCCGATCACGACCACGCGCACGAGGCCGGTGATCCGGCTGATCAGCGTCCACGCGGAGCCGGTCAGGGAGTTCCGAACGAGCCCGGACTCGGCGTCCGTCCCGGGTTCCTGGTCGTCGACAGGGTCGTCCGGGGCGGCGGGTGCCGCCTCGGCGACGCTCATGCCGTGTCTCGACGGGCGAAAACGACCGGGATCGTCTTGAGCAGAATCTTGAGATCGAGGAGCAGGCTCGGCTTCTGGGCGTAGGTGCAATCCAGGTCGAGCGCCTCGCGCATCGTCAGCCGGCTTCGCCCGCTGACCTGCCAGAGACCGGTGATCCCGGGCTTGACCTGGCACCGGAGATCTTCCGACGGGCCGAAGAGCTCGACCTCCCAGGCCAGGGCCGGTCGGGGACCGACGAGTGACATCTCACCCCGGAGGACGTTGAAGAGCTGCGGGAGCTCGTCGATGCTCGCCCGGCGGAGCAGTCTTCCGACCGGGGTCACACGGTGGTCGTCGAGCTTGTGCAGTCCGTTGCGGCCCCCCTCGAGCGGACGATCCTCCGTGAACATCGCGCGCACGTACGCGCGGTGCTCGGAATCGTCTGTGTTCGCATACATGGTCCGGAGCTTCCAGATCCTGAAGGTCCGTCCGCGGTAGCCGATCCGTTCCTGTCGGAAGAAGACCGGCCCGCTGCTCGTGGCCGCGATCGCGACTGCCGCGCAGATCAGGAACGGCGTCGCGAGCATCAGCGCGAGCAGGCCGACCGCGAGGTCGAACGTGCGCTTGGCCCCGCGGTACAGGCGGGACGGCTGTTTCTGCTCGAACGCGTGCTCCGCTCGGACCGAGCTGATCGACGAGAGCGAGTGGATGTAGTCGGGGTTCGTCATCGAGGAGGTCACCCCATGTTCGAGAAACGCACCTCGCGTGCCGGCTGCACGCGAGCCTCGATGTAGTCGGCGTCCGGCACCGGCCGCACCGGCACCGCCGGCGAACCGTAGGCGAGCATGCCATCGGGGATGTCGCGAGTGACCACCGCGCCTGCGCCGATGATCGCGCCGCGGCCGACGGTGATGTACGGGAGCAGCGTGACGTTGACGCCGATCTGGGCGCCCTCGCGGATCAGCGGCCCCGCCATCGCCTTGCCGGAGTCGACGCTCCCCGGGTACAGGTCGTTGGCGATCGTCACGCCCGGCGCCATGAAGACGTCGTCCTCGAGCTCCGTGAACTGCGCGACGTAGCAGTTCGAATGGATCTTCACGCGGTCGCCGATCACACAGCCGTAATCGACGACGGTGTTCGACCAGATCGAGACGTCGTCCCCCAGCTGCACCTCTTCGCGGACGATCACGTTGTGGCCCGTCTGCAGGCGGGCGCCGGCCGTGGAACCGCCGTAGATGATCGTCCCGCTCCGCAGGCGAGCCTCGGCGCCGATCGAGAGCGCCATCGGCCCGCCACGGTCCGAGGCGTAACCGAGGATTACGGACTCGTCGATCATCGCTCCAGGGCCGAGCTCGACCGGGCTCAAGCTGGTGATTGGCTCAGCCATCGAGGTGCTCCTCGAGACTCGTGCAGACACGATCGATCTGGTCCTCCGTGATGTGCGGGAAGAGCGGCAGCGACAGGATCTCGCCCGCGGCTTGCTCGGCGACCGGAAGGGTCGTCGTTGCGTACGGCTCGTACGGCGGCTGCAGATGGCACGGGATCGGGTAGTGGATGCCCGACTGGATGCCGTCAGCACGCAGCCTCTCCATCGCGGCGTCGCGCCGATTCAGACGGACGACGTGCTGGTGGTGAGCGCTCACAGCGTCCGGTTCGATCGTCAGGACACGGACGTCCAGAGGGAGCCGCTCCGCGTATTTGCGAATGGCCTCGCGACGAGCGGTGTTCCAGGCGTCGAGCCGGGTCAGCCTGATCGAGAGGACCGAGGCTTGCAACGCATCGAGTCTGCTGTTGCGCGCGAGCACCGAGTGGATGTGCGAGGCATGGGGCGGCCGCCCGTGATTCGCGAGCATCCGGATCGACTCGGCCAGTGCCTCGTCGTCGGTCACCACCGCGCCGGCGTCGCCGAACGCGCCCAGGTTCTTGCCCGGATAGAAGCTGAAGGTCCCGGCGACGCCGAACGATCCGGCGGCCTTCCCCTTCCAGCTGGCTCCCTGCGCCTGGGCGGCATCCTCGAGGAGCGCGACGTTCGATCGCTGCGCAAGCGCGGCGAGCTCGTCGAGCCTCGGCATGTTGCCGTAGAGGTTGACGGCGATGATCGCTGCCGTCTTGTCCGAGATCGCATCGGCGGCGATCTCGGGCGTCAGCAGCAGGGTCTCCTCGTCGACGTCCACGAGCCGGGGGGTCGCCTCCGCCAGGAGGACACCCTCGACGGTCGCGACGAACGTGTTGGATGGAATGAGCACCTCGTCGCCCGCGCCGATTCCGAGCGCGCGCAGCGTCAGCTCGATCGCATCCGTCCCGTTCGCCACGCCGATTGCATGGCGCGTGCCGCAGTAGGCGCTCCACTCCTCTTCGAAGCTGTCGACCGCTTCCCCGCCGATGAACGCCGACGTCGTCACGGTCTGATCCCAGGCCGCGTCCAGCTCGGGGCGGAGCTCCGCCGTCATCGCGTTGAGGTCGTTCAACGGGACGACCTCGCGTGTCTGCAGGACCGTCACGCCGTCAGCTCCGCAGGCTCGGACTCGAGCACCATTCGGAACTCGGTCTCGGACAGATGGACCGGCCGGCCGGCGCGGAGCGAGATCTGCGCGGCCTCCAACGCCTGCACGACGGCGAACCCGTTCTCTCCGTCCGTCGACGGGCGCTCACCCGTCGCGATGCACGACGCGAATTCGCGGTCCTGAACGAGCAACGGCTCTTCGAACCGCAGATACGGCGCATGAATGTCGCCGACCCGGTAGGACATCGGCATCTGCGCGAGTGCCGGCGGGTCGGCGAGCACGACGCCCTTGTCGTACACCCGGACCCGCTCGTCCGGCAGCATGTCGTTGTAGACGGCCATCTTCTCGCTGCCGACGACGGTCGTCCGCCGAACCTTGCACGGGTCGAGCCAGCTGACCCGGATATTCGCCGTAACCTCGGGATCGTCGTACACGAGCTGAATGTGTGCGACGTCTTCGAGGTAGCTGTGTGCGTGATGCGAGCCCCACGCCGTCACGCGCGACGGCTTCGACCTGAGCACGAAGTTGCAGATCGAAACGTCGTGCGGGGCGAGGTCCCAGATCACGTTGACGTCGGACTGATACAGGCCCAGGTTCAGTCGGGCCGAATCGATGTAATGGATCCTCCCGAGCTCGCCCGCGTCGAGAAGGTCACGCAGCTTCCAAACGGCCGCGTTGTACTCGAACGTGTGCCCAACGGCGAGAACGAGGCCGAGTTGTTCGGCGGTATCGACGATCCGACGCGCGTCGAGCGTCGACGTCGCCAATGGCTTCTCGACCAGGACGCTCTTCCCCGCGTGCATTGCGGTCATCGCAAGCCGCGCGTGAGTGTCCGGCGGAGTCGCGACGATGACCGCGTCGACGTGGTCCAGGGCCTCCTCGAGCCGCTCGAAGGTCCCGATCGCGGGGAAGTCCCGCTTGAGCTCCTTCAGCCGCTCCGTGCGGGGATCAACGACGGCGACATGCTCCACATCTGAGATCGAATGGAGCACGCGAACGTGCTTGGATCCCCAATATCCACAACCTACTACTGCTAGCCGCATTTTCTCTACCCTTTCTCCCCCAATTCCGCAGAAATAGAGGCTTTCGCCAGCATGATGTCTTGGCGACGATCCGCTGACGAAACCCTCATCCGCCGCTCAGCTTCATCTTCGGCTGCAGCCGCTGATCTGGCGGGTTTATGACGCTCCTTTCTTGTCGGGTGGTACGGGTCGACGAGGACACTTCCGAGCACGGTTGCCCCCACCCGCTCGAACTGCTCGCGTGAGCGCGCGATCTCCTCGCGCGTGGCGCTTGGCGTTGCCGCCGCCAATACGCCGTCGCACGCCCTCGCGAGCGCGGCCCCGTCCGCGTCTGCAAGGAGGGGCGGTGCATCGACGAGGACGAAATCGGCACGTCCGGCGAGCTCTTCGATCAGGCGGGCAGTCCGTTCCGAGCCGAGACGGTGGGCGCGCGCCGGCGATGGAATCGCGGCGACATGGCGCTCCTCCGAGGCGAACACAGCACCGATGTCGTTCGGCTCAGACGAACCGGCGCGGCACAGCAGGAGATTCTCGATCCCGGTATCGGAGATCGCATGCTCCAGCGGCACCTCGCCCCGGAGCGCATCGAGGAAGCCGGGCCCGGGCGGCGCTCCCACCAATTCTTCGAGCGCCGGATGCCGCTGCCGCGTCGAGACGAGCACGACTCGCTTCCCCATGTCCGCGAGCGCTGCCGCCAGGTTCGCGTGCAGCTCCATCGTGGAATCGGTGTGATCGACGCTGATCACCGCGACCGATTTCGTTCGCGCGTGGGACGCTGCGGCGATGAAGTTCGTTCGTAGCCGGCGATAGGCGTCGGCGGTGCTCGACGCGGGTGCATCGATCGCGACAAGGGTGAGAACGCCCGGGGTGGCCGAGCCGTCGTCGTCCCTGGGAATCAGGCCGAGGACGGGAGCTCCGAGCCGCTTGGCCAGATCGGAGGTACCCCGGATCCGGGTGTCGACGTACTCGGCGACCGCGGCAATCGCGAAGCCGAGCAGGAGCCCTCCGAGCAGGCCCAGGAAGATGTTCAGCGGAAGCTTCGGCTTGGCCGGCGCCGTCGGCAGCGACGCCTTGCCGAGAACCGTCACTGGCGCGTGGGACGCGGCCTGGTCGTTCAGGCCATTGAGCTTCTGCTGGAGCAGCGCGATCTCCGTGGTCAGCGCGCCCCGCTGGATGCGCAGGACCCCCTGCTTGCCCGGGTCAGCGTTCTGGATGCGACGATCGAGCACAGCCCCCTGCTCGGTCAGCGACTGGACCTGCTCGTTGATCGAGGTAGTCGAGGCGAGCACGTCAGTTTGGAACTGCCGCCGGCGCACGTCGGCGAACGCTTCGGCGAACGCCTGGGCCCGCTTCTGTGCAATCTTCGGCTCCGGGCTCGAGTACGTGAACTTCAGCACCTCGCTGTCGGCGGGGACCCGAATTCCCAGCTGCGCGAGCAGCTCCTCCGGAGGCACGTTCAGGCGCAGGTTGCGGGCCACCCTGTCCGCCACGGCGAGCGAGCGCGCGATCTGGGCCTCGGTCGCCATGTTCGGGCCCCCGGAGACCGTCTGCTGCGGCGGAGCCTGGATGACGGCGGTCGCAGTGGCCGAGTAGATCTTCGTCTGGGACAGCGTCAGCGCGACCGTCGCGAGGACGGCAACCGCCGTCGTCACGACGACGTAGCGCTTCCTCCTGCGCAGGATCGCCGTGAAGAGCGACTGCCCCTCTTCGGCGATCGACGGCGGCGGCGTCGGCGCCAGCCGCCCGAGGTCAGTTGCGCCGCTGCTCATAGCCCCCGTCTAATCCATGCGAGGCCTGTGGCCGGACCACGTTCGCACCGACCGAAACCCGCAGCTTGCGGTGTTCCAGACGTGCGTTCCCCTGCCTCCGACGTGCCAGCTTCTCGCCGTGACGACGCTGCCGCAATTTTCCCTCCCCCTGAGGTGCCTCTCTCAGTTGAGCCCGAGACCAACTATGACAGAATTTCTCAGTTTTTCTAGTCGATCCTTATGGCCCTCATGGGGCATCCGCGGAGCCGGACTCGACGTGTCTGGAGGAGGTCGGCGCGGCGGCCGCCGGCGCCGCTAGCGAGGAGGTTCGCCGGGGTGCCGGTTGTCGGCACGAGCCTCGGTCGAGCCGGTCATTCGGGGCCGACCTCGCGAGCGTCGAAGGTCTGCTTGAGCTCCTCCACGAGCTCCTCCTCGCTCAGGGGTCGTTGCTCCTCCCGCTCCGGTTCGCCGTTCTCGCCGACGACGAAGGCGAGCGCAAAGCGGCGCCCCGTGACCTCGTGCAGCGCCTCGGCGAGGGGGCGTGCGTGCTTCGGCTCCTCCGCCAGATTCCTGTGGAAGGAGGCGGTGGCCGGGAACTCGAGGGTGAGCGTGTCGCCGGCCAGCTCCGACGGATGCGCCTCGCGCAGGACCGACGCCGTCGGGATCGAGCGCTGCTCGACCGCCGGGATCACCGCGCGCTGCCAGGCGTCCTGGAGCTGCTCGAGCTCGAGCGGCGGCACCGCGGGAGGCGGTTCCGGCGTCGCGACCTCGGGCGGCGCGCCTGAGGCTTCCGGCTCGGCTGCCTGACGCGGTCCCTCGCGCCGCTCGAGCTGCTCGAGGCGGAACGCGAGCGACTCGCGCTCGAGATCCGCCCCCGGGCGAGTCACCTTGATCAGCGCCAGCTCGAGCGGCAGCCGCGGATCTCCTCCCTGGCGCATGTCGTCGACCGCGACCGCCAGCAGGTCGCACAGTCTGATCACCGTCGCCTCGGAGAGCTGGTTCGCCTGCGCGCGCAATCGCTCGCGCGTCTCCTCGGTCACCGGGAGCGAGTCCGGCACCTCGCCCATGTGCTGGACGAGGAGCAGTTGGCGGAGGTGCTCGAGCAGATCCGTGACGAGGCGCCCGAGGTCCTGGCCCTGCTCCGCGAGCTCCTCGAGGAACTGGAGCGCACCCGCCGTATCCCTGTCGACGACGAGGTCGCAGAGGCGGAAGAGCGCCTCCTCCTCGACCGCGCCGAGGAGCTCCAGCACGGCCTGCACCGTCACCTTGCCCTCGGTGGCCGCGGAGAGCTGGTCGAGGGTGGACTCGGCGTCGCGGTAGGCGCCGCGCGCGCCGCGGGCGATCAGGGCGAGCGCCGCGTCCGGGACGTCGATGCCCTCGCCGTCGGCGATCCGGCGCAGCTTCGAGACGAGATCGGGTAGGCGCGGCCGCGAGAAGACGAACGTCTGGCAGCGCGACCGGACCGTCGGGAGCATCTTCGAGAGGTCGGTGGTGCAGAAGACGAAGACGAGATGAGGCGGAGGCTCCTCGATCAGCTTCAGCAGCGCGTTGAAGGCCGCGTCCGTGAGCTGGTGCGCCTCGTCGAGGATGTAGACCTTGTAGCTGCCCTCGACGGGCTGGAGGACGACGCGCTCGCGGATCTCGCGGATGTCGTCGATCCCGCGCTGCGAGGCGGCGTCCATCTCGACGACGTCGAGCGACGTGCCGTTCGCGATCGCGACGCAGGACGGACATGTCTTGTCCGGCGTCGTCGTCGGCCCGTGCGCGCAGTTCAGTGCCTTCGCGAGGATCCTCGCGAGGGACGTCTTTCCGGTGCCGCGCGGGCCCGCGAACAGGTATGCCTGGCGAACCTGCCCGGCGTCGATCGCGTTCCGGAGCGTCTGGACGACCGCGTTCTGCCCGACAACCTCATCGAAGTCCTGCGGGCGGTATTTGCGATAAAGGGCGGTCACCGGGCGTCTCCAGCGATTAGATCAAAGAGCGCGGCGGAGCGGGCTTTGCCCGGCCCGCCCACGACGCTACCGAGCGACGGCCTCATCGCCGAGCCCGCTCGGCCCAAGCCTCTCGCGCAAAGTCGAAGACTTTGCGCGACGGAAAAGCCCGGCCGCGCACCCTCGATCGAAGGCCGCGACTCGAGCCGGTGCAGGGGGTGCTCGCTCGGGTCAGGCCGATCCGCGGCACCTGAGAGGGATTGCTTAGCGCTGCTTCCTCCCGGACCTGACGCGGTTCGCAGTCTCCCAGTGCGCGGGACCTGACCGTCAACACTTGCACCCGAGGCCCGTGTCTCGAGCGTGACCCCCTCGGGAGGGGATTCAGCCCCGCTAGAGCGGATTGCGGGCGAGAGGGAACCGCTAGCTCCCCACCTAGCGCGGCCGGGCACCCGACATGGTAGCCGGGCCCCGCGTGCCGATCAGGCCACCGACGCCTCGTCGGAGGGGAGTACCCCGTTGAGCTGTGCCCAGCGGCTGGCCTCCGTGCGGTTCGCGACGTCGAGCTTCCTGTAGACGTTGGAGAGGTGGAACTTCACGGTCTGCTCGGTGACCCAGAGCAGGCGAGCGACGGCCGCGTTCGATTGCCCCTCGGCCACGAGCTTCAGGATCTCGAGCTCGCGGCGGGTGAGGCCTCCGGGGCGCCCGCGCCGGGCCGGCTCGGCCGGCACCCCGGGGGCCGGCTGGCCGCTGGGCATGAAGACCGAGTGGTCGAAGGCCTGCCGGACGGCGGAGGCGACGTCGTCGGGGTGCGCAGTCTTGACCACGTACGCCGCGGCGCCCGCGGCGAGCGCGCCGTCGATGTGCGCCGGGTCGTGGTGAGCGGAGAGCACGATCGCCCGGAGCTCGGGGACGGCGGTGCATCCCTGGCGGAGGACGTCGAGCCCGTCGGGCTCGCCCGGCAGCGCGTCGATCTCGACCGTGAGCAAGTCCGGGCGGTGCTCCACGACCAGCGTCGCCGCCTCGGAGCCCGATGTCGTCTTGGCGACGACCTGCATGCCCACCCGGTCGAGGACGAGCTGAACCGCGTCGAGCCAGATCGGGTGTGGATCCAGCAGGACCGCTCGTAGCGCTGCAGTTTCGGAGGTCATGCGATTGCCGCGGGTCGCTGTCTTTCATATACCCGAGGATCGCCCGGTTGAAAAGCGGTCACGCCACGAACGACTCGGCTCCACAGCCGTAAGCGCGCGGCGTCGCAGCCGGACTTCCGGCTAGGACTGGAGGCCTGGACTGTTCTGCCGCGGGCGGCGGTCTTACGCTTCCGTCATGGGCTCGTCGCCGCCTCCGAGGGCCGTTCGGCTGCTGATCGCGGACGACCAACGGCTCTTCTCCGAAGCGCTCATGACCGTCCTCACGGAGGACGAGCGCGTCGACGTGGTCGGGATCGCCGAGAACGGTGCGGAAGCGGTCGAGCTCGCCGAGGCTCTTCAGCCGGACGTGATCCTGATGGACCTGAACATGCCCGTGATGGACGGTCTCGAGGCGACCCGACGGATCCGCGAGGCCGGAAACGACGTGCAGATCCTGATCCTCACGGGGACCGAGACGCCAGTCGGGTCGGACGACGCCGCGGCTGCGGGGGCCAGCGGATTCCTCCGCAAGGAGCAGGGCGTCGACGAGCTCCGGCAGGTCTTCTTCGGCGTCGCGTCGCTCGCCGCCGCGCTCGGCGGTTCGCGCCCCTAGCTTCGGACTGCCGCTCCGCTACTGTGCGCCCAGAGGGCGTGTAGCTCAGCGGGAGAGCGCCCGCTTCACACGCGGGAGGTCACTGGTTCGATCCCAGTCACGCCCATCGCGGAGCGATGCGCGTGGCGGGGCGAAGCCTCGGCACGCGCTGTGGAAGGGGTCTGGGGAAACCCGGAGGTTCCCCCAGCTACCCGGCGTGCCCCCGGCTTCGGCTCCGCCGAAGCCATAACGACTTCGTCCGAATCACGTGTCGCTCGTGAGGGTGCTGAGCCGACGCCGGCAACGCCGGCATCGGCGACGCTCTCATCGCCGTCTCATTCGCCCCCTTTAAGACGGCCCGCATGCGGGTCGTGGTTTTGGCGCTCGTTGCGGTGCTCCTTGCCGGGTGCCGATCCTCGAAAAACAACCCGCCCTCGGCGTCCGATCTGGCGCCAGTTCGGCGTCCCTACTCGCCCAAGGTCGACCCGGCTGACTTCGTCACGACGATCGACAACCCGCTCTTCCCGCTTCGGCGCGGGACAACCTTTCTCTACCGCGGCGCACGGGGGCGCATGCCGCAGGTGGACGAGGAGGTCGTCACTCACCGGACGGAGGAGATCCTCGGGATTGCCTGCACGGTCGTCCGCGATACCGTCTCTGAGCGCGGCAGGCCGATCGAGCGGACGCTCGACTTCTACGCCCAGGATCGCGCCGGAAACGTCTGGTACCTCGGCGAGGACTCGTTCGAACGAAAACGCGGTCGCTTCGTCAAGGCGAGCGACTCGTGGCGTTCGGGCGTCGATGGTGCGAAACCGGGCATCATCATGCCCGCCGATCCGCAGCCGGGCGACAGGTACCGCCAGGAGTACTACCCGCCGGGCGAGGCGCTCGACGAGGCGACGGTGCTCGGCGAGCGCGGCCCGGTGACTGTGCCGTACGGCACCTTCGATCACACGCTCGTCACGAGCGAGTACAGCCCGCTCGAGCCGCAAACCGAGCAGAAGTTCTACGTCGCAGAGGTTGGGGAGGTGCTGGAGCGCGTGGTCAAGGGCCACCACGAGGAGTTCCGGCTTGTCGCCGTGAAGCACTGAGCCGGGCAGCCGCGCGGTCGGATAGGTTCCCCGCCGTGCTCGTCGCGCTGACGACGAATCAGAAGCTCGGCCTTGGCGGCACCGCTGCCGTCTTCATCGCGTTCGCGCTCATCTCCGCGCTTCTGATCCCGCGCGGGCGCCCCGACTTCCCCGGGAGGAAAGGGCTGCCGCTCTTCATCATCGTCACGGTGATCCTCACGATCGCGATGCTCGGCGCCGTCGAGGTGTTCGCGAAGGAGTCGCACGAAGGTGAGGCGGCCCCCGGGGCCGAGACCGGCGCGACCACGACCGAGACGACACCGACCACTCCGACCCCGCCGCCGCCGGCCGCCCCGACAACGACCGCGGCCGAGGCCCCGTCAGGGTCGCCGACGGCGGGGAAGGCCGTCTTCGCGGCCCAGGGGTGCGGGAACTGTCACACCTTCGCTCCCGCCGGCTCCACCGGCACTGTCGGGCCGAACCTCGGCGAGGTGCTGAAGGGGAAGAGCCCCGAGTTCATTCGGGAGTCGATCGTCAACCCGAATGCCGAGGTTGCGGCCGGGTACCCCGCTGGCGTAATGCCGCAGACCTACAAAGATCAGCTCACGCCCAAGCAACTCGACGACCTCGTGGCGTTCTTGTCTTCGGGCTCATCCGGCTAGTCCGCCCAGGAAGCGTCAGTCCAGGAGGCGTCGGCCCAAGAGGCGTCCGCCCAGGAAGCATCGGCCCAGGAAACATCGGCCCGGGACGCGTCAGCCCAGGAGGCGTCGGCCCACGAGGCCGAGTCCCAGGAGGCGTCCGAGCGCGAGGCGCTGTCCCAGCTCGCGGCATCGAAGACCGGAACCGGGCCGCCCGCCGGATCGTCGATCAAAAAGCGGAGCAGCGCGCGGTTCGGGTTCGGCGGCCGGGTCACTCGGATCGCAGCGCGGGCGTCGATCAGCCCGGCGCCGAGCGAGTAGCGGTCGGCCAGCTGGGCCGGCCGTGCCGTGACCATCAGCGCGCCCTTGACGTCGTCGGGCGTCCAGTCCGGGTGAGCGATCGAGAGCTGTGCCGCGGCACCCGCGACGATCGGCGCCGCGAAGGACGTGCCGGACATCCGCATCAGACCGCCGACGACGCGCTCTGGGTGCTCGAGCGCCATCGTGGAGGCGGCGGGCGCGAGCCCGAGGAGCTTCCGGCCCGGAGCGCCGAGCTCGGGCTTCAGGAACCCGTCGGACGTCCGTCCGTAGGCCGACCACGGGGCATTGAAATCGTCTGCGCCGCCCGGGCGCAGGCCGAGGTCCGCGGCGCCGACGGTGATCACGAACGGATCGTTCGCCGGCGAGAGCGGCACTCCGCTCGGCCCGGCCCCAGTCCGGTAGTTCCCGGCCGAGGCGACCACGACCACGCCGCCGTTCCAAAGCCGCTCGACCGCGCGGTTCAGCGGGTCGGTGCGGAAGCTGGACGGCCGGGCCGCATGGAGGGAGAAGTTGGCGACGCGGATCCGGTAGCGCTCCTTGTTCGCGAGGATCCAGTCCGCCGCTGCGATCACGTCGCTCGTCATCGCCTTGCCGGCGTCGTCCATCACGTCGAGCGAGATCAGGCGTGCGCTCGGGGCCGCCGACGCCGCGAGGCCGGCGACGAAGGTGCCGTGTCCTCGGCCGTCGCCGGCGCTGTTCGGCGAGAGCTGGGTCAGGTTGACCTGCGCCACCAGGCGCCGCTCGTAGAGCGCGCGAGGCTCGACGCCCGAGTCGACGATCGCGATCGCGGGAGGCGCGGATCTGCTGAAGAGCGTCGCCGGGATCGTGGCGACGATCCCCGTCTCCTCCAGCCACGTCGCCGGGGACAGCGTGGGCTGCTCCTCCGTGGTCGCGGCGGGCGCCATCCGAACGTCGCGCGTGATCGCCTCGATCGAGCCGTCGCCCGCGAGCTCGAGCACCTGCTTTCCCGTCAGGGTCGCAGCGACGCCCGTGATCGACGCGAAGCGGCCCGTCAGCCGGTCGCCGGAGGTGCCGTTGTCGTCGAGCCTTGACGTGACCTCGCCGGCCACGCTCGCCGTATCCGCGCCGTCGTCGCCCTGGACGATCACGCGGAAGAGCGCCGACGGATTGCGTCGCGCATTCGCGAGCAGGCTGCTCTCCACGTACGCGTCGCGATCGTGGTTGTCCGCGATCGCCGTCAGCGGGACGGTCAGCGCCGCCGTCGCGAGCACGAGCAGCGCTGCGAGGCGAGGGGCGTCGCCGCCTCGCCGGCGCCAGAGGGCGCTCCGTCTCGACTGACCGCCGTTGCCGCTTCGTGCTGCCACGTTCGTCCTTCTCCGCGCGGTTCCGCGCGGGGCCGCAGGGATCCAAACTCAGGCTAGGAGCGGCACGAAACGGGTGCCTCCCCCGGGCGGGGGAGGCAGAAACCCTCGAATAATCAGCGGAGAGGGCGGGATTTGAACCCGCGACGGACCTTTCAGCCCGTACGCGATTTCCAGTCGCGCTCCTTAGACCGCTCGGACACCTCTCCGGGCCGGCACAGCGTAGCCCGACATGGAAGCGGGCCCCTGAGGGCCCGCCGGGAGGCCGCATGGCCGTGCGTCAGGCGTTCGCGAGGCCGCCGTGTCCGTTCTGGTGGATCGCGAGGGCGGTCAGACCGCCGGCCGCCACGAGGAGCACGAGGACGCTGGTGGCCACCGTGCCGAGCTCGAATCCGCCGCTATCGGACACGACGGGAGGCGACGCCTTCGGCTGGTACGACGCGCGGTTGAGGGGTCGGTCGTCGGGGCTGAAGACCGTCGGAGGCTGCGCGGTTGAAACCGCCGGTGCGCGGTCGGCGACGGCGACGTGGCGGGATTCCTGGAGGATCCGCGCCTCCATCCCGTCGAGGCCGTCCGGCATCGCCTGGGCCGCCGGGGCTGCGATCGCGGTCGCGGCGAGCCCGAGCGCCAGGAGCTTGATCTGGACCCGTTTCCTGCGCTTCCTTGCCTCCATGCGCTGACCGTAGAGCCGCGCTGCGCGTCCGTCGTTCGCACGCGCGACACAAGAAGTGTCAAACTTGTCACAGACGCGATGGAGTGGCAACTCTTCGCCGGGGTCCCCGAGGAGGATGTGCGGCGACTCCTGGCGATCGCGCGCCGTCGGACGTTCGCCCGGAACGAAGTCGTCTTCCACCGGGGCGATCCCGCCAACTCGCTCCATCTGATCGCCTCGGGCCGCTTCGGCGTCGCGATCATTACGCCGCTCGGCGACACGGCGATGCTCGGTGTCCGCGGCCCGGGCGAGGCGTTCGGCGAGCTCGCGCTCGTCTCGGGCGGGCAGGCCGAGCGCTCGGCCACCGTCTCCGCGCTGGAGCCGGGGGAGACGCGCTGCGTACACCAGAACGACTTTGCGCGGCTGCGACGCGAGCACCCGCGCATCGACGCTGTCCTGACCGCGGTCCTCGCGGAGAGCGTACGGCGGCTCTCCGACCAGGTCACCGATGCCTACTACCTCTCGGCCGAGCGGCGCGTGCTCCGTAGGCTCGCCGAACTCGCCGAGCTCTACAACGGCTGCGTGACGCTGCCACAGGAGGCGATCGCGGAGCTCGCCGGGACCTCGCGCGCCACCGTCAACCGTGTGCTGCGGGAGCAGGAGCGGAAGGGCACCCTCGAGCTCGGCCGCTCGCGGATCGTCTTCTCCGATCCTGGATCGCCTCCCGCCTAGATCTTGTTTGCCCCGCCCCGGCGGCGCATGATCCAGCACCGATCGGGGAGGGAGCTCATGCCCTAGCGGACTTCAAGAAGGCCTAGGCCCGCGGGAACCGCGGCTATCCTGGGCCGAACGGAGAAGTGGCCGAGTGGCTGAAGGCGGCGCCCTGCTAAGGCGTTAGGTGGGGAAATCCCTGCCTCGAGGGTTCGAATCCCTCCTTCTCCGCTAGGAGGGGTGCCGGAGCGGTCGAACGGGGCGGTCTCGAAAACCGTTAGGGGTGCAAGCCCCTCGAGGGTTCAAATCCCTCCCCCTCCGTTCGATACCGGCCCCTTTGCAGGGGAGAGCCCCGCCGTAGCGGGGCTCTCCCCGTTGTCCGATGCGGCGACGCGGCCGCTACTTCAGCCCCGACTTCTGCCCGAACAGCCTCGCGTCGAGCAGGTCCGCCTCCTCGCGGAACGTCTCGCCGGCCAGGTCGATGTAGCCCTGCGTCGTCTTGAAGTCGGAGTGCCCGGCCCGCGCCATCAGCGCCGCCGGCGCGACTCCTGCCGCGGCCGCGTTCGTGATCGACGTATGCCGGCCGTCGTGGAACGGCCGCACGTAGTCGGTGATCTTCGCCCGCACGAGCCGCCGATCAGATGCCGCGGCTCGTCGTTCAGGACGTGGCGGAAACGGCGGGCCGACACACCCGGCCGGGTCGCCGGCGCGTCGCGTTTCTTATAGCGAACCAATCGCGCTAAGTGGGTACGAGCGCACGAGAAAGGCCGCGCGCCTTGGCTGCTTTTCGGGGAGGAGAGGCCGACGCGCGGCCATTCAAGTTCGAGCACACCCACCGTACTGCCGACGCATGCGATTTACCTTGTTGCCGCCCAGGACTAGTCGGAGTTTGCGGGACATCTCGACTCGACCACTCCCACTCGCGTGCAAGGGCAAGCTTGGAAGATTCCTTGAGCCTCATTTACAAAAGGCTTACGCAACCGCGGACCAACCTTCCCCATCCGTTCTATCCCCGCTCCCGCTTTTCTCTGCCCGCTCCGGGTGGCTCTCCCCGATGACTGAACTAGGCCGTCGGATTCGTGGTCACCTGAGCGCCCCGCCCCGCCAGCCCGAGACGGGCGGTTCGCGTAGCGTTTCCGATTACCTTGCATCGCGGCAAACCTCTGCGTGGCCTGACGTTCATCGACTTTGCGCGATTCGACACAAAATCGCTAACCTGGTCTCCCTGTTGGAAGAGTGTCCTCGCCTACCGGGCCAGCGTGACGCCGGACGCAGCCGTCTTTCCGCTCACTTGTAGACGGCTCGGTCAAACAGAAGCTCCGTTGAGGAGAGACCATGAAGGCCACCGCTGATTCCGTCCGAGTTCCCGTGCCGCACGTCTTCTTCTCGATCCGTCAATCGCCGAACGCCAAACACGAATGGCGCTGGCGAATGTTCGGGCCTGGCCACCAACTGATCGCCGTCTCCGGAGGCGGGTACGGCGATAAGGAATCATGCGTTCAGGCGATCCGCGATCTGTCAACCCTTTCCGCCCAACCCGATATCCGCTTCCACTAGCCGAAAGAAACGGAGAGGGGGAGCCGCCTGCGGCCGGCGGCTCCCCTCTCATACCGCCGGGAATCTGCCGTTAGCCCCGGCGCCTCGTCGACTTCCCCTTGCTCGCTAACGCCGCACCGTCGCGGACAGAGGGAAGCCAGGGGAAAGAGGACAGGTAACCCCTTCCTACACAGCGTGCCACCATGGAATACCGTTTTCAAGAGGTAGAGAACCCGCGTTGCCTCGAGGTTTACGGGGCCCCTAGAACGGCGCAGACCGCCTGCGCGACGGCCTCGCCCGACTCACGATTGCCGTGCGAAAGGACGAGCTCGAGGTTGTCCACGATCGGGATTCCCTCGGGCGAAGAGTCGACGACGGTGGCCATCAACACGTCTTGTCCGGCATCGGCGCCGAGGCCCTTCACGTGGCCGAACAGGCCTGTGACCGTCACCGTCGCCGGTGCCCCGATCGTCGCGCCTTCCGGGTAGACGGTCTTGAACGTCATGAAGAAGGCGCCCGGGAAGCTGAACGAGTTGCCATTGCCGGTAAAGGTGACGCGCGTCGCCGGGACTGTGTCGGTCTCCCTGATGATCGACCCGCTCCCTTCGAGGAACAGCGTGACGTTCGCAGTTCCCGAAACATTCCCGGTGACCTCGAACCCGCACGCCTCGCTGAAGAAATCGTTGTCGAACGAGAAGCCCGCGTCCACGCCTTTGATGTGAACCACCCTTTGTGCGCTCGAAGCCGTCGCCGTTGTCATCAGAGCGATGACGGCTAGCGCGAGAACCGCTCCCAATTGCCGCATGACCCTCCTTCCCGAATCCCCCAACACTGTGGCCAGCCCGCGTCGTGCGTTGGGCGATTCGTGCCAACGGGAAGCCGAGTGAAGTGTCGTACTCCTCGTCGGGAAGGTCAAGCCCGCGATCGTCTGAGGTGCAACCTCCCCTACAAAGTGCGATGCCCGTCTCGAGGGGTCGAAGACGGGCGCCGCAATGCCGGGGTATTTGAGGGGGGAGCCGGCAAGTCATGTCTTGCCAGCTCCGGACGCGGCGGGCATGCCCCGGAAGGGTGAACCTCGCCTGGGTGTCGTTTTCGGACGATTGACAAGAGCGGTCGAGGGTGGGAGATTCGACGTGGGCCCAGCCGAATCCAGGTCGTCAGGGAGGAGGTAGGGAATGAAGAGATGGCTCGCTGTCGCGGCTGCCTTCGTCGTGGGCTTGGCCGTCACGGCCGGCGTCGCTGGCGGAGCCGTCGTGTCGGGCACTCGCAACGCGCACGACACGACGTCCTATGTCAGCGTCTCCTACAACACGCAGTATTGCTCCCTGCGGAAGTGGAACCTGTTCCACATCACGAGCGTCGAGTATCGCTGGCACCGCAACACGACCGCTCGGAGGATCACGAACGCCGTCGTCCACTTCGGGCAGACGGGCTTTCCGTGCACGGGGCTCGTCGGCGGCAACGGCTCCGCGGGCGAGAACCTCGGCACGCTCTGCTGGGCGTGCGGCAACTCGACGTCGACGTATTGGTCGAACGACTTCTACTACTACCAGTCCCCTCGTACGTGGGGCTGGGTGGGCCCGGGTCCGTATCCAGTGATCGTCGGCGCGTGGACGAAGTACACGGTGCGCAACGCGTCGGGCACCGCGCTCACCACACAATGCCACCAGGTCTACGTCGCCGGCATCGACGGTTGCTAGGAGGGTGTAGCGATGAAACGAGGACTCGTTCTGGTCGCCGCAATCGTCGCTTCGGGAGCGGTGGCAGCGACAGCGTTCTCCGCCTCCGGGTCGGTCACGAGCCAGAAGAGTGCGAGCAGCGTGACGAACTACCTCTCGATCGCCTACAACGTTCAGTACTGCAGCGGTGCGAACCGCTTCAAGATCACGAACGTGGAGTACCGCTGGTACAGGTCGACGACGACGCGGCGCGTTCCGTCCGCGCGCTTCAACTTCGGCGAGCTCGGAGTCGGCTGCACTTCCGGCTCAGGGTCGCATTCCCACGGCACGGACACGCTCCACCCGTGCTTCGGATGCGGCAGCTCGACGTCGCCGAACTGGACGCCGTCGTACCTCTTCTGGCCCTACAACTGGCCCTACGCCGGACCCCCGGGCTACGTCGGCGCCTGGGTTGACTTCCCGGTCACGGTGACCAGCACCGGCCAGCAAGTCGCGAGCGTATGCAACCAGTACTACCTCGTCGGCGACGGCCCCTGCTGAGGCTCTCGCGACGAGCGTGGACGGCGCTGTCGGCGATCCTCGCGGGCGGCGCCGTCTGCCTCGCCGCGGCCTGTGGCGGAGACGACAAGAGCACCGCGTCGGGAGGGTGCAGACCGGAATCGCGATCGGAGCTCCAGGCGCTCTTCTCGGACCACCAGCGCGGGGAGGTCGAGCGCGGCGAAGGAGCCGTTGCCGTCGCCTATCGCGACCGCACGGCGACCCTCGTCGGCGTCTGCCAGCCGACACCGGCGCTGCCGCGGAGCCTCCCGACGCTCCAGGCGGGCGGCCGGTCGTACCGCGCGGCCGGTGGATCGCTCGTGAAAACACCGTCCGGGTGGATCAACTACCTCCTCTATCCGCCGACGGCTCCGTCGAACGTGGCCGTCGTGCGCGGCGGCACTGCCTTCGCGCAGCTCAGGTTCGGCGAGCCCACGGCCGAGAGCTGCGCCCGAAGGACCGGAGCGCTGCGGCTGCTCGGCTGCGGCGCGCTGGCAGTCGTCGAGTGGAACACGCCGCTCCGGTTGCGGGCGAAAGACGTGCTCGTGCTCGACGTGATCACCGGTGACGGCAGCGCGCTCGGGCGGCCGTTGGGCTTCTACCTGTACGGGTTGAGCAACGCGGACGGCAGGCTCCGCGCCCGATTCGGGCTTGTCCGCCCGAAGTCCGGCCGCGCCGGCCTCTGGCTCCGCTCGGTCACGACACGTGCGGGAGAACGCCGGCTGTCGGGCGTCGGATATCGCGTCCGACTGGCGATCCCACGTCGCTGACGCGCAAAACGGTGAAATAGGGGAATGGCGTCCCCCTTCGTCGAGCTGGAGGTCGGCGGCCGGACGGTCAAGGTGACCAATCCGGACAAGATCTTCTATCGGAAGCTGAAGGCGACGAAGCTGGACCACGTCCAGTACTACATCGCTGTCGGCGAGGGAATCGTCCGGGCGCTGTACGAGCGGCCGACGCAGCTGAAGCGCCACCCGGACGGCGCCGAGGGTGAGGCGATCTACCAGAAGCGGGTGCCCGAGAAGCGGCCCGAGTGGATCGAGACGGCGCGCGTCACCTTCCCCTCCGGACGGCACGCCGACGAGCTCTGCGTGACGGAGGTCGCGCACGTCGCCTGGGCGGCGAACCTCGCCACGATCGACTTCCATCCGTGGCCGTCGCGGCGCGCGCACGTCGACAACCCGGACGAGCTACGCATCGACGTCGACCCGCAGCCCGGGACGACGTTCAAGGACGCGCAGAAGGTCGCCGCCGTCGTCCGCGAGGTGCTGGATGAGCTCGGCTACACCGGCTGGCCGAAGACCTCGGGGAACCGCGGGATCCACATCGCGTGCCGGATCGAGCCGAACTGGACCTTCCCGGAGGTACGGCGTTGCGCGCTGGCGTTCGCACGTGAGGTGGAGCGCCGCATGCCGAAGAAGGTGACGACGGCCTGGTGGAAAGAGGAGCGCGGACGTCGGGTCTTCATCGACTACAACCAGAACGCGCGCGACCGGACGATCGCCTCTGCCTACTCGGTGCGGGCCCGGCCGGACGCGACGGTCTCGGCGCCCGTCACGTGGGACGAGCTCCCGGACGTGGAGACGGAGGACTTCACGCTCCGGACGATGCCCGGGCGGTTCGCGAAGCTCGGCGACGTGCAGGCCGCGATCGACGAGAGGGTCTGCGACCTCCGCAAGCTCTTCGAGTGGGTCGAGCGGGACGAGCAGGAGGGCGTCGGCGAGGCGCCCTACCCGCCGCAGTTCCCGAAGATGCCGGGCGAGCCGAAGCGCGTGCAACCCTCGCGCGCCAAGAAGAGCTAGCTCGCGAGCAGGCTCTCGAAGGTCGGGTCGTTCGGGCTCCGTGGCGGCCGGAGCTCCCGCCAGGTGCAGTCGGCCGGCTCCTTGTCCTCGCGGAAGCGAAGGAAGCGCGTGCCGTGGCGGAAGCGGTTCCCCTGCACCTTGTCGTAGCGCACCTCCGCCACGAGTTCCGGCTTCACCGGCGTCTCCTCCAGGTCGCCGGTGCCCCAGCGGTTCGGCTCGGAGAAGCGTCGCTCGGACCGCTCGTCGAGGAGCGGGAGCACGCGCTCGAGGATTGCGTCGTGCTTCGAGGCCGCCACCGCCGCCGACCCGACGTAGTCGAGCCCGCCGTCGTCGCGGTAGAGGCCGAGGAGCAGGGTCGCCAGCCGGTCGGGCTTCGACTTCCACCGCACGCCGACGACGACGGCGTCGGCCGTCTTGTACGGCTTCACCTTCATCACCGCCTCGCGCGAGCCCGGCAGGTAGCGCAGGTCGAGCCGCTTCGCGATCACGCCGTCGAGACCCGCGGCCTCGAACGTCTCGAGCCACTCGCCCGCCACCTCCGGATCGCTCGTCGCGGGCGAGAGCGTGAAGTCTTTCCCGAGCTTCTCGAGCTCCTTCCGCCGCTTCGCCAGCGGCAGCTCGTGGATCGCCTTGCCCTTCCAGAGCAGGACGTCGAACGCGATGAACTCCGCCGGGGTCTCCTTCGAGAGCCGCTGCACCCGGCTGTCGGCCGGATGGAGGCGCATCTGCATTGAGTCGAAGTCGAGCACGCCGTCTCGCGCGATCACGATCTCGCCGTCGAGCGCCGAGTGGGGCGGCAGGCGCTCGCCGACCTCGCGGAGCTCCGGGAAGTAGCGCAGCAGCGGGCGCTCCTTCCGCGACCAGAGCGCAAGCTCGCCGCCGTCGTTCTCGAGCACGCCGCGGAAGCCGTCCCACTTCGGCTCGTACTGCCAGCCGTCGCCGTCCGGGAGCTCCTTCACGAGCTCCGCCTCCATCGGCGGGAAGGGGACGGCGGGCCCAGGCATGCGCCTAAGCTTGCCCGATGCGACGCGTGGTGATCACCGGCATGGGCGCGGTCAGCCCCCTGGGCAACGACCTGCCCTCCACGTGGGACGCCGCGGTGGCCGGCCGGAGCGGGATCGACTTCATCAAGTCGTTCGACGCGAGCGGCTTCCCGGTCCGCGTCGCAGCCGAGGTGAAGGACTTCGAGGCGCCGGACATCGTCTCGCCGAAGGAGGCCCGTCGCCTGGACCGCAACGTGCTGCTCGCTCTCGCCGCCGGCCGCGAGGCGCTCGACGACGCGAAGCTTGACTCCCAGTACGAGCCGGAGCGCGTCGGAATCACGTTCGGCTCCGCAATCGGAGGGTTCCTCGGGATCATGCAGCAGCACGAGGTGCTGCAAGAGCGGGGGCCGGAACGCGTCTCGCCGTACTTCCTCCCGAGCGTGCTCGTCGACTCGGCGAGCGGCCAGCTCGCGATCTCGCTCGGGCTGCGCGGCCCCAACTACGCGCCGGTCTCCGCCTGCGCGACCGGCTCGCACTCGATCGGCGAAGGCGCCGAGATCGTCCGGCGCGGTGACGCCGACGCCGTGCTCGCCGGCGGAACCGAGGCCTGCATGCACCCGCTGATCCTCGCCGGGTTCTGCGCGATGCGCGGCCTCGCGGCCGAGGAGGAATACCCGCCTCGCGCCTCGCGGCCGTTCGACGCCACCCGGGCGGGGTTCGTGATCGGCGAGGGCGCCGGCGCCGTCATGCTCGAGGAGCTCGAGGCGGCGAAGGAGCGTGGCGCGACGATCTACGCCGAGGTGCTCGGCTACGGCACCTCCAACGACGCCTACCACCTCGCCGCGCCCGAACCGGCGGCCACGGGGGTCGCGCTGATGATGCGCAGCGCGCTCGAGCGCGCCGGGGTCGAGCCGAAGCGCGTCGGCTACATCAATGCGCACGGCACGTCGACGCCGCTCGGCGACGCTGCCGAGACGAAGGCGATCAAGGACGTCTTCGGCGACCACGCGTACGAGCTCGCCGTCTCGTCGACGAAGTCGATGATGGGGCACTGCTTCGGCGCCGCCGGCGCGCTGGAGGCGCAGATGGCTGCGCTTGCGGTCCACAAGGGCGTGATCCCGCCGACGATCAACTACGAGCACCCGGACCCGGCGTGCGACCTGGACTACGTGCCGAACCAGTCACGGGAAGCCGAGCTCGACGTCGCGCTCTCGAACGCGATGGGCCTCGGCGGCCACAATGCCTGCGTCCTCGTAGGGAGGGTTGAGTGAGCGACGTCGTCGATCCCGCACTCGAGCGCTACGCCGTTGAGCACTCGACCCACGAGCCGGAGCTCTTCCGACGGCTCGAGGATGAGACTCGTGCCACGACGACTGCGCCGGGGATGATGGTCGGGCCGCTTGAGGGGCAGTTCCTCGGCTGGCTCGTTTGGCTCTCCCAGGCCCGGAACGTGCTCGAGATCGGCACCTTCACGGGCTACTCCTCGGTCTCGATCGCGATCAGCCTGCCCGAGGACGGCCGGATCACGAGCCTCGACGTGAACGAGGAGACGACGGCCGCCGCCCGCCGCTACGCCGAGGAGGCAGGCGTCGCCGACCGGATCGACTACCGAGTGGGCCCCGCGATCGAGGTGCTGCAGCAGCTCGAGGGCCCGTTCGACCTGGTCTTCATCGACGCCGACAAGGAGAGTTACGTCGACTACTACGAGGCCGTGCTACCGAAGCTCTCGGAGCGCGGCTTCATGGTCGCGGACAACGTCCTCTGGTCTGGCCGGGTGCTTGAGGACGATGGCGGGGAGAGCACGAAGGCGATCAAGCGCTTCAACGACCATGTCGCGAACGACGATCGCGTCGTCTGCGTGATGCTCACGGTTCGCGACGGGATGACGCTGATTCGACCGCGCCGGGACTGAGCTCCGCCAGCGAGTCGAGCACCAGGTCGGCGACGTCGAGCACCTCGGGCGGCGGCGGGAAATGAGCGTTCGGGATCGCGACCACGCTCATGCCGGCGGCGCGTGCGGCCCGGATCCCGTTGGCCGAGTCCTCCACGGCGGTCGCGTCATCGGGTCTGACCCCTAGCCGGCGCGCAGCCTCCAGGTAGACGTCCGGCGCCGGCTTTCCGCGCTCGACCTCTTCGGACGAGACCGTCGCGGAGAAAAGCGGCGCGACTCCCATCTCCTCGAGTGCCAGGTCGATTAGCGGGCGGTTCGAGGAGGAGGCGAGCCCGAGCGGCCAGTGCTCGGCAAGCCGGCGCACCGCATCGACGGCTCCGTCGATCAGCGGCAGCCGCTCCGCATACCGCTCGCGCATCCGCTCGACGACGAGCCGGTTGAGCTCCTCCGGCGGCTCCGCGAGGCCGAGCTCGTCGTGCATGTAGCGGGACCACTCGCTGGAGCTCATGCCCATCATGTCTGCCTGGGCGCGGTCGTGCCAGCGCCCGCCGCGCTCGCGCGTCAACGCCTCGCGCACCTCGTCCCAGACCTGCTCGGTGTCGAGCAGCAGGCCGTCGAGGTCGAAGACGACGGCCTCGGTCAAACCCCGTGGTACCCATGCCTGACGTAGACGAGCCCGGGCCCCGGCGGGCCCAGCTCGGCCCAGACGACCCGGCCGACGAAGAACGTGTGGTCGCCGGTCGGATGCTCTGCCTCCACGGAGCAGCGCAGCCAGCCGCGTGCCTCGGCAAGCAGCGGCGGCCCGTCGACGTCGTCCCGCAGCTCGATCCCGGTCCAGAGCGCGATCGGGGGGACGCTCCGCGCGAAATGCTGCGCGAGCGACTCATGCTCGCCGCCCAACAGGCTGACGCCGAACTCGCCCGCCCCGCGGAGCAGCTCGTGCAGCGAAGCCTGGTGTCCGAGCGCGAAGCCGACGAGCGGAGGCTCGAGAGAGAGCGAGGCGAGCGAGCCGACCGTCAGGCCGGTCTGCTGTCCCTCGAGGTCGATCGTGACGACGCAGATCCCGGACGGGAACGCACGGAGGACCGAGCGCAGCTCGTCACCGGTGACCACGCCTGGAACTTAGTGCTTGTGACAGAGCCGGTCGCCGGCTGTGACCTGGTCTTGGAGCGCGTTCATCGACTGCTCGTGACGAACGAGTTCGAGGTTGCGCGGGTTGTAGTTCGGGAGCCCGTCGAGATATGTCGTCACGTCGGGCGTCACCCCGGGCCCCTCCACGGTCAGCCGATAGCGGCGGCCGTGCCCGGACGGGCGGCCGTAGCGCGGCCGGAACGTGTAACAGAAGACGCCCGTCGGCTTGTGCGTCACGAAGGAGTTGTCGCGCCGCCAGCCCCGACCGAGTCTCGAGTCGAGCGTGTCCACGTAGACGAGGCGCCCGTACTTGTCGAGCCGTGCTCCGGTGCGGGTGGTCCGGAACCCGTGCACGGGTCGGCCGAGATACGTGAGCCGTCCGAACAGATGGTGGAAGCGCCCGCGCCAGGACCAGTCCGACCAGGCCTCGAGCCTCGCGAGCGGCGAGTTCCAGTGCGACAGGTGGAGCGCCCAGGGGCCGTTTCGGTTGAAGCGCTGGACGGCCCAGTGCGATCCGTCCGGCGCGGTGCAGGCCTTCACGAGCCAGGGGAGAGGCGGCCCGGTGTAGGGGCGGCACACGTTGCCGACCCGCTTCCCGTCGCGGCGGATCCGGAACTGCACCTGCGGGACATACGGGTTCGGATGCCGTGCGTTGATCGCTCCCCAGGCCCGGACGCGCCACATGCGTTCATGTGCGCGGTAGGTCAGGAGCGCCTTCCCGTCGCGCCCGACCTCCAACCGCACGCCCGTGGCGTTGCGGTCGATCAGTTGCGACGCGGCTGCGGGCGCCGGGACAGCAGCTGCGGCTAGGGCGACGAGTAGCAGTCGGCGCACAGGGCCCCCTGGGCGCCGACCTTAGACGTGTGAGCGGACGCCGTTGTAAGGAACGCGTTAGTGGTGGCTGCAGAGCCGGTCGTTCAGGCCGTCGAGAATCGAGTTCATCTGCGTCTCGTACCCCATGTGGTCGGCGTTCCGGGCGTTGAAGGCGTCCAGGCCCTTGCCTTCCCACTTCACGTCCGGGGTCACGCCGGGGCCCTCGACGGTCATCCGGTAGGCCTGGCCGTTGCCGGGGCCGCGGATCCCGCCCCGGTACCCCTGCGGGTGGACGTAGCCGCCGTGGAGCGGGTTCCGGGGGCGGAAGTTGTAACAGAAGACACCGGTGCCGCCGTGCGTGACGAACGAGTTCTCGCGGTGCCAGCCCTGGCCGTACTTCGAGCCGAAGGTGTCGAGGTAGACGAGTCGGCCGTACTTGTCCTGCCGGGCGCCGAAGCGGTTGGTCTTGAAGCCGTAGACCGGCTTGCCGAGGTAGGTCAGGCGGCCGAAGATCGAGTGGTAGCGGCCGCTCCACGACCAGTCCGTCCAGCCCTCGAGGACGGCCAGCGGGCCGGTCCAATGTGAGAGGTGGAGCGCCCACGCCCGCTG
>Ga0307318_10000097_pt1 | contig 26294 bp, 25 predicted proteins | sample ER_DNA_367_FD_194500 | JGI IMG/M metagenome (GOLD analysis project Ga0307318, IMG submission 194500) | Bulk soil microbial communities from the East River watershed near Crested Butte, Colorado, United States - ER_DNA_367 | ecosystem: Environmental > Terrestrial > Soil > Floodplain | place...
TAGCCGCTGTACGAATGAGCAGCGCTCAGTCCTGGGGCCGATGCCGCTCCACGGCGTGAACGGCGCCATCGTCTGTGAGATGGGCGGCCAGGAATTCGCCGGTCACCAAACTGGTCGGCGCAAGGTCGAGGGCGTCGAGAATGTGCGGCAGCACCGGCCGGTGTACGCACACCACGGTCGGCTGACCGGACTTGAGCGTTGCGGCTCGAATCTTACGCGTCAGCTTGGCGACGCCCTTCGGATCGTTCTCGCCCTCCTCCTCGCTCAGCAGGCCGTACGTCTCAAGGCTCAGCTCGTGGTCGTGCGCGTACGGCATCAGGGTCGCGATGCAGCGCGTCGAGGTGGAGCTGACCAGTTTTATCACTCCGTACGCGTCCAACATCGGACTCAGGATCTTGGCCTGCCGTCGGCCCCGCGTGTTGATCGGTCGTGCGGCATCCTTGCGCGACCAGTCCTTGCGATCCATTGCCTTGGCGTGTCGCAAGATGATCAACGGCGTCGTGGGCGGTTGATCGAGATACTGCTGCACCAGGAAATGATCATGAGAGTAGGTGAGGCGGCTGAGCGCCGCACGCACCGGCAGCCAGGAGACCACGTCGACCTCGGCGTCCGGTGCCCGGCGTACCGAGTCCAAGACGACACCACCCCAGTAGTCGACCTTCTTCAGGCCGGCGTTGCCGGCTTCGTAACTGATCGAATCCAACGGCGCGCCGAGCCGGATCGTGACGCCCGTCTCCTCATACACCTCGCGTACGGCACACGCCGGCAGGCTCTCGCCTGCCTCGAGCTTCCCTTTCGGCAGCGTCCAATCGTCATACCGCTTGCGATGAATGATCACCACCTCAGTGCCACGCAGCGGATGTGCCCGCGTCACGACGGCGCCGCCGGCGAGGACAGGTCGGCCGGGAGACCGCACCCCCTTCTTGGGGGTGCGGGTGACGCTGGGCGATGTCACCGGATCGCTACTTCATCGCAGCGCGTCGTCGACTCGTGGCGTTGATCAAATACTCCTGCATGTCCAGCAGCGGATTACCGTCCGCATCGGTGGTGTGCCGAATCCAGGTTCCGTCCGGCTGCAGGTGACACGACGCCGTGCCTTCGTCAAAGGCGATGTCGAACAGCTCTCCGATCTCGCTGATGTGTGCCGGATTGGTGATGGAGGCAAGCACCTCGACCCGGCGGTCGAGGTTGCGGTGCATGAGGTCCGCCGAGCCGATCCCGACAGAGGGAGACCCGTCGTTGGCGAACCAGAAAAGACGACTGTGCTCCAGGAAACGGCCGAGGATGCTGCGGACTCGGATGTTCTCGCTGAGCCCTAGCACACCTGGCCTGATGGTGCAGATGCCGCGTACCCACAAGCTCACCGGCACGCCTGCCTGCGAGGCGCGGTACAGCGCATCGGACATCGCCTCATCGACGATCGAGTTGACCTTGATCTTGATGCCTGCCGGTTTGCCGTCTTCGTGGTTGGCGATCTCGTGATTGATCCGGTCGATCAGGCCATTGCGAATACCGTGCGGCGCAACGAGCAGCCTCTTGTACTGGGTCTCCTGCGACATGCCGGACAAGTGGTTGAACAACCGGCCGATGTCCTCGGTGACGATCGGGTTGGCGGTGAGCAGTCCAATGTCCTCATACAGCCGGGCAGTCTTGGGGTTGTAATTCCCGGTTCCGATGTGGGCATAGCGGCGCAGCCCGTCCGGTTCGTCGCGGACCACCATTGAGAGCTTGCAGTGGGTCTTCAGCCCGAGCAGTCCGTACACCACGTGGCATCCGTGTTGTTCCAGTCGTCGTGCCCAGGCGATATTGGCCTGCTCGTCGAAGCGTGCCTTGATCTCGACCAGGGCGAGCACCTGCTTGCCGGCCTCAGCTGCCTCGATCAGCGCGTCGATGATCGGCGAGTCACCGGAGGTGCGATACAGCGTTTGCTTGATCGCCAGGACGTGTGGATCATCGGCAGCCTGCTCGACGAAGCGCTGAACGCTTGTGGCGAAAGAGTCATATGGGTGGTGCAGCAGCACGTCGCGCTGCTTGAGAGCGGCGAACATGTCGGCAGGCTTGGCGGTTTCGACCTCGGCAAGGTGCGGATGGGTCGAGGGTAAAAAGGCCGGGTACTTGAGTTCGGCGCGGTCGGTGTCGGCGAGGTAGAACAGGCCTGTCAGGTCCAGTGGACCCGGTACGCGGAAGACTTCCCGCTCGCTGATGTCCAGCTCGCTGATCAGCAGCTCGAGCATTTTCGGATCTATATCGTCCTCAACCTCGAGCCGGACCGGCGGACGACCGACCTTGCGACGCAGCAGTTCCTTCTCCAAGGCGAGCAACAGATTCTCGGCGTCGTCTTCCTCGACCTCGACGTCTTCGTTGCGGGTCACCCGAAACATATGGTGTTGCACCACGTCCATGCCGCTGAAGAGTTGATCGAGATGATGAGCGATCACATCTTCTAGTGGAACGTAGCGACCCTCAGCGAGTGAGATGAAGCGGGCCAACATGCTGGGCACCTTGACCCGAGCGAACTGCCGAATGCCCGTAGCGGGATTGCGGACGAGCACAGCAAGGTTGATCGACAAGCCCGAGATGTAGGGGAACGGATGGGACGGGTCGACGGCAAGTGGGGTAAGCACCGGGAAGATGCGCTCGGCGAACAGCTCGTCCATCCGGTCTTGTTCGGCCGAGGTCAACTCATCCCACCTGAGTATCTCGATGCCTTCCTTGGCCAAGGCCGGCCGAACGTCGTCTTGGAACACACTCGCTTGATCGGATACCAGCTCGCGGGTTCGAGTGAGAATCACGGAGTGCACCTCACGAGGCATCATTCCGCTCACCGTGGGCACCGCGACACCAGCGGCGATGCGACGCTTCAGGCCGGCGACCCGGACCATGTAGAACTCGTCGAGGTTGGAGGCGAAGATTGCGAGGAATTTCGCCCGTTCCAGCAGCGGTACCCGGTCGGCATCCTTGGCCAGATCCAGAACCCGCTTGTTGAAGGCGAGCCAGGACAGCTCGCGGTCCAGGAAGCGATCGAGCGGTAGCTCCGCTTGGGTCGGAGGAGGAAGCAGATCCTCCATAACGGTCGAGACCTCGATTGCTTCCATTTCGTTCTCCTGCGTTTGCTCCGTGATCTCGATCGCGTACCGCCGGACGTGATGAGGACTCAACTCTCCGCGTACATCACATCACGGCTTGCGGTCGCGAATCCATATGTGAGATATAGCTCGATGGCCGTGCGATGGTCTGCTTCCACATAAAGCTTCACCAACCTGCTGCCGCGTTGCTGGAGCGAACGCAAGCCGGTGAGCAGCAGAGCCTTGCCAAGGCCTTGTCCGGCCGCCCCGGGAGCGACGCCGAGCACGTAAACCTCTCCGATCTGACCTTGATGTTGCTTGGTCCAATGAAAGCCGATCATGACGCCTTCTTGCGTAGCGACGAAGAAGCCGTTCGGGTCGAACCAGGGCTCAGCCATCCGATCCTCGAGGTCGTCCAGGTCGATCAGCGCCTGCTCGGGATGTTGCGCGAACGCCGCAGCATTGACTCGCAACCACTCGGGCTCGTCCTGGCCGGGCGCAAAGGTCCGGATCTGTATGCCGGCCGGGACCACCGGCTTTGGCAGTTCGCCATCCAGCCGCCGTTTCATGATCAGCAATTCACGCTGACGGATCATTCCGGCTCCTCTGGCAAGCGCCTGCGCGGCCGGAGTGTCGCCCATCGCCCAGACTCGCAACGGGGTGCTCGATTCCTTGATCAGCCGCTGCAGCAGCTGACTGCCGACGCCCTCCAAGCGATGATCTGGGGAGACCGCTAGTTGTCCCGCGCTCCACACGGGCCCCGACTCCAGCTGCGCGTAGCCCACCAGCTCCTCGTCCTCGCTCACCAGGAGGTGCTCGGTGGTGGGATGTCTACGCCGTAGCTGGAGCAACGCCGCCTCGTTGAGGGCCGGTACCTGGTCCACCGCCTCGACGTCGGCCAGCAAGCGCAGCACACTGTTGATCTCTGTTTCGGTGAGCTGGGTTGTCACCGCAATGGTCAACAGCGTGGACACATCCCCACGTTAACGCGTTGAGCGATAGCGACCGCTGTAGCAGTCGCGTGCGAGGCGCTTAAGCTGCCTGCATGAGCGAGGAGTTGGATCCGGCGAGGCAGATCGCGGCGTACGGAGCGACCGCCCAGCCCGCCATCGCCGCTCGCATGGCGCCTCACCTGCGGCTGACCCAGGTCGGGGCCGTGTGCGCTGGGGTTGCGGTTGTTGCGGCAGCAGTGGCGGTTGTGAAGTTTCCGTCGTTCGCCGGAGCCGAGCCAGGACTCGGCTGGGCGGACGGAGCGCTGGTCTCAGCCGTGCTCATGCTGGCCATCTGCGTGATCCAGGTTGTCGTCTGGCGGCGTGCGATGGCCTCCTGGCGGGGGGAGCGCGTACAAGATCTCCACCGTGAGAAGCAGCTCTCGTGGATCGCCCACCTCGCGTCGTATGTCGTGGGTTTGGCGGCCCTCTTCACCACCATGGAGGGCAGCGCGGCAGCCGGCTGGTCATCGATTTCGGCCGGTCTGCTGGCCGTCACCTTGGTACTGCTGCTCGCCGCTCAGGTCCTTGCCGGCGTGCAGTTTCTACGATCAAGCGGCCCTCCAGGCACAATTCCGGCACATATCCGGCGTCTTAAGGAGCTGTCCCGGTATCGCAACGATTGAGACAACACGGCCCGAGCCCGCTGGCGGTGCCGTGCCTCAGCCGCTGAGCCGCGCCGACTCCTCGACTGGTGTGACAAACCGGTATCCGACGTTGCGAACGGTCCCAATGACCGACTCATATTCGGGCCCGAGCTTGGCGCGGAGCCGTCGCACGTGAACGTCCACCGTACGCGTGCCGCCGTAGTAGTCGTACCCCCAGACGTCACTGAGCAGCTGCTGACGGCTGAAGACTCGTCCAGGGTGTTGTGCCAGGTACTTCAGCAGCTCGAACTCGGTGTAGGTGAGATCGAGCTGAACACCGTTGAGCTTGGCGCTGTAGCCTGCCTCGTCGATCATGATGTTGCCGGATTGGATCACCGGGTCGGCGTTGCTCGACACCGACGGCGTCATTGCGAGCCGAAGCCGGACATCCACCTCGGCCGGGCCGGCGGTGGTGAGTAGCAAGTCGTCAAAACCCCATTCCGCGGATAGCGCAGCCAGGCCGCCCTCACTCGCGATGACGAGTAGCGGCGCCTCTTTTCCCGTGGTCTCGATGAGTCTGCAGAGCGAGCGTGCGCCCACCAGGTCGCGCCGAGCGTCGAGCAAGATCACGTCCGCGGTTGGGGCGTCGAGCAGCGCCGTAGCTTCTGCTTGGGCGACTTTGACCTGGTGGGTAAGGAGCTCCAGTGCCGGAAGGATTTCCGTGGATGCATGCATATCGTTGGTTAGCAGCAGCAAGGTGGCCATGCCGGTCTCCTCACAAGGAATTCGTGCCGGTGCTAGCCTTCAGCCCACCTAGAAATGGCCTGAGTGCATGCTTGAGAGTAACGCAATGGTGTCCGTGTCCCTTCATTACTGGGCAGGGGCCAGGGCCGCTGCAGGCGTCCATAAGGAACAATTCGATGCCCGATCGGTTGCTGAAGCCCTTCGAATTGCCTGCCAAGAGCGCTCCGATCCGCGCTTCGACAGGGTGATCAAGGCGAGCTCGGTACTGATCGATGGACGCACGGCGCACCGGGAAGATCTCGAACGACCGTTGACTGAATCCGTACAAGTTGAGGTGCTACCGCCTTTTGCCGGTGGCACTTAATGCCAGCCCGCTTGCTGATCTGGCCGCGGACCCCGCAGCTGACCCATCGACTGCTCGACAATTGACCAAAGTCGGCATAACGAATGAGTGACGAAGCGACTTTGACGACGCTCGAACTCACGATGCATCCAAAATGTGATACGCAGTATCGATATTTGAGACACACTGTTGGGATGAGAAGGACTACACCCCTAATGTTCTCCTCGTGACTTCGACGAACGCGTGGGCGCTTGCGCTCACCCGCCGGCGTGCTGTTGACCACGGCCGGATGCGCTCGTCGTTGTGTCAGCTTCGGCGAATGTAGAGGCGCCTTCTCGTCGTCTCGAGCCTCATCTGTCCAGGCTCTTGGTCCCGACGCCTCTTTCCGACTCCCTCGTACGGTCATCCGTACCCTTCACCTACGGCTGTCGAGCCGCACACCACTCAGGAGAAGACACAACATGAGCAGGCAAGAAGTACTGGTCGATGCCGACTGGGTCACCGAGCATGCAGGCGATGAACACATCGTTCTTGTCGAGGTCGACGAGGACACCACCGCGTACGAGGGTGGTCATATCGCGGGTGCGATCAAGCTGGATTGGAAGCAGGACCTGCAGGATCCCGTCCGTCGCGACTTCATCAACAAGGAGCAGTTCGAGAAGCTCTTGTCCGAGCGCGGCATCAGCAATGACGACACGATTGTGCTCTACGGCGGCAACAACAACTGGTTCGCCGCGTACGCGTACTGGTACTTCAAGCTCTACGGGCACGACAAGGCCCTACTGCTTGATGGCGGTCGCAAGAAATGGGAGCTCGATGCGCGCGAGCTGAGCAGTGAAACCGTCACTCGGCCGGCCACCAGCTACACCGCGGCCGAGCCCGACCTCAACATTCGAGCCTTCCGCGACGAGGTAGTAGCCGCAATTGGCACCAAGAGCCTGGTCGATGTTCGAAGCCCTGACGAGTATGCAGGCCGGCTGCTTGCGCCGGCCCACTTGCCGCAGGAGCAGGCACAGCGTGGCGGTCACATTCCGACCGCAGTCAATGTGCCCTGGAGTAAGGCGGCCAACGACGACGGCACATTCCGCTCCGATGACGAGCTGAAGGAGCTGTACGGCGATGCGGGCCTGAACTGGGACACCGACATCATCGCGTACTGCCGCATCGGGGAACGCAGCGCGCACACCTGGTTCGTGCTGAATCAGATTCTTGGACAGCAGAACGTCAAGAACTACGACGGTTCATGGACCGAGTACGGCTCTTTGGTGGGCGTGCCGGTGGCCGTTGGCGATGAACCTGGCAGTGCCTGACAAACTTCAGGGCTCAACATGATTGGGCCTGACCATCCCCGCGATTTCGCGGCTCTCTAAGGAGAACATCATGTGCGCAGCAACCAAGGGCGGCCTCAGTCTGGCCGACGTCGACGTCACCAAAGAGGCTGTGATTCAGGGCCGCGTGCTGCGCGGCGGAAATCCGGTCGCCGGGGCGTACGTACGCCTGCTCGACTCGGGCGGCGAATTCACCGCTGAGGTCCCGACGTCGGCGACGGGCCACTTCCGGTTCTTCGCCGTCGACGGTAAGTGGACGCTGCGCACGCTCGTGCCGGGCGCCAGCCTCGACCGTGCCGTGGTGGCTGCCCGCGGCAGCGTCGCTGAGATCGACGTCGACGTCGAAGCGCTCTAAGTCTCACCCTGCGAAGGCCTCATCACCTTCGCAGGAATGGTTCGAGCTGCCTGACTCGGCATTACGGTGAACATCTATGTCTCACGTGCCAGGCAGCCAGCCCGCCAGTCATGGAGCCGATCTCGGGTGGCTCTATCGCCAGGACACATCTGAGTCGCAGGTGGTGGCCGGTGGTGAGCCTCAGACCCTCTTGCTGCCGATGCCCACAGCGCCGCCTCCGCAATCGGCCGCTCGCGGTCCCGTGATCATCCTGATCGTGGTGTTGCTCTGTCTGACTGTTGGCGCAGTTGCCGGAATGGTCTTGCTGTTGCAGTCGGATCCCCGAGCGGCAGCATCGGGTGCTCCGGCGGCGTCCAATGGGTCTCATGCAAGCGTAGGGAAATCGGTGACACCGACCTGGGCGAAGGTTGGCTGCCAGGCGCCTCAGACCACTGATGACGCGGGTCATCCGGTGTACTACGAGCCGGGACAGATGTTTGACGCCAAGCTGAATACCGCCTGGCGATGCAACGGCGACGGCATCCGGCAGGTCATCATCCCAACCCTGAATTTGCATCTCTGACGGCTCCAAGACAGCCGAAATGCTGCCTTTCTGCTTCAGCTGTGACGCGAAATCAGGGTAACGAGTCAAGAATCAGCGTCACCGGGCCGTCATTGGTCAAAGCGACCTCCATATGAGCGCCGAACACGCCGGTAGCGACCTCCGCACCGCGCCGCCGCAATGAAGAGACGAAGGCCTGGATCAGGGGTTCGCTGACAGCTCGTGGTGCAGCGGCGCTCCACGATGGCCGGCGGCCCTTGCGAGTGTCGGCGTACAGCGTGAACTGGCTGACCACGAGGAGCGGAGCATTCTCCTGCTCGCACGATCGCTCGCCGTCGAGGATGCGGAGCGTCCATACCTTCTCGGCAAGCCGATCGACGGTGGCCGGCTGATCATCGTGCGTGACGCCCGCCAAGATCACTAGACCAGGTCGGTCGATTGCTCCGACCACCTCACCGGCCACCTCGACTCGCGCCGCGGACACCCGCTGAACCACCAAGCGCATGGTCAGCGGTCCAATCGCTCGATCACGGCCGCCAGTCTGTCACCTGCAGGGCGTACCCGATGTCAGGTACCGAGGTAGGCCTCGAGCTCTACTTCCACCAGATGAGCAGGATCGGCGAGCCGCGAAACCTCCACCATGGTCGCTACCGGTCGGATATGCCCGAAAAGCTCGTGATGGGCCCGCCCGACGTCCTGCTGAGCACCCATGTCGGTGACATACATGCGGGTACGCACAACCTGTTCTGTCGCGGCGCCGCCCGCCGCCCGCAGGGCGTCGAGAGCGATCGTGAAGGCGGCTAGTGCCTGCTGGTACGCGTCATCAGGATGAAGGACGCCGTCTGGACCGGTTGCTGTGGTGCCAGCGGTGATCGCCCAGTCTCCGGCGATGACTACTCGGGAGTAGCCATAGATCGCTTCCCAGGGCGCCGAGCCCGCGAATCGTCTGATCAACACATCGATACCCTCTGCCACAATGAAAGGCGATGTCCACCGAAATGACAGCCCGTTCGCTGTTGATCAAGATCACCTGCGGTGCCGAGGCAGCCGAGCGGGTCAATCAGGCGTGGACGGTCGCCGCGATGGGGGTCGCTGCCGGAGCCTCTGTGTCGGTCTGGCTCACCGGCGAGGCAGTGTGGTTTGCCGTTGCTGGACGCCAGCCTGATCTCGAGCTGCCGTACGCCACACCCGTCGCGGAACTGATCGAGACCGTTCGAGTGGGCGGCTCGATCACGGTGTGCACTCAATGTGCCGCACGGCGTGAGCTTGCGGTGGCAGACCTGGTCGAATCGGCGACGATTCAAGGCGCTGCCAGCTTCGTCGAGGCAGCACTGGCCGACAACGTTCAGGCCCTGGTCTATTAGGAAGCGTCAACTACTGCAGGAGGAGGTCGGCGAGCTGCTCGGCACTGATGTCACCGGGCTTGGCTCCCGTGGCAGCCGCGTGTCGACCCAGTAGGGCGAGCCGCTGATTGATCGGCGCTTCGAGTCCCGCCTGATGCGCGATGGCGACGATCTCGCCGTTGAGATAGTCCGTTTCAATATCGCCTGTGCCACGTTGCAACGACTGCCATGTCGATCCACCGACGGACTCGGGAACCCCAGGTACTGGCTTCATGGTGAAGCCCGCCTCACGCGCAGCGGTCTCCTCGGCCTCGCTGATGTAGTCAATACCCGCGGCCTCAAGCACCCGGCGGGCCTCGGCCTCGGCGCTCGCGACCAGCGGACGCCAATCTCCGTTGCGTGCGACCAGAGCCTGGAAGACGTTACCGATGTTGCTGATCAATTTGCGATACTTCCACGCCATCACGTTGTGGGGTAGCGGCACGTCGAACTGTGCCGCTGCAAGATCAATTGCCGTCTGTGCCAACACATGATCATGATCTTTCGCCGCGCTCGGCACCCGCCCGATGTGCAGGATGCCGGAACGCGGCGTGCTGCGAATGATCACTTCGCCCGGCACCAGATGGACGACCGGCATCCAGACGCACACCGCGTACACCCGCCGAAAATATCGATGGGCGGTGGCCTCGCCAGCGACGCCGTTGAGGGCAATGAGGATCGGCAGCCGCTCGCCTGCAGTTCCCACCGCATCGCCGTTCTGCTGCACCGGAGAGTCAGTCCAGCTGAGTAGCATGTCTCGGGCCTGGTGAGCCTTCGTTGCCAAGATCAGCACGTCATCGACATCGAGCTCGACCTCCTCCGGACCGCCGATCGCCATCAGCTGCTGGGTGACATCTTCATCCGGCGTCCGCAGCCGCAGTCCACGCGCTCGGAGGGCGGCCAGATGATCGCCCCGGGCCACCAGCACAACCTCCTGTCCGGCCAACCCGAGACGACCGCCGATTGCACCGCCGACCGCTCCTGCGCCGAGAATGATGTAGCGAGGCATGCTGCCCACCGTAACCTGGCACAGTGGTGGGGACATGGAGTTGAGGCTGCGCTTTCGTGATCTTGAACCGGCCGACCTGAGTGATCTGGACTGGTCAGGCGGGCCGGAGCACATTCGTGCGGTGGCTGAGGCCCTCGAGGCCTCGTACGCCGGAGAGGTCGCGTTGGTGGTGGGCTGCCTGCCGAACGACCGGCTGGTCGCTATGGGTGGCGTGGATTTCCGGCCTTCAGAGGATGCCGGCAGTATCTGGATGCTTGCGGTGCATGAACGGTTCCAATCCCTGGGCGCCGGAACTGAGCTGATCGCCGCCTTGGAGCGCAAGATCATTGATCATGGTCGACCCCTGGCTAGGATGCTGGTCGAGCACGATAACCCTGGAGCTCGGGCGCTCTATGAGCGTTTGGGCTACTCCGAGGCGTGGGCGACACTCGACAGCTGGCCGGTAGCAGGCGGAAAAACCTACGTGACCGCCTGCACGATCATGGAGCGCAGCTTGATCGGGGTCCCCGGCGACGAGGCCGCACCCGACTAGACTCCCAGCCATGTCGGTGTCCTTCACCTTCGCCGCACTGCTGATCGGCGGTGTTGCCGCTCTCGGTCTGTTGCTGCTGATCTCGCTGATCATGCTCATGGTGCGCTCGACGAGCGCCCGGTCCGGAAGCTGAGCGCATGTCGTTCCAGCTCTCAGAGGATCTGCATCCGGACCTAGCACCCATCGCTTGGATGATTGGTCGCTGGGAGGGTAGCGGGAAGGCAAGCTATCCCGGCACGGAGGACTTCGACTTCGGCCAGCAGATCGACTTCGCTCACAATGGCGGAAATTACCTGCACTACTTGTCTCAATTGTTTGAGGTCAACGACGAGGGGATGGCGATCCGGCCGCTAGACATGGAGACCGGATTCTGGCGGCCGCAGCCTGATGGAGGGCTCGAGGTCGTGATGTGTAAGCCAGCTGGATACGCCGAGGTGTGGTACGGATCGATGACCGGGTCGAAGATCGAGCTGGCGACCGACGCTGTGGTGCGTACGGCCTCGGCGGAGGACTATTCAGCGGGGCAACGGCTCTACGGCAACGTTGCGGGAGAATTGTTGTGGACCTTCGACAAGGCCGCACATGGGCATCGCTTGCAGACCTACATGTGGGGACGGCTCCGGCGCGTGTGATGCATCGGCGAGGGCCCCATCTGTTGTTCATTCCTACGATGGCAGACAGACGGGAAGAAATGCATTGACAGGAGTGCTGAAGCGACCATGAGTGCGGTGGTGGCCCAGACCGGGCCGGATATCGGTGTGGCTTGGCATTACGGCGACCCGATGCGTGAGCAACGACTGCTGGATGCCGGGGACGGTGTCGTCGACCTGTCGCACCGCGGTGTCATCACGGTGACCGGGCCCGATCGCCTCGGCTGGCTGCACTCGTTGACCACGCAGTATCTCGAGGGTCTCGAGCCTGGACGCGGCGTCACCACATTGGTGCTCTCGCCGCACGGCCACATTGAGCACGTGCTCTACGGCGTAGATGACGGCGAGACTTTCTGGGCGCACACCGAAGCCGGCACCGCTGCTGCACTGATCGGCTGGCTGGATCGGATGCGTTTCCTGATGCGAGTCGAGGTCAGCGACCGAAGCGAGGACTACGCAGTCGTGTGGTCCGCTGCAGATCTGGCCAGCGATTATCTCGTACGGGTCGGCCCCGACTCCCTGCTGGGACGAGAGCTCTTCGTGCCCCGTAGTCGGCTGGACGAGACCATGAACCGGGCCCCACGAGCGGGCACCTGGGCCCTCGAAGCCCGCCGAATTGCCGCCGGGGTGCCCCGGATCGGTCTCGACACCGACCACCGCACGATCCCAAACGAGATCGGTCTGCTTGGCGTTGCCGTTCATCTGGACAAGGGGTGCTACCGGGGTCAGGAGACTGTTGCTCGGGTGCACAACCTCGGACGGCCGCCGCGCCGACTCGTACGGCTGCACCTAGACGGCAGTGTCGATGCACTGCCAACGCCAGGCGCAGAGCTAGAGCTCGATGAGCGTGCGGTTGGCTTCGTTGGCGGCTCGGCGCGGCACTTCGAGCTTGGCCCGATCGCGCTGGGGCTAATCAAGCGCGGTACGCCTCTTGATGCTCAACTGATGGTCGACGACATCGCAGCAGCCCAGGAACCTCTGGTCGATCCAGAGGTAGGTCTCCACGTACGCCCCACCCGCTGAGCCCAACCCCGATGCCATTACCGGAACCTGCGCGGAGGTAGGTCTCCGACAGCGAGTGACGGCCTAAGTCAGGCTCCCAATGCGGAGAGGGTCTCCTTGCAGGGGCGGATTTCGCCGACCCGCTCGCCGGCACCGAGCACTGCTGCGCTGGCATGATCATCGAGGGTTTCGTGATCAAATCCCAGTCGCCTGAGTACGCCGGCCATGGCCACGGGACGGGCGCGGGGATGTCCATCACTGATCTTGATCGCGATTCCGCGGCCATCCGGTAGCCCAACCGCGTAGACCGACTCCGCGCCAGCCTTGGCAATCAGACCGGGGATTGCGCGATGTAGTTCGAGCTCGTCACGCCGTGTGCCTGAGACATATTCCGGATGATTTCGGATCGCCGTCGCCACCTGTAGCTCCGCACCGTCGGAGGCGCTGGCAATATGCCCGAACGCGCGCGCCAGCGCGTACAGCGAGATGGCGTACAGCGGAGCGCCGCAGCCGTCGATCGCGACATTGGTTGCCTGCTCATGGGCAAGATCATCGATGGCCTGCACGACCGTCAGCTGCGTCGGATGATCGGGATCGCGGTACCTCGTAGTGTCCCCGCCATTCAGGACAGTCGTTCTGATCATTCCGGCGTGCTTGCCCGAGCAGTTCATTGCCAGCGGCGACTTGGCGTCACCGTTGCGGATCGCCTCTTCTCTCGCTTGCTGATCGAGGGGCCATTCGGCAGGCATCTGCAATGCGGATTCGTCAAGCCCCGACATGGCCAGAATGCGGCGCACGCCGTCAAGCTGGAACCCCTCGCCCGAGTGTGACGCGCAGACCAGCGCCAGCAGCTCCTCGTCAAGATCAAGACCAGCTCGCAGCATGCCGACTGCCTGCAGCGGTTTGTTCGCACTGCGCGGGTACATCGGAGCGAAGTCGGCGCCTACCGAGGAGGCCAGACTGCCGTCCGGGTTGGTGATCGCTATGCGTCCCCGATGAGCGCTCTCCAGGAAGCCGTTACGAACAACTTCGACAAGCACTGGGTCCGATTCGAAGGGGCTGACCACGACCTGACACTACGCCCGACCATCTCGAATTGGCCCCAATTTTTGCGGTGGGCGAACGCACTTTGGCATTGTGACCCGACGGGCCGCGCGACCGCCTAATCTTCTCGGTGTGGACTGGCATTCCTACGACGCTGCTTTGTTCGACCTGGACGGCGTGCTGACCCCGACCGCTGAGGTGCACATGCGGGCATGGCGGCAGCTCTTCACCGACTTCTTGGCCAAGCGTGGCATTGGCCAGCCATACCTCGAGAGTGACTACTTCGACTACATCGACGGCAAGCCGCGTTACGACGGCGTACGCGCGCTCCTCGCCTCGCGCGGCATCCAGCTCGCTGAGGGAGATCCCAGCGACGGCCCCGAAGTTGAGACCGTGTGTGGCCTCGGCAATCGGAAGAACGAATTCTTCGCGGCTGTGCTCCGCGACGAAGGCGTCCGACCCTACGCTGGGTCGGTCCAATTGCTTGATCATCTCGCCGAGTACGGCACCAAGGTGGCGGTTGTCACGTCATCCCGCAATGCGACGGCGGTACTGGACGCAGCGGATCTGCGGTCCCGGTTCGGCGTCGTCGTGGATGGCAATGTCGCCGCCGACAAGGGCCTTAACGGCAAGCCCTCACCAGACACCTTCCTCGCCGCTGCTAAGGAGCTCGGCGTGCCGGCAGAGCGCGCCGTGGTGTTGGAGGATGCCGTTTCCGGTGTCGAGGCGGGACATGCCGGCGGCTTCGGGCTCGTGGTCGGGGTGGATCGTGGCGTCGGGGCGCAGCGGCTGACCGAATCGGGCGCTGACGTCGTCGTTGCTGATCTTGCTGAGCTGGCGTCGTCATGACCCGACGCAGTTCGGACAATCCAATCACCGCGGCCGACCCGCTCGACCGCAATCGTTTTCCGGTCGACGAGTGGAGGTTCACCGAAGCCGAGTACAGTGCAGATGATCTTGGTGTCACCGAGTCGCTGTTCGCGGTCGGCAACGGTTATCTCGGCATGCGGGGCAACGTCGAAGAGGGCCGGGAGACCTTCACGCACGGCACCTTCATCAACGGCTTCCACGAAACCTGGCCGATCCGGCATGCCGAGGAGGCCTTCGGCTTCGCGCGGACTGGCCAGACCATTGTCAACGTGCCTGACAACAAAACGATAAAGCTGTACGTCGACGACGAGCCGATGCTGCTGTCGGTAGCCGATCTTGAAGACTATGAACGCTCGCTGGACTTCCGTAACGGCTCGTTGTGTCGCGACATCGTCTGGCGGACTCCGGGAGGCAAGCGCGTGAAGGTGTCCTCTACGCGTATGGTCTCCTTCACCCAGCGGCATCTGGCGATCATGACCATGGAGGTCACGATGCTGGATGCCGAGGCTCCGGTGGTGATCTCCTCACAAACACTGAACCGCCAGGACGGCCGCGACGAGTACCACGTACGATCCCACGCGATGGGCACCGGGGCAGATCCACGCAAGGGTGCCGCCTTCGAGGCGCGGGTGCTCGAGCCGCAAAGTCATTGGTGGCAAGATCAACGGATCATTCTCGGCTACCGCTGCGCCAACTCCAAGATGACCCTGGCGGTCGGAGTTGATCATCAGATCTACACTGACAACGACTATCGCACCTTCACCAGCGCCGATGAGGACACCGGCAAGATGGTGTATCGGGTGCAGGCCAAGGCAGGCCAGTCGATCAAGGTCACCAAGGTCGTTTCCTACCACACCTCACGCGGCGTGCCTTCCCGGGAGCTCGTCGATCGCTGCCGGCGAACCCTTGATCGGGTTTACGAACATGGCGTCGAACCTGAATTTGCCGCCCAGCGGGAGTGGCTGGACAGATTCTGGGAGCGGTCCGATGTCGTGGTGCACGGTCAGCCGGTTTTGCAGCAGGCGATCCGCTGGAACCTCTTCCAGGTGGCCCAAGCGACGGCCCGGGCCGAGCAGTCGGGCGTGCCCTCCAAGGGTGTGACCGGCACCGGCTACAGCGGGCACTACTTCTGGGACACCGAGATCTTCGTGGTTCCGTTCCTCACCTACACCTCGCCACAGATGGCGCGCAGCGAGCTGCGTTTCCGTTACAACATGCTCGATGCTGCCCGCCGTCGCGCGGAAGAGCTTGCCCAGAGCGGTGCGCTCTTCCCCTGGCGTACGGTCAACGGTGAAGAGGCATCGGCTTACTACGCGGCCGGCACGGCGCAGTACCACATCGACGCCGACATCGCGTACGCCTTGTGTAAGTACGTCGCGGCCAGTGGCGATCAAGACTTCATGAATCGCGAGGGCGTGGACATTCTTGTCGACACCGCCCGACTGTGGGCGGACCTTGGCTTCTGGCGCGAAAACGGCACTGGCCGCCGCAGCTTCCACATTCACGGGGTGACAGGGCCTGATGAGTACACCACGGTCGTCAACGACAATCTCTTCACCAACGTCATGGCCCGATACAACCTCGCCCAGGCAGCCGAGCTACTCCGACAGTTGAAGCGTGAACTGCCGCGCGCGTACCAGCGGGTGGCGCAGCGGCTCGAGCTTACCGACGAGGAAATTGAGGAGTGGGCCGAATGCGCGCAGGGCATGTCGATCCCGTACGACAAGATCACCGGCATCAATCCGCAGGACGCCCACTTCCTTGATCGAGAAGTCTGGGATCTGAAGAACACACCGCCCGAGAAACGGCCCCTGCTGCTCCACTATCACCCGCTGGTGATCTACCGGTTCCAGGTGCTCAAGCAGGCCGATGTCGTGCTCGCACTGTTCCTTCAGGGTGATCATTTCAGCAATGAGCAGAAGCGCAACAACTTCGAGTACTACGACCCGATCACCACGGGCGATTCCACGCTGTCCGGCATCGTGCAGTCGATCATCGCCGCGGAGGTGGGCTATCGCGATCTTGCACTGCGCTATTTCTACAACGCGCTGTTCGTCGACCTCGCCGATCTGCATGGCAACACCAGCGACGGGGTGCATGTGGCCTCGACCGGAGGCGTGTGGAACATCCTGGCGTACGGGTTCGGCGGCATGCGGGACTACAACGGGAAGATCACCTTCGATCCCCGGCTGCCTGAGTCGTGGGCCGGCCTGACGTTCCAGGTCACGCTCCGCGGTACGCGGCTCAAGGTAGACCTGACGAGTCATGAGATCGCTTTCACCGTGGTCGAAGGCGAAAGCGTCGCCCTATCGGTTCGCGGCGACAACTTCATCGTGGTGGCGGGTACGCCGGTACGGGTGCCAGTGGCCGACCAAGGCCCGTGGATCCGAAGCCCAGTGCCATCCAGAACCGTCGATGTCCGGCCGGACGGGACGCGGATCACGGCGTCGGTGCCTCAGGCCGTCATCGTAGGGCGCTAGCGGCCGAAAAGATCTGCGAGCTGGTGGCTTGCATATGCTTGCAATTGCAAGCACACTGGGTGGCATGGTGCGAATTCGAACCGACAGGCTCGCGGGCCAGATCGGCTCGCTCGGTGAGTTCATAGCCGGTCAGCGCCGAGCGGCGCAGTTGTCGCTGCGGCAGCTCGCGGAACAGACCGGCATCTCCAATCCATACCTCAGCCAAATCGAACGAGGCCTGCGCAAACCCTCGGCGGAGGTACTGCAGCAGCTGGCCAAGGCGTTACGAGTATCGGCGGAAACGCTGTATGTCCGCGCCGGCATGCTCGATCCGGATGATCATCCCGCAACGTCGGTGGAGATGGCCGTGCTCGCAGATATCGCCATCACCGAGCGTCAGAAGCGAGTCCTCATCGACGTGTACGCCTCATTCGTCAGCGAAAACTCCAAGACCGCGACACGTGAGGAAACCGCGAACGTCACCGAGCCCGAACCCAACTGAGTAAGGAGAACGACATGTCCCACAAGGCAGTCTCGCCCGAGGCTCGCAAGTCGGCCCTCGAATCCGACTACGCCGCGCTGTACGCGGTCGCCGGCGTTACTGATGCGCTGGCTGACGCCCTCAAGGGCGCCCTTGCCGACACACAGCACAAGGCCAGCAATCGCATCAATGAACTGCAGAGCAGGCGCCCCGACCTAAGCAGGCAGGCCAAAGCAAGCGCGGAGGACCTGCGCACGTTCGTGATCACACTGCCGGAGCAGTTCAAGCACCTGCCGGATGCCACGAAGGCACGGATCGCCGAGCTGCAGAAGCAGGCCAACGATCTGCTGGCGCAGGCCACCACCAGCTACGGCGATTTCGCGGCCCGTGGCAAGCAAGCGGTGGATGAGGCCCGCAGGTCGGCAGGGTCCAGCGCAAACGCCACACCAGTCATACCGCAGAGCGCCGCCAGTGCCACCGAAACTGGTGAGGCCGGATCCACGATGACGGATGCCAAGCAGACCCGCGCCAAGAAGACTGGCACGCAATAGACGAGCTAGCTTACGAAAACGACACTCACGCCCCACCCTCTTGCTCGCGCCCCCCGCGCGCAAGAAGGTGAGGCGTGAGTTCGCCTCCCCCGGGCTGATCTGAACCCTCTACAACCCCAGTCGACGCCGACCGATCACCGGTCCGGGTGGTGTCGAAGATCGAACGAAGACCCGACTTCTGATTGATGTTGACGCAGTTGACCTAACCCGAACGGCGAATCAGCAAAGGTTCTGATCAATCCATGATCACTCAAGCGGCCGGCGCGTTGCCGGGCCGACTTCATGATCGCTTTCATTGACCTCCCCCTTCCGGCTCGCGCCAGGACCCGCGACTTATGTCGCGCCGACGGCTGGGGAAGGAACCGCTGGCTGCACCTTGTCGAGCTGCTCGCCCATCCCGACGCTCGCAGCTCAGTAGTAAGCGACGACAACATCTTCACCGATGAGCGAGCGATTTGACGGCCCGCGACGCGGTCGTGATCGACTTGTGTCGAAGCTCGCGGGCCTAGATCACGAAATGGGAACGTCCGACCTCGCGGCCTGCCAACGTTTGGCTCTTACGCCTGCTTGGCCCGGGCTCGGCTGCGCGCGCGTTCGCCCCCGGACAGCACAACCTTGCGCATCCGGACGGCATCCGGGGTTACCTCCAGGCACTCGTCAGTTCGGCAGAACTCCAGTGCCTGCTCCAAGCTCAACAGACGCGGAGGTACCAGCCGTTCAAGTTCCTCACCCGTGGAGGACCGGACATTGGTGAGCTTCTTTTCCCGCGTCGGGTTGACATCCATGTCCTCGGCGCGGGCATTCTCGCCGACGATCATGCCCTCGTACACGTCAATGCCCGGGGCGACGAACATGGTGCCGCGCTCCTGGAGGTTGAACAGTGCATAGGAGGTGACTTGTCCGGTCCGGTCGGCGACCAGCGAACCCGTCGGTCGGGTGCGCATGTCACCGGCCCAGGGCTCGTAGGTCTCGAAGACGTGATGCATCAGGCCGGTGCCCCTGGTTTCGGTGAGGAACTCTGTCCGGAAACCGATCAGCCCTCGGGCTGGCACGAGGTATTCCATCCGCACCCAACCGGTGCCGTGGTTGACCAACTGTTCTAACCTGCCGCGGCGCAGCCCGAGCAACTGGGTGACGACGCCGACGAAGTCTTCAGGGATGTCGATGGTCAGCCGCTCGACTGGCTCGTGAATCTTGCCGGCAATTGTGCGGGTCAGCACCTGCGGCTTACCGACTGTTATCTCGAAGGACTCTCGGCGCATCATCTCCACCAGAATTGCCAGTTGGAGCTCGCCGCGGCCCTGGACTTCCCAGGTGTCCGGCCGTTCTGTCGTCAACACCCGGATCGAGACATTCCCGACCAGCTCGGCATCCAACCGGGCCTTCACCAGACGCGCGGTGAGCTTCTTACCCGAACGGCCCGAAAGCGGAGAGGTATTGATACCGATGGTCACCGAAATGGACGGCTCATCCACTGTGATCAAGGGCAGAGGTCGCGGATCCTCCGGATCGGAGAGCGTCTCCCCGATGGTGATGTCTGGGATTCCAGCGATGGCGACGATGTCGCCGGGACCGGCAGATTCGGCAGGTTCCCGTTCCAAGGCATTGGTCATCAACAGCTCGGAGAGCTTGACGGTGCGGATCGTGCCATCGGCGCGGCACCAGGCGACGTTTTGATTGCGCCGCATGGTCCCAGCGACGACCCGGCAGAGCGCAAGGCGCCCGAGGTAGGGCGACGCATCGAGATTGGTCACATGTGCTTGTAGCGGCGCTCCCTCGATGTAGTTGGGCGGCGGGATGTGCTGCAGGATCGTGCCGAACAGTGGCGCAAGGTCTGTGCTGTCTGGCATCTCGCCGTTGTTCGGTGCGGTCAACGACGCACGGCCGGCCTTGGCCGAGGCGTACACCACCGGGAAGTCAAGAGCGTGGCTGCTGTCTTCGTCCAGCAGGTCGAGGAACAGTTCGTAAGTCTCCTCCACCACTTCGGCTATTCGGGCATCCTGCCGATCCACTTTGTTGATCACGACGACGATCGGCAGCTTCTTGGCCAACGCTTTGCGGAGCACGAAGCGCGTCTGCGGGAGTGGGCCCTCAGAGGCGTCCACTAGGAGCAGCACTCCATCGACCATTTCCAGGCCGCGTTCAACCTCGCCACCGAAATCGGCGTGACCCGGCGTATCGATGATGTTGATCGTGACCGTCGAGCCGTCCGGCGCCCGGTGCCGTACGGCGGTGTTCTTGGCGAGGATGGTGATGCCCTTTTCCCGCTCCAGGTCCATGGAGTCCAGCACCCTCTTCTGGACGGCCTGTCCGACCCGAAAGGCGCCCGATTGCCACAACATGGCGTCGACAAGGGTGGTCTTGCCGTGGTCGACATGGGCAACGATGGCGACGTTCCGCAGATCAGAACGAACGGGCACGCAAAAACACTCTCTCCGGGCGGGGGGTAACCCGGCGAGTGTAGTGGGTCACCAGCCAGCGCCGAAGCAGGCGAAGGGAATGGGCTCGGCGGCGGCCTGCAGGGCGTCGGCGAGCGCGTACGCCGGAGCAGCACCAGTAGCAAGGCGGCGGTGGTAGTCGAGCATGAGGTCGGCCGCCCCCTCGTCCGACACCTTCGCAACGCCGGCGATGATCGTCGAGGTCCCGCTGTGGAGCAGGGCTCGTGTTAGCCCGAGTGCCTCGTCCCCGGGTCGTACGGTGGCTTGGCCAAGTTCGCACGCCGACAGCACCACCTGTTGAGGTGGCTGGGCGACTCGATCGAGGTCGTAACCGACGACCGGCCCATCTACCAGTCTGATTGAGGAGAAGAGTGGGCTCTCCCGCTCGTGATGGCCATGGGCGGCTACGTGCACCAGTTGCGCACCGTTGATCGTGCTCAAAAAGGCCTCGCCGGTCGCCTTTGTGCCGGTGAGCGTCTCACATCCCAGCCAGTGCTGGGCGACGCCGGCGACCTCCTGCTCAGCACGCCCGAGGCCGGGCCCAGCAATGGCGACAACCGGTCCGGACCTATTGCGGAATCTCGCGTGGGCTCCCAGCCATGCTGCTGCGGAGGGAGCAACGGTCAGCGGTCGTCCCTTCAGAGTCGGGAGATCCGCCCAGGGCAGGGCCGCGAGCCGGCCGGGCGGCACGACGACGACGGGCGCGTCAGGCAGGCTGAGTGGTGTCAATAAGAGCTGGTCGAGTGTCCGGAGGTCTCTGGCCAAAGAATTGCGTGCCGAAGCCCGCAATGGTTCAGGAACGTAACTAAGTGCGAGGACATCAAGATCGGCGGTAATGCGTCGACAGAGCCGTTCTGCCTCCGCCATCGTGGTCAACCGCTGCAGCCAGCAGCCGCGGCGATTGAGCACAATGCCATAGATGTCGTCGTCGATGCCGAAGAGCGTCAGCAGTGCCGCTCCATCCAGCGCCGCGCGCATTTCGCCCATCCGTGGTGTGGGATCGATCGAATCCGAGCCCCGAACGCTCCAGGAGCGAGCTCGAATCTCTCGCTGCAGTGACTGCCGACGCTTGCGCAGCCGCTCACTGGTGTCGCTGTCGGAGTCTTCGTGCTCCAGCTGGCTGACCACCCAGCGAAGTTGGGTGAGCAACTCGGCGGTGATGGGGTCCTCGGGAGGTCGCACCGGCGTCACACGGCTGGATATCGCTCGTGCGCGTTCCAGCCAGGCGAGCACGGCAGCTGGCCGTCCGGCCGCGATCTCCTCGGTAACGGCCAGTGCGGCTAGGCCTACTCCGTGTATCGCGGTAGAGGTCTGGAGGTCGAGGCTGCCGAACTGAGCCTGGTGCTTGATCAATTCAGCCATTCCCGCGCGAGCCTGGCGATGCCCGGCCTCCCGGTCACCGCGGGCGAAGGCCAGCTTGGTTCTGACAAGCCGGCCGTACAGGCGCAGATCGAGCGGTTGTCCGGGAGAGATGGTCGGCAGCGGTCGCGGCCTACCGCGTACGTTGGGTCCGGAGTGCTCGATGGCGATCAACCGCGCCAGTTTCGCCTGGTCCGGCAGACCGAGAGCGTTGAGAATCGCTGCTAGCCGGTCGCCGGTGCGTACCAGCTTGTCGGTCCGGGTACCAGCCTCCGCATCCGCACGCAACATCATCAGCTCACCGAGAGCAGTCGCGCGCTGGTTGTTCCTGCGCCGCAGCCGCGCCACGGCGGTATGGCTGATGGTTTGAGCCAACTGATAATTTCCGGCCAGCAGGGCGACGTCGGCTCGCGTCAATTCCGCTTCGGCTAATAGGGTCAGCATTTCGGTGCGTTCCAGTGCCGCCGATGCTTCGACCAGCGTCCGGTCAGCGTCTGCCACCAGACCGGCGCTGAGTAGCACCCTGGATCGGTTGATGCCGACGACGCCTTTGTAGTGGTCGGACGCCGCCTCCTCGACGGTCGGCATCAATTCCAAGGACCGAGGCAAATTGCCAGCGAGATAGTGCATATAGCCGAGGTTGAGCCGCGCGGCGAACTCCAGTTCTGCGAGTTCGTAGCGACGGCTCAAGACAAAAGCATGGCTGAAATCCTCGATAGCGGATTGAATGTCGCCCAACTGATTGTGAGCCTCGCCGCGATTGATCAAGATCTTGCATCGGTCGGCCGGCTCGGCGTCTCCGAGCAGCTGAGCTGCTCCATTCAGCTGCTCGATCGCATCGGTGACGAGGCCCTCTCGGAGCAGCAGGAGGCCGTGCTGTGCTCGCGTGACGACCGTGAGCTGGCCTAGAGATCGATGACTGGCGAGCTGCTCCGCTTTCACCAGCAGCCGGATGCTTTCGGCTCTTCGTCCCAATTCATGAGTGGGATAGCTAAGGCTCAACAGAATGCGCGCTGAGAGCCGGTCGTGCTCGACTGAACAGTCGGGAAACTGGGGATCTGCGCCATTGTGAGGCAGTGTGATCTGCAACGCACCCATGGCCTCGGTAAGCAACGTGACCGCTCGGGTGAAATGGCCGAGGTCGGAGCTGGCAATGCCTCGAGTAAGAAGGACTGCGGCGTGCTGATGGTCACCCCCGCACGCAACATCTGTCCCCACAGTGGCAATCTTGCTCTTCTTTTCACTCCTGTGCCAGGTCACCGCCAGCCGCTCCGGGACTGTCGGCGCGGCGCGCGGAGCCCCAGCAACCGACCCTTCGGGTCTGTGCTCGCACCGTTGGGGCGATCGCGCATCGCGCTTGGAATCCGCTGACCTCGTCTTCACTCGCAGACGATAAGCATGTCCGTTCGCTCGCTCGTCCAGGACAGCGGCGCGCCAGGCTGGCTCAGCACGATCTTGCCGACGCTCGCGCCCCGTAGGCTTGGGATTATGGCGGGCAGCACAGACTGGTTCCGAGATTCGTTCCGGACCGAGTACGAGAAGCAGAACGCTGCACTCGGGCGGTTCAACCTAGCGATCTTCGGCAAGACCGGTGTCGGCAAGTCGACCTTGATCAACGCGATCTTCGGCGAGGAGGTCGCGCGGACAGGCATTGGCGAGCCGGTCACCCGCGGCAGCCACCTGTATCTGGACAAGGTCGGTCACCTGGGCATTGTCGACACCCAAGGACTCGAGGTGGGCAAGGACAACAAGCAGATCTTGTCCGAGCTCGACAAGGCCATGACCCAAATGCGCCAGCTTCCGCTGTCGGAGCAGATTCACGTCGCCTGGTATTGCATACGCGGCATGGATCGGCGCTTCGAGGAGGCGGAGGCCGATTTCGTGCGCCGTCTCGACGGGATGGGTCTGCCGGTGATCTTGGTGCTGACCCAGGTGCCGATGCGGGGTGGCTACGTTCACCCCGATGCCGTCTTGCTGGCTGAGCAGATCATGGCGAAACGGCTGCCCATCGTTGCAGAGCGACCGTTTATGACGTACGCAAAAGCCGATGAGTTTGCCGGCCAGCCGGCCTACGGGCTCAAGGAACTTCTTGATGCCACCTTTCGCGTCGCGCCCGAGGGTGTCCAAGGAGCCCTCGTCGCGGCGCAAGAGATCGATCAGGTCCGCAAGTCGCAGGAAGCAAACAAATACATAGCCGGTGCTGCAGCCAGCGCGGCCGCCGCCGCCGCAACGCCTATCCCGTTCTCCGATGCCGCGTTGCTGGTGCCGATCCAGCTCGGCATGATGGCTCGGATTGCCCAAATCTACAAGATCAAGTTCGAGCGAGCCGCGCTGATGGCGATCGCATCCACCACCGCAGCGACGCAGCTGGGACGCGCCACATTCACCGGCTTGCTCAAGATGGTGCCTGGCGCGGGAACGATTGTCGGCGGGGTAGTCGGAGCCGGAGTCGCATCTACGTTCACTTATTCGATGGGTCAAGCCTGGCTGACGCTCTGCCAGCGTGTGATCAAGGGCAAGCTGGGCACGGGTGGCACCGTGGTCGACAATGACGAGCTGCGCGAAGTCTTTATGGAGGAGTTCCGCAAGCGCATCAAGCTGGGGCCCAAGCAGTTGCGCGCAGCGTCCGAAACCGATCCCAACCTGATCGACTCGCGGAAGCGCGGCTAGTCGCGCCATACCGGCTCAAACCCGCGCTGCGCATACCGCACAAACGGCTGACAAGCCGACAGCGGCTCGAATAGCCTGCCAGCAATGACTATTCCGGATCTGGCGCCGCTGCTCGAAGGTGAGCCGCCTCATGATCAAGTTGTCTTTTCGACACGACTGCAGCGCTATTGGCCAGACCTTCTGACCGGCCTAACCGGTGCCTACCCCGACCATGCGCCGGAGATGGCCAACCGGCTGGTGGAAATCGCGGCGCAGAATTTCCAGCAGCGACCTGCGGACCTGCGACTGCTGGATCTGCGGCGGCACGCCGATCCCCAGTGGTATCAGCATCAACAGATGCTGGGATACGCCACCTATGCCGATCTTTTCGCCGGCGATCTGAAGGGGGTTGCCGATCGAGTCGATTATCTTGCCGAGCTGGGAGTGACCTATCTACATCTAATGCCCCTGCTTAAACCACGGCCGGGCCAAAATGACGGCGGGTACGCGGTCATGGACTATCGCGCCGTGCGTTCTGATCTAGGCAGCATTGATGATCTTCGCGAGCTGGCCACCGTGCTGCGCTCCCACCGCATCTCGCTAACCCTCGATCTCGTCCTGAACCATGTGGCGGCTGAGCACCAATGGGCGGTGAATGCTCGGAACGGAGACCCCCTCTACCGGCAGTACTTCCACATGTTCGCCGATCGGGAACTGCCGGATGCGTACGAGCGCACGCTGCCTGAGGTCTTTCCCGACTTCGCACCCGGCAACTTCACCTACGACGAGGAGTCCCATTCCTGGGTCTGGACCACCTTCAACAACTGGCAATGGGATCTCAACTGGCACAATCCCGAGGTGTTCTACGAGTTCGCCGATTTGATCTTGTGGCTGGCCAATCTGGGTGTGGAGTGCCTGCGGTTGGACGCCATCGCCTTCATCTACAAAAGGATGGGCACCAACTGCCAGAACCAGCCTGAGGTGCATGCGATTACGCAGGCATTGCGCACGGTGGCTCGGATCGCCGCTCCAGCATTGATCTTCAAGGCGGAGGCGATTGTCGGCCCGGCAGACCTGGCTCCCTATCTCGGGGTGGGCAAGCACGCCGGCAAGGTCAGCGACCTGGCGTACCAGAACTCCTTGATGGTCCAGATCTGGTCTGCACTGGCGGCGAAAGATACCCGGCTCTTCTGCGCGGCGATGAATCGCTTTCCCGCGAAGCCGCCGACGACGGTCTGGGGCACCTATCTGCGCTGCCATGACGACATCGGTTGGGCGATCGACGACGGTGACGCGGCCTCAGTTGGGTTGAATGGCTACGAACATCGCCGCTTCCTCGCCGACTACTACGCAGGTCTCTATCCCATGAGTGATGCCCGCGGGCTGGTGTTCCAAGAGAATCTGTTGACCGGAGATCGCCGGATTAGCGGAACGGCAGCATCATTGGCCGGCGTTGAGGCAGCCCTCATCAGCGGCGACGACATCCACCTCGATCTAGCCATACGTCGGTACGTGCTGGCCTATTGTCTGGTCTTCGGATTCGGTGGTCTGCCGCTGATCTACATGGGTGACGAGCTCGGTTTGCCGAACTATCACGACTTTGTCGATGACCCAGACCATGCCGACGACAACCGGTGGGTCCACCGGCCGCCGATGCCGTGGGATTCGGTGGACCGCCGGCACATGGCAGGCACGGTGGAGTACCGAATTTGGCATGCGCTGCGGCATGTGATCACGGTACGGTCCTCGCTGCCGAGTCTGGATGCCTCTGTGGAGAGTGAAATTCTTGATCCGGTTAACCCGGCAGTGCTGGTGTTTCTGCGACGGTTTTCGAGCCAGACCATGGTCGGTGTCTACAACGTGACCGCCGAATCGCAGAAGCTAGCGCGGTGGGTGATTCCGCTCGGCAACTGGGC
>Ga0307318_10000101_pt1 | contig 26179 bp, 24 predicted proteins | sample ER_DNA_367_FD_194500 | JGI IMG/M metagenome (GOLD analysis project Ga0307318, IMG submission 194500) | Bulk soil microbial communities from the East River watershed near Crested Butte, Colorado, United States - ER_DNA_367 | ecosystem: Environmental > Terrestrial > Soil > Floodplain | place...
GCCAGGCGTTCAAGAAGGACGTCGTCATCGACATGTGGTGCTACCGGCGCTACGGCCACAACGAGGCCGACGAGCCGTCGTTCACCCAGCCGCTGATGTACGAGCGGATCAAGAACCGCCGCCCGGTGCGCAAGCTCTACACCGAGGCCCTGGTCAACCGGGGCGACCTGTCGCTCGAGGACGCCGAGCGGGCGCTGGAGCAGTTCCGCCAGCGCCTCCAGCAGGCCTTCGACGACACCCACGGCGACGAGGACGGCCAGGTGGCCAAGGTCGAGCTGGAGCGGCCGGCCCCGATGGCCACCGACCCGGCGGTCGACACCGCCGTGGACCGGACGACCCTGGACCAGCTGCTGGTCAAGCTGACCACCGTGCCCGACGGCTTCAACGTCCACCCCAAGCTGACCAGGTGGCTGGAGCAGCGGGCCGGGGCGCTGGAGCGCAACAGCGTCGACTGGGCCCTGGGCGAGGCCCTGGCCTTCGGGTCGCTGCTCGAGGAGGGCCGCACCATCCGGCTGTCCGGGCAGGACACCCGGCGGGGCACCTTCAGCCAGCGCCACTCGGTCCTGGTCGACCAGCAGACCGGGGAGCAGTACACCCCGCTGGCCAACCTGGGCGAGGGCCAGGGCAAGTTCTTCGTCTACGACAGCCTGCTGAGCGAGTTCGCGGCCATGGGCTTCGAGTACGGCTACTCGGTGGCCAACCCCGAGGCCCTGGTGCTGTGGGAGGCCCAGTTCGGCGACTTCGTCAACGGCGCCCAGATCATCGTCGACCAGTTCCTCTCGGCCGCCGAGGACAAATGGGGCCAGCGCTCCAGCCTGGTCCTGCTGCTCCCCCACGGCTTCGAGGGCCAGGGCCCCGAGCACTCCAGCGCCCGCCTGGAGCGGTTCCTCGACCTGGCCGCCGAGGACAACATGCAGGTCGCCTACCCCTCCACCCCGGCCCAGTACTTCCACCTGCTGCGCCGCCAGGCCCTGCGGGCCAACCGCAAGCCGCTGGTCGTGATGACCCCCAAGTCGCTGCTGCGGCTGCCCGCGGCCCGCTCCACGGCCGAGCAGCTGACGGCCGGCCAGTTCTTCGAGGTCCTGCCCGACCCGGCCCGGCCGTCGCCCGACAAGGTCCGCCGGGTGCTGCTCTGCTCCGGCAAGGTCTACTACGAGCTGGCCAAGCGGCGCGGCGACAGCGACCTCGACCAGGTGGCCCTGGTCCGGGTGGAGCAGCTGTACCCGTTCCCCGCCCAGGCGCTGCGGGCCCAGCTCGACGCCTACCCCGGCGCCGAGCGCGTCCTCTGGGTCCAGGAGGAGCCGGAGAACATGGGCGCCTGGCGCTATGTGCGCCTCAAGGCCTCCCAGGAGCTCGGGCTGCGGCTGGAGCCGGTCAGCCGCGACGAGGGGGCGGCCCCGGCCGCCGGCAGCCCGACCCTGCACGCCCAGGAGCAGCAGGAGCTACTCGACCGCGCGTTCGCCGGACTATAGGGTAGGCGGCACCCCTGATCCGCGACCGAGGAGGTGCCGCCATGAAGGTGCGGGATGTGGCGAGCAGCGCGGTGGTGGCGGTGGGTCCGGCCCAGTCGCTGCGCGAGGCGACCAAGCTCATGGCCAAGCACGGGGTCGGCTCGGCCGTGGTCCAGGACGCCGAGATGCTGGTCGGCATCCTGACCGAGCGCGACGTGCTCAACGCGGTCGCGGCCGCCAACGACCCCGAGGCCGTCAGCGTCGAGCAGATCATGACCGCCGACGTGGTCACCGTCGGGCCCGACTGGGACCTGGTCGAGGCGGCCAGGGTCATGGCCAGCCGGCGCATCCGCCACCTGGTGGTCTACGAGGGCGGCCAGCTGCTCGGGGTGCTGAGCGTCCGCGACGTCCTCCCCGCCATGCTGCCCGACTAGGGCCGCCCGCTCAGGAGCGGACCAGGCGCAGGATCAGCCAGCTGCCGTCGCGCTGGACCAGGGTGCAGCGGTAGACGGCGGAGCTGGCCCGGGTCGCCTTGACCTGGCCGCCCGACCCGGTCACCAGCCGGGCCGGGGAGCGGGCGACGCGGGCGATCACCACCCAGCTGCCGTTGCCCGGCCGGTAGGCGTCGAACACCTTGACCGGCAGGCGCAGGCCGTCCAGGCGGCGGCCCGAGCTGCGCAGCCGGGCGATCTCGGCCCGGTCCCCGGCCAGGCCGGCGGCGCCCGGAGCGTAGACCGAGCCCAGCAGCCGCCGGTCGCGCTCCCGCAGGGCGATCTCGCGCAGCAGCATCAGCTCCCGGAACCGGGAGACGATCCTGTCCCCGACGGGCGCCGCCGGGGTCGCGGCGGCGCTGGTGGCGTCCGTCGTCTGGCCAGGGTCGGGCGACGACCCCGTCTCCCGGGTCGCGACCACGCCGAGCGAGCCGGCCACGAACAGGCTCACCAGGACGATGGCGACAAAGGCCAAGCCGACGGCGCTTTCCGCGCTCGACTGGCTGGGCGACGGATCGGGGTCGGTCTGCATACCAGAAGTGAATGCCCTGCGACCAAGGCATGCTACGACGCGGGAAAACCGCTGACAATCACTCGGGCTCGCCGATCCGGCCGGACCGGCGGGCCTCCAGGCTTCGCTCGGCGGCCAGGCGGCCCAGCCCGACCTCGTCGTGGACGACGAAGCGCATGGCCTCGGCGATGGCCCGGTGCCCGGCCTCCTCGGCCACCAGCCGGTGCATCTCCTGGGCGACCTGGCGGTAGGCCGGGTGACCCTGGGGGGTGGAGCGCAGCTCGGCCAGGTGCATCAGCTCGCGGGCGTTCATGGTCATGGCGAACCGGACCCGGTGGGCCAGGGCCACGGCGTACGGCGCCTGGGCCGGGAACCGGGAGGCCAGGGCCTGGTACAGCCCGGCCGAGGCGGCCATGGCGGCCTGGAACCTCCCGGCCAGCCCGGCCTCGGCGACGTCGCCGGGCAGGTCGTAGCCGAGCCCGGGGGTGAGCGGCTGCCACACGATCGTGCACATCCGGTGCCGCTGCAGGTCCCGGAAGGCGCCGTAGTCGGCGACCACGTCGAAGGTGTAGACGGCCCGCTCGAAGGCCCGCCCGGGCCGGTGGCGGCGGTTGCGCCGCTCGCCCACGTAGGCGGCCAGCAGCCGGGCCCGCTCCTCGTCCCCGAGCCGGGCCACCCGGGCCGCGACCTCGGCCTCGCCGACGCCCAGGTCGGGGTAGGCGATGGCGGTCACGACCTTGTCCTCGCCGGCGGGGTCGAACTCGGTGAGCCTGACCGACGGGCCCGGCTGAACGGCCGGGGGCGCCTCGCCGAGCACGGCCTCGACCACCTTGGCCGTCTCGGAGGCCGTCTCGGCCAGGTAGTGGGACCAGGCCACCCCCCGGTCCTCGCGGTCGACCCGGTGCAGGAACGCCGGGATCACCTGGCGCAGCTCCTCCAGCAGCAGGTCGGCGTAGCTGCGGGCCTCGGGCAGGGCCGAGGCCCGCAGGCGCAGCAGCAGGGCCTCGTAGGCCTGCCCGGTGGCGAAGATGCCGAGGTTGGAGGTGGTGGCGGCCGGCAGCAGGCCGCGCAGGCCGTCCAGGGCCCGCGCCTTGACGGCCCGCCGCCAGGCGGCCTCGCTGGAGCCGGGCTCCTGGGGCACGACCGCGGCCAGGTGGTCGGTGAGGGCCGGGAGCAGCCAGGCGTAGGTGGCGAACAGCCCGTCCAGCACCCGCCGGTACTCGGGACCGAGGTCGCTGGCGTCCACGTCCGGGTCCAGGTGGTAGCGCCAGCGGCCGCCCGGCCGGTCGGCGTAGGAGACATAGCGGGTCGACTGCTCCAGGTAGGCGGCCAGCCGGCCCCACTCCAGCAGCTTGGTGAGCAGGTTGGACGCCTGCTCGCAGGCCACATGGGCCCCGCCCAGCTGGGCCACCGAGTCGTCCCCGTAGTCGTCGAAGACGCGCTGGTAGAGCGCGGTCGCCCTGGCCACCCCGACCTCGCCGGCCGCGGTGTGCTCCCCGGCCTCGACCTGGTCGGCGAACTCGTCCAGGAACAGCCGGCGCAGGGTCTTGCCCGAGCGCGAGTAGCGGGCGAACAGGGCCCCCTTGGTCGTCTCGGGCAGGTTGCGCAGGGCGAACACCGGCCGGTCGAGGTTGGTGACATAGCGGGCCAGGCGGGCCCGCTCGTCCTCGGTGAGCTCCTCGGCCCAGTACTGCGGCTGGGATCGATTCATCGGGGCACCCCCCTGGGGTTCCCCAAACCCCTCCGTCATGCCAGCCCCAGCAGCGGCTCGAGGCCGACGGTGAGGCCGGGCCTGGTGGCGACCTCGCGCACGGCCAGCAGCACCCCGGGCATGAACGACGAGCGGTCGAGCGAGTCGTGGCGCAAGGTCAGGACCTCCCCCTGGCCGCCGAAGATGACCTCCTGGTGGGCCACCAGCCCGGGCAGGCGCACCGAGTGGACCCGGACCCCGTCGACCTCGCCGCCCCTGACGCCGGCCACCGACTCGCGGCCGGCGCCCGGACCGGATGCCTGCTCCCGGGCGGCGGCGATCGCCCTGGCCGTGCGCAGGGCGGTGCCCGAGGGGGCGTCGGCCTTGCCCTGGTGGTGCAGCTCGATCACCTCGGCGGCCGGGTAGAAGCGCCCGGCCACGGCCGCGAAATGCATGGCCAGCACCGCACCGAGGGCGAAGTTGGGCGCCCACACGGCGTTGCCGTGGTCGGCCTTGCCGGCCAGGTTGGCCAGGTCGTCCATGACCTCGGCGGGCAGCCCGGTGGTCCCCGAGACGAGGTTGACGCCCTCGGGCAGCAGCCCCTCGACCGCCGCGGCGGTCGCCTCGGGCCGGGAGAAGTCGACCACCACCTCGACCTCGGTGGCGAGCAGGTCCGACAGGTGCCCGCCGACCGCCATCCCCTCGGGCGCGCCGGGCACCAGGTCGCGCAGCGGGCGGCCGACCCCGCTGGCCCGGCCGACCGCCGCGGCCAGCTCCAGGTCGGGCGCGGCCAGCACCGCCTCGCAGGTCGCCCGCCCCATCCGGCCTGTCGCCCCGAGCACCCCGACCCGCACCCGCGCCTCCTTCGCTCCCGCTGCCGACCGCGAGCAGGATAGCCCGTCGCCGCGACCTGCCTGGAGACGGCCGCGATTGGTTACGCTGTTGCCATGCTCGACCTGGTCGACAACGAGGCCGTGGTGCTCGCCGTGCTCGGCGAGCGCTACCGGCTGCCGGTGGACCGGCTGACCCCGGGCCGGGTGGCCGTGGCCGAGACGGTCGACCCGGGCATGCCCGTCCGCGCCCTCCACCGCGGGGGCGGGGCCGTGGTCGGGGTCGCCCCGGCCTGGAGCGGGCTGCTGCGCGAGCGCCTGGACGGCCCGGCGTCGCTCGGGCCGGCCCTGGACGCGGTCGCCGGCGCCGCCGGCGGCCAGCACTGGTCCTGGGTCGCCCGCACCGGGGTCGCCATCCCGGCCCCGTCGGCCGAGGTCACGGTGCTCGACGCCGCCGACCCGCGGCTGCCCGAGTGGGTCGTCGGCCACTTCAGCGGCGAGGCCTGGGTCGTGCTCGGCGACGACGGCCAGGTGCTGTCGACCGCGGTGCTCAAGCGCTACGACGACCGGCTGCGGGAGATCTCGGTGGGCACCGCCGAGGCGGCCCGCGGCCGCGGCCTGGCCAAGGCGGTGACCGCCGCCGCCGCCCGGGCCGTGCTGGCCGAGGGCCGGGCCGTCCTCTACAACCACGACCCCGAGAACCACACCTCGGCCCGGGTCGCCGAGGCGGTCGGCCTGCACGAGTTCGGCCGCTGCCACGCCGTGGTGGTCCACCAACCGGAACCCTCGACCTCGACCTGAGAGCGAGAGACATGGGCCCGCGCCGGACCAACCTGGCGCTGCTGGTCGTGCTGGTGGCGGCCCTGGCCAGCGGGGGCCTGGCCTTCGCGGCCGGGACCGGCTGGGGGCGGCCGGTGCTGGTCGCCCACGGCCTGGCCGGGCTGGCCGTGCTGGTGCTGGCCCCCTGGAAGTCGGTGGTGGTGCGGCGGGGGCTGGCCAGGCGCTCCGGCCCCGGCCGCTGGGCGTCGGTGGCGTTCGGGGCGCTGGTGCTGGTGGCGGTGGCGGCCGGGCTGGCCCACGCCACCGGCCGGCTGGCCCGGCTCGGGCCGCTCAGCGCCATGCAGGTGCACGTGGGCGCGGCCCTGGCCGCGGTCCCGCTGCTGGCCTGGCACGTCGCCGCCCGGGGCGGGACCAGGGCCCGGCGGGCCGACCTGTCCCGGCGGGCCCTGCTGCGGGCCGGGGCGGTGGCCGGCGGGGCCGGGATGCTGCTCCTGGCCGTCGAGGGCACGACCCGGCTGGCCGGGTTGGCGGGCGCCCGGCGCCGTTTCACCGGCTCGCTCCCGGTGGCCGCCATCGGCCTGGCCGACCCTGGGCGGATCCCGGTGACCCAGTGGCTGGACGACCGGGTCCAGGTGCTCCACCCGGACGCCTGGCGGCTGCGGGTCACGGCCGGGGGCTCGACCCGCGACTGGACCCACGCCGAGCTGGCCGGCTTCGCCGACCGGGTCGAGGCGGTGCTGGACTGCACCGGCGGCTGGTACGCCCGCGCCGCCTGGGAGGGGGTGCGGCTGGACGGCCGTCCGCTGGCCGCCGGCCACGGCTTCCCGGCCCGGCTGGTCGCCCCCGGCCGCCGCGGCTTCTGGTGGGTCAAGTGGGTGGTGTCGATCGAGGTCGACCGGGCCCCCTGGTGGCGCCAGCCGCCGTTCCCGCTCACCTGACCGAGCCCTGGATCTCAGGGGATGGCGGCCACGACCCCGGCCGCCTGCAGCAGGTCGACCATGGTGAAGTCGCCGCCCGACCCGTAGGTCGGGGTCCAGTCCGGGTCCTGGCGCAGGTAGGACTGGCGGTCGCCGCGGATGAGCCCGACGATCACCTCGGCCACGATCCGGCCGCCGACCGGTCCCAGGTGCTCGCCGCCGACGGTCACCTCGGCCTCGCGCAGGACGTAGAACCACAGCGGCGTGCGCCGCTCCAGGTGCAGCGGCTCCAGATCCTGGAGGTCGGCCGGGGCCAGCTCGGGCAGTTGCATGGCCCTGGCCACCCGCTGGCCCGACGGCACCTCCATGGTGAGGTTGCGCAGCAGGTTGCGGGTGGCCAGGGAGATCGGCTCGCCCTCGGGCTGGCCGAGCAGCCGGAACAGGACCGAGGAGAGCTTGGTGTCGATCTTCTTGTTGGGCCGCACCCGGCCGTCGCCGAAGTCGAAGAAGGTCTGCCAGTCGATGAACCGCCGGGGGGCGCGTCGGCCGCCGCGCAGGTCGCCCGGATCGTCAGGGTCGGCGGCGGCCGGGTCGAGGAACAGGGCGAAGAACTGCTGGGTCGGGTCATCGGCGCTGGTGGCGAAGTTGGCCCGGTAGCTGGGGCGGACCTGGGAGTGGCCGAAGCGGTAGGCGGCCACCGAGAACTCGACCGGGATGAAGGGGTCGTTGCGCCACGTGTAGTGCTGGGGGCCGGTGGCCAGCACGTCGTCGACCAGCGCCTGACCGACGGTGGTGGGGAGGAACTCGTGCAGGACCAGCCACTGGTAGTGCCAGCGCACCACCCGCTGGGCCTCGGCGAACAGCTCCTGGCGGGTGTAGCCGGGGCCGAGGTCGGCCTTGACGTCGGCCAGGACCCGGTTGTGGAAGCGCAGGAAGGCCAGCTGGAGCTGGGAAACGACCAGGTTCTCGTCGTTGCGGGGGTCGCCCACGAGGGCGACGAGCTGGCGGTTGCGGGGCAGGTCCGTCCGGGTGGAGCCGTCGATCGAGACGGCCCCCGACCCGGGGATCTCCTCGACCAGCAGGCTGGTCTGGCCGCCGTCGACGGTCTGGTCGTACAGCTGGGGGGAGGCCACCGGGCCGCCGCCGTAGACGCTGTCCAGGTCGAGGGCGGGGATGCGGAAGTTCCGGATCGCCTCGGGGTCCTGGCGGCGGGCCAGGCTGGAGGTGGGGTCGAAGGTCATGTCGTGGTCGAGGAACTGCCCGAGGAAGGTGAAGCCGGCCGTGATGGCCGGGTTGTTGGGGTTGGTGAGGCTCTTGGCCGGGTCGGTGACCAGGGTGATGGGGTCCGACAGGTCGTCGCCCGGGTCCATCGGCCCGCCGGCCGCGCCCAGCTCGGCCAGGGCGTCGCGGATCGACGGGGTGTCGGCGGCGAACGGCGGCAGGGTCGGGAACAGCCGGCCGAACCGGCCCTGGTCGTAGAACACCGACCGTGGCGTCGTCTCACCCAGGTTCGCATGACCGTGCGGCATGGCCCCACCCCTCACCTCGCCCAGATGCCCTCATCGTGGCACAAAAGGGGTAGGGGCGTCTGCGGGTCAGTGTTGTCGGCCGACCCGGTGCTGCCGGTACCAGGCGAGCACGCCGTAGACGGCGGTCGCGACCAGCAGCGCCGGGACCACGCCCCAGGGCGCGTCGCCCAGGGCGGCGACCACCGCGTACACCAGGGTGCACAGCAGCAGCACCGCCGCCGAGGCCACGGCGACGGGGATCCGGGGGGCTGGTGGCTTGTCAGGCATGTTCCTCCTCCTTGGTGTGCATCCGCTGCCGGGCCAGGTCCAGGTACCGGCCGAGGTCCCGCCAGCTGTTGGCCTGCTCGGCCGTGGCGTCGGCAAGACCGGCCGGGTCGTCGCGCCAGGCGGCCCGAACTCCGGCCGAGATCCTTCGGTCCCCGCCGGAGAACCATGCCCCCAGATCGTCGATCCGGGCCACCAGGCGCTGCACCCGCGTGTCGTCGGGCGGGGTGCCGGCGACGCGGTGCCGCTCGGCCCGCCGGTACAGCTCTGGCCACTCCACTTCCAGGAGGTAGTGGGCCACCGGGCCCAGGGCCTCGGCGCGGGCCCGCAGCGCCGCCACCTGGTCCGAGTCGAGATGGCGGGCCAGGACTTCGGGTGACGCCGTGCTCGCCCGCACCGCGTCCAGCAGGGCCGCCGTGTCCGGTACGCGGCCGGCGTCCAGCGCTTCGACCAGCCGGCGGAGCTTGACGCGCCGGCGATCCAGCTCGGCGGCGGCCGCCTCCACCTCGGCCAGGTGGTCGCGGACCAGGCGGGCCGGGTCGATCCCGGCGTCCAGGCAGACCGCGATCGACTCCAGGCCGAGGCCGAGGCTCCGCAGGGCCAGTACCTGGTACAGCCGGACCAGGTCGGCCCGGGTGTACTCGCGGTGGCCGGCGGGGCTGCGCTCGCTCGGCGACAGCAGGCCGATGCTGTCCCAGTGGTGCAAGCCCCGATCTTCGGGATCGGCGGCTGACTTCGGCGCTTCGCGCTGTCACGATTGCCGGTATGTCAGTAGGCGACGTCATCGGGCGTGAGCCGGAGCTCGGCCTAGTGTCTGCCTTCCTCGACCGTTCAGTCGAAGGGCCAGCCGGGTTCGTGATCGAGGGCGAGCCGGGGATCGGGAAGTCGACGCTCTGGCTCGCGGCGGTCGCAGCCGCACGCGAGCGAGGCTTGCTCGTGGTTTCGTCGCGACCGGCGGAGGCCGAGCGGGGCCTCACCCACGTCGGGCTGGGCGACCTGTTCGAGGAGACCCTCGCGGACGTCGCCCCGTTGCTCTCGACGCCGAGGCGCCGTGCGCTCGAGATTGCGCTCCTCCGCGAGGAGGCCGCAAACGATCCTGTTGATCACCGCGCGCTCGGCGTGGCCGTACGCGACGTGCTGCTCCTGCTCAGCGAGCGGAAGCCGATGCTGCTTGCGGTCGACGACGGCCAGTGGCTCGACCCGTCCTCGTCGAGCGCGCTCGCGTTCGCCCTGCGAAGACTTGCCGCCAGTCCGGTTCTCGTGCTGCTCGCCCGGCGGCTCGCCGATGGCGCCGAGCCGCCGGGGCCGGAGCGAGCGCTGGATGCGGAGCGCGTCCAGCGGCTGCGGGTGGGACCGCTCAGCGCCGGCGCGCTCCATCGGCTCCTGCGCGACCGCCTCGGGAGGTCCTTCGCCCGCCAGACGCTGCTCCGCATCCACCAGCGGTCGGGCGGTAATCCATTCTTCGCGTTGGAGCTGGCACGAGTTCTCGACGGGGACATCGACCCACTCGAGCCGCTCCCGGTTCCGGAGACGCTGAACGAGCTCGTCCGCGCAAGGCTCGCGGGACTTCCCGCGGCGACGCGCGACGCGCTCGCGCTTGCCTCGGCACTCGGGACGCCGTCGGCGTCGCTCCTGGAGCGGGCGGGTGTCGCGGCCGACGCGCTCGCGCCGGCGGCCGCCGCCCACGTGATCGACCGCGAGAACGGCTCGATTCGCTTCACCCACCCGCTGCTGTCGTCGGTTCTCTACGGCGACCTGGGAGAACAGCGCCGGAGCGTTCACCGACGCATTGCGGCGATCGTCGACGACCCGATTGTCCGCGCCCGCCACCTCGCGCTCGCGGCAGACGCGCCCGACGCCGAGATCGCCGCCGTGCTCGACGACGCCGCGACGCTCGCGGTCGAGCGCAGGGTACCGGCGGTCGCGGCCGAGCTCGCCGAGCAGGCGGTCCGGCTGACCCCGTCGGAGGCATGCGACGAGCGACGCGGTCGAGCCCTGGCCGCGGCTCGTGCGCATCGGGCCGCCGGAGAATGGACGCGCGCCCGCACGATCCTCACGGACCTGCTGGCCGAGGGCGACATCGGTTCGCTGCGCGCCGATGCTCTCGCCCTCCTCGCCGAGTTCGAGGGCCTCGACCGGGCGGTCGCGCTGCTCGAGGAGGCCCTGCGCGAGTCGCAATTGAGGCCGACGCTGCAGACGCGCATCCAGTGCCGGCTCGCGTATGTGACGCGCTTCAAGAAGGGCTTCGCCGGAGCGCTCGAGCACGCCCGTGCGGCGCTCGGGATCGCCGACGAGCTCGACGACGACGCGCTCCGGGTCGAGGCCCTCGCCATCCTCACCTTCCTCGGCTGCGCTGTCGGCGATCCCGAGGCACCGGCACACGCCGCACGGGCACATGACCTTGCGACCGCCATCGGCGACCCGGTGCTACTGGCCAAGGCGAACAGTGCGATCGCCGACGTGCTCGACGTCCGTCGGAGCGTCGAGGAGGCGCGTGCGCTCGTCGAGCGCAGGTACGAGGAATGGCATGAGCGCGACGAGCTGTTGGCCGCGGAGGCGCTTTCCGGGCTCGCCTATGTCGAACTGTGGAGCAACCGCTGGCAGCTCGCGGCCGAGTATGCCGATCGCGCGTACGAGCTCTACGTCCAGTACGGGCTCGAGGTGCCGTGGATCCATCTGCCGATCGCCGTGATCGCCGCCCATCGCGGCCAGCTCGAGCTCGCCCGCGCCCACTCGGAGCGATCCCTGCAACTCGGAGAGGAGCAGATCGGGCTGCACACGCCCGTGCACCTGGGAACGCTGGGTGTCGTCGCCCTTCAGGATGGCGAGCCGCACGCGGCCCTCGACTGGTTCGGCAGGTCGGAGGCGACGACCACCAGGCTCGGCTGGGGTGAGGCGGGCAAACGCTGGTGGGTGCCCGACCACGTCGAGGCGCTGCTCGCGCTCGATCGGCCGGACGACGCCGAGCGCGTCCTCGACGCGTGGGAGGCGGATGCGCGACGACTCGAACGCGACTGGGTGCTCGCGCACGTGACGCGCTGCCGCGGTCTCGTGGCGGCCGCGCGGGGAGACGTGTCCGAGGCCGCTTCGCTCCTCGAGGACGCAGTCATGCAACACGAGACGGTCGGCGATGCCTTCGGGCGGGCCCGCGCGTTGCTCGCGCTCGGCGTGGTCCGCCGGCGCGAGCGTCAGAAGCGCGCCGCCCGCGACGCGATCGGCACGGCGCTCGGCGAGTTCGAGCGGCTGGGCGCGGCGACCTGGATCGAGAAGGCCCGCGCGGAGCTCGGCCGGATCGGCGGGCGCACCCGGGAGAAAGGCCTGACAGCCGCGGAGCGCCGCGTCGCCGCGCTCGTGGCCGAGGGTCGCACGAACAAGGAGGTCGCCGCGGCGCTGCTCCTCGGCGAGCGGACGGTGGAGACGCACCTGTCCCACGTGTACGCCAAGCTCGGCGTGCGCTCACGGGCCCAGCTCGCGCGACGGTTTCGGCCGGACGAGCAAAGCTCAGGGGAACTCACGATTTCAAGCTGAGCACCTCTGCCTACCGTCGGTCGGGTGCCGAGCCACCTCCAGCAGAGGGGACACCGTGACATCGAGATTGGCCCTTGTCGTCGTGCTCCTGGGGGCGGTCGCGTTCGCCGGCGCCGGGCCCGGTCTCGGCGCGCCGCCGCAGACGCAGTGCGCGCCCGCCGCCGAGTACCCTGCCGCGACGGCACCGATCGCCTTCTGGAGCACCGAGGCCCGGTGCGCGATCGTCCCGGCCGGCCCTGGCGGCATCCTCGGTTCGGAGAACTTCGGCAACAAGTTCCCCGGCGAGGCGGCCGTGTACCTGGGCATCGTCCACGTCGCGATGTACGACGCCGCGGTGGCCCTCGAAGGCGGCTACCGGCCGTACGTGCCCACGCCCGCCGCCCCGGCGAACACCTCTCCCGAGGCCGCGATCGCGACCGCGGCGCACGACACGCTCACCGGCCTCCAGCCGCAACTTGGCGCCGACCAGACCATCCTCGACGACGACTACACCGCCTACATGGCGGCCATCCCAGACGGTACCGCGGTGGAGCATGCGGCCAAGCAGCATGGGATCGCGGTCGGCGAGCAGGTCGCGCGGGCGGTACTCGCGCTGCGAGCGAACGACGGCCGGGAGCGCAACCCCACACTCGCCGACCTCGACCCGCCCGCGCCCGGCCCCGGCGTCTGGCAACCCGCGCCCGGGACGGTGCTCGGTCTTCGCCTGCCCGGAATCAAGCCGCTCGCGCTCTCGAGCGCATCGCAGCTCCGGCCCAACGGCCCGAATCCCATGACCAGCCGGGCGTACGCGGAGGACTTCAACCAGGTCAAGGAGCTCGGTCGCCTCGACAGCACCGCGAGGACGCCGGAGCAGACGCGCCAGGCCCGCTTCTGGACCGACCATGACCTCAGGCAGTGGAACGACGGCATGCTCCGCCTCGCCGCCGCGCGCGGGCTCGACCTGGTGCAGACGGCGCGGATGCTGGCGATGGCCCACGTGGCCGGGGGCGATGGGATGATCGCCTGCTTCGACGCCAAATACCACTACTGGTCCTGGCGCCCCTACCAGGCGATTCCGCTGGCGGACACGGACGGCAACCGCAAGACGGTGCCCGACCCGAGCTGGACGCCGCTCGCCACGACACCGAATTTTCCCGAGTACCCCTCGGCGCACGCCTGCCACAGCACCGCCGTCGTCAAGGCCCTCGACGCGTTCTTCGGCACCGACAAGGTCCCCTTCATGCTCGACAGCCGCGTCACCCACACGACCCGGGAGTACAAGCGACTCCACAACATCGTGAAGGACGTCGACTTGGCGCGTGTTCTCGTCGGCTTCCACTTCCTCAGCTCCGACCTGCAAGGTTCGAGGCTCGGGGGCAAGGTCGGCCGCTACGTCGCCCGCCACTACTTCCAGCGGTCGGGCTCGGCCGACCAGTCCTCGACGGCGGCCTCCTCCAGCGCCTCCACCGGGGCGCCGCGGCCGTCGTAGGCGCCGGGGATCGGGGTGGGGCCGGCCTCGACCAGGTCGACCGCCTCGGCGGCGGTCTTGGCCACCTGGAACAGGGCCCCCTCGCCCAGGGGGGCGAAGCCCTGGGCGACCATGTCCTCGACCATGGCCAGGAACGGGTCCCAGTAGCCGGCCACGTTGACGAGCACGATCGGCCGGTCGTGCAGGCGCAGCTGGCGCAGGGTCAGGACCTCCAGCAGCTCCTCCAGGGTGCCGAACCCGCCGGGGAGGGCCACGAAGGCGTCGGCGCGGGCGTCCATCTCCGCCTTGCGCTCGCGCAGGGTCTCGGTGACCACCAGCTCGTCGGCCGGGTCGTAGGCCAGCTCGCGGTCGACCAGCCCCTGGGGGATGACCCCGACCACCGTCCCGCCGTGCGCGTGGACCGAGCGGGCGACCTCCCCCATCAGCCCGACGTTGCCGCCGCCGTACACCAGCCGGTGCCCACGCCCGGCCAGCTCACGGCCCAGCTCCCTGGCGGCCGACCGGTACTCCTCGGGCAGCCCACCCGCGGACGAGCAGAAGACACAGACCGACCGGCGAGCTCGCCGGTCGGAGTCGGCCGATCGTCCGCCGAAGGCGGACCCCATGCCGTTCATCTCACGTACTGCGCGAACCCGTCCTCGTCGAACGGGCCGATCAGGGCCAGGGCGCGTGGGCCGGTGCCGAGGACCTCCTTGGCCACGGCGCGCACGTCGGCGTCGGTGACCGCGTCGACGCGCCGGATGACCTCGTCGACCGAGAGGATCTCGCCGAAGGTCAGCTCGGACTTGCCCAGGCGGGTCATGCGGCCGGAGGTGTCCTCCATGCCGAGCACCAGCGAGCCCTCCAGGTGGCCCTTGCCCCGCTCCAGCTCGGCCTCGGTGAGCCCGTCGGCCACCACCCGCTCCAGCTGGTCGCGGACGATCGCCAGCACCTCGTGGATGCGCTTGGGGGCGGCCCCGGCGTAGACCGAGAACGAGCCGGTCTCGGTGTACTGGGCGGCGTAGGAGTAGACCGAGTAGACCAGGCCGCGCTTCTCCCGCACCTCCTGGAACAGCCGCGAGCTGACCCCGCCGCCGAAGGCGACGTTGAGCACGCCGAGGGCGAAGCGCCGCGGGTCGGAGCGGGACAGCCCGCGGCTGCCCAGCACCACATGCGCCTGCTCGGTCGGCTTGCGGCGGACCGCGACCCCGCCGTGGACCCGCGGCTCGCGCCGGCCCTCGCGGGGGCCGATCGGCCGGCCCACCCCGACGTCGCCGAACGCCTCGGCGACCAGCTCGACCACCTGGTCGTGCTCCAGGCTGCCGGCCGCCGCCACCACCAGGTTGCCCGGCGCGTAGTGGCGCCGCCAGTAGCGGGCGATGGTGTCGCGCTGGATGGAGGTGATCGAGTCGACCGTGCCCAGCACCGGCCGGCCCAGCTGGTGGCCGCCGAACAGGGCCTCGGCGAACAGGTCGTGCACGACGTCGTCGGGGGCGTCGTTGTGCATGCCGATCTCTTCCAGGATGACCGTCCGCTCGGCGTCGACGTCGGCGCCGGCCAGCCGGGAGGAGCGCAGCATGTCGACCAGGATGTCGACCGCCAGGGGCAGGTCGCGGTCGAGCGTCCTGGCGTAGAAGCAGGTGTACTCCTTGGAGGTGAAGGCGTTGGTCTCGCCGCCGACCGCGTCCATCGCCTCGGCGATGTCGCGGGCCGAGCGCCGCCGGGTCCCCTTGAACAGCAGGTGCTCCAGGTAGTGGGAGGCGCCGGCCAGGCGCGGGGTCTCGTCGCGGGACCCCACGCCGGCCCAGATGCCGAGGGTGACCGAGCGCACGGCGGGCATGCGCTCGGTCAGGACCCGCAGGCCCCCCGGCAGCTCGGTGCGCTCGAACCCGGCCTCGGGCTCCAACCGGCGAGCGTCCTCGGCCATCGGCTCAGCTCTCCTCGCCGTCGCCGCCGCCGGCCGGGGCGGCGGGAGCGGCCTCGTCCTCCTCGGCCAGCTTCAGCGAGATGCGGTTCTGGCGGTCGATCTCCATCACCTCGACGAGCAGCTTGTCGCCGACGTTGACGACGTCCTCGACCGAGCGCACCCGCTGGCCCTTCTTGCCCAGGCGCGAGATGTGCAGCAGGCCGTCCTTGCCCGGGGTGAGCGAGATGAACGCCCCGAAGGTGGTCGTCTTGACCACGGTGCCCAGGTAGCGCTCGCCGACCTGGGGCATGACCGGGTTCATCTGCTCGCGGATCATCTTGAGGGCGATGTCGAGCTGGTCGCCGTCGGTGGCCCCGATGTAGACCCGGCCGTCGTCCTCGATCGAGATGTCGGCGCCCGAGGTGGACTGGATCTCGTTGATCCGCTTGCCCTTGGGGCCGATCAGCTCGCCGATCTTGGCCACCGGGATCTGCTCGACGTGGACCCGCGGGGCGAGCCGGTTGAGCTGCTCACGCGGCTGCTCGATGGCCGCCTGGATGACGTCCAGGACGACCATGCGGGCGTCGCGGGCCTGGGTCAGGGCGCCGATCAGGACCTCTGAGGGGATGCCGGTCAGCTTGGTGTCGAGCTGCAGGGCGGTGACGAACTCCCGCGTCCCGGCGACCTTGAAGTCCATGTCGCCGAAGGCGTCCTCGGCCCCGAGGATGTCGGTGAGGGTGACGTACTCGCCGCCCTCGGAGATGAGCCCCATGGCGATGCCGCCGACCGGGGCCTTGATGGGCACGCCGGCGTCCATCAGCGACAGGGTGGAGGCGCACACCGAGGCCATCGAGGTGGAGCCGTTGGAGCTGAGCACCTCCGAGACCAGCCGCAGGGCGTAGGGGAACTCCTCCTTGTCCGGGATCACCGGCAGCAGGGCCCGCTCGGCCAGCGCCCCGTGGCCGATCTCGCGGCGCTTGGGCCCGCGCATGAAGCCGACCTCGCCGGTGGAGAACGGCGGGAAGTTGTAGTGGTGCATGTAGCGCTTGCGGTCCTCGGGGTCGAGGGTGTCGACGATCTGCTCCATGCGGACCATGCCCAGGGTGGTCACGTTGAGCACCTGGGTCTCGCCCCGCTGGAACAGCCCGGAGCCGTGGGCCCGGGGCAGGATGCCGACCTCGGCCTCCAGCGGCCGGATGTCGCGCGGCCCGCGGCCGTCGATCCGCTTGCCCTCCTTGACCACCCGCTGGCGGACCAGCTCCTTGGTCAGGCTGCGGAAGGCGGCCGAGGCCTCCTTCTCGCGGCCGGCCAGGGCCTCGCCGAGCTGGTCGGTCGCGGCCTGGGCGGCCTCGGCCTTGAGCTCGTCCAGGCGGACCTCCCGCTGGGCCTTGTCGGCGATGGTGATGGCCTCGCGCACCTGGGACTCGACCGCGCCCCGGACGGCCCCGGCCACGTCCTCGCCGTACTCGGCGAACAGCGGGTACTCCCGGGACTGGGCGCCGGCCTGGCGGACCAGCTCGAGCTGGAGCTGGCAGGCGGTGGCGATGTGCGACTTGGCCAGCTCCAGGGCCAGCCCGAGGGCCTCCTCGGTCGGCTTGGGGGCGCCGGTCTCCTCCATCAGCCGCACGGCGTGCTCGGTCGCCTCGGCCTCGACCATGAGGATGTCGACCCCGCCGGCCTCGTTCTGGCGGCCGGCCACGACCATGTCGAAGGTGCACTCGGCCAGCTCCGAGTAGGTGGGGTTGACGATCCAGTCGCCGCCCCTTCGGCCCAGGCGGACCGCCCCGACCGGGCCCGAGAACGGGATCCCGGCCAGCTGCACCGCGGCCGAGGCGCCGTTGATGGCCAGCACGTCCGAGAGGTTCTCCATGTCGGTCGACAGGATGGTGGCGACCACGTGGATCTCGTTGCGCATCCCCTTGGGGAACGAGGGGCGCAGCGGCCGGTCGACCAGCCTGGCGGTCAGGATGGCCGTCTCCGACGGCCGGCCCTCACGACGGAAGAAGCCGCCGGGGATCTTGCCGGCGGCGTACATGCGCTCCTCGACGTCGACGGTCAGGGGCATGAAGTCCAGTTGTTCCTTGGGGTGCTTGGACGCCGTGGCGGTGACCAGCAGCTGGGTCTCGCCCAGCCCGATGAGAACGGCGCCGCCCGCCAGCTTGGCCAGCTTGCCGGTCTCCAGATAGAGCTCACGGCCGCCGACGGCGCCCTGCACACGATGAACTGCCATAGATGAGGTCTCTCCCTCTTCCTCTACCGCCTCCGCAGTCGGCGAAGGCGGACCCGTGCTCCGGCCGCGGTCGCGGCCGGAGCGGACCTGCTCGGGCGGGAGCCGGGGGACGAGGTGCCAGTTCTCAGTCGAAAGGCCTGGGTGCCGGGGCGTTGCGCCCGGGCGGGTCCAGGGCTCACCACTGACAACTGACACGGCCGCTCGTCCGGCTCGCCGTCGGCAGGGCGTTGCTCAGCGCACCAGGAGCATCACCGTCCTCCGCACGCCGGGTGCCGTCACCCTGGTCAGCGGCGCAGGCCGAGACGCTCGATGAGCGCCCGGTAGCGGGCGACGTCGTTGGTCTGGAGGTAGCGCAGCAGCCGCCGGCGGCGGCCGACCATCTGGAGCAGCCCGCGACGCGAGTGGTGGTCGTGCTTGTGGACCTTGAGGTGCTCGGTGAGCGCGTTGATGCGCGTGGTGAGCAGGGCCACCTGGACCTCGGGCGAGCCGGTGTCGCCCTCCTTGGTCGCGTACTCGGTGATGATCCTGGTCTTGTCGTCCTTGACGAGCATGCTGCTACCTCTCCCATGACGGTGCGGATTCTGCCCGGGGGCCCCGGCTGGCGGTTGAACGGCGCAGGCCAGGGGTCCCGCGTCCCGGACGGTCGCCGGGCGATGTCGCCCAGCCACCCGCGCCAGGGTAGCACGGCGGGTGGCTGGGCGCCCGGAACCCGCTGCTCAGAAGGGCAGCGCCCCGGCCAGGGCGGTGAGCGCGGCCTCCTCGGCGCCGCAGGCGGCGCCGACGGCGGCGGCCAGGCCGGCCAGCAGGGCGTCGACCCCGTCGTCGCCCGGGAACCGCGGACGCCAGCGGTCGCGGAGGGCCCACAGCCGGGCGGCGGTGGCGGCCGCCTGCTCCCGGCCGGCGTCGCCCCGCTCGACCTGGGCCTGGAGCCGGTCGGTGAGCCGGCGGGCCTCGGCGAACGGCTCCCGGTCGGCGGGCAGGGCGACCTCGGCCACCTGGTGCCAGCGGGTGGCGGCCTCCCGGTAGGCGCCGGCGGCCTCGGCCAGCGGCGGGGCGGCGAGCAGCCCGGCGGCCTCCTCCAGGAACTGGGCGTAGAGCCCGCGCAGGTTGCCGCCGCCCGACCCGGCCGTCGGCTCCAGGTTCTCGTAGACCGACAGGCAGGCGTCGAACAGGCTGACCCGGTCGGCGAACACCTTCGGCCACGCCTTGGCGTTGCCGGTGCTGGAGAGCAGCCTGGCCCACTTGCGGAAGGCGGGCAGCGAGAAGGAGTCGGACCGCCGGCCGAGGTGCTCGACCTGCTCGGCCAGGCCGTCGCGGACCGCCTTGCGGAGCCCGTCGGCGTCCAGCTCGGCCGCCGGGGCGTCCAGGGCCACCAGCCGGTGCCTGTAGGAGCCGACCCGGGCCCTGGCCGCGGCCAGGGCGTCCAGGGGGACGGTCAGCGGGGCCCGGTTGCGGTCGTCGACCAGGGCCACCCCGGCGCGCTCGTCGATGCCGTAGATCGTCACCGGGTGGCCGCCGTAGCCCTCCAGCCAGGCCGGCAGGTGGCGGTAGCCGAGGGCCTGCTGGTCGGCCCAGGCGATCACCGGGACGCCCTGGCCGACGGCGGCCGACAGCTCCTGCCCGGCCCGGCGGGGCGAGCCGGTCTCGTGCAGGCCCGCCGGGACGCCCAGGCGGGCGCAGGTCTTCAGCGCCCAGCGGTCCGGGTACTGCCAGGAGTTCCGGAACCCGAAGACCAGCGTGCGCAGGTCGTGGGCCTTGAACTCCCAGAGGATGTAGCCGGCGCCGAGCCCGCCGCCGACCCCCAGGACCATGGCCTCGGTCAGGGGACGGCCGCTGTGGGGGTCGAGCAGTCCCCGGTTGGCCAGCACGCCGGCGATGGCGTGGGTGTCGGGGTGGACGCCGCCGGTCAGCTGGTACTCGGCCGGCGGGAGGGCGTTGAGGACGTGGCGCCGGGCGGTGGTGTAGCTCTCCCCCGTCCTGGCCATGCGGGCGCGGATGCGCTCCTTGAGGTGCTTGTGCGCGGTCATGCGGTCGCTCCATCGCGGCGGAGCAGGCGGCCGGGCCCCACGCCCCCGGTGCCACCCCGCCGGCGACAGCCCCGACCAGCGCCAGGCGATCCCGAGGACAGCGATCCCCTTCGCCCCTGCGGGGCCGGGCCGCGTGGAGGCCCGGTCAGGGGGTCGGGCGTGAGAACCCGCCGGGCCGGACTCTACCATCCGGGGGTCACAGGCCCGATGGCTCCTCGATCCGCTCCTCCAGGCGCACGGTCACGGTGTCGCCCGCCTGCTTGCCGATCGCCTTGCGGACGTCGGCCTTCACGGGCAGCTTGTGGGTGCCGTCGCCCATGGCCATGAAGGAGCTGCGGAAGGGGTGGCCGTCGATCGTCCCCCGGACCTTGACCAGCCCCCGGGTGCCGAAGAACGCCACCGACTCGGGCCAGACCAGATAGGTCCAGCCCCCCGGGTTGGGGCTCTTCTGCAGCTTGGCGGTGAACTGCTGGTCCATGGTCAGGCCTCCTCGACGAGGATGAGGGCGTTGCCGTCCGGGTCCCGCAGGGCGAACATCGGCGGCGCCTCCGGCATGCGCATGACCTCCGGGTCGGTGTCGACGCCACCTGATCGTAGAGCGGCATGGTCGCGGTCGGCGTCGGCGGTCAGGAGGCGGATGCCGGTGGGGATCCCGGCGGGGACGAGCGCGATGGTCGTCGCCGACCCGGGCGGCGCCACCTCGATCCAGCGGGCCTCGCCGAAGGGGAGGTCCCGGCGCGTCTCGAAGCCGAGGGTGCCGACGTAGAACTCGAGCGCCCGGTCCTGGTCGGTGACGGGCACGGCCACGGTGCCGATGCCGGTGATGTGGGTGGTCCCGGTCATTGCGTCCTCCTCTGGTTTGCGATGTCACCAGGATGTCGGAGCCGGCGAGCTAGTCTCGACATCCAGTGTGGTCCACCGGGAGTACTGGAGGCACCGAGTGAGGTTCCTGATCCTGATCTACAGCAACCCGGCGTCGCGGGCGATCTGGGAGGGCTTCTCCGAGGACCAGCGGGCCGAGGGCCACCGCTACTACGCCGCCCTCAAGGACGAGCTGGCCGCGTCGGGGGAGCTGGTCGCCACCGAGGCCCTGGCCGACGCGTCGCTGACCCGGCGGGTGTCGGTCCGCGGCGGCCAGACGCTCACCAGCGACGGCCCGTTCGCCGAGGCCAAGGAGCTGCTGGCCGGCTTCTTCCTGCTCGAGTGCGAGGACATGGAACGGGCGGTCGAGGTCGCCGCGCGGGTCCCGGAGGCCGAGCTCGACCTGGTCGAGGTGCGGCCCGTCCTGGAACTCGGCGCGACGGGTTAGCCGGCGCCGAGCAGCCGGCGCGCCTGGTCGATGTCGGCCCGGATCTGGGCGGCCAGCTCGTCGACGCCGGGGAAGGTGGCCTGGTCGCGGAGGTGGTGGTGGAAGTCCACCGACACCCGGTGGCCGTACAGGTCGCTGTCGAAGTCGAGCACGTGGGCCTCGACCCGGCGATCGGTGCCGAACTGCGGGTTGGTGCCGACGCTGATCGCGGCCGGCCGGGCGACGCCGTCGGCCTGGTCGGTGAGGTGGCCGGCGTAGACGCCGTCGGCAGGCAGGGCGATGCCGGGCGGGACCTCCAGGTTGGCCGTGGGCACGCCCAGCAGGGTCCGGCCGCGGCGGTCGCCGACGACCACCTCGCCCTCGACGGCGTAGGGGCGGCCCAGGGAGGCGGCCGCGGCGGCGACGTCGCCGGCGGCCAGCTCGGCCCGGACCCGGGTCGAGGACACCACCTGGTCGCCGTCGGCGTGCAGCCCGACGGCCACGACCTCGACCCCCCGGGGGCGGCCCAGCTCGGCCAGCAGGACCGGGTCGCCGACGGCCTTGTGGCCGAAGCGGAAGTTCTCCCCCACCACCACCGCCCGGGCGGCCAGGCGGTCGAACAGCACCTCGGCGGCGAACGCCTCGGCGGTGACCTCCGACTGCTCGCGGGTGAACTCCAGGACCAGCACGATCTCCATGCAGGCCTCGCCGAGCAGCTCGACCTTGCGGTCCAGGGTGGTCAGCAGCGGCGGCTCGCTCCCGGGGCGGAGCACGGTCAGGGGGTGGCGGTCGAAGGTGACCGCCGCCGCCGGGACGCCCCTGGCCGCGGCCTCGGCGGCCACCCGGTCCAGCAGCACCCGGTGGCCGCGGTGGACGCCGTCGAACATCCCCACGGTGGCCACCGTCGGTCCCAGGTCCTCGGGCACGGCCGCCAGCCCGTCGTAGCGCTTCACCGTCACGCCAGCACCACCCTGGGGCGGGCCCGGCCGGCGCTGTCCTGGATGACGGCGACCAGGCGGCCGTCGGGGCCGACGGCGGCCACCGGGTCGCCGTGGCCGGTCGGGGCGAGGGTCCGGCCGGTGGCCAGGGCGGCCGCCTCGGCCGGGGTGAGGGCCCGGGTCGCCGTCGAGGCCATCGCCGCCGCCGGGTCGAGCACGGCCGCCTCCAGCCGCCCCGGGCCGGCCAGGTCTTCGAGGGTGTGGGCGTCGGCCTCGGTGAACCGGCCCACGGCGGTGCGGCGCAGGCTGTCCAGGTGGGCCAGGGTGCCGAGGGCGCGGCCGAGGTCGGCGGCCAGGGAGCGGACGTAGGTGCCGCCCGAGCAGACCACGTCCACGGTGGCCAGCGGCCGCTCCCCGCCGACGAGCTCCAGCAGCTCCAGGGCGTGGATGACGATCGGGCGGGGGGCCCGCTCGACCTCCTCGCCCCGCCGGGCCTTGGCGTACAGCCGCTCCCCGGCCACCTTGATCGCCGACACCATGGGCGGGACCTGCTGCTGGGGGCCGACGAAGCCGGCCATGGCGGCCCGCAGGCGAGCCGCGTCGACCCCGGCGGCGTCGGCGGTGGCGGTGACCGTGCCGGCGGCGTCGAGGGTGTCGGTCTCGGCCCCGAAGGCGATCCGGGCCCGGTAGCGCTTGGGCTCGGTGGGCAGGAACGGCAGCAGCCGGGTGGCCCGGCCCAGGGCCAGGACCAGGACCCCGGTGGCCGGCGGGTCGAGGGTGCCGCCGTGCCCGACCCGGCGCTGGCCGGCCAGGCGACGCACCCGCGCGACCACGTCGTGGGAGGTCATCTGTGCCGGCTTGTCGCAGACGAGCACGCCGTCCACCGCGCCGCCAGCCTCCTACCGGACCAGCGACCTGGAGGGGGCGCCGGTCAGCTCGGCGACCAGGGCCGCCACCGCCTTGTCGGCGTCCCGGTCGGTGGAGTAGCCGGCGGCGTACTTGTGGCCGCCGCCGCCGAGCCTGGTGGCCAGCTGGCCGACGTCGGTGGCGCCCTTGGAGCGCAGCGAGACCTTGTAGCCGCCCTCGGGCTGCTGCTTGAGCACGGCGGCCACGTCGCTGGACCCGTCGGTGCGGACCAGGTCGATCAGGCCCTCGGTCTCGTCCATGTCGACCCCGTGGGCGGCCAGGTCGGCCAGGTCGACCCTGGTCCAGACGAGCGAGGCCTCCGGGACCTGGGCGATGCGGCCGAGGGCGTCGGCGACCAGCCGCAGGTAGGCGATGTCGTTGGTCTCGAACACGGCCTTGGCGACCTCGTACTGGCGGACCCCGGCGGCCAGCAGCTCGGCGGCCAGATGGTGGGTCTCGGGGGTGGTGGCCTGGTACTGGAAGCGCCCGGTGTCGGTGACCAGCCCGGTGTAGAGGGCGGTGGCGATCTCGGTGTCGAGCGGCAGGTCCAGGCGGCGGAGGAGCTCGCGGCAGAGCACGGCGCTGGCCGGCGACACCGGGTCGATCAGGTTGACGTCGCCGAAGCGGGTGTTGGAGGCGTGGTGGTCGACGACCACGGTGCGGGTGGCGCCCTGGAAGGCGTCGACCAGGGTGCCGAGGCGGTCCAGGGAGCCGGCGTCGAAGCAGACGAACAGGTCGGCGTCGCGTGGCACCTGGTCGGGCGGGACGAGCCGGTCCAGCCCGGCCAGGAAGCGGTAGTGGCGGGCGACCACGAACGGCTCGGAGAAGCTGACCAGCGCCTCGCGGCCGGCGTTGGCCAGGGCGCGGTGCAGGGCCAGGGCCGACCCGAGGGCGTCGCCGTCGGGATGGATGTGGCAGGAGATCACCGCCACCTCGGCCTCGGCGATGGCGTCGGTGGCGGCCTGCCAGTCCTGCTCGGAGATGCTCACGTACCTGACCCCTCCTGGTCCGCTGCGGTGGGCGGGGTGGAGCCCAGCTCGGCCAGCAACCGGTCGATCTTGGTCCCCTGGCCGGGCACGGTGTCGGGGACGAATTCTAGCGTCGGGGCATGACGCAGCCGCAGCTGCGAGGCCACGAAGGTGCGGGCCCTGGTGGCGGAGGTGGCCATCCAGGTCTCGGCCGCGGCCTGTTCCTGGTCGTCGCCGAGGACGGTGAAGAAGACGCTGGCGTGGTGCAGGTCGCCGGTGACCCGCACGTCGGTGACGGTCACCAGCGGGCCCGGCCGGTCGGCCAGCTCGGCCTCCAGCCATTCGCCGGTCAGCCGCCTGATCGTCTCGGCCAGGCGGCGGGCGCGGGGGTAGCTGGGCTTTGCCATCGTGTTCAGTCCTCGGGTCCGTACATGGTCACGTCACTTCCCAGCAGCTCGACGCCGGGCGTGCGCTCGGCCTCACGCTCGGCCGCCACCAGCACCCGGCGGGCATGGAAGCCCTCGCCGGCCACCGTGGCCACCGCCAGGGTGGCCCGCTGGCGCAGGTCCTGGTGGTCGACCTCGGCGACGGCGCAGTTGAGCTTGCGCAACGCGGCCGCCAGGCCCTTGACGACCGACCGCTTGTCCTTGAGGGACGAGGCGTCCGGTAGCCGGAGGTCCAGGCGGAGCAGGGCGACGAACATGGCAGCGGGGTCGCCCCGGGACCGGGCCGCAGACGCCGGGTCCCGGGGCCGTCGGGGTTACCGTGGGATCTCGACCATCTCGTAGGCTTCGATCTGGTCGCCTTCCTTGATGTCCTGGAAGTTGTCCAGGCCGATGCCGCACTCGTAGCCGGCCGCCACCGTGCGGGCGTCGTCCTTGAAGCGGCGCAGCGACCCGATGCGCCCGTCGTAGACGACCACGCCGTCGCGGACCAGGCGGGCCTTGGCCCCGCGGGCGATCTCGCCCGAGGTGACGTACGAGCCGCCGACCACGCCGACCCGCGGCACCCGGAAGGTCTGGCGGACCTCGGCGGTGCCGAGCTGGCGCTCCTCGTACTCGGGGGCGAGCAGGCCCTTGAGGGCCTTCTCGATGTCCTCCACCACCTGGTAGATGACCGAGTACAGGCGGATGTCGACGCCGTCGCGGTTGGCCAGGTCGCGCGCGGCCGGGGTGGGCCGCACCGAGAAGCCGATGATGATCGCCCCCGACACCGAGGCCAGGGTGACGTCGTCCTCGGTGATGGCGCCGGCCGCCTTGTGGAGCACGCGCAGCCGGACCTCGGGGACCTCGATCCGGCCCAGGGCGTCGTCGATGGCCTCGACCGAGCCCATCACGTCGGCCTTGATGATCAGCGGCAGCTCCTGGAGCTGGCCCTCGCGGATCCTGGCGAACAGGTCCTCCAGGCGCGGGGCCCGGCTGGTCGCGATGGCCGCCTGGCGCTGGCGGGCCTCGCGGGTCTGGGAGATCCCGCGGGCGATCCGCTCGTCGGCGACCGCCCTGACCTCGTCGCCGGCGCTGGGCGGGGCCGAGAGGCCGATGACCACGACCGGCTGGGCCGGGGCGGCGGCGGTGACCTCCTTGCCGTTCTCGTCGAACATGGCCCGGACCCGCCCGAAGGCGGTGCCGGCGGCCACCGCGTCCCCGACGTGCAGGGTGCCCCGGCGCACGAGGATCGTCGCCACCGGGCCGCGGCCCTTGTCCAGGTGGGCCTCGATGACCGAGCCCTGGGCGCGCCGGTCCGGGTTGGCCTTGAGGTTCAGCTCCACGTCGGCGACCAGCAGGATGGTCTCGACCAGGGTGTCGAGGCCTTGCTGGGTCTTGGCCGACACGTCGACGAACTGGGTCTTGCCGCCGTACTCCTCGGCGACCAGGTCGTACTCGGTGAGCTGCTGGCGGACCCTGGCCGGGTTGGCCTCGGGCTTGTCGACCTTGTTGACCGCCACCACGATCGGCACCCCGGCCGCCTTGGCGTGGTTGATCGCCTCCACGGTCTGGGGCATGACCCCGTCGTCGGCGGCGACCACCAGCACGGCCACGTCGGTGACGGCCGCACCCCTGGCCCGCATGGCGGTGAACGCCTCGTGGCCGGGGGTGTCGATGAAGGTGACCAGGCGGCCGTCGGCGCCCGCCCGGACCTGGTAGGCACCGATGTGCTGGGTGATGCCGCCGGCCTCGGTGGCGACCACGTCGGCGTGGCGGATGGCATCCAGCAGCTTGGTCTTGCCGTGGTCGACGTGGCCCATGACGGTCACGACCGGCGGGCGGGGACGGAGGTCCTCGTCGCGGTCGGCCTCGGTGTCCTCCCAGCCCTCGATCTCCTGGAGGGCGTCGGCCTCGCTCGGGTCGACGACCTCGATCCGGGCGCCGATCTCGTCGGCGAGCAGGGCGACCGCCTCGTCGGACATCGACTGGGTGGCGGTCAGCATCTCGCCCATCTGCATGAGCACGCGGATCAGGTCGCCGGCGGGCTGGCCGA
>Ga0307318_10000103_pt1 | contig 25889 bp, 19 predicted proteins | sample ER_DNA_367_FD_194500 | JGI IMG/M metagenome (GOLD analysis project Ga0307318, IMG submission 194500) | Bulk soil microbial communities from the East River watershed near Crested Butte, Colorado, United States - ER_DNA_367 | ecosystem: Environmental > Terrestrial > Soil > Floodplain | place...
CGCGCCGCTCGCCGGCACCCTCGTCGGACCAGCCGCTCATTCGCTCGAACCCTCCTTGTGGCGTCCGCAGGACAGCATAGTGGCTCGCCGCCAGGTCGTTGCCAGCTCGTGGCCGGGTCGTGAGCCGGCCACGTAGAGTGAGTGGTATGACCCGGTTCGAGACGAACGACCAGCGGGCCTGAGCGGCCCATGTCCGGCTGGGACGCCGACCGCTACCAGCGGCAGTTCGGGTTCGTGTCGGCCATGGCCGGAGGGGTCCTGGAGCTGCTGGACGCCTCCCCGGGCGAGGTCGTGCTCGACTTCGGCTGCGGCACCGGCGAGCTGGCGGCCAGGATCGCCGGCACCGGCGCCCGGGTGATCGGCCTGGACAGCGACCCGGCCATGGTGGCCGCGGCCGCCCGCCGGCTGGGCGCCGAGCACACCATGCTCGCCGACGGCCACGACTTCCGCCTGCCCGAGCCGGTGGACGCCGTCTTCTCCAACGCGGCCCTGCACTGGATGGCCCGGCCCGGCGAGGTCGTCGGCTGCGTCCGGGCGGCGCTGCGCCCGGGCGGGCGGTTCGTGGCCGAGATGGGCAGCGCCGGCAACATCGCCGAGATCCTGGCCGCCGTGGGCGCCGCCCTGGCCGAGGCCGGCCTGCCCGAGCCCGCCTCCCCCTGGTACTTCCCGACCCCGGCCCAGCAGGCGGCGCTGCTGGAGGGGGCGGGGTTCCGGGTGGCCCGGATGGAGTACTTCCCCCGGCCCACCCCCCTGGCCGACTGCCCCGACGGCCTGGCCGACTGGCTGGAGATGTTCGGAGGGTCGCTGACCGCCGAGGTCCCGGCGGCCCTGCTGCCCCAGGTGCTGGCCCGGGTCAACGAGCTGGCGGCGCCGCGGCTGCGGCACGGCGGCGAGTGGTTCGCCGACTACTGGCGGCTGCGGTTCCTGGCCGTCGCCGACCCTCCCGCGACCGGCCGCGTAGAGTACCCGCCGGGTCGTCGTCGAGGTTGGAGTGAGCTGCTGCGATGAAGGTTGGGCTTGACGCCACGCCGCTCCTCGGGCCGCAGACGGGGGTCGGCCGCTACGTGGCCGCCCTGGCCGGGGCGCTGGCCACGCTGCCCGGACCGGAGCCGGAGGAGGTCGCGCTGGTGCCGTTCAGCTGGCGCGGCACCGCCGACCTGCCCCGGGTGGTCGCGACCCTGGAGGGCGGCCCGGCCCCGGGGGCGGGGCGGCTGCGCTGCGGGCGCCGGCGGGTGCCGGCGCGGCTGCTCCAGGCCGCCTGGACCCGGCTGCCCGTCCCGCCGGTCGAGTGGCTGGCCGGCCCGGTGGACGTGTTCCACGCCACCAACTACGTGGCCCCGCCGGCCCGGCGGGCCGCCGGCGTGGTCACCGTCCACGACCTCAGCTACCTGCGCTACCCGGAGATGGTGACGGCCGCCTCGGCCCGCTACCTGGAGCTGGTGCCGCGGGCCCTCGGCCGGGGGGCGATCGTGTGCACGCCCACCGCGGCCATCGCCGCCGAGGTGGCCGACACCTACCGGCTGGCGCCCGAGCGCCTGGTCGTGACCCCGCTCGGGATCGGGCCGGCCTGGCGGCGGGCGGTCGCGCCCGACCCGGCCTGGCTGGCCGCCCACGACCTGCCCGAACGGTATCTCCTGTTCGTGGGCAGCCGCGAGCCCCGCAAGAACCTGCCCACCCTGCTCGCCGCCTACCGGGCGCTGCTGGCCGGCCGGGTGCCGCCGGCGGCGGGCGGGCCCGGGGCCGGCGCCGCCGGGGTGCCGCCGCTGGTGCTGGCCGGGCCGCCGGGCTGGGGGGAGGCGCTCGACCTGGCTGGGCTGCCCGCCGGGGCCGTGCGCACGCCCGGCTACCTGGCCGAGGACGACCTGACCAGGCTGGTCGCGGGGGCGGCCGCGCTCGCCTTCCCGTCCTGGTACGAGGGGTTCGGGCTGCCGGCCCTGGAGGCGCTGGCCTGCGGCACCCCGGTGGTCGCCTCCGACCTGCCGGCGCTGCGCGAGGTCCTCGCCGACCAGGCCGAGCTGGTGCCGCCCGGCGACGCCGACGCCCTGGCCGACGCCCTGCTGCGGGTGCTCGACGACCCGGGCGGGGAGCCGGCCCGGGCGGCCCGGCGGGCCCGGGCGGCCGGCTTCACCTGGGACGCCTGCGCCCTGGCGACCCTGGACGCCTACCGCCGGGCCCTGGGGAAGGGGCCGTGAGCCCGGAGCCCGGCCCGCGGGTCGGGGTGATCGCCGAGCAGCTGCTGCGGCCGGTCCCTGGCGGGATCGGCCGGTACGTGCGGGCCCTGACCGACCACCTGCCGGCGGTCGCCGCCGCCGACCGCGGCGCCGTGACCTGGATCGTGGGCCACCACCCGGCCGGGCGGCTGGCCGCCGCCGGCCTGGTGCCCGCGGTCACCGCCCGGCTGGCCTGGCCGGGTCGGGTCGCCACCCGCACCTGGGTCACGCTGCGCCGGCCCCGGCTGCCCGCCGGGGTCCTGGCCGACCTCGACATGGTCCATGCCACCAGCGCCGCCGTGCCCCCGACGGGCGGCCGGCCGCTGGTCGCGACCGTCCACGACCTCGCCTTCCGCCACTACCCGGACGCCTATCCGGCGGCCGGGCGCCGCTACCACGACCGCGCGGCCCGGATCGTGGCCGGCGAGGCCGCCCGGGTCATCGCCGTCTCCCAGGCCACCGCCGACGACCTGACCGAGCTGTACGGGGTCGAGCCGGCGCGGATCAGCGTGGTCCCGCTCGGGGTCGAGCCGCCGGGCGCGGCCGACCAGCCGGCGGCGGCCCGGCTGCTGGCCGACCTCGGGGTGCGCGGGCCGTTCCTGCTCGCGGTCGGCACCCTGGAGCCGCGCAAGAACCTGCCCCGCCTGCTGGCCGCCTTCGGGGAGGTCACCGACGAGCTGCCCGACCACTTCCTGGTGGTGGCCGGCCCGGTCGGCTGGGGGCCGACGCTGCGGCCCACCTGGGACTCGGTGCGGGTGAAGCTGGCCGGCCCGGTCGGCGACCCCGTCCTGCGGGCGCTGTACCGGACCGCCGAGGGCCTCGCCTACCCGAGCCTGTACGAGGGGTTCGGGCTGCCGGTGGTGGAGGCCATGGCCCACGGCCTCCCGGTGCTGACCAGCGACCGGTCCAGCCTGCCCGAGGTCGCCGGCGACGCCGCCGTGCTGGTCGACCCGCTCGACCGGGGGGCGATCGCCAAGGGGCTGGTCCGGCTGGTCACCGACTCGGCCCTGCGGCGCCGCCTGGCCGACGCCGGCCCGCGCCGGGCGGCCCGCTTCACCTGGCCGGCCACCGCCGCCGGCACCTGGGCGGCCTACCGCGAGGTCCTGGCCCGGTGATGCCCCGGTGATACGGGTGGCGGTCGAGGCCAGCGCCGTGCCGGCCCGGCTGACCGGGGCCGGGGTGTACGTGGCCAGGCTGCTGGCCGCGATGGCGCCACGCGACGACCTGAAGCTGGAGGTGTTCTGCGCCCCCGGGTCGGCGGCGGCGCTGGCCGCGCCCGGCCTGCGGCTGCACCCGGTGGCCGCGGCCCGGGCCGGCCGGCCGGCCCGGATCGCCTGGACCCAGCTGCTGGCCGGCCGGTCGGCCCGGTCGGCCGGCGCCGACCTCCTCCACGGCGTCCACTACGAGCTGCCCCTGGCCTCCCGGCTGCCCCAGGTGGTCACCGTCCACGACCTCACCCTGCTCACCAACCCCGAGTGGCACGAGGCCAACAAGGTCCGCTACTTCGGCTGGGCCCTGCGCCGGGCCGTGCGAGCCGCCCGCCGGGTCCTGTGTGTGTCGGCGACCACCGCCCGCGACCTGGCCGAACGGCTGGAGGTGGCCCCGGGGCGCATCGACGTGACCCGGCTCGGCACCGACCTGCGCCCGGCCGGCGAGGCCGAGGTGGCCGCCCTGCGCCGCCGGCTCGGGCTGGACGGCCCCTACCTGCTCGGCCTCGGCACCGTCGAGCCCCGCAAGGACCTGCCGACGCTGGTCCGGGCGTTCGCGAGCCTGGCCGGCGAGCTGCCCCACCGGCTGGTCCTGGCCGGCCTGGCCGGCTGGGGGCAGGGGGCGCTGGCCGCGGCCGTCGCCGAGAGCGGGGTCGCCGACCGGGTGCTGCTCACCGGCTACCTGCCCGAGACCGACAAGGCGGCCCTGTTCACCGGGGCCGACGTGTTCGCCTACCCAAGCCGCTACGAAGGCTTCGGCCTCCCCGTCCTGGAGGCCATGGCCTGCGGCACCCCGGTGGTCACCACCACCGGGGGGTCGCTCCCCGAGGTCGCCGGCGACGCCGCCCTGCTGGTCGACCCCGGCGACCCCGACGCCCTGGCCGCCGCCCTGGCCAAGCTCGCCGGCGACCCGGCCGCCCGCCAGGCCGCCGCCGCCCGGGGCCGGGCCCGCGCGGCCACCTTCACCTGGGACCGCTGCGCCGCCGAGACCGCCGCCGCCTACCGCCGGGCCCTCGAGGGGTAGCGGCAACGGCTACCCTGGCACGGCGAGCGGTTGGAGAGCTGCCAGCTCGGCGGCGGCAACGGCAGCATCGCCGAGTGGCTCTGTGCAAGTGGTATCCTCGCCCGATTTGTCGTTACAGGTGCGGAGGGCTCGTAGCGTGAGGTTGTCGGTCGTCGTCCCGTTCCGTAATGAGCTGCGCGCCCTCCCGACGGTGATCCAGCGCCTGCTCGCCGTTGACTTCGCGGCATTGGGTGTGGAGACCGAGCTGATCTTCGTCGACGACGGCTCGACCGACGCCGGCCGCTACCTGATCGACCCGCCACCCCGCGACGACGTCCAGCTGATCGTGCACGAGCGTAACCAGGGCAAGGGAGCGGCCGTCAGGACCGGCCTGGAGGCGGCCACCGGCGACATCCTGTGCATCCAGGACGCCGACCTCGAGTACGACCCGGCCGACCTGCCTGCGCTCATCCAGCCGATCCTCGACGGGGAGTTCGAGGTCGTCTACGGCTCGCGCTTCAAGGGCAGCGCCGCGGGGCTGTCCTACACCCACCGGGTGGCGAACCGGCTGCTGAATGTAACCGTCAACGTGCTGTTCAACCGCTATCTGTCGGATGTGTATACCGGCTACAAAGTCTTCACCCGCAAAGCGTTCGAAGGCCTCACGCTGACAGCGAAGACCTTTACCGTCGAGATGGAGCTCACCGCGCATTTCTGGCGCCAGGGCCTGGTCATCTACGAGGTGCCGATCTCCTACCGGGCCCGCACCTATAGCCAAGGCAAGCAGCTCCACCTCAGCGACGGCTTGCGTGCCGCGGGCGCAGCGCTCCGCTATCGGTTCCGGTCTGCGCCCAGAGCGGTCGGGCCGTTGTCGCAGCGGGCCCCCGACGCCCCCGGGGCACTCGACGCGGCCGAGGGCGAGATGGGGACGATCCATACGCTCGGTCTCGAGGACCTCAGCGAGGCGGTCCGCTACCGCCGCTACCTTTTTGACTTGATCGAGCCCCACCTCGGCGATTCGGTCCTTGAGGTTGGCGCCGGTCTCGGGGACTTCGCGGCTCAGCTGACCGGACGGAAGCGGCTGGTCGTGTCCGACAGCGATCCCTTCTGCCTGTGGTCGCTCCGCGCTCGTCTCGGCAGCCGGCCCGACGTCGAGGTGCGAACGCTCGACCTCCTCGGGGAAGTTACGTTCGATCTGCCAGTCGACTCGGTCGTAGCAATCAATGTTCTCGAACACCTTGAGGAGGACGTGCGCGCCCTGAAGGCCATGGGTTCGACGGTGGTCGCCGGCGGCAACCTCGTCCTCCTCGTGCCAGGCTATCCGTCGCTGTACGGCGAGTTCGACCGTGCGGTTGGCCATGTTCGTCGCTACACCCCGGAGGCGCTCCGCCAAGCCGTCGAGGCTGCAGGGCTCCAGGTGACAATGCTCAAGCCCGTGAACCTGCTAGGCGGGCTGGCGTGGTGGGTGGCGGTGCGCATGGGTGGCCGGGCCCGGCCTACGCCCACGCTGGTCAAGCTGTACGACCGGGTCATCGTGCCGCTGGTCCGCGCCTCCGAGCGACGATTTGACCCCCCCTTCGGCCAGTCGGTGATCTGCGTTGCAAGGGTGCCGGAACAATAGGCCCACCTGGAATCGCCCAGTCCATCGCTCCCAGCACGGACCTGACGGGCCACGATCCGGTCGGCCGTCCGCCTGGACAGACACACGGTGGTCTTCCAGGCGCTGTCTGCTAACGTCTCATGCTTGTCTGGTCGAGTGGGCTCAAGGGAGTGGCCTCGTGAAGCCGTCCGACACCCAGCGTCCTGGCCCGGCCGGACTGGCACGACCCGCCGCCCGGGGCCCGCTGCTGCCGGCCATCGCCGTCGCCACGGTCTGTCTGGTGGCCGTTGGCGTGCTTGGCACCTTCAGCATGCGCGGCTTTGGCCGGGTGCCGTTCTCGGTGCCAAGCTGGCCCTGGTACTTCAGCTGGCCATCCTACCTGTTCTGGTCGCCAGGGTTGGACGGGCCGGCCGCCGTGGTCGCCCTGCCACTGGTCCTGCTAGCCGCCGCCGGCCTGGTCTGGCTCGCTCTCGTGAGCGGGCTGCCGCGGGCACTGCGGCTGGCCGGCTCGCTGGCCGCCGTCCTGGTGCTCACCCTGGCCGTGGCCGCGCTGGCAGACGGGCCGGCGGCCTGGCGGGCGCCGCTGGCCTTCGTCGGCGAATACCCGGACGCGGTCGACCAGGTGGGGCCGATCCCGACCTTCCTCGGCGAGTTCCCGGCCCGGGTATCCTCGTTACCCGACTACGCCGCTGTGCACCCGCCGGGCGCCACGCTGTTCTACGTGCTGGTCGACCGGGTCTGGCCCGGCCTGGACGCGGCAGCGCTGGCCACCGTTGTCGCTGGCTGCCTCGGTCTGCTCGTGGTGGCCGGCCTGGCCCACGACGAGCTGGGCGAGGCGGGGGAGCGATGGGCGGTCGCCTGCTGGGCTCTGGCCCCGGTCACCGTGCTGTACGTGGCCACCTCGGCCGACGCGATGTGGGCGCCGGTGCTGGCCGGCGGCGCCCTGGCCGCCGACCGCGGGCTGCGGCGCCGCTCCTGGTGGTGGACGGTGGCCGGCGGGGTGCTGCTGTGGCTGGCCTCCATGCTGACGTTCGCGGCGGTTCTGGTGCTGCCGTTCCTGGCCGTGCGGGCCCTGGCCACCTGGGCCGAAGGCGTCGGGGAATCGCCCGGGGACAGGGCCTGGAGGTGGGTGCTGCGGTGGGCCGGGGCCACCTCGGCGGTCGTGCTCGGCCTGGCCGCGACGCTGTGGCTCGCCACCGGCTACGACGTGGTCGCGACCGTCCAGGCGGTGCAGCGCTTCTGGAGCACCGCGCCGGGCACCCAGCAGCGCATCTGGTGGGTGTGGGCCGTCGCCGACCTGGTGGCGTTCGCGGCAATCCTCGGCTTCCCGCTGGCCGCCGCCCTCGTCGTTCGGCTCCGCGACACGGCGCGCGAGCGCGCCTGGGGTTCGTTCGAGGCGGCCACGCTGGCCAGCCTGGTCGTCGCCGCCGCCTGGGGCCACACCCGCGGCGAGGTCGAGCGGATGTGGCAGTTCCTGGTGCCGTTCGCAGTGGTGATCGCCACCCGCCAGCTTCTCCGTTGGCGCGTCAGCCTGCCCCTGGTCGCGGGTCTCCTGCTCGCCCAGGCGGTGGCGATCGAGGCCCTGTTCTATACCCGTTGGTAGCGGGCGCTCGGCGGCGCGCCTACGGCTTCGACGTCCGGGTCCGCCTCGGCCAGCCGAGGCGGCCACCGTGACCCGCCCTGACGCAACGGGCCCTACGCCCGTTCCAGGGCTTCACCCTCCGCGGGGGTCGGGGTCGGGGAACGGGGTTCTCGGGGGGCCGGGTCCGGGCGGGCCAGGACCCAGGCGGCCACCGCGGCCAGGACGGCGGTGGCCAGGGCGAGGATGCCGATCGGGTCGGGGCCGCCGCTGAAGTGGACCAGGGGCCAGGGGCGGATGTCGCCGTCCAGGTGGCGGAGGTTGTAGGCGATGGCGCTGTCGCGGAAGGTGTGCACGTAGGCGTGGCGGCGGGCGGCCGCCTGGGACGGGATCTCGGTGACCCAGCGCTCGGAGCTGCCGTAGTTGACCCACACCGAGGCGACGGCGACCATGCCGCCGGCCACGGTCAGGGCGACCACGACGGCGACGGCCGGGACCCGTAGCGCCAGGTGGAGCCGGGGGATGCGGGAGACGCCGTAGACGGCCAGCAGGGCGAACGGCCCCACGGCCGGCATCAGGAACCGTGGGCCCCAGCTGACCCCGCCGGCCCAGTCGCTCCAGCGGGCGTACAGCAGGGCTCGGTCGAGCATGAGGCCGACCAGCAGGGCGGTGGCGGCCCGGTCGCGCCGCCACAGCGCCACCGCCCCGGGGATGGCCAGCAGCAGGAACGGGTTGTAGGCGAACAGGCCCTTGCCGGGGGAGAGGACCAGCCCGTAGAAGCCGGTGGGCAGCGGGGTGGTGAAGCTGCCGTAGACCGCCGGGACCAGGGAGCCGTCGCGGCGCAGGCTGTACCAGGCGGTCCAGGCCAGCACGGGCAGGACGGGCAGGACCAGCCCCAGCCAGGCCCGGCGCTCCGACAGCAGCCGCCGCCAGGGGACGAAGGCCGGCAGCAGGAGCAGGGCGGCCCCGACCAGCAGGGCCGAGTCGCTGCGGAACAGCAGGCCCACGCCCAGCCCGGACCCGACCAGCCAGGGGCCGCTGGCGCGGCCGGTCCGCCAGCGCAGCATGCCCAGCACGACCAGGGCGACGGCCAGGGCCACCCCGGGCTCGCTCCAGGCCTCCTGGCTGATCTGCAGGGCCTGGGTCAGGGCGCCGAAGACCAGCGCCCCGGCCAGCGACAGCCGGCGGCTCCAGCGCAGCTCGCGCCCGGCCAGGTACAGCAGGGCGCCCGTTGGGGCCAGCAGCAGCGGGCTGGCCAGCGACTCGAGCAGGTAGGGGGCGACGTGCAGGGCCCGCTGGAGCAGGTACAGCGGCAGCAGGACCAGCGGCATCCCGATGCCGTAGTGGGAGTAGGGGAAGTGGTGCTTGGTCGGGTCCTCCGAAGGCAGGAGGTGCAGGCGGCCCTCGGCAATGGCGTGGGCCGTGGACAGCGCCACCTTGCCGTCGAAGGAGGGGAGCCTGGCCCACTGCACGGTCACGAACAGCCCGAACAGGGCCAGGGCGACCAGGCCGGCGAGCAGGGCGTCGCGGTGGTCGCCGCGCCCCCCGGCCTCGGTTCGCCGCCCGTCCTCGGTGCTGGCCGCCGCCATCGCCGGCGCCTCAGCCGGGGTCCCGGTCGCGGCCGGCGGCCGCCTCGCGCTCGAGTTGGGCGGTGCGTTCGAGGGCCTGGATGGTGACCTCCCGCAGCGCGTTCACCTGGGCCACCAGCGGGTCGACCTGCCAGCCGGTGGCCCGGCGGACCAGCCGCTTGAGCAGTGACACCCCCGGCCGGGCCGAGGTGGTCGGGGGCAGCCCGAGCGGCGGCAGCCGCCGCAGGGGCAGGCTGCTCTGGCCGGCGGCGGCCGTCGGCCGGCCGTTCCCGGGGCGCACGGGCAGGCCCCGGCGCCGGGTCGCCCTGGCCACCACCTGCTCCTGGACCCGCTCGCGGAGCCGCTCGGGACCGGCCGGCCAGGACTCCTCCACCGCGTCCGGGGCCGGCCCCCCCTGGCCCCTGGCCCGCCACATGGCCGCGGCCAGGCCGGCGTCGTCGACCAGGGTCACCCCCGGGCGGGCGGCGGCCTGGTGGCTGAGGCCGCCCACGGCGGTGGCGATCACCCGGCGGTCGTACAGCAGGGCCCGCTCCAGCACCCCGGAGCTCCAGATGTTGCGGTAGGGGAGCACGACCACGTCGCTGGCCACCAGCCAGCGGTCGAACTGCTCGTCGCTGACGTACTGGTTGTGCAGGTGCGCGCCCGGGGTGGCCGCGACCAGCGCCTGGAGCTCGGCCAGGTGGGCCAGGTGCTGGGGCTCGTCGACCCGGACCGAGCCGACCACGTGCAGCGAGCAGCCCTGCCCGCCGAGGCCGTCGAAGGCCCGCACGGCCAGGTCGAACTGCTTGTGGGGCTGGATGAACCCGATGGCCAGGAAGACCAGCTCGTCCGCGGGGATGCCGAGCGAACGCCGGGCGTCGTCCCTGGACATCCTGGTGCGACGGACGAAGTGGGCGCCGTGGGCGGTGACGGTGGTGCGCTCGGGCCGGACCCCGAACGCCTCGATCATGTTGCGCCGCTCCATCTCGGTGTGCAGCTGGATGCTCTGCACCCGCCGCCACAGCCGGCGGGCGGCGACGCCGTCGGGGCCGCGCCGGCGCCCGACCGAGTAGTCGATCTCGTGGACGACCACCTCGGTGCGGCGGGCCGCCCGGACCGCGGCCAGCAGGGCCAGGCTGACCATGGCGTGACGGGCCGGGGTGGAGGGGGCGGGATAGAAGATGTCGGGGTGGAACTGGATGATGACCTTGTCGTAGCCGCGGACCCGGCGGGCCAGGACCAGCGGCCCCCGGGGGCCGTGCAGGTCGAGGTGGTGGTGGGCGGCCGAGGGGCCGGGCGAGAGGACCTCGACCTCGTGGCCCTCGCGGCGCAGGGCCGCCACCGTCTGCACCGCGTAGGCGGCGATCCCGTCCCGGATCGGCGGGTAGGGGGACACCATCAGGATGCGCATGCGCCGGCGCCCTTTCAGGTCCAGGTGGTCAGGGCCGCCTCGACCTTGTCGAGCACCGTGTCCCACTGGTAGTTGTCGAGGACATAGGCGCGGCCGCGGCCGGCGAGCTCGGCCGCCGTCTCCGGGGCCTCGGCCAGGAAGGCCAGGCACTCCTCGAGCTCGAGCTCGTCGTCGTACAGCAGGCCGGCCTCCGACCGCTCGCAGTGGTAGCGGACCACGTCCGAGCCGCCGTTGGCGATCACCAGGGTGCCGGCCAGCCAGGCCTCCATGATCGTCCGCGAGAAGGCCTCGTAGCGGCTGGGCTGGAGATAGGCGTCGGCGGCCGCGAACGCGGCGTCGCGCTCGGCGTCGGGCAGGAAGCCGACGTCGACCACCCGGTCGGCGATGGCGGCCGGCGGCCTGACCTCGCCGGCGCCCATGGTCACCAGCGAGAACGGCAGGTCGCGGCGGCCCAGGACGGTGGCCAGCTGCTCCAGCAGCGTCTCCCAGCCCTTGGCGCCCTCGCGCCGGCCGGCATACAGCAGGAAGCGGCCGTCGATGCCGTGGCGGCGCCGGAACCCCTCGGGGTCGTAGCCGTCGGGGACCTCGACCCCGCAGCCGACCAGGGCGTGCGGGGCCGGGGTGGCCACCAGGCGGTGGGCCAGCTCGTGCTCGGGGGGCGTCTGGAACAGCAGCCCGCCCACGCCGGTCAGCAGCGGCTGGAACAGCTCCAGGTAGGCGTACGGCTCGTCATGCAGGCAGGTCCAGAGCACGCTGCGCTCGGGCGCGACCTGGGAGCAGGCGAAGGTGATCCAGAACAGGTAGGGGGTGAAGATGATCGTGCGGTAGTCGCCGGCGTGGTCCAGCAGGTGGTGGAACAGCTCCGGGGAGCGCATGCCCGCGTTCATCCAGCGCTGCTGCTCGTGCAGGCGCAGCGGCGCCCCGCTCAGGATGGCCTGTTCCAGCTGGGCCCGCTCCGGGCCGGGGGTGGTCACCACCGGGAAGCGGTGGACCAGCAGGCCGTCCTCCATGGACTTGCCCGCGGGCAGCACGTTCTCCCAGGTGTGGTGGTCCAGCGCGCAGGTGGTGAGGATCTCCACCTCCCAGCCGCGGGCTTGGAGGCGCCGGGCCATCTGGTCGAGCACGATCTCGGCCCCGCCGACCGCGCCCTGCCCGAAGCGGGCCGGGACCAGGGCGACCCGCCCGCTCCGGTCGAGGGGGGCGGTCACTCCGACACCTCGAAGCGCGGGGTCAGGTGGAGCACGCCGTGGTCGGCGGCCTTGCTGAAGACCTTGAACGAGACGGCCCGGTCCAGCCGGTGGTACTCGGGCCCCACCTTGGGGTGCACGGCCACGGTCACGTAGTACTGGCCCTCCACCATGGGGATGGCGTCGAAGCGGTAGCAGACCCGCCGCCGGCCCGAGATCGGTGGCAGCTCGATCCCCTGGAGGTTGGTGTTGGTGCCGTACACGAGCAGGTCGAGGTGGTTGCTGATGGCCACCCCGGCGACCCAGTCGTCGGTCGGCTCATGCGCGACGACCTCGAACTCGATCCCGAGGGCGTCGCCGGGGGTGAAGCGGTCCCTGGGCCGGCCGGCGCCGTCGGTCACGATCGTCTTGAGGATCTCCAGCCGCCGGTCGCCGTGCTCGGGCTCCTGGCCGGCCTGGACGTTGTAGCGCTCCCGGAAGGCCCGCAGGGCGTCCACCGGGGTGCCGTCGACCACCACCTCGCCGCTCTCCAGCATGATCACCCGGTCGCACAGCTGGCGGACCTGGTCCAGGCCGTGGGTCACGAACACGATCGTGCGGCCCTCGCGCTGGAATTGCTTGATCCGCTCCATGCACTTGCGCTGGAAGGGCTCGTCGCCCACGGCCAGGACCTCGTCGACCAGCAGGATGTCGGGGTCGACGTGGACCGCGACGGCGAAGGCCAGGCGCACGTACATGCCGCTCGAGTAGAACTTGACCTGGGTGTCGATGAACCGCTCGATGCCGGAGAAGTCGACGATGGCGTCGAAGTAGGCTTCGGTCTGGCGGCGGGTCAGGCCGAGGATGGAGGCGTTGAGGTAGACGTTCTCGCGCCCGGTCAGGTCGCCGTGGAAGCCGGCGCCCAGCTCCAGCAGGGCGGCCAGGCGCCCGCGGCGCTCGACCCAGCCCTCGTCGGGGGCCAGGATCCCGCCGATCACCTTGAGCAGGGTGCTCTTGCCGGACCCGTTGGCCCCGATCAGGCCGAGCGTCCTGGCCGCCTCCAGCTCGAACGACACGCCCTTGAGGGCCCAGAACTCCTGGCGGTACTGGCGGGATCGGCCCAGGCCGGTGAGCCGCTCCTTGAGCGACTTGTCCTTGTTGATGGTGAACTTCTTGGCAACGTCGTTCACCCGGATGATCGTGGCCGCCACTGTGTCGCTACAGCTCCTGCGCGAAGTTGCCCTGGGCGCGGCTGAAGAAGCGCTGCGCCAGCCAGAGCAGGACCAGGGACCCGGCCGTCACCGCGACCAGGCGCAGGGCGATGTTGCCCTGGAAGGTCTGCTGGGTGGTGCCGTCGTTGTAGTCGCCGTAGACCGCCTGCTGGAACCCGATGACGATGTTGGCCATGGGGTTGGCCAGGTACAGCTTGGCCATCCAGTCCAGGCCGCTGTTGTGCATGCGGTTCAGCACGCCCCCGACCCCGTACACGATCGGGGTGGTCCAGAACCACAGCAGCAGGACGATCTCGATGAGGTGCTCGACGTCGCGGAACGCGACGTTGGCCGCGGCCAGGAACAGGCCGCAGGCGGTCATGAACGGCAGCAGGGCCAGCAGGGCCAGCGGCAGCAGCCAGGGCTGCTGGCCGTGCAGCTCGCCGCCGAACACCAGCACGGCGGCCACCAGCACCAGCAGCTGCATGGCGAAGTTGACCAGGGCGGCCCCGACCACCGCCAGGGGCAGCAGCTCCCGGGGGAAGTAGACCTTCTTGATGAGCCCGGCGTTGCCGACGATGCTGCCGGTGCCGCCGCCGAGGACGTCGGTGAACAGCGTCCAGGCGACCAGGCCGCAGAACAGGAAGATGGGGAACAGCGGGAAGGGGACGCCGAGGAACTTGCCGATGGCGATGTAGTAGACGGCCAGCAGGAACATCGGCCGCAGCAGCGACCACAGGAAGCCCAGGAACGAGTCCTTGTACCGGGTCTTGAGCTCCTTGCGGATGAGGTTCAGGAGCAGCTCGCGGTACTCGTAGACCTCGCGGACGGCCCGGCCGAAGCCCCGCCAGAACGACGCGTCGGCGCCGGCGTTGACCCGCTCCATCGGCAGGCGCTCGATCTCCGCGACGCGGGCTTGGATCGGATCCAGCGTCGGCTGGCTGGTCGGAGTTCGGGAGGCCATCGCGCCGTATAGTACCGTGCGTTGCGAGGAACGCCGCGTGAGCAGGAGGAGTCGGCAGGAGTGGATGTGGTCGTCTGCGGCGCCCAGAAGCCGTTCGTCCGGGGCGGCGCCGAGCTGCTGCAGGAGAACCTGGTCCAGGCGATCGCCGCCGAGGGGCACCGGGCCGAGCTGGTGCGGCTGCCGGTGGCCTGGGAGAAGGACCGGCTGTTCGACGCCCCGCTGGCCTGGCGGCTGGTCCCGGTCGACGCCGACCTGGTGATCGCCACCAACTTCCCCTCCTATTTCGTCCGCCACCCCCGCAAGGTGGTGTGGCTGCTGCACCAGCACCGCGGCGCCTACGACGCCGCCGACGCCGCCTGGTCCGACTTCGGCCCCGACGATCCCGCCCTGGAGGTGCAGCGCCTGCTGAGCGAGTGGGACAACCGGGCCCTGGAGGAGGCCGAGCGGCTGTACACCATCTCCGGGGTGGTGGCCGACCGGCTGCGCGACTTCAGCGGGCTGGCCGCCAAGCCGCTGTACCACCCGCCGCCGCTGGCCGACCGGCTGCACCCGGGGCCGTTCGGCGACTACGTGTTCTGCGCCACCCGGCTGGAGGCCAACAAGCGTCCCCACCTGCTGGTCGACAGCCTGCCCCACACCAGGCCGGAGGTGCGCTCGGTGGTCGCCGGCCGGGGCGAGTTCCTGGACGACCTGGCCGCCCGGGTGCGCCGCCAGGACCTGGGCGACCGGGTCGAGCTGCGCGGCTTCGTGCCCGACGAGGAGCTGGTCGAGCTGTTCGCCGGGGCCCTGGCGGTCGTCTACGCCCCCTCCGACGAGGACTACGGCTACGCCACCCTCCAGGCCTTCCTGGCCGGCAAGCCGGTCGTGACCGCCGACGACGCCGGCGGCGTGCTCGAATGGGTCGAGGACGGCGTCACCGGGCTGGTCACCGACGGCTCCCCCGAGGCCATGGGGGCGGCCATCGACCGCCTGGCCGCCGACCGGGCCCTGGCCGAGCGGCTGGGCGCGGCCGGCCGGGAGCGGGTGCAGGCCCTGAGCTGGTCACCGGTGGTAGAGGAGCTGCTCGGCGCATGATCCTTCCCCTGCTCGGGCTCGCCCTGGACCGCCGACCCCCGGAGTCGCTGAAGCCGCTGCTGGTGGCGCTGTACCGCTGGTGCGTGCCGTCCACGATCGAGCCCGGCGCGCCCGAGCCGGCCGCGGTCATGGCCACCGTGGCCTCGGCCGGGCGCGTCCCGCCGGGACGGCCGCTGGCCCTGTGGGTCGGGTCGGCCGCCGAGGCCGGGTCGGCGGCGGCCGGGCGGGCGGCCGCGATCGTGGCCGACCAGCCGGCCACCGTGGACGCCGCCGGCGACCGGGGCGTCCTGGCCCCGGCGGGCGACCACGCCGCCGGCCGCTCGGTCATCTCGCCCTTCGTGCGCCGGCGGCTGCGCTGGGCCCGCGGGCTGCCCGAGGCGGCCGTGCTCGAGCAGGGCGACGACGGCTGGCGCTGGCCCGGCCTGGCCGAGCCGCTGGCCGACGACCTGGTGCCCACGGCCATGGCCTGCGCCTCGGCCGTGACCGTGGCCGAACCGGTCCGGCTGCTGGAGGCCATGGCCTGGGGGGCGCCGTGCGTCAGCGACCCTGGTTCGGCCGCGCAGGTGGGCGCCGTGGCCGACACCCACCTGCTGGTCGGCGCCGGCCCCGACCAGCGGCGCCGGCTGGCCGCCGAGCTGGCCGACGACCAGGCGCGGGCCTCGCGGCTGTCGTGGGCGGGGCGCCGGCTGGTCGAGCGGCGCCACGACGCCGGCCGGGCCGCCATGCGGCTGGTGGAGCTGCTCGACCTGCGCCCCACCCTGCCCGGAGGCGCGTTGGCGTCGGCGAGGCTGCAGCTCGGCCTCCTCGGCACCCCCGGCGACGCCACCATCGCCAGCAGGTTCGCCGAGGCCACCGCGTGGCCGTCGATGAGGTGAGGTGACTCCGTTGGCACTGCCTGGAGAGCTCAGCCGCGACAAGACGGACCGCCTGCGCCCGCCGCCCCCGGACCAGGCCACCGAGGAGGTCGCGCCCGAGCCGGCGCCGGCGCCGGTGGCCCGGCCGGGCCCGCGCCGGCGCGCCGTGCGGCTGGCCAAGCGGGTCGCCCATCGGGTCCTGGGCGAGCGCGGCGTCGACAAGCTGCGCGGCTACCTGCGCGTCAACGAGGCCCTGCGCATGGGCAGCGAGAGCCTGCGCCGCACCGCCGAGCTGGAGCAGCAGGTCGCCTCGATGCAGCGCGCCGCCCTGGAGGCCGAGCTGGTCCAGGCCGAGGCGCACGCCGCCAGCGTCAACCTGGAGCTGCTGAAGGGCGAGGTCCGCTCGGTCATCCAGACCCTGGAGGACCTGGGCATGGCCATCGCCCCGGCCGCCGGGCTGGCCGGGGCGGGCGAGCGCCTCAGCGAGCTGCGCGAGCGGGTCAACGGCCTGGACCGCCGCCTGCGCTCCCTCCAGGCCCAGGCGGCCGCGCCGGTGCAGAGCGGGCCGGTGCAGGCCGCGCCGGCGGCGGCCGCCCCCTCCTCCGCCCTGTTCGACTACGTCGGCTTCGAGCGGCGGTTCCGGGGCGACCCCGAGGCGGTCGCGGCCGCCCTGGCCGAGCGTTACCTGGACCTGCTGGTGGCCAACCCACCGGTGGTCGACATCGGCTGCGGCCGGGCCGAGCTGGTGGAGATGCTGACCCGCCGGGGGGTGGAGGCCATCGGGGTCGACACCGACCCGTCGATGGTGGCCGAGGCCCGCGACCGCGGGCTGGACGTGCGCCAGGTCGACGGCAGCAGCTTCCTGCGCGGGCGCGAGCCCGGCTCGCTGGGCGCGGTCATCGCCACCCACCTGGTCGAGCACCTGGAGTTCGCCGACCTGGTCGAGCTGCTGGAGCTGGCCGCGACCCGGCTGCGGCCGGGCGGGCTGTTCATCGCCGAGACCCCCAACCCGACCTCCCTGGTCGTCCTGGGCAACTCCTTCATCCTCGACCCGACCCACCTGCGCCCCCTGCACCCCTCGCTGCTCACGTTCCTGTGCGAGGGGGCCGGGTTCCGCGACGTGCGGCTGCGCTTCCACGCGCCGGCCACCGACTACCAGCTTCCGATGATCGACGACCCGGACGCGCCGCCCTGGGCCAAGCGGGTGAACGACGCGTTCGCCAAGCTGAACTCCGTGCTGTTCGGCCCCCAGGAGTACGCGCTCATCGCGACCGCGGCTCCGGCCAGCGACGGCGCCCCCGGAGAGGAGCACCCTTGAGCAAACGCGCACTGATCACCGGCATCACCGGGCAGGACGGCTCGTACCTGGCCGAGTACCTGCTCGAGCAGGGCTACGAGGTCTGGGGCATGGTCCGGGGCCAGGAGAACCCCAAGATCTCGGCCACCCAGGCCCTGATCCCCGACCTCCAGCTGGTCGGCGGCGACCTGCTCGACCAGGGCAGCCTCATCTCGGCCCTGGAGACGGTGCAGCCGGACGAGGTCTACAACCTGGGGGCGATCTCGTTCGTGCCCGTGTCCTGGTCCCAGGCCGAGCTGACCGCCGACGTCACCGGGGTCGGGGTGCTGCGCATGCTGGAGGCGGTCCGGATCGTGTCCGGGGTGGGCCGCGTCGGGGGCGAGACCGGCCGCCCCACCATCCGCTTCTACCAGGCGTCCTCGTCGGAGATGTTCGGCAAGGTCCGCCAGACCCCCCAGAACGAGCTCACCCCCTTCCACCCCCGCAGCCCCTACGGGGTGGCCAAGTGCTACGGCCACTACATCACCCAGAACTACCGCGAGTCCTACGGGCTGTTCGCCGTCTCCGGCATCCTGTTCAACCACGAGTCGCCGCGCCGCGGGGTCGAGTTCGTGAGCCGCAAGGTCACCATGTCGGCGGCCCGGATCAAGCTGGGCCTGCACAGCGAGCTGCGCATGGGCAACCTCGACGCCCAGCGCGACTGGGGCTTCGCCGGCGACTACGTGCGCGCCATGCACATGATGCTCCAGGCCCCCGAGGCCGAGGACTACGTGGTCGGCATGGGCGAGACCCGTTCGGTGCGGGAGCTGGTCGAGCTGGCCTTCGCCGCCGTCGACCTGGACTGGGAGCAGTACGTCCGGACCGACCCCCGGTTCGTCCGGCCGGCCGAGGTCGACGTGCTCACGGCCGACCCGACCAAGGCCCGTGAGCAGCTCGGCTGGAAGCCGACGGTCAGCTTCGAGGAGCTCGTGCAGATGATGGTCGACGCCGACCTGCGCCAGCTCGAGGCGGCGACGTCCTAGCGATGGTCAAGCCGGACACGCGCCTGGAGGACCGGGACCGCCAGACGGCACCCCCGGAGCCGGGCCCACCCGCCATCTGGACCCGGCGGCGTCGCTGGGAGCTGCTGGCGTTCCTGGAGCTGGCCGGCCTGTGCGGGCTGGCCATCACCCAGCCGCTGCTCGACCTGATCGGCCGCAGCCCCGACTTCCTGCTGATGGAGCAGGTCGGCACCCTGGACGTCGTCCTGCTGGCGCTGGCCATCGCCGTGGTCCCGCCGGTGCTGCTGTGGGGCGTGGGGGCGCTGAGCGGGCTGGCCGGGGGCCGCTGGCGCCGGGCCGTGCACGTGGCCCTGGTCGCCGGCCTGCTGATCGCCCTGGCCATGCAGGTGGGCAAGCAGCTGACCCAGGTCCGGGGGCTGCCCATGGCCGTCGCCGCGGTCGTCGCCGGCCTGGCCGGGACCGCGCTCTACCTGCGTGTCCGGCTGCTCGGCAAGGTCCTGCGGGTGGCGTCGGTGGGGCCGCTGCTGTCGGCCGGGCTGTTCCTGCTCGCCTCTCCGGCCTCGGCCCTGGTGCTGCCCCAGAGCACCCCTGCCCCGGTGGCCGGGCCGGCCACCGCCGCCAAGCGGCCCCCGATCGTGGTGTTCGCCCTCGACGAGCTACCCCTGGCCTCGCTGCTCGACACCCAGGGCCACATCGACGCCCACACCTTCCCCAACCTGGCCTGGCTGGCCGAGCGGTCCACCTGGTACCGCAACGCCACCGGCACCACCCAGTGGACCCGCGACGCCTTCCCGTCGATGCTGACCGGCCGCTGGCCCAGCCAGCCGCTGGCCGCCCACTACAGCAACTACCCCTACAACCTGTTCACCCTGCTCTCCGGCACCTACCAGATGAACGTGCACGAGTCGGCCACCCGGCTGTGCCCACCGCGCGACTGCGGCGGCCCCGACGACGGGTCGGGAGCCGGCGCCGGGGGCGGCGGGCTGGCCGGCGCCCTGGGCCGCTCCGGTGAGCTGCTGGGCGAGCTGGTCTCGCCCAGCGACCGCAAGCAGGAGCCCAGCGCCGACATCGACCAGCAGGTGGCCGAGTCGGCCACCGACGCCACCGGCCACCAGGTGAGCCGGCCGGCCGGGTTCCCGGAGTTCCTGGACGGGCTGCGGCCCTCGGACACGCCCACGTTGCACTACATCCACATGGTGATCCCGCACCGGCCCTGGCGCTGGCTGCCCTCGGGCCTGCGCTACCCCTCCCCGCCGGGCACCCTGGGCGTCCCCAGGTCGGGGGCGGTGTGGGAGGCCGAGCCGGCCTGGCGCCAGCTGGGCCGCCAGCGGCACTGGCTCCAGCTCGCCTTCGCCGACCGGATGCTGGGCGAGACGCTGACCACCCTGCGCCAGCGCGGCCTGCTCGACCAGGCCGTGGTGGTGGTCACCGCCGACCACGGCATCAGCTTCGCCCCGGGCACGGCGGCCCGCATCATCGGCCGCGGCAACGACCCCTGGATCATGTGGGTGCCGCTGTTCATCAAGGAGCCGGGCCAGACCAAGGGCCGCATCGACGACCGCAACTGGGAGCACGTCGACCTGCTCCCCACCCTGGCCGACTACGCCGGGGTGCGCCTGCCCTGGCCGGTGGACGGCCGCTCGGCCCTGCGCGGCGAGCCGCGCACCGAGACCTCCAAGCACTTCGTGGCCGTCCGCGAGCACGGCACGGCCAAGCAGTTCACCATCGCCGGCCCCCCCAACCTGGCCGCCGTCCTCAAGGGCGGCGGGCTGCCGCCCCACCCGGAGGTGCGCCCGCAGCTGGGGGCCCCGTCCGGGCGGGGGCTGGACCGTCTCGGCCCCCGGGCCGACCTGGTGGGCCGGGACCTCCGCGACCTCCAGGTGACCGACGGCGGCCCCACCCTCACCGTCGACAAGCTGGGCGCCTTCCGCAACGTCCGGCCCGACCGCGGCGAGGTGCCGGCCTACGTCCAGGGCACGGTGCCGGACGGGGTGGCCCCGGGCACGCTGCTGGCCCTGGCCGTCAACGGCCGCATCGGGACGGTGACGACGGTGGCCCCCGAGGGCGGCGCGGGCACGCTGCGCTTCGCCGGCATGCTGCCCGGCTCGTCGTTCACGGCCGGCGGCAACCGGCTGGAGGTCCTGGCCGTCGAGGCCGGCGGGCTGCGCCGCCTGCCGCTGAAGGGGAGCTGACCGGCCGGCCGCCGGGGCCCGTCAGACGGTCTCCAGCCACATGCTGGTGCCGCTGTCGCGCAGCCACAGCGGCAGGGCCGCCCCCACCCGCTCCTTGTGGCAGGCCGCGAGCTGGGAGCTCCAGAGCTCGATGCGCAGCCGCGGGTTGCCGACCAGCAGCGCCCGCAGCAGGTAGGCCTCGTTCCAGGCCCGTCCCTGGTAGACCCACTTCCTGGCGTACTCGAAGGGCCAGATGATGTCGTGCACGTGGATGTGCACGCCCGGGCGCAGCCGCGGCACCACCTCCAGCAGCAGCAGGTTGACGTCGCTGCCGATCTTGGCCACGTGGCTGGAGTCGATGAACAGCATGTCGCCCGGCTCCAGCCGGTCGAACAGCGCCCGGTCGACCGCCTGCACCGGCCGGCCGAGGAGGGTGACCCGGTCGGTGTCGCCGTCGCGCAGCAGGCCCTGGAGCCGGTCGGGGTTCGGCTCGATGAGGACCAGGTCGGGGGCGGGGTCGAGGAACCGCTCGGCGGTGTCGAGCATCAGCGCCGACGAGTACCCGCAGCCGACCTCGACCACCCGGGCCGGCCGGAGGTGGCGCAGCATGCAGAACAGGACCAGGCCGTCGCCCCAGCCGAAGTAGTCGTTGTCGTAGTGGTAGCGCAGCCCGTCGGTGGGCTCGGCCCCGAAGGGCTGGTCGGCGGCGTACCGGCCCAGCTCGTCGACCAGGGCCAGCTGGGCGTCGGCGCGCAGGTCGATGCCGGCCAGCTCGGCCGGCCGGTCGAAGATCTCGGCGTCGCGGGCCCGGACCTCCTCCAGGTCGGGGACGGGGGAGTGGAAGTGCCCGGGCGGGTAGAGGCCGGCCTGCTGGCGCAGCTCCTCCAGCTCGACCCGCCGTTCCTCGAGCCGGCGCCGCTGGTCCTCGGCGGCGGCCTCGAGCGCGCCGATGTCGGCCCGCAGCTCCTGGATCTCCAGGTCCCGGACCCCGACCTCGCCCCGTAGCTCGTGGACCTCGCCGGCCAGGCGGGCGCGGTCCTCCAGCAGCCGGCGCAGCGGCGGCAGCCGGCGGGCCGCGGCCCGGGCGGCGGCCCGCGGCCCGCCCCGCCGCCCCGTCCTGTCCGGCGCCGCGCCCGGACCATCACCGCTCACGCCCACCTCCATCGGCTCCAGCGCCGCGATGGTAGCGGCCCGCCCCGGCGGCGACAGCCACGGTGGCCCTCCCGGGCCGGGCCACGAACCGCACCCCGTCGGCCCGGCGCCGCAGCGCGGCCAGCTCGGCGGGGGAGCCGGTGACCACCCAGACCCGGCCCTGGCCCAGCCGCAGGCCCCGGTCGAGGCCCTCGACCAGGGCCCGGGTGCCCCCGGGCTGGTGGACCAGGACGAGCTCGGGGCGGCCGGGGAAGGTGGGCATGAAGCTGACCGCGGTGTTGACGGTGGTGGGCACGAAGGTGGGGCGGTCGGGCCAGTAGTAGGCGAAGGAGAAGGTGGCGCCGAAGGTGACCAGCACGGGGTCGCCGGGCCGGCTCCGGGCCAGCACGTCGGCCACCTGAGCCTTGACGTCCTGGCCGGGGATGTCGCCGCGTCCCGCCCGGGCCCAGCCCGGGACCAGCAGCACCCCGACCAGCACCAGGCCGGCCACGGCCACGGGGGCGCCGGCCCGCCGGCTCAGGCCCAGGCGGGCCAGCGTGGCCAGGCCGGCCGCGGCCGTGACGGTGAGCAGGGCGGCGTAGAAGATGGCGGTGCGCCGCTCCAGGAACGGGTACCTCCCGGCGAAGCCCAGGACGACCAGCTCGGCACCGACGGCGGGCACGGCCAGGGCCAGGGCCGGCAGCCCGGCCCGCCACAGGGTGACCAGCCCGACCCCGATGAGGGCGACGGCCAGCCACCAGGGCCCCCAGCCGAGGCTGCCCAGCTCGGCCGCCAGCCGCTGCCAGATCAGGTGGGCGGCGTTGCCGATCCCGTCGTCGAGGGACAGGTAGCGCAGCCGCCAGTACCGGCGCAGGGCCAGGGTGCCGCCGTTGTCGGCCAGCGCCTGGTAGAGGACCGCGTCGGCCAGGCCGAGGACGGCGGTCGTGGCCGCCAGGGCCGGCAGGCGGGACCAGCGCCGGGCCGCCAGCGTGACCAGCCAGAGGCCGCCGAGGCCGGCCGCGCTCACCAGCGGGGCGGTGTTGCTGACCAGGAAGCCGGCGATCCCGGCGCCGGCGTAGGCGGCCAGGGAGCGCCACGACCAGGACCGTTCCACCCGGGCCAGCAGCAGGGCCAGGGCCACGGCCACGAACGCCTCGGCCGTGTACTGCTTCAGCCAGGTGTGGTTCAGCACCGCCGCCGAGGCCGCCCCGGCGACCCCGCAGCACAGCCCGAACAGCCACGACCACCGGTCAGGACCCAGCATGCGTCCCAGCCGCCAGGCGGCCAGGGCGGTCAGGGCGGCGAAGGCCAGCGGCAGCAGCCGGTAGCGCTCCGGCCCCCCGACCGGGGGGACGAGGCGCAGCAGCAGGGTCCAGCCGATCGGGGTCGAGGAGGTGAGCAGCTCGAGCTGGTGCAGGGGGGCGCGGACCGAGTCGACGACCCAGCCCTCGTCCAGCCAGAAGGAACGGGTCAGCAGGTAGCGGGGGTCGCGGATCGCCACCGCGAGCACGGTCAGCCCCAGCGCGACCAGCCCCTGGACGGCCAGCCGGCCGCCCCACGGCGGGGGTTCGGTCGCCGAGCGGCGCGGGACCGCCGGCCCCGCCGGACCGCCGCGCTGCGCCGTCCGAGACGTCACCAACGACCGCCACCCTCCTCCCCGAGCCGGCACCGCCCGGCCGCCCGCGGCTTCCGCGCGGGAACGGCCAGCCGATACACTCCGGGACGCGGACTGCGCGTGCGGCGGCTGGACGTCGCCGGCGCCCGCCTCCATCTGACCATCATCGCCAAGGACCCGCCAGACTGACCCAGCATGCGACCGCCCCTCCGGTGACCGGTCCGGCGCCCGGTCCGCCGGCCCGGGGCCGTTCCGCCCGCCTGCTCGCCTGGGTGGTCATGGCCGTGGTCACCCTGGCCGCCTGGGCCGCCCTGACCTGGCCGCTGGCCCTGCACATGGACGGCATCTGGGCCCAGCACGCGATCGGTGACCCGGGCGACGACCCGGTCGCCCGCTACCAGCCGGAGCTGTTCGTCGGCGGCGACCGCCTCCAGAACGCCTTCATCCAGACGGTCGTGATCGACAACGTCCGCCACCTGCGCAACCCCTACCTGGACCTGTCCGAGGGCGCGGCCGGGCCCACCCCGCTGCGCACCAGCTCCCTGGACGTGCCCTGGACGCCGCTGGTGGCCCTGCTGTGGCCGCTGGTCGGCCTCCAGGCCGCCTACAACGCCACCCTGGTCCTGTCCACCCTGGCCACCGGGCTGGCCGCCTTCGGCTGGCTGCGCCGCCACACCCGCTGGCAGCTGCTGGCCGGGGCGGGGGCGCTGGCCTACACCTTCACCCCCCATCACCTGTCCCAGCTGGCGAGCCACTTCAACGCGGTCATGTGGTGGGCGTTCCCGGCCGCCCTGTGGGCCTTCGAGGTCGCCATGGAGCGCCACCGGAGCGGACGCCCGTGGCGGTGGCCGGCCCTGGCCGTGGGCGCGGTGGCGGTGGTGGTGGCGGTCAGCGGCGAGTACCACCTGACCCTGTACCTCACCGCCCTGCTCTGCTTCCTGACCGTCTTCGAGCTGGCCTCGGCCTGGCTGGACCGCCGGCCGGCACCCTTGGCGCCGGCCGCGGCCGTCACCGCCGGCGTGGCCCTCGGGGTGGCGTACACGCTGGTCGTGTTCGCCTACGTCTTCCGCGGCGGCGACGTCCAGGGCGGCAACGGCGAGTACGGGGAGGTGCTGCGGCTGGCCCCCGGGTCGGCCCTGTGGCTGGTGCGCCGGGACCTGGCCACCCTCGGCGAGGGCATGGTCTACGTCGGCTGGGCGGTGGTCGCCCTGGCCGCCGCCGGCCTGGTCGCGGCCCTGGTCGGACGGGGCCGGGCCCGGGCCGCCCGGCCGTATGCCGTGCTGGCCGTCCCGCTGCTGGTCCTCACCCTGGGGCCGGCCGCCGACCTGGGCCCGGTGCGCCCCTACCGCTTCCTGGCCGAGCACGTCCCGGCGGTCGGCCTCCAGCGGGTGCCCCAGCGCCTCATGGTCCTGACCGGCCTGGTGCTGGTCCTGCTGGCCGTGTGCGCCCTCGACCTGGCCGCCGAGCGGCTGCTGGCCGCCCGGCCGCGCCTGGCCCCGGTGGCCGCGGCCGCCCTCCTGGCCGGCACGGTCCTGCTGCTCAACGACTACGTCGTCGCCCGCAACGTGGTCATGGAGGACGTGGTCGACAACCGGGTCGTGACCGCCCTGCGGGTCGCCGGCGACCAGGCCGGGCCGATCCTCGGCGTGCCCGTCAGGGAGCAGGTCTCGGCCGCCACCTACGTCGCCGCCCTGAGCCGCCGGCGCGCCCTCAACGCCTACAACCAGACCCCGGCGCCCTGGCAGGACGAGCGCATGCGGCAGCTCGGCCCGATCGGCGCCGGCCGGGTCGACCCGGCCGACATGGCGATCCTGCGCGCCACCGGCACCACCCAGCTCGTGGTCGTCAACGAGCCCCACATCTACGAGCCGGGCAGGTGGCGCACGGTGATCGACCGGCTGGTCGCCTCGGGCCACTTCCGCCTGGTGACCGCCGACGGGCCGTTCGCCCTGCTCGAGGTCACGTCCCCGACGCCACGGTGACGGGCTGGAGCTGGGTGCCGCCACCGGTCCTGGTGGTGAGGTAGAGCTGGAGCTGGGGTGGTCCGGGGCCGGCCCGGTAGAGGAAGTCGGGCACGAAGGCGGCGAAGCTGGTCGCCGGCTGGCCGTCCTGCATGGCGAAGAACCCCGAGGTGGCCGCGACCTGGCCGTTGACCGCCACCACCATGGTCGCCTGCGGCGGAACCGCTCCGTTGAGCTGCCCGACGACCAGGGTGGGGACGGCCGGGGCCTTGGGGTCGATGTGGGTGAACAGGTCCCAGTCGCGGACCTTGGCCGTGACCTTCGGCCCGCCGATCGACCCCAGCTTGGTGGGGGGCTGGTAGATCCAGTCGGCGGTGGCCCCGTACTGCCAGAAGCCCCGGTCGCCGTGCTGGTGGGCCCGGACCAGGGTGTCGGTGACGCCGTGGAGGACGGTGGCGAAGTTGGGTGGGCCGGGGCGGTGCAGGGGTTCACCGGGGTGGTTGTAGAAGGTCTTGTCGGTGGTCTGGCGCCGTGGCGGGCCGGTCTGGGAGAGGCCGTCGACCTTCCAGGGGATGGTCAGCCCAGCGATGTCGGCCATGGTGGGCAGCAGGTCGACGTGCTCCCAGTTGCGGTCGTCGATCCGGCCCTTGGTCTGCCCGGGGGCCTTGATCAAGGCCGGCACCCACATGAGCTGCGCCGCGTTCCCCGGCCCCAGGCCCCGGCTGCCGTTCCCGGGCGTGAACCCGTCGCCGTGGTCGGCGGTCATGACGACCAGGGACTTGTCGTACAGGCCCTGGTTCTTGAGGCGCTGCAGGATGCGGGCGATGACCTTGTCGGTGTAGGCCAGCTGGACCAGGTGCCGCTG
>Ga0307318_10000104_pt1 | contig 25886 bp, 30 predicted proteins | sample ER_DNA_367_FD_194500 | JGI IMG/M metagenome (GOLD analysis project Ga0307318, IMG submission 194500) | Bulk soil microbial communities from the East River watershed near Crested Butte, Colorado, United States - ER_DNA_367 | ecosystem: Environmental > Terrestrial > Soil > Floodplain | place...
AGGCGGTTCGCCGACCGTGTGGAGCGGGCCGAGGAGCTTGCCGCCGGCGACGGGCGCGCCTTCACCGAGCTCACGCTCGACGAGAAAGACCGATACTTCGACGCCGCCAAGGAGGAGCTCGGCGGCCCGTCCGGCCACACCCTCCGTCGCCCTGACGCGCGATAACCTGCGCCATGCCGCGTCCTCAGTCGCGCCCAGATTCCCAATCTGGGCGCTCCCTGCGTCCTTCCTGGTTTGGTTCTCGCACGCCAGGACGGCGGCAATGTGACCCGACGAGCCGCATGAGTTCCCCGATCGCCCACGTCCGAGCCCGCCAGATCCTCGACTCCCGGGGGAACCCGACCGTGGAGGCCGACGTGGAGCTCGAGTCGGGCGCCGTCGGGCGCGCCGCGGTTCCCTCGGGCGCGTCGACGGGAAAGTTCGAGGCTGTGGAGCTCCGCGACGGCGATCCGGCCGCGTGGCTCGGCAAGGGCGTCGGCCGCGCGGTCGAGAACGTCCGCGCCGAGATCGCCGCCGCCGTGCAGGGGATGGACGCGGGCGACCAGGCAGGCGTGGACTCGGCGCTCGTGATGCTCGACGGGACCGAGAACAAGGGCCGCCTCGGCGCGAACGCCGTCCTCGGCGTCTCGCTCGCCGTCGCGAAAGCCGCCGCGGCAGACGCCGGCGTCCCGCTCTACCGGTGGGTCGGCGGCGCCGAGGCGCACGTGCTGCCGGTGCCGATGCTGAACGTTGTGAACGGCGGCGCCCACGCGCGCAACTCGCTCGACCTCCAGGAGTTCATGATCGTCCCCGGCGGCGCGGAGACCTTCTCCCAGGGCCTGCGGATCGCCGTCGAGACGTTCCACACGCTGAAGGCGCTCCTCGACGATCGCGGCCTGTCGACGGCCGTCGGCGACGAGGGCGGGTTCGCGCCCGACCTCGAGTCGAGCGAGCAGGCGATCGAGGTCGTGCTCGAGGCGGCCGAGCGCGCGGGCCATCGGGACCGGATCGCGATCGCGCTCGACCCCGCCATGAGCGAGGTCGTCGGCGAGGACGGCGTCTACCGCTTCGAAAGCCGCGAGGAGACATCGGAGGAGCTGCCGGACTTCTGGGCCGGCCTCCTCGACCGCTTCCCGATCGTCTCGATCGAGGACGGCGCTGCCGAGGAGGACTGGGCGGCGTGGAAGGCGCTCACCGAGCGTCTCGCCGGCCGCGTACAACTTGTCGGCGACGACCTCTTCGTCACGAGCGTGGACCGGCTCCGCCGTGGGATCGACGAGGACGTCGGCAACTCGATCCTGATCAAGGTCAACCAGATCGGGACGCTGACGGAGACGCTCGAGACGATCGCCCTGGCCCGCTCCGCTGGGTACACCGCGGTCATGTCGCACCGCTCCGGCGAGACGGAGGACACGACGATCGCCGACCTCGCGGTGGCGACGAACTGCGGCCAGATCAAGACCGGCGCCCCCAGTCGGTCGGACCGCACGGCGAAGTACAACCAGCTGCTGCGGATCGAGGAGGAGTTGGGCTCCGACGCGGAGTATCCCGGCTGGGATGCGTTTCCGGCTCGCGCTTCCTAGCCTCACGGTCGTGCTCCTCCTCGCCGGCTGCGGCGGGGGCGACGAGGCGACCACCACGACGACCGTCGTTCGGACGACGACCGCGACGCCGACGTCGTCCGTTCCGGACGAGGCCCCGGCGGTTGTGACCCTCTACTTCCTCCGCGACGGCAAGGTGGCGCCCGTGCAGCGCGGGATCGTCACCGGCCCGGCGATCGGCACCGCCACCCTCCGCGAGCTCCTGAAGGGGCCGTCGACCGACGAGGGAGGGCTCGCGACTGCGATCCCGTCGGGCGCCAAGCTCGAGTCACTCGAGATCGGAGGCGGCGTCGCCTCGGTCGAGCTGTCATCGGCGCTCCCGTCCCAGGCGGCGCTCGCACAGGTCGTCTACACGCTCACGCAGTTCCCGTCGGTGAAGCGCGTGGCGGTCGGCGGCAGGTCGGCCGGACGCAAGGCCTTCGAGGCGCAGACGCCGGCGATCCTGATCGAGAGCCCCGTGCCGGGTGAGACCGTCCAGTCGGGCTTCGAGGTCACGGGGACGGCGAACACGTTCGAGGCGACCTTCAACTACGAGCTGAAGGACGCGGCCGGCAAGGTGATCGCGAAGAACTTCGTTACGGCGACCTCCGGCAGCGGCACCAGGGGAACGTTCCGGTTCACGGTACGGTACAAGATCTCCGAGCCGCAGGCCGGCACGCTGGTCGCCTACGAAGCCTCCGCCGCCGACGGCTCGCGGACCCACACCGTCGAGGTTCCGCTCCGGCTCGAGTAGGCGCCGGGCCCGGGGGTAGGCTGAGACCGAAGCGATGACACTGCCCCGCCGCACGAAGATCGTGGCGACGCTGGGGCCGTCCACCGGGACGCCCGAGCGGGTGCTCGAGTTGGCGCGTTCCGGCATGGACGCCGCCCGGCTCAACTTCTCGCACGGCACGCACGAGCAACACGCGAACTACGCCCGGCTTGTCCGGGCGGCGCAGGAGGAGGTCGGGCGGCCGATCGCGCTGATCGCGGACCTGCAGGGACCGAAGCTCCGGATCGGGGAGCTGGCGCACCCGGTCACGCTCGGCGACGGCGAGGAGATCATCGTCACCGGGGACGGCCACCAGGACGGCGAGCTCCCGGTGCGCCCGGCGGTCGTCGGCCAGGTGCTCCAGCCGGGCCACGACGTCCTGATCGACGACGGGCTCGTCCGCCTCCGCGTGGAGGCCGTCGAGGCCGGGAAGGCACGATGCGCCGTCCTCGTCGGCGGCGTGGTGGCCTCGCACAAGGGCGTGAACGTCCCAGGGGTCCCGGTGCCAATCCCGTCCGTGACGAGGAAGGACGCGGAAGACCTCGAGTTCGCGCTCCAGCTCGGCGTCGACTTCGTCGCCCTCTCGTTCGTCCGGTCGGCAGCCGACATCCGCGACCTGAAAGGGCTGATCGACCAGGCGGGGGCGCCGGCACAGGTAATCGCGAAGATCGAGAAGTCCGAGGCCGTTGACGCGCTGACCGCGATCCTCGACGAAACGGACGCGGTCATGGTCGCCCGCGGCGACCTCGGCGTGGAGATGGGACCCGAGATCGTCCCGCTGCTCCAGAAGCGGATCATCCTGGGCGCGTTGAACCGCGGGAAGCCGGTGATCACGGCGACGCAGATGCTCGAGTCGATGGTTCACCAGCCGGAGCCGACGCGAGCCGAGGCGAGCGACATCGCGAACGCGATCCTCGACGGGACCTCTGCGGTGATGCTGTCCGAGGAGACGGCGATCGGGGATTACCCGCTCGAGGCGGTCCGGACGATGGACCGCGTTGCGAAGGTGATCGAGCCGAGCCTCGAGTACCGGCACCAGTTCCCGCAGCCTGGGGACGACCCGTCTGTGAACCAAGCGATGTCGAACGCGGCATGCGACCTGGCGGAGACGCTCGGGGCGAAGGCGATCCTGGTGCCGACCTTCTCCGGCCGCACGGCGTCGGTCGTCGCGCGGCTGAAGCCTCGGCGGCCCGTGATCGGCCTCTCGCACCATCCCTATGCGCTCAACCGCATGGCCCTCGAGTGGGGCGTAACGCCGGTCCGAATGCCGGAGGCCGCGGACGTCGAGGAGCTCTGGGCGAGCGCCCTGGAGGGCGGCCGGACCACGGGACTCGTTCGAGAGGGCGACCTGGTGATCCTCACCGCGGGCACCGCCGTCAACATTCCGGGGACGACGGACATGATCAAGCTCGCCTATGTCTGACGGCCGGCGGGAGGAGCGCCGCGCCGTGTCCCGAAAGGACGCGGCATGCCGAAGTCGAAGCGGCGAGCTTCGCGTCCCCGGGGGCGCCTCCCGATGCTGCGGTGGCTCGCGCTCGGGACGCTCGCCGTCGTGGCGCTCCTCTACTACCGGCCGGTCAAGAGCTACATGGAGACGCGCAGCTCGCTCGAGCAGAGCCAGGCGGAGGTCCGCGACCTCCGGGCGAGACGGGACGAGCTGGCGCGGCGGCTCGCTGAGACAGACACGCCGGAGGCGCTGGAGCGCCGGGCCCGGAAGCTCGGTCTCGTGAAGCCCGGCGAGCAGCTCTTCATCATCAAGGGCATCCCGGAGTGGCGGAAAAGGGCCAAGGCCAAGTGACGCCGCAGCGCGTCACTAGGATCGGGGGCGATGGATGACCGGGCCGTCGTGGAGCGCCAGCTCGGCCGCACGCCTCGCGCGTTTCTGCGGGTCGCATCCCGCTGCCCGTTCGGCGCTCCGGCCGTCACGCTGCAGGCGCCGTACGACAGCGCCGGCGAGCCCTTTCCGACCACCTTCTACCTGACCTGCCGGCACCTGGTCGCCGCCGTCTCGCGCCTCGAGGCGGCCGGCGGGATCGAGCGCTGGACGGCGGCCGTGGCCTCCGACGACGCGCTCGCAGCGAGCCTCCGAGGGGCGACCGAGGAGCAGCGCTCGGTGCGCCGCGACCTCGCCGCGGGACAGGTCGGGCAGGAGGGCGGGGCCTCGCTCGAGCTCGGCATCGGCGGCTCGTCGCGGCCGGAGAAGCTCAAGTGCCTCCACGCCCACGTCGCCTTCGCGCTCGCGCGTCCCGGCTACGAGCTCGGCGACCGGATCGTCGCTGAGCTCGACGGAATCTGGCCCGACCGGTGCTGCACGCTGGACGGATGAGCTCGGTCGATCTCGCACGTCAGCAATGGGCGGAAGGGAACCGCCGCTTCGAGTCCCAGGCCGGCAACCCCGAGCTCTACGTGCGCCTCGTGCGGCAGCTCGACGTCGTGCTCGGGGAGTTGCGCAAGCGGGTGGGGGAGCGGTTCACGCTGCAGCAGCTCGCCGAGGTCTACGGCGGCTCCGACCGGTGGATGAAGGAGGCGGTCGAGGAGCGGATGGACTCGCCGGGCTGGATCCGGGAGCTCTCCGTCGTGCAGGACGCCGCCTTCCACAACTACGCGAAGGGCGCGACCGACTACATCCCGTGACGGTCGTTCGTCCGACTGCGGCGCGCCGGCGGAAGCGGCGTCCCTCGATCCTCGGCTGGGCCCTCAGGGTGCTCCTCGTCGCGGCCGTCTTCGCGCTCGGCGTCGCCGTCGGACAGGCACTCGAGGACCAGCCGCAGCCGGCGAAACCCGTCACGCACGTCTCCACGATCCAGCCGTGGACGCAGACCGAGGCGCGGACCGTGACGGTCACGACGAGCCCATGACAAGGAACTGCTCACACACTCCCGGGGTTTGCAAAGGTTTGCTTAGATTCGCCCTCCATGGCCGAGGAAGGGGGTAGAGCGCGCCGGCAGCCGCCTGGCAACGGCGGCGCCGACTGGTTGACGCTCGGGCAGGCCGCCCGCTATCTCGGCGTGGCGCAGAGCACGATCCGCAAGTGGTCGGACCAGGGGCGCCTTTCGGCCTTCTACACGCCGGGTGGCCATCGCCGTTACCGCCAGCGTGACCTCGACGCGTTCGTCGCCGGCTCGGCCGGCGGGACGGCGGCGGCGCGTTCCCGACCGGCGCCGCTCGTCCTGATCGTGGACGACGACCCGCGGATCCGCGAGTTCGTCCGGGTGAACCTGGAGATGGACGGCTACGCGGTGCGCGAGGCCGGCAGCGCCGAAGAGGGGCTGGCGGCGCTCGAGGCCGAGCCGCCCGACCTGATCCTCCTCGACGTCATGATGCCCCAGGTCGACGGCTGGCAGATGCTCCAGCTCGTCCGCGAAAAGCACGGGGTCGACTCGATCCAGGTGATCATGTTCAGCGGCCAGATCGAGGCGGACGCCGCCGACCAGGCCGAGGCCGGAGGCGCCCAGGCGTTCCTCGGCAAGCCGTTCAACCCGCAGGAATTGGTCGCTCGGACCAAGGAACTCCTCGGGAGCTAGCTAGAGCTCCTCGAGAACGCGACACCAGCGTGAGGCTCGTGGTCGTCAACGATCTGAGCCATACCCCTCACCGAAAGTCGTGAGACTTTCGGCGAAACCGACTAGAGCTCCTCGGAAGCTCGAAGTAGGCCGGCGACGATCACGAGGATCGCTGCGAAGAGGCTGATCCAGAGCCCGATCCCGCGGCTCGCCGGCTGGAACTCCTCCGGGATCGAGATCACGCGGATCAGGACGAGGGTCGTCGCGAGCGCGCCGAGCACGATCACGACGAGGCTCTCCGGCACCGTCGCCGGCAGCTCGATCCCCGCCTGGTGGAGCAGGTGCAGGGCGATCACGGCGAGGCCGATCACGAGGACGACCTTCGCGATCGTGCCCGTGTGCCAGCCGATCACGGCGTAGGTCGGCTCGCCGCCGACGCTGACGTACCAGCCCATCAGCGTGGAGAGCGAGAGGACGAGGCCGGAGACCCAGGTGAGCCGCTCGCCGGCACCCCAGATCCAGGCGACGTCGGGCGAGAACCGGTCGGTCGGCTCAGCGTAAGGCTCCTCAGTCGGAAACGGCTCTGGCGTCTGCACGAGCGGAAGTATCGGGCATGGAGCGGCTAGAGGCCGAAGAGCCGCTGAACCTGGTGCCAGACGACGATCGAGAGATAGGCGCTCAGGACGATCAGCGTCGTCAGGACGACCCAGAAGCGCATGCGCGCCAGGCTCCGCTCGCGCATGTGATCCTCACGCGCACGGCGACGGGCTCGATGGAACCGGTACGCCCTGTCGATCGCGGCGGGATCGACTGGTGGCGGCTCCTCGACGGCATCCTGACGCCGGGCCGGCTCAGCCATGCCGGGACTATATAAGTCGTTTCCGATGGCACGGACGACGGGACAGCTGGACAGCCTCGCCGCGGCCTGGCCCGAGCTGGTCCGGGCCGCGACCCTCGACGAGGCGCTGACGGCGCTCGCGCGCGCGGCCGGGGCGGCCACCGCGGCGACGGCCGTGGCAATTCGCGTTCCCACCGGTGACCGTGCGCCGGCGCGCGGGCTCTGGTCCTCGTCGCCGGCACTCCAGGCCGAGCTGGAGGGGTCAAGCCTCTCCCTCGCTGACCACGACCGCGGCGCCCATGTGCTCGCGGTCCCGGTGGGGGACGGGCGAGTTCTGGCGACGATCGAGCTGCTCGGGCCCGGAGCCTTCTCTCAGGGCGACAGGACCGTCGCCGAGATCGCGGCGCACCAGGCGGCGTTGCTCGTGCGCGTCTTCGAGTCGGAGACCTTGCCGGCGAACGGGGCGCTCACCGCCACGCTCGAGCTCGCCGGCCGGGCGCTGACGGCCGGCACGGAGGAAACGCGGAGCGCAGAGCGGATCGCACGCCTCCTCGCGGAGGTGACCCACGCCGCTTCGTGCCTTCTCTGGCGGACGGAGGACGGGACCGCGACGGCGATCGGCTCCGTGGGGATCGCCGACGGGCTGCAGCAGCTGGCGGAGGAGGGCGAACGCGAGCTCGCTGGACGCAACGTCGTGCTTCGCGGCGACGACGGGGCCGCGGTGGCGCTCGTGCGGCTCGGCGAGCCGGCAGTGGGCGGCCTGCGGCTCGAGTTCACAGGGGTCTCGCCGGCGCCCGACGAGCTCGAGCGGTTGGCGGCCTTCGGCGCCCGCGCCGCGCACGCGTTGCGGGCGGGCGAGCGGACGACGACGCTGGCGCAGGAGCTCGAGCGAAGCCGGGCGCTGCTCGAGGTCGTCGGGCAGGCGATCGCCGAGCTCTCGCTGTCCCACACGCTCGACACCGCGGTCGACCGCGTCGCCGAACTGCTCGGCACGAAGCAGGTCGCCGTCTACCTCCGCTCGGGCAGCGAACTCGAGACGGCCGCCGAGCGTGGCCTCGCCGGCCCGCACCTCCGCGTGGCGCAGGCCCTGCACACCCTGACGCTCGGACGGCTCCGTCCGCGCGCGGTCGCCGAGATTCCCGAGGCGGCCGCCGAGCCCGGCCTGGCCGGCGTGCGCGAGGCGGTCTCCGAGGCCGGTGTCGACGCACTGGTCTCGGTCCAGCTCCGCGCCGGCAACGAGCTGATCGGGCTCCTCGTGGCCTACCTGCCGAGCGGCCGGCGCCTGCACGCCAACGAGTCGGCGTTGCTGACCGCCCTCGCGGGCCAGCTCGCCGTCGCCGTCCAGAACGCCGGCCTGCACGAGCAGACGATGCGGCTCGCCCGGGCCCGGGAGGACGCGCTGCAGTCGGAACGGCGCTCGGCGCGGAGGCTGGAGGCGTTCTTCGAGATCTCCCGCTCCTTCTCGGAGAGCCTCGAACTCGAGCAGACACTCGCCGCCGTGACGAAGACGGCGGTGGAGCTGTTCGGCGTCGACGCGGCTGTGCTGCGGCTGCCGGAGGGCCGTGGGGAGAACCTCGTCGTTCGGTCGTTGCACATCCCCGACCCGCGGCTGGCGGAGGCGCTCGCGCCGATCCTAACCCGGCCGCAGCCGGTCGCCCGGCTGACCAGGCTCGGCCTCGGACGGGCGCGCAGGGCACTCGTGCTCGACCCCGTCACCGCCGAGCGCCTCGGCGGCGGCCACGAACTGCTCGTCCCCTTCCTCCGGCGGGGCTCGAGCGCGGTGGTCGTGCCGATCGTGGCCTCGGGCGACGTGATCGCGGCGCTGACGCTGCTCGCGCTCGACCCCGCTCAGAGCTTCGAGGCGGAGATGGTGGACACGCTCCGGTCGCTGGCGGCGCAGGCGGCCCTCGCGATCGACAACGCGCGCCTCTACCAGCAGCAGGCCGGCTTCGCGGACGCGATGCAGCGGTCGCTCCTTCCCGCGGCGCCGCCGCGGCTCGCCGGGATCGAGGTCGGCAGCGTCTACGAGTCCTCTGCGCGCTTGGACGTCGGCGGTGACGTCTACGACTACGCGCTCCTGCCCGACGGGCGGCTCGCGGTCGTCGTCGGCGACGTCACAGGGAAGGGGATCGATGCTGCGGCTGACATGGCGATGACGAAGTTCGTCTTCCGGTCGCTCGCCCGCGAGCACCCGGACCCGGCCGACTTCCTCCGCGCGGCGAACGAGGTCGTCGTCGGCGAGGTCGAGGAGGGGAAGTTCGTGACCATGGTCTACCTGACGATCGACGCGGAGACCGGCCAGCTGTCCTGCGCAAGCGCCGGGCACCCGAACGCGCGCCTGATCTGCAGCGACGACCGGGTGCTCGAGCTCGAGGCGACGGGGCTCGCACTCGGGATCGCCAACGATCAGCGCTACGTAGAAGCCCGCGAGACGCTCGAGCCCGGTTCCGCGGTCGTGCTCTTCACCGACGGCGTCGTGGAGGCGCGGCGCGACGGCGAGCTCTACGGCGTCGAGCGGCTCGACCGCCTCCTCGCCGAGCACCGGGACCTCGGGGCCGCCGCGCTCGCGCGAGCCGTCGTCGACGGCGCGAAGGTCTACGCGGGCGGCGAGCTCGGCGACGACTCGGCCGTGGTCGTCGTTAAACGAACGTCGAGTTGAGCCCGCGCTTCCAGGGGGCGCTGACCGGCGTCGTCTTCGCCGCGGGGGTCGGCTCGCTGGCGACGGAGATCGCTGCTTCGCGGCTGCTCGCGCCCTACTTCGGCAACTCCACGATCGTCTGGGCGAACGTGATCGGCCTGATCCTGGCCTCGCTGTCGATCGGCTATTGGCTCGGCGGGAAGCTGGCCGACCGAAGGCCGACCCCGCGCACGCTGGGCGCCGTCATCACGGCGGCCGCCTGCCTCGTGGCCGTGATCCCGTTCGTCGCGCGGCCGTTGCTCGACTTCGCCGTCGAGGGGCTGGATCGGGTGTCGGCCGGCGCTGCGATCGGATCGTTCTTCGGCGTGCTCGTGCTCTTCGTCCCGCCCGTGATCCTGCTCGGGATGGTCGCGCCGTTTGCGATCCGGCTCGCGATCACGGATGTGGAGACCGCCGGCGCTGTCTCCGGCCGCCTCTACGCCGTCTCGACGGTCGGCAGCCTGCTCGGGACGTTCCTCTCGGCGCTCGTCCTGATTCCGGCGATCGGCACGCAGCGCACCATGATCGCGAGCGCGGCGGTGATCGGCCTCGGTGGCGCCGTCCTCCTCGGGCGCCGGTGGTTCGCGCTCGCGGCGGCTCTCGCCGCGCTCCTGCTGATCCCGCCCGGCACCGTGAAGGCGCAGAGCGGCCTGATCTACGAGCGCGAGTCCCGGTATCAGTTCATCCAGGTCGTGCAGGAGCAGGACGGCGAGCGGAAGCTGTTCCTCGACGAGGGCCTCGCGACGCACTCCGTCTGGCGCAAGGGGGAGGTGCTCACCGGTGGCGTCTGGGACACCTACCCCGCCGTCGCGACCCTGGCGCCCCAGGTCAAGCGGGCGGCGATGCTCGGGAACGCGGCCGGAACGGCCGCTCGGGCGTTTGCGCTCTTCTACCCCGGGGTGAAGATGGACGGCGTCGAGCTCGATCCCGCCGTGAGCGACGCCGGCCGCCGGTATTTCGAAATGGAGGAGACGGCCGGCCTCACCGTCCACGATCTCGACGCGCGTGCGTTCCTGCGCCGGACGGACGCCAAGTACGACGTGATCATCGTCGACGCTTATCGCCCTCCCTACGTGCCGTTCTACCTCGCGACGAAGGAGTTCTTCGAGCTCGTTCGCGACCATCTCAACCCGGGCGGCGTGGTCGCGCTGAACGTTGCCAGCACGCCCGACGACCACAGGCTGGCGGAGGAGATCGGAGGAACTCTCGCCACGGTCATGCCCACCTCCTACTGGCAGCCGCTCCGGTTCAACCGGATCGTGATCGGGCAGAACGGCCGGCGCGGGGCGACGCACCTGGGCGGACCGCGGCTGGCGCCACTCTCGCCACTGCTGAGCGAGCTGTCCGAGACACCGGTGTCGCCGTCTTCCGATCCGTGGACGGACGACAAGGCCCCCGTAGAGTGGATCACGGACCGGATGATCCTGGAGTTCGCCGCGAGCGGCGGCCGGTTCGAGGAGGAGCCGCTGCCCACGGCGCCGTAAACAGCAGCCTTCGCGACTACACTCATTCGCGATGAGGCGTGGGGTTCTGATCGGTGCGGGCGCGCTTGCCTGCCTGCTTTCAGGGATCTTCAGCGCCGGCGTGATGGCCGGAACGGGCCCGCTCGGAGCGCTCACGACTACGTCGGTCACGACGACGACGACCACCGCGCCGACGACCACCGGCGGCACGACGACCCGCGCGCCGCAGCAGTTCGCCCTGCCGGACGGCGTCCGGATCGCCAAGACCGAGGTCGGCGGGATGACGCCCGCTCAGGCGAGTGGTCTCGTCCAGGCGGCGTTCGACGAGGCGGTCGTCCTGCGCTACGGCCGGAAGCTGATCCTCGTCGCGCCGCGACGTCTCGGCGCGACCGCGCGCGTCAAGCTCGCCGTCGACCAGGCGCGCCGGGCGGTACCGCGGGCCCAAATCCCGCTGTTCGTCACGCTCCGGAAGGGCGGGGTCGCGCGGTACGTGAAGGCGCTCGGCAAGCGGTTCGACCGCCCCGGGGCGAACGCTGAGCTCAAGGGCCTCCGCGCCAGCCGGCCATGGATCACGAAGGAGCACACCGGCAAGGCGCTCCGCCAGCGGGCCGCGACGAGGACGATCGTCGCCGCGCTCCGAACGCACACCCGCACCCCCGTCCGCATCCGCTCGTCGGCGGTCGTGCCGACGGTCACGCGCACCCGCTTCGGGCCGATCATCGTGATCAGGCGCGAGTCCAAGCGGCTCAATCTCTTCCGCGGGATGCGGCTCTGGAAGACCCTCGGCGTCGCCACGGGACAGTCCGAGTACCCGACGCCGACCGGCCACTTCTCGATCGTGACGATGCAGCGCCACCCGTGGTGGTATCCGCCCGACTCGGACTGGGCGAAGGGTGAGAAGCCCGTCCCCCCGGGGCCCGGGAATCCGCTCGGGACTCGCTGGATGGGCCTCAGCGCGCCGGGCGTCGGCATCCACGGCACGCCCGACGCCGCCTCGATCGGCTACTCGGCCTCGCACGGTTGCATCCGGATGAGGATTCCGGAGGCGGAGTGGCTGTTCTCGCACGTACGGGTCGGCACGCCCGTTTTCATCGTCTCCGCCTGATGGTCGATGCCGCGAGATCGTCCGTTCGCGGCGTGAGCTGGCCGCTCTGGGGCGCGCCGGCGAGGCGTTGCCGATGCCTGGAAGGCCTCGGTGACGACTCGACGACGCGAAGCGGACGCACCGGTGCCGGGCCGCTTGCGGGCCGGTCACTGGTGCGGGAGCGGCCCAGACGCGTCAACTCGCGCAGCCGGATGCGCGAGCTCGCGGCGTCGGCCATCTAGCCTGTTGGAGAAATGGCAGGGCGGCTGAAGCTCGCGGCCCAGGTAGCAGCACTCGCGCTCGTCACGGGGCTCTTCGCGCTGCTCGTCTGGAAGGTGGCGACGCAGGGCGACAACGCGGCGAACGAGCTCGGTCAGGGCAAGAACCCACGAGCACCGCAGTTTCATCTCGACCGCCTCGACGGGCCGGGGAAGGTGTCGCTCGCCGCCTACCGCGGCAAGCCCGTGATCCTGAACTTCTGGGCGTCGTGGTGCATCCCGTGCAAGGAGGAGGCGCCCCTCCTGGAGTCGGTCTGGCGGCGCTACCGGGAGCGCGGCCTCGTCGTCCTCGGAGTCGACATCCAGGACGTCCGCGGCGACGCGCGCCGGTTCGCGCGGCGGAACAAGATGAGCTATCCCCTCGCGTACGACGGGCCCGGGAATACGGTCTCGCACTACGGTGTGACTGGCGTTCCGGAGACGTTCTTCGTCGGGCGCAACGGGAAGCTCGTCTGCGAACGGCTTCAGGCAGGCGTCCATCTCGAGGAGAACCGGGACCGCTTCGCCGCCTGCGTGCAGGAGGTGCTGGAGGCCTGAGGCTCGTGGCCGCAATCGTCGTCGCCCTTGTCCTGGCCGGGCCGGCAGCGGCGTGTCCGTCGCTTCCCGATCTCGAGGGCAAGTTCATCTGCCCGACCTGCAAGACGACCCTCGACCAGTCGGACGCGCCGGCGGCGCGGCAGATCAAGGCCTACCTGGCGCAGCGTGTGGCCGCCTGCGCGTCGGAGGCGCAGATCAGGGACGAGCTCGTGGCCCAGTTCGGGACACAGGTGCTCGCCGCGCCGCCCCGCAAGGGCTTCCACTGGCTCGCCTGGCTGCTCCCGCTGATCGGCCTGTTGGTCGCCGCGGTGGTGGTCTCCCTGCTCGTCTGGCGCTGGAGCCATGCCCGGCCGACCGAGGTGGAGGCCGACTCGAACGGGCGGGCGCCGCTCGACCCGGAGCTCGAGCGCCGGCTCGACCGCGAGCTGACGCGGTTCGATGGTTGAGCTGCCTGCGGCGTTCCTCGCCGGGCTGCTCTCGATCGTCACGCCCTGCGTCCTGCCGCTCGTGCCCGGCTACCTCTCGGCGGTCTCCGCCGTCGAGGCCGACCGGCTCGGGCAGCCGGGGGTGGGGCGACGGGTCGCGCGGGCGAGCGTGCCCTTCGTCCTCGGCTTCACGATCGTCTTCGTCCTCCTGGGCGCCGCTGCCGCGGCGCTGGGCGGCCTCCTCGACCTGAACCGCCGCTCGGAGATCGCCGGCTTCCTCCTCGTCGTCCTCGGCTGCGCCTTCCTGGGGCTGCTGCCGTGGCCTGAGCGAATCGTCGCTCCCGGCCTGCTCGGAAGCGCAGAGCGGCGTGGCTCCAGAGCGCTTCTCGGCGCAGCGTTCGCGGTCTGCGCGGCGCCCTGCATTGGGACCGTGCTCGCGTCCGTGCTCGTGCTGGCGGGGAACACGGAGACGGCGATCAAGGGCTCGATCCTCCTCGCCGCCTACTCGGCAGGGCTCGGGATCGCGTTCGTCCTCGCCTCGGTCGCTTTCGTCAGGGCGATGAGCGCGTTCCGCTGGCTGCGGGATCAGTACCAGCTGATCCGCATGGTCAGCGGTCTGCTGCTGGTGACGTTCGGGCTCCTGCTCTTCTTCCACCGCGACGCCTGGCTGCGCGTCGGCGTGAACCGGATGCTCGAGCTCGTCGGGCTCGGGACCTTCTAGTCCTCGATCTTCAGGTCGGCGAACTCCGGCTCCGGGAACTGCGGATCGAGACGGTGGAGCGTCTCGACGAGCAGCTTGGCGATCGCGACGTTGCGGACCCACTTGCGGTCGGCGGGGATCACATACCACGGCGCGGCGTCGGTCGAGGTCGCCGTCAGCGCCTCTTCGTAGGCCGCGATGAACCGGTCCCAGCGCTTCCTCGTCTCGAGGTCGCGCGGGTTGAACTTCCAGCGCCTCGTCGGATCGTCGAGCCGTGCCTCGAACCGCTGCTTCTGTTCGTCCTTCGAGATGTTCAGGAAGCACTTGACGATGGTCGTGCCTTCCGCCGTCAACATCTGCTCGAACTCGCGGTTGTGCCCGATGCGCGGCCGCCACACCTCCTCCCGAGCGAGCTCCATCACGCCGACCGTGACGACGTCCTCGTAGTGTGAGCGGTTGAAGATCCCGATCTCGCCGCGGCCGGGGCAGCTCAAATGGATCCGCCAGAGGTAGTCATGGGCCAGCTCGGGTTCCGTCGGAACGCCGAACGACACGACCCGGCAGCCCTGCGGATTGAGGCCGGTGAAGACCTTCCTGATCGCCCCGTCCTTCCCCGAAGCGTCGAGCCCCTGGAGGATCAGGAGGACGCTGCGCGTGCCTTCGGCCCAGAGCCGGAGCTGGTACTCGGCCAGCTCCTCGTGGAGCGTCTTGAGCGTTTTTCTCGCCTCCGCCTTCCCGGGCAGGCCGAGGGTGTCGGCCGGATCGCGACCGGCGAGGTTCGCCGCCTCACCCGGTGTCACGATCAGCTGCTCCACCATCGAGGGAACTCTAGGAGGGTTCGAGCGGCTCGAGTGCGGGCGAGCCCGATGCCACGACGTCCGCGGCGTCAGCGAGGGCGCCCAGCGAGAGATGCAGCAGCCACCCGCCCACGGTGTACCCGCGCTCGTCGGGCTCGGGACGCTCTAGCTGCGGGGCCGGAACACCCCGGCCGCCCGCGCCAGCTCCACGGCGAGATAGATCGCCCCGACAGCCGCGAAGCAGAGCAGCAGGAGCGCAACGAGGATCCGCGGAAATGAGTCGGGACGAGGATCGTCGGCGACGGAGCCGAGCCGCGCCGACAATCCCTTGGCGCCCTCGGCGATCGCTCCGGCCGCTCCGGCGACCGGCTTCTTGACCGCGCGGTCGAGCACTCCGCTCAGCCCACCGTCGTCATCGGAATCCGATGGTGCGGCCGTCGGGTCGGGAGCGGCTGCCAGCAGCTCGACCACCGGTCGGGCGCAGACCACGGTCCGGCGTGCCCGGCTGATCTCCGCCCGGCTCGATCTGCCCGATGCGATCACGATCGGGATTGACGCGACGCCCTTCGCGCCGCGTGTTCGGACAAGCAGGCGATAGCCGCCGTCCGGCAGGCGCCGGCCGCGAAATCTCCCTGCAAACCGGACTCTGTTCACACCGCGGTCCCCGCGAACGCTGAAGGCGCCCATGCGGCGGCAGGAGGGGAAGACGCGAAAGATGGTGACGCGCAGCACCGCGGGCCTGGCCAGGCGGAAGACGAGTGTCGTGCCACCGCTCTTGCGGCCCGGTCGGACGACGGTCCGCGACGCGCGCGCCGGGCTTCGGGTTGCTTGACCACAGCGTTTCGGCGCCGGCGGGCAGGCGGGGACGACGAAGGGCGCGGCCGACACCGGCGGCGCCGCGCTCTGGCTCCCCGACGCCGATCCGACCGAGGCGCCGCCGGCCGGCGTGGTCGCCGAGCCGGGTGAGGATGGGTTCTGGACGGTCGCCGACTGGGTCGTGGCGGTCGCAACTGTCGGCGCCGCAGGAGGTGAGGTAGGCGCTGCGGGCGGCGCGGGCGGCGGCGGAACAGTCGGTGGCGGAGGAAGCGGCGGGGGCGGGAGCTTGGCCGGTGGCGGCGGCGGGGGTGGCGGAAGCTTGGCCGGCGGAGGCGGCGGCAGGGCCGGTGGCGGGGGTAGCGGCGGGGGCGGCGGCAGGGTCGGGGGCGGCGGCAGCGGCGGTGGTGGGAGCGGCGGCGGTGGTGGCAGCGGCGGTGGTGGGAGCGGCGGTGGCGGCGGCAGCGGCGGAGGCGGAAGTTGCTGCTGCACCGTCGCGGCCGCAGCCTTCGGTCCATGTACCGCCGAGCTCGCCGAAGTCGCGATGACACAGGCAACCGCCACGAAGAAGGCGATCAGTGGCCGCATTAGTTCCTCAACGAGCGGCGCCGCAGCGCGGATACGGCTTCGAGCTGCCTTTGCCGGCGGACCTTCTAGCTCTCGAGCGGGGGGAGGTCGAGCGACCCGGAAGAGACGAGCTCGGTAGCCTCCTCGACCGATGTGAGGAGGCTCGCGACGTCGACGTCTCGATGCCGCGGCGCGAACGCCCCCAGCCGCCGCTTCGCCTTCGCCAGCTGGCGCTCGCAGCCGACGCGGTTCCCGCGGCTCGCCTGGTACCAGGCCACCGTGACGTGAACCAGGCCCTGGAAGAAATCCTTCTCCGACGGGTCGGCCGCCCGCCAGGCGTTCTCGAACGACTCGTGCGCCTCGAAGTACTCGCCGCCGAACATGCGGTCAAGCCCGCGCCGCAGTTCGTCTACCACCGGTGCAGTGTTACCCTCGTGGCGGAGTGGCGACGATCTTGTTGGCCGGCGTCGAGCTCTTCTTCCGGGGCAAGCTGGAAGCGTCCCTGCCGGGGCACCAACTGGTGACCGCCGACAGCGTCGAGCCGCCCGATCTCGTGATCGCGGACGTCGCGCGCATCGATCCCGACGAGCTCGCGAATGCCTATCCGGACACGCCGCTCCTCGGCTTTTCGAACCACAAGGACACCGCCGGCCTTCGTCAGGCGCACGAGGCGGGGTTCGACCAGGTGGTCGCGAAGTCGACGCTCGCGGAGCGCGCGCCGCAGCTCGTCGACGAGCTCATCCACTAGTCGGCGCGCGCCGTTAGTCTGAGCGGCGTGACGTACATCATCGCCGAGCCCTGCATCGATATCAAAGACAAGTCCTGTGTCGACGTCTGTCCCGTCGATTGCATCCACGAGTTCGACCGGATCCTGATCATCGACCCGGAGGAGTGCATCGACTGCGGGGCGTGCGAGCCGGAGTGCCCGGTCGAGGCGATCTTCCCCGAGGACGCGCTGCCCGAGAAATGGGAGCCGTTCGTGAAGATCAACTACGCCTACGGCGAGGGCCCCGAGGTCGTGAACAAGCTCACGGACGAGTACGCCACCGAGCACGACGTGCAGAACCCTCCGCTGGAATAGATCCGCCGTTCAACGGGTAGCGGTCCCCTGAACGGAAAGGAGGGTTCGTATGCCTCAGAGAGCGTGGAGCGACAAGCGCGAACGGCAGTACGAGCACATCAAGGACAGCGCGGAGGAAGGCGGTGCGTCGACGAAGCGCGCCAAGGAGATCGCGGCCCGCACCGTCAACAAGGAACGAGCGAGATCGGGCGAGGCACGCACGTCGTCGCGCACCTCGAGGCGCGACATGTCCTCGAGCCGCCGCGGCGGGCAGCGCTCCGGCACGAACCGGCCGAAAGGCCGCACGAAGGAGCAGCTCTACAACGAAGCCAAGCGGATGGGCATCGAAGGCCGCTCCAAGATGACGAAGCAGCAGCTTCAGCGGGCGGTCGATCGCCGGAAGTAATCGCCCGCGGCGAGACGGAGCCGGTGATTATCCTTCCCGGCTCCGTTGCGTCCCAACACCCTCGACCACGTCGCCTACTGGCTCGACGACCGCGAGCGCGTCGCGGACTTCGTCACCTCCCACCTCGGGATGCACGTGATCGAGCGTACGGACAAGTTCACCCTCGTGGGTCGCGACGCCCTGAAGGGGAAGCTGACGCTGTTCGACGCCGAAGGCCCTCGGGAGCGGGGCGCGCTCAAGCACGTGGCCCTGCGCGTGAACGATCTCGAGGACGCCCTTCGGGAGCTGCCCGACGAGCTCAAGCTCGATCGCAGCGACGGCTCGGCGTACTTCGACCTGGGCGACGGGATCGCGCTCGGGCTCGTCGAGGCCGAGACCGAGAGCGAGTACGACCTCGACCACGTGGCGCTCTACTCCAACGACCCGGAGGCGACCGCGACGCGCTACCGGGACTACGGCTTTGCGGCGGCCGAGCCGGGCGGCTCGGGCGTGCCGCGCGTCGAGGTCGCGGGCGCCTACATCGAGTTCCATCCCGGTGAGCCGGGTGACCCCGAGCGGCCGCTCCTGAACCACCTCGCGGTCCTGGTCGACTCGGCCGAGGAGCACCAACAGGAGGCGCTCGAGCGCGAGATCGAGGTTCAGGACTTCGTCGACGCGCCGAACACGCTCGCCGTCTTCGTCTGGCTCCCTGAGCGGGTCCGGCTCGAGTACGTCGAGCACAAGCCGACGTTCGCCCTCAAGTAGCCGCGACGCTGAACATCGCCGGTGCGGGCATGGCCGGCCTGGTCGCGGCGGCGCGGGCGCGCGAGCTCGGCGCGACGCCGCTCGTCTACGAGAAGGGCAGCCGCGCGGGCGGGTCGATGCTGCTTTCCAGCGGGTTTATCTGGCGCTACGCCTCGCGCGAGACGCACCTTGAGCAGTGCCCCGGCGCCGACGAGGCGCTGGCGCGGACGATCGTCGAGCGCTTCGACGACGCCCTAGGCTGGCTCGAGTCGCTGGGCGTCGAGCTCCTGACGCGAGAGACCGGCAACCCGCTGACGGTCGGCGCTCGCTTCGACCCCGGGCAGCTCGTCGAGGTGCTCGGAGCGGACGTGCGGCTGGGGGAGACGACCGACGAGCCAGCGATCCTCGCCACGGGCGGGTTTGCCGTCCGCCTGGCCCGCGAGCGCGGCCTGCTGCTCCGGGCAAACCCCTGGAGCGAGGGTGACGGCCTCGACCACGCGAGGTCGCGCGGCGCGTCCGCCTCGGACGGGCTCGACGAGTTCTACGGCCGGAACATGCCCGACCGGCCGACGCTCGCCGAGGAGGAGTTCCGGCCGGCGTCGCAGCTCTACGCGAAGTACGCCGGGATCGTCGATGACGACGGGGACGAGTTCCTCGACGGCCCGCCGACCTGGCACGAGTCCGACGTGGCGCAGGCGACGGCGCGTCAGCCGGGCGGCCGCGCGTGGTACCTCCTGACCGAAAAGGCGCTCCGCCAGCGTGTGAGGGACCGGACGGTCGAGGAGATGGTGCAGGCGGCGGATCCCGTGCCGGCCGACCGGCTCCCGTTCCGCGTCCCGCACAGCATCGTGCTCGGCGTGCCCGTGCGGCCGGCCGTCACCTACACGATCGGCGGGATCCGGATCGACGAGGAGGCGCGCGTTCTCGGCCTCGGCGGCGAGCCCGTGGACGGCCTGTACGCGGCCGGCGTGGACACGGGCGGCTGGGCGACCGGCGGGTACGCGAGCGGTCTCGCCGCGGCACTCGTCTTCGGCCGGATCGCGGCCGAGTCGGCGCTCGCCTAACGCCTACGAGGGTCTGGTGATGCCGCTCGGCACAGACTGCATTGCGCCAGACCCTCCTATCAGGGGAGCGGCTGGAGATACACGGCGCGGCGGCCGTCGCCTGGAAGCGGGGACGGTGAGATCCGGTTGACCTCCTGGCGACCGGCGTCGTCGAGCTCCACGACGCTTCCGACCGACGGCGGCTCGCCCTCCTGCTCCCGGAGCTCGTAGCCCGTCGACTTCCAGATGAAGAGCAGGTGGCTCACGCCGCGCGGACTCTAGCGCTGGGCGGTGTACGGCGGCAGCGTGACGCGTACGACCGTGCCTTCGCCCTCGGGCCTCGTCTCGACCGCGACCCGCCCCTGCAGCGTTCGCGCTCGCTCTTCGATCTCGTCGAAGCTCCGCCGGCGGCGCTCACCGGGGCTGTCGTCGACGATCACCGCTTCCACGCCGCCGCCGTTCAGGGAGGCGACGCGGACCTCCATGCGGGTCGGCGGCCCGCGCCTCACGGCCTGGTCGATGGCCTCGCGGATGATCTGGTAGAGCGCGGCCTGCGCGCGTTCCGCGAGCGCCTCGCCGGCCTCGACGTCGAGGTCGACCTGGATTCGATGGGAGAGGCCGATCTGCTCCGCGAGGGCCTGCAGCGCCGGCCCGAAGCCCTGGTCGCGGAGGACGACGGGCTCGAGCGCGAAGGAGAGGTCGCGCAACTCGCGGATCGTCTGCCGCTGGAGCTCGAGCGCCGACTGGAGTACCCGCTCCGCATCCTCGTTGGCGCCGCGCCTGATCGCATCGAGCACGCCGTCGAGCATCAGCGCGATCCCGGACATGGCCTGAACGGGCACGTCGTGGAGGAAGAGCGCCAGACGCCGGCGCTCGTCCTGCTCCGCGGTGATCAGCTGGTCCGACAGCCGCACCCGCTCGGCCTCGACCGTCTCGTGGCGCTCGCGCTCGCTGTGCAGCAGGTGGTAGGCGAGCAGCGCGGCGAGCAGGATCCCGACCGCAAGACCGGCGAGGGCGAGCCAGCCGACGGCGGTCCCGACGCCCAAGATCGCGACCAGTGCCGAGAGAGCGACGCCTGCGACCAGGAGACTCGCGGCCTAACTAGTCGATGATCGCCTCGCGGAGCGCAATCGCCACCGCGTGCGTCCGCGTGTCCGCCTCGAGCTTCGTGAGGATGTGCCGCACGTGGCTCTTGACCGTCTCCTGGCTGATGAAGAGCCGAGCCGCGACGTCGGCGTTCGACATCCCGTCTGCGAGCAGCTGGAGGATCTCCCGCTCGCGCGCCGTCAGCATGTCGTCCTTGTCGCCCGGCAGGAAGGAGGGCATGAGCGCGGGGTCGACGTAGCCGTCGCCTGCCGCGATCTTCTCGATCGCCTTGACGAGGTTCTGGTGCGGCGCCTCTTTGAGGATGTAGCCCTTCGCGCCGGACTCGAGGCCGCGGCTGAGCAGGCTGCGTTCGCTGTAGGCGGTGAAGATCAGCACCGAGGTCTCGGGCACCTTCGAGGTCAGCACCTTCGTCGCCTCGAGCCCGTCCATGCCCGGCATGCGCACGTCCATGATCACGACGTTCGGCCTGCGCCGCTCGGCGAGGGAGACGGCCGACGCGCCGTCGGAGGCCTCGCCGATCACGCGGATGTGCGGCGCGCGGGACAGCGAGAGGCGGAGGCCTTCGCGCACGACCTCGTGGTCGTCAACGATCAGGCAGGTGATCTCTGCGGCGCCGTCAGAGGCGGGATCCTGAGCCACGGCAGTACGAATTCTAGGGACGGAGTCGGATTCCCCTAGACAGCGAGCTCCAGTTGCTCGTCGTGCTGCGTGCCGTCGAGGCGGATCTTGCGGCGGTCACGGACGCCGTACTCCCTCGCGAGTGCCGCGACTTGCTGCCGGACCGGCTTCGTGTCGTCGCCCTTGAGGTACGCGCGTCCCTGGTAGAGCTCGAGGTAGCGGGGGAGAAGGTCCGGCCAGTCCTCCGCCAGGTGCTCGAGGAAGTGCTCCCGCGTGCCGGGCCGCAGGAAGAGGAGGTTCGTCCAGACGCCTGTGGCGCCGGCCTCGCGCGCTGCCTTCACGACCTCGCGGAGGAGCTCCGGCCGATCGGAGATCCCCGGGAGAACCGGCGCCATCCCAACGCCCACCTTGACCCCGGCGTCCACGAGCTCCTTCAGGGCGCGGAGCCGCTGGCGCGGCGGCGCCGTGCCGGGCTCGGTCTTGCGCCAGATCTCCTCGTCGAGCGTCGGGACCGAGAACGTGATCCCGACGCTCGCCCGGCGGGCGAGCTCGGTGAGGACGTCGATGTCGCGGACGATCATCGGGCCGCGCGTGATCAGGCGCATCGGGTTCGAGGCGTACACGAACTCCTCGAGGCAGGCGCGCGTCAGGCGGTACTTGCCCTCGCAGGGCTGGTAGGGGTCGGTCGCCGCGCCAATGGCGACAATCGCGTCCTCCCACGAGGGTCGTGCCAGCTCCTTGCGCAGGACCTCGGCGACGTTCGTCTTCACGCGGATCGAACGGCCGTAGCGCTCGTCGGACGGCCGGTCTGCGCGCCGCTCGAAGGCCCGGACGTAACAGAACGTGCAGCGGTGGACGCAGCCCATGTACGGGTTCAGGGACCACTCGAAGGCCATGCCTTTGACCCGGTTCAGCGCGCTGCGGCAGGGCTCTTCGCGGTACTCGACCCGCATGCCCCACAGTCTAGAACATACGTTCGCCCGCCGCTGTCCGCCCTGTTCCTATAATCGGAGGACTTCCTTGGACGACGACCGACCGCCTAGTACCCACGCCCCGGAGAGCGGGGCGTGACCCTTTTCTTCGAGCTCCTCGCCGTTGCAGTACTGCTGCTCCTGAACGCCTTCTTCGTGGCGTCGGAGTACGCGCTCGTCACCGCGAGGCGCACGCGCCTGCGTGAGCTGGAGGACGCCGGCAGCCGTCGCGCGCGCGCTGCGCTCGCGATCACCGAGAATCCGCCGCGGTTCATCGCCGCGATGCAGCTTGGCGTCACGGCGACCAGCCTGGCCATCGGTGCGCTGGGCGAGCCGGTCTTCGCCGAGATCTTCGACCCCGTGCTCGCCGGGGTGCTCGCGTTCGGACTGGCGTTCCTGCTGATCACCTATCTCCACGTCGTCGTCGGCGAACTGGTGCCGAAGGGCGTCGCGCTCGGCCACGCCGAGAACGTCGCGCTCGCCGTTTCCGGTCCGGTCCGGATGTTCTTCTGGGTCTTCAAGCCGCTCATCTGGTTCCTCCAACGGTCTTCGGACACCGCGTTGCGGCTGCTGGGTCTCGAGCCGCCGGGCGCCGAGGACGCCGCCGTCCATTCCGAGGCCGAGCTGAAGATGCTCCTCTCGCGCTCGACCGAGCACGGCGAGCTCGAGGCGGAGGAACAAGAGATGCTCTACAAGGTCTTCGACTTCGCGGACAAGGAGGTCGCCGACGTGATGGTGCCGCGGCCCGAGGTCGTGGCGCTGTCGGTCGACCTGCCGCCGGAGGAGTGTCTCGCCGCAGTGATCGAGTCGCCGTACACCCGCTACCCCGTCTACCGTGACACGCTCGACGAGATCGTCGGGATCCTCCACGTGCGCGACCTCTTCTCCTCGGTGGTCGACGGCGGGCTGCCGGCGGCGCGCGTTGAGCAGCTGATCCGCCCGGCGCCCATGGTCCCCGAGACGAAGGATCTGGCCGCGATGCTCAAGGAGTTCCGTCGCACGAATCAGCACATGGCGATCGTGGTCGACGAGTACGGAGCGATGGAGGGGATCGTCACCCTCGAGGACCTGCTCGAGGAGATCGTCGGCGAGATCGAGGACGAGTTCGACCTGCCGGACGAGACGATCGAGCGGATCGACGACCACCGCGTCCTCGTGCACGGCACCTTCCCGATCGACGACTTCAACGAGCAGTTCCACAAGAAGATGCCCCAAGAGGACTTTCACACCCTTGCCGGCTTCGTCTTCGGCCAGCTCGGGCGGGCGCCGCTGCGAGGCGATGAGGTCGTCTGGGACGGCGTGAAGTTCGTCGTGCGTGAGATCGAGGGCGCGAGGATCGAGCGGCTCGAGGTCGAGTTCCACGAAGAGCTCGAGGCGGAGCCTCCCGTCGCGGAGAGCGCCTGAGCCGGTTGCGGGGCTTCGCGGGGGCCGACGCGCCCCCGACGTGGCCGGTGCTCCCGGGCTCGTCGCGGCCCGAGCGGCTGGAGTTGGGGCTCGACACCCTCGACGGCGTCGGCCCGACGATCAAGAAGCGGCTCGCGGCGCTCGGGCTACGAACCGTCGGCGATGCGCTCGGGTATGCGCCTCGACGGTACGAGCCCGCGGCGCCGGAGCTGCCCATTGCACATCTTTTCGGCGAGGAGGAGGCGGCGATCGCCGGCGAGGTGCGGAGCGTGCGCGTGCAGCGCGCGCGGCGGCTGCAGCTCGTGAAGGCGCGCGTCGCCGACGAGACGGGTGAGATCACCGCGGTCTGGTTCAACCAGGCGTGGCTGAAGGACCGGCTGCGACCCGGGACGCGCGTGCGCCTGCGCGGGAACCTGAAGGGCCGCGAGTTCACCGTTCGCTCGTACGACGTCAACGGAACGGCCTCGACCGCCGACTTCGCGCCGGTCTATCCCGCCAGCGAGGAGATCACGGTCAAGAAGCTCCGCGAGGTCGTCGGGCAGACGCTCGACCGCGCGCGCGACGTGCTCGATCCGCTGCCGGCGGAGCTGAAGGCGCGAGAGAGGCTGCCCGGAAAGTCGGACGCGCTGGTCGCGCTCCACCGTCCGAGGTCGGAGGAGGAGGGTGAGCGCGCGCGGCGCCGCCTGGCGTTCGACGAGCTGTTCACGCTCCAGGTCGGCCTCGCCCGCCGGCGTGAAGGCCGGCAGGAGGAGCGCGCGCCGTCCCTGGGCTCGCCGGGCGAGCTCGTGGACCGGTACCGAGGGCTCCTCCCGTTCGAGCTGACGCCGAGCCAGGAGGCCGCGATCGCCGAGATCGACGCCGATCTCGCCGGCGAGCGCCCGATGGAGCGGCTCCTCCAGGGCGACGTCGGCTCCGGTAAGACCGTCGTGGCGCTCTACGCGCTCCTCCGCGCCGTCGAGGCGGGTGGCCGGGGCGCATTGATGGCGCCGACGGAGACGCTCGCGGAGCAGCACTTCCTGACCGTCGAGCCGATCTGCGCGCAGCTCGGCGTGCCGGCGGCGCTCCTCACCGGGTCGGTCAAACACGAGGTGGGCACCGCGCAGATCGTGATCGGGACGCACGCCCTGATCCAGGAGGGCGCCGGGCTCGGGGAGCTAGGCGTCGCGGTCGTGGACGAGCAGCACCGCTTCGGAGTCGAGCAGCGAGCGGCGCTGACGAGCGGCCGCCGACCGCACGTGCTGCACATGACGGCGACCCCGATCCCTCGGACGCTCGCGCTGACGGTCTACGGGGACCTCTCCGTCACCGAGATCGCGAAGCCTCCGGCGAACCGGAAGCCGATCGAGACGGCCTGGGTCCCCCAGGAGCGGTCGAGCGCCGCCTACCAGCGGCTGCGCAAGCATCTCGACGACCGTCGCCAGGCGTACGTGGTCTGCCCACTGATCGAGGAGTCGGAGACTTCCGTGGCGCGAGCGGCCGAGCGGGAGGCCGAACGGCTTCGGCAGGGCGAGCTCCGTGGCTACAGGGTCGGCCTGCTGCACGGACGGCTGCGACCGGACGAGCGCCGCGAGCTGATGGGGCAGTTCAAGGCGGGCGAGCTGGACGTGCTCGTGGCAACGACGGTGATCGAGGTCGGCGTCGACGTCCCGAACGCGACGATCATGATCGTGCAGGAGGCGGACCGGTTCGGCCTGGCGCAGCTCCACCAGCTCCGGGGTCGGGTCGGGCGCGGAGCCGAGCAGTCGTACTGCCTGCTGATCTCGCGGCCGAGGGAGGAGCTGACCGATGCGGCGCAGGCGCGGCTGGAAGCACTGGTCCGGACGACCGACGGCTTCGAGCTCTCCGAGGTCGACCTCGAGCTCCGCGGCGAGGGACAGCTCCTCGGCACACGCCAGTCGGGGTTGACGGAGTTCCGCTTCGCGAAACTGCGCGCCGACCGCGACCTCCTGGAGCGGGCGCGTGAGCTCGCAGAGGAGCTCGTCGACTACGACGGCCCGCTGAACGACGAGGTCGAGCAGCTCTTCGCCGACCACGACCTGGCGGCGTGAGGATCATCGCCGGCGAGAAGCGCGGGGCCAAGATCGCCGCGCCGAAGGGGCACGACACCCGACCGACGGGCGACCGTGTCCGCGAGGCCGCCTTCAACCTGATCGGACCGGTCGACGACGCGCGTGTGCTCGACCTCTTCGCCGGGTCCGGCGCCTACGGTCTCGAGGCGCTCTCTCGCGGCGCGGCCACCGCCGTCTTCGCCGAGTCGGAGCGCCCGGCCTGCGACGCGATCCGCGCGAATCTGGAGAAGCTGGGCTTCACCGGCGCGACCCTGCTCTGCCGCGATGCGATCCAGGTGCTGTCGGAAGAGGCCGCGGCAGGCAGGCGCTACGATCTCGTCCTCGTCGACCCGCCCTACCGGCTGTTTTCGGACGTGCAAACCGCCCTGGCCACTTACCTCCCCAGCGTGCTCGCCGACGACGGCCTGGCCGTGGTCGAGACTCATGCGAAAGAGGAGCCGGAGCTGCCGCTCGAGAAGCGGACGAGCCGTCG
>Ga0307318_10000106_pt1 | contig 25626 bp, 18 predicted proteins | sample ER_DNA_367_FD_194500 | JGI IMG/M metagenome (GOLD analysis project Ga0307318, IMG submission 194500) | Bulk soil microbial communities from the East River watershed near Crested Butte, Colorado, United States - ER_DNA_367 | ecosystem: Environmental > Terrestrial > Soil > Floodplain | place...
CGTAGGGCACAGCACCGTGCGCGACGAGGTCGGCAGTCGTCAGCTCGGCGCCGGCGTCGATCTCGGGATTTCCCCAGCGCTGCCAGGTCAGCGCGATCATCGCGATGAAGACGAGGCCGAGAAGCGCGACGGCAACTGCGTCGGCCGACCGGACAAGCCGGAGAACGGGCGTGCCCGCCCGTGCCGGCTTGGCCCTGACGGCGACGCTCATGTCCCCGTCGGTCGAAGCGCGCCGAGGAGAACGGTGACCTGCCGCGGCGCGACGAGCGGAATCCCGGCGACGTAGAGCACCGTTCCGAGCGCACCGGTGAGGAACGCGCCGCCAAGGCCGCCGATGTGCTCCCCCAGGATCGCGGCAACACCGTACGAAACCGCGGCGAGCAGGGAAAATCGGAGCGCGTCCATCCCAATCCTACGGACGAGACCAGCGCTCTCGCGGCCGGCTGCGAGCACGAGCAGGGCGACCGCGAAGGCCGTCGGAGCGATGGCGAACGCCGCGACTGCCCCATTGACTCCGTACAGCGCGCTGCCGGCAGCCGTGGCTGCAAGATGAAGCGCGACCAGCGGAAGTGCGAGCAGGTTGACGGCCGTCGCCCGACCGAACGCGAAGAGGGCCGGGAGAAGAAGGCTGACGATGAGCGCGGGGAATGTCCAGACCGCCAGGAGGGCGGCGAAGACGCGCAGGGTCGAAACGCCGTCCGCGTCGAGGCTCGTCGGGAACAGGTCGTGCACGAGCGGCGCGCCGGCCGCGACCAGCCCGGCGAGCGCGGGAGCCGCAAGGAGCATCGCGTAGCGAAAGCCCGGGAGAACCGTGTCGTCGAGTACGGCTCGGCGATCGGCGCGAGCGATCCTCGTCATGTCAGGGATGCGCGACATGCCGAGCGCCATCCCCGTTCCCGCCACGAGGTAGCTGGCGAAGAGATACGCGTAGGAAAGAACGGTCGTGTCGCCCGTCACGGACCGGCTCGCATACGCGAGCGTGACGACGAAGAGAAGGTTCAGCGCGAGGTAGATCGCCGTTCGCCCGAGCACGATGCCGGTCTTGCGCACCAGGGGTCTCATGCGGAGCGGGTCACCGGCGCCTCCGAGCCCCCCGGATGTCCGGACTCCTAGACCCATCGACGAGGCCGTGACGACCGCCATGGCCAGCATCGACCAGCCGAGCGTCAGCTCGCCGGCAGTCTCCATCAGGAGCAGGAAGACGATGAGGCCCGCCGCGGCGCCCGCGATGTAGCTCTTGGCAACCGCGGAGAACTTCCCCCTGACGGCAAGAACGGTCGCCGCGCCGGCAGCCCACAGCTGGAGGACCATGGCGGGGCCGAGGATCATGAGCGCCGATTCCGTCACGCTTCTTCCGCTCGATCCGAGCCCGGGGGCGATGACCGAAGCGAACCGCCCTGCGAGCGGCTCGGTCAAGAGCAGGACAGGAACCGCCACAACGCCGAGCCCGGCGGCAAACTCGCGCACGGTCAGGCGTGCGGCGGGCTCGATGAGAAGCGGCACAGACGTCAGGCGGAGGCTCTGGCTGAAGACGCCGAACGTCGTGTACACGGCGAACGCGATAAAGAAACCGTCGGTCTGCTCGGTCGCGCCGAAGAGGCTCAGGTAGAGGACCGCCTGTGCGGCGGAAGCCGCCGCCATCGCGAAGGTAGCCAGCGACATCGCCATCCCCGCACGGGCCTCGCTCCTCGGAATCCGTGCCGCCGGAGTCCGCGGCCGATCGGCGGTCAGTGTCGGGCTCATGCGGGCCACGGCCGGCCTACGGCGTACCGTCGGCGTAGTGCTCTGCGACGGTCGCAGCGCTCAGCGTGCCGCCGTAGATCGCCACCTCGTCGAGAGCGCCTGCTCCGAAGAGGCCCGCGCCGCCGCGCGACATGAGGTAGAGCGTCGAGTTCGCGAACGCGGGAGCACCCGTGCCGCTCTGGTTCTTGCTGTACGCGACGGTCTGGCCGTCCACGTACGGGGTGATCTCGGTGGCCGCCACGGCGGTCGTGTCGAGCACGAAGACGTAGTGGTGCCACTGGTTGGGGCTGGGCCGCGTGAAGGAGATCGTGTTTCGCGACGCATCGCGACCGATCGCGACGGAGAACGTTCCGTCCGCGCTGTTCGGGTCGACGAGAAAGCCGCCGTCGTTCTGGTTGAAGTTGTTGGTGAACTCGAGCGCAAGTGCGTCGTTGTCCGCGTAGGCATCCCATTTCAGCCAGAACTCGACCGTCACCGCCGTGGACACAGAGAGATCGAGGTTCGCCTGCGCCGAGCCGGAGACGCCGTCGAAGCGGGCAGACATGTTCGTCGGGCCGGCCAGCGCGCCCGGGCTCCCGAAGGCCACGCCGCCCCCAGAGGCGGTGGCCGGGCTCGAGCCCATGGAATCGGCGAAGGTCGGGCCCGAAAGCTCCTCCATGCGCCAGTAGCTCTTGAGGCCCGGCGTCGCGAGGACCGCGTTCGGATAGCTGGCCGACTTGACGCCGAGGCTGCGAATGGTCGTCCCGGTCGCTCCGTCGTCGTCGGTGACCCGCAGGCCGATGTTCACGGTTGCAGCGTTCGCATAGATCCGCGACGTGGTCGAGACGGTCCCCGTGTTGGTCTCGAACGTCCCATTGCCGTCGAGATCCCACTCGTACTTGGCGATCGTCCCGTCGAGGTCGCTCGAAGCGGCGCCGTTGAACGTGACCGTCTGCCCCGCCGTGACCGGGTTCGGCGTGATCGTGAAGCTCGCCGTGGGGCTGTCGTTACCGACGAACAGCGTCTTCGTGTCGACGTCGGTACCGCCCTTGTTGTCCATCACGCGGACGCTGATGTTCCGGTCGCCCGGCGTCGAGTACGAGCGCGACGTCGAGGAGGTCGCGCCCGTGTCCGTTTCGAACGAGCCGTTTCCGTCGAGATCCCACTGGTATCTGACGATCGTGCCGTCCGGATCGGTGGAACCGTTGGCGCGGAAGGTGACGGACTTGTTCACCTTGACCGACGTCTGAGAGAAGGTGAGCGCAGCGACCGGCCTCCGGTTGGTTCCGGATGAGGCGTAGTGCTCGGCGATCGTCGAAGCGCTCAGCGCCCGGTTGTAGACGGCGACCTCGTCGAGCGTTCCGGCGCCGAAGAGCGAGGTGCCGGCGCGGGACATGAAGCTCAACGCCGCGTTGGCGAACGGTCCTCCGCCCGTACCGCTGTCGAGCTTCGTGTACGTGACCGGCACGCCGTCGACATAGGGAGTGATCTGGGCGGCCGCCGGCGCCGTGGTGTCGAGGACGAACGTGTAGTGGTGCCACACGCCGGCGCTGGGGCGCGGGAAGAAGACGTTGTTGCGCGAGGCGAAGCGCCCGAGCCCGACACCGAACGTCCCGCCCTGCTGCGGCGCGTTCGGATCGATGAGGAAGCCGCCGTCGCTGCCGTTGAAGTTGTCCGTGAACTCCATCGCGAGCGCGTCGTCGTCGGCGAAGCGGTTCCACTTGAGCCAGAACTCGACGGTCACCGCGCTCGTGCCGGAGAGGTTGAGGTTCGCCCGGGCCGAGTCGTTGACGCCGTCGAAGGAGATGGCCGTGTTGGAGTCGCCGGGCACGCCGCCGGAGGCGCCGAACACCGGGCCGTTGGCGGCGGTCGCGTTATTCGTTCCCTTGCTGTCGACGATCGTCGGGCCGGTGGCATCGCCCATGCGCCAGTAGCTCAAGAGCCCCGGCGTGTCGAGCAACGTGTCGGGGTGCGAGCTGACACCCGAGCTGCTGACCGTGAGGGCAAGCGAAGTGACCGCCACGTTGCCGCCGTCGTCCGTGACGCGCAGGCGGACGTTGACAATTCCCTGAGCGGCGTACGTCTTGGTCGCCGTGGGCGTGGTGCCGGTATTGAGCTCGAAGGTTCCGTCGCCGTCGAGATCCCATTCGTACTTCACGATCGTCCCGTCCACGTCCGCGGATGCGGAGCCGTTGAAGGTGGTTGGGAGGTCGACGACGGCCGGGTTCGGCGAGACCGTGAACGAAGCAGTTGGCATCTGGTCGCCGACGTTCAACGTGCCGGTCTCCGTGTCGGTTCCCGTCAGGTTGTCCGTGACCCTGAGATGGATCGCGACCGGGCCGGCGGTCGAGTACCCGCGCGTGACGCGCGGATTGCTTCCGGAGTCGAGCTCGTAGGTGCCGTTCCCGTCGAGATCCCACTCGTACTTCACGATCGTCCCGTCGGGATCACTCGACGTCGAGCCGTCGAACGTGACCGCCTGGCTCAGCTTGACGGGATTCGGCGTCATCGTGAACCGCGCGATCGGCCGGCGGTTGGTTCCGAAGCTCGCGTAGTGCTCTGCGATCGTCGCCGGGGAAAGGGCGCGGTCGTAGATCGCGACCTCGTCGAGCGCTCCGCGGCCGAAGAGCCCGAGACCCCCACGCGACATGAAGTTGAGGGCGGCGTTCGCGAACTTCCCGGCACCCGTGCCGCTGTCCATCTTGGTGTACGTGACCGCCTGACCGTCCACGTACGGAATGATCTCCGTCGCGGCCGGCGCCGTGGTGTCGAGGACGAACGCGTAGTGGTGCCAGACGCCGGCGCTGGGGCGGGCGAAGAACGCGTTGTTCCGGGAACCGGCCATGCCGATCGCAACGCCGAATTTTCCTGCTTGCTGCGGGGCGTTCGGATCGATGAGGAAGCCGCCGCCGTTCTGATTGAAGTTGTCGGTGAACTCCATCGCGAGGCTGTCGTCGTCCGTGAACGCATCCCAGTTCAGCCAGAATTCGACGGTGATGGTGCTGAGGGATGACATGTCGACATTCGTCCTCGCCGTCCCCGTCACACCGTCGAAGCGCGCTGCCGGGTTCGGGTCTCCTGCAACGCCGCCGGGCACCCCGAATGTGACGCCGCCGGAGGCGGTCGCGGGCGTCGTTCCCTTCGTATCCGCAAAGGCCGGGCCCGCGGTCTCGCCCAGGCGCCAGTAGTGGATCAAGCCGGCGGTGTCGAGGACGGCATCGCCGTAGGAGCTGACACCTCCGTTGTTGATCTTGAGCGACTGCGTCGTCGTCGCCGTCTTGCCGCCGTTGTCCGTCACGCGGAGGCCGATCGTCAGCGTCGCCGGGGTCGCGTAGGAGCGGGTGGCCGTCGCATTCGTGCCGCTATTGGTCTCGTACGTGCCGTTCCCGTCGAGATCCCACTCGTACTTGGTGATCGTCCCATCTGAGTCGCTCGAGCCCGATGCGTTGAACGTCACCGTCTGACCGACGATCGCCGGGTTTGGAGCCACCGTGAACGATGCGGTCGGCGGCAGGTTGCCGATCACCGTCAGCGTCCGGACGGTCACGTCGGTCGCACCGCCGTTGTCGGTCACCCGCAGCCGCAGGTCGAAGGTGCCCTCGGTGGTGTACGACCTCGTCACGACCTTGTTCGTGCCGGAGTTGGTCTCGAACGTCCCGTCGCCGTCGAGATCCCACTCGTACTTCGTGATCGAGCCGTCTGGATCGGCCGACGAGGAGGCGTCGAACGTCACCGTCTGGTTCAGATGGGCCGTATCGGTACTGAGGGTGAAGGAGGCCACCGGAGCCTTGTTCGAGCCTGCCGGGTCGGTGGTGATCTGATCGGGCGAGTCCGGCTGGACGCCCATGTCGGACAGGACGTTGTAGGTCGCCTGCTTGATCCGCAGGTCTTCCTCGTTGGAGAGCCCGGTCGACCACTGCATCGTGCCGGACGCGAACACTTGCGCCCCGCTCGACGCTGTGTAGCGCACCGCGTTCACCGTGCCGGGCTGGCCGGTCGGAGGCGAGGTGCCTCGCTGGCGCCCCTCGTCGAGGATCCAGCTGTTGTCGCTCGCGGTCTGCACGTTCGTGTTCGTGAGCCGCTTCACGCCGGCAGGCTGTCGAGAGGCGTACTGGGGAGTCGCCGGGACGGCATCCCACTCCCAACCCACGATGTGCTGGCCGATGTTCGTCGACGTGTTCTGCGAGATCCCCGTGTTGCGCCAGATCCGGTCGCCGGAGAACTCGTTGTTTGCGTTCTTCGCGGGGACCGTGAGCGGGAAGCTGGTCGAGTCGTTGTCACCGACGTACATGACGCCGAAGAGCTGGTTCTCGGGCATGTCGGGCCCGACGCGGCCGCCCGGCGGGGCGCCGGGATCCCCGTTCGGCGCGCCGTTGTCGCGGAAGGTCGTCGTCGCGTTCTCCGGGTGGTCGTCGGGCGTACCCGCAATCCCGTCCAAACCGAGCGCGTCGTCCGCCGTGCCGGAGATGCCGTCGGGGCCCGGATCGTTTGGGGTGATCTGGCCGCTGCCGCCCGAGCCGTCGCCCTGAACCGTCTTGTACTCCACGAACGTGTGACCGCTGTCCTCGTACCGGCCCTTCCAGTAGGCGGTGTTCGCACTGAAGCTCGCGATGTTCACCCCGGCGTTTCGGGCCGCCAGCATGTTGTTGAACTGCTCGAGGGACCAGTATTCCGAGTGGCCGGAGATGACGATGATCTTGTGCTGTCGCAGCTCGGCGCCGTTTGCGGCGGCCTGGTAGTCGTCCGTGTAGGAGATGTCGTAGCCCTGCCGCTCCATCCAGGAGAGGAGGTAGAAGTCCGGACCGAGGAATCGGTTTTGTTCGTTCTCGGCGTTGTCGAGCGGGCGGTCGAAGGAGACCTTCACGGCTCTCGGCGTCCCCGCGACCGTGTTAGCGCCGCCGTTCTTGTCGAAGTAGAGCGATTTGCCGCCCCAGTTGTTGTACGCCTGGTAGGTCGCCGTCGGCAGGACGTACAGGATCTTGGACTCCGGCACGCGGTTGTCGTCCCGGTAGACGAAGAAGATGTAGTTCTCGAGGTGCGCGGAATCGGTGGTCGTCAGCTTCGCGAGGTAGACGCCGGACGCCGGTAGAGCAGTGGCGGGAATCGTGTAGGTCGTGTTCCAGTTGCTGCAGTCGTATTTGCCGGTGGCGGTGTCCATCGGCTTGCACGCGATGTTGTTGTTCACGACGACGTTGTTGCGCGTGTGCACCAGCCGCCCGCCAAGATCGCCGTAATAGCCCATCCGGTAGACGTTGATGTTCACCGAGGTCGTAGAGGCGGGGACGTTCCGCGCGATCTTCAGCGGTACGGCGGTCCCCTTGTTGAAGCTGGTCTGCGTGGCGAACCCGCCGATGTTCTCGCTGTAGTTCGTCAGGTCCCACGCCGTCGTCCCCGTGCCCGCGCACTGGTTCTCCTGCACGATGGGATTCGAGTTCGGGCAGGTGACGGCGGCGCCGGCGACGCGCGTCGCCCCGGGCACTACCAGCGCGGCTGCGGCGCAGACAAGCAAGAGCAAGCGGTGCCTACGCACACGCACGCGCGCCCCGTACCGGAGGATCGTCGTCATCCGCAAGAAAAACGCCCGCACCGCGGCGCTTCTTTCACCGCGCCTTCGCCCAACTACGCCTTTTTTCAGACTGCCGCAGCGAGCCTCGTCGAGCGGGGAGCGGCATCCTGGAAACGGCTCATCGCCTCTCCCGCAACGCCCTCGGCGAACTCGATGACCGAATCGCCGTTCAGAAGTCGCGGATACACCTGGCTCGCCGAAGCGAGCGCAAGCCCTTCGACTTCCGGGAAAACCGGCGCGACCCGCGGCCGGGCTGCCAGTGGATGCACCGGCTCTACAAGCGGCGCACGCTGCACCGTCCAGTCGACGACGTCCTCGTGGCGGAAGTCGGGCGCCAGTCGAGCGAGCATGGCCGTGAAGCGCTCGTAGATGACCTGATCGTCCTCGCTCATCTCCGGCGCGCTCGCCTCGCAGTACTTGGGCAGGTACACGAGCCGGAGCCCGTCCGTGTGCTGGGTGCCGACGACATGAGAGGTTTCGACCACAGTCGTGATCGGGGTCGGCTCGCAGATGTTCACCGAGTAATAGGGAAGCAGCGACCGTCTCACCTTGAGCAAAAGGCAGACGACGCCGAGGTAGCGAGACGGGTAGGCATCGAGCAGGCTGTGCAGGTCTGCCGGCAGAAGGCGGCGAAGCGCGGGCGGCTGCAAGGTGGCGATGGTGAGGTCGAACGGCTCGAGCACTCCATCGACCACGACGCCTTCGACTCGGCCCGCCTCGAACCCGAGGCCCTCTACTCCGGCGCCGAGGCGGACGTCCACGCCGAGCTCCGCGGCGCGCGCGCCTGCGGCCTCGATGAGGCGCTCGTGTCCACCGATGACGTGACCCATCGTCTCCCCCGCTCCACGCTCCGTCCGAGCGCTCTTCATGCGGCGAGTTCGCGACCAGAGATACGTCGCCGGAAGCTCCTCGTGGCGGCCGTCGAACCGTGAATCCAGCAAGGGCCGCCAGATGCGGCTCACGACCTTGCGTCCGCAGTGCCGCCCGAGCCATTCCAGGAGGGGCACGTCTTCGAGAGGCGCATAGTCCGAGCGAAGTTGGCATTGCAAGACGAACCAGGCGAGCCGCATCCGTCCGAGCGGCGAAAGCGGCGGGAAGCCCAGGAAGTCGGGAATGCCGTTGAGCGGATACATTCGACCGTCCACCCAGAAGCCGACGCCGACGGGACTGAAGCGAATCTGGTCCGCGATGCCGAGCTCCTCGGCCAGGGCCAGCATGCGGGTGTCGGACGGGACGACGACGTGGTAGAAGCGGTCGACCCGGTGCCCGCCGAAATCGAACGCGCCGGCGAGACCGCCGAGCGTAGGAGCGCGTTCGAGAAGCGTCACGCGCGCTCCGGCCTGCGCGAGCCGGAGCGAGAGCACGGTTCCGAGGATGCCACCCCCGACGATCCCGACTCGCGGCACGTCCCTCATTCCTCACCTCCGAGCGGCGAGATCGGCGGCGGCTGGATACGTCCGACCAGATGGGCGGCCGCCAGGCGTCCGTACGCAAGAACGGTCGGGGTTAGGCTCATCTTTGACTCCCCACCGCGCTTACGCCAGTCGTTCACAGTCGGGACTTCCGCGATCTTCGCGCCTGCGTTGTGTAGCTTGAGGAGAAGCTCGACGTTCGCCGCAAAGCCGGGCTCGCGCACGAGGAGATAGCCGTAGGTCTCCGCGGCGCGGCGAAGGGTTCCCGCTCGGTACACACGGTAGAGCGAGGAAAGTGTGTGGATCTCGCGGAGCCCGCCGAGGTAGCGGAACGTGTTCGAGACCGCCTTGGAGGCCGCCAGTCGCCAGCCCGCGACGCCGATGATCATTCCGCCGGGCGCATACACCGAGGCAAGCACGATGTCGTAGCCGTTCTCGAAGAGCTCGAGCATGCGCGGGAGGTCGTTCAGGTCAGAGGTGTTGTCGGCCTCGATCGTCACGATCGCGTCGTCGTCGTGCGCCTCCCCCAAGGCTGCCCGAAGGCCGGTGTTGAGGGACGTCCCGAGACCGTGGTTCTGCCCGTGGCGAACGACGGAGAGATGAAGGCCGTCGCGGTGGGCGTCGATGTGATCGGCGGTGCCGTCAGTGGAACCGTCGTCGACGAAGATCACCCGCGCGCCAAGCTTGTGCGCCCGGGGGCCGAGATCCTCGAGCAGGCGGCCGATGTTCTCGGCCTCGTTGAAGGCTGGAATGACGAACCTGACCATGGGCGACCGATTAACGGAGCGCGGCGCGCAGAACTGTCACCGGAACCACTACGCTGCCCGCACCTTCTCGGGCTCGGGTGCGAACGGCATCCCGAGAAGCTCGACCGGGCGGGAATTGGCCGCCGAGTCGCGGACGGCGAGGGCGGCGATCAGTGCCCGGCAGCCGTCATAGGCTGAGACCGGCTCCGGCGTATCCTCGAGGATGCACTTGGCGTAGGCCTCGAGCTCGGCTCGCAGGGGCTCCGTCTTTTTCAGCGCGAAGCGGACGGCGGCACTCTCCGCGTCGCCGCGAAGCCGGGCGAGGTCTTCCCACCCCGTGTGCGCTCCCTCCGCCTCCATCAACCAAACGTCCTGGGTGAGGTAAGAGGCGTGCACCATGCCGTACTCGCCGATGACATCGAGCTCGCGGCGCTTCTCCGGCGTGAGCCAGTTCACGTCGAGAAGCCCAAAGGGGCCGTCGTTCCCGAAGCGCAGCAGGCACGAGAGCATGTCCTCCTGCGTCGGATGGGCGAAGCGCGTCCCTTCCGCGTACACACGCGTGATGTCTCGCTTGAGGACGAACTGCATGACGTCGAGATCGTGTGTGGCGAGGTCGATGGCGACACCCGCGTCTGCGATCCGGGCGGGGAGCGGCCCAACGCGCGTCGCGTGAGCGCGAAACACGCGCCCGAGCCGATCCTCCGAGACGAGCTCGGCCACCTTGCCGACCGCGGGGTTGAATCGCTCCACGTGGCCGACCATGAGCTTGACGCCCGCGGCGCGCGCGGCGGATGCCATTCGAAGAGCCTGGTCAAGCGCGGCTGCGATCGGCTTCTCGACGAGCACGTGCTTCCCGGCGTCGATTGCGTCCAGGGCGATCTCCGCATGAGCTTCGGTGGGCGCTGCGATCGTGACTGCGTCGATGTCGTCGCGGTCGAGCAGGTCGCGCCAGTCCGCATGCCATTCCATCCGTCGGCGACGGATACAGGCCCGCGCCGCAGGTTCGCTGGGATCGGCGATCGCGATCACACGCGCACACTCGATCCGGTCCCAGGCGTCGACGTGCCACGTCCCCATCCGCCCGGCTCCGATGACTCCGACGTTCAGCTCGACGCTCACGCCGCCTCCTCCAGCTTGTCCAGGAGGTACTCGACCGTGAGGCCAGCGATGCGCTCCGCAGCATGGCCGTCGCCGAACAACGCGGGCCTCTCTGCGGGGATCGGACGCCGAAGCGCCTCGGCGAACGCGTCGGCGTCGACGCCGACGAGAACGTTCCAGCCGGCCTCGACGGTCTCCATCCACTCGGTCTCCTCGCGAAGAGTGATGCAGGGCACGCCCCAGAGATACGCCTCCCGCTGCACCCCGCCGGAATCGGTCGCGATCGCCCGTGCGCCTCGCTCCAGCTGGAGCATTTGCCGGTAGGAGACCGGCTCGCTCACCCGGACGTGCGCTGGGAGCTCGAGCCCCCAGGAGCCGATACAGGACGCCGTCCGCGGGTGCACAGGGAACACCACCGGCCAAGGCGAACGGCCCAGACATTCGAGAACCGCGCCGAGGCGGTCCGGGTCGCTCGTGTTGTAGTCGCGGTGCACGGTGGCAAGCACGTAGTCGCCCGAGGCCGGCTGAACCTCGTCCCTCAGCGACTCGAGCATGTCGCAGAGAGGGTCGCCGGTGACGTGAATGGTCCCCTTGACCCCCTCCGACCGAAGCCTGGCCGCAGCCCGCTCGGTGGGCGGAAAGAGAAGGTCCGACAGGTGGTCGGTCTCGACGCGGTTCCGCTCTTCGGGCATCCCCGCCCGGAACGAGCGGAGCCCCGCCTCGACGTGGACAAGCGTGATACCGGCCGCTGCGGCTGCACGCGCACCGGACAGCGTCCCGTTCGTGTCACCGCGGACGAGGACGGCGTTCGGCCGCTCGCGTTCGATCAGGGTCGAGAGCCGTTCCTCACCCACCGCCAGCTGCTCGGCATCGGGGCGCGAGCCGACCTCGAGGTTGTAGTCGGGGTTCGGGAGCTTGGCAGAAAGGATCTGGAGCTCCGACATGGAGGGGTCGTAGTGCTGGCCGGTGTGCACGAGCACCTCGTCCGCAAGCGGCGCCAGCGCCGCCGAGACCCTCGAGGCCTGGATGATCTCCGGTCGGGCCCCGATCACCGACAACACCTTGGGACGTCGGCGCGATGTAGGCATCGTGGCGGTCACGATCGAGCCTCGAGCGTTCGCCGCTCGGCTTCCGAGATCCGGAGAATGCCGAGCCCGATTCCGCGCTCGGGATCGAGGATCACGCTGACGGCCTCGTGCCTCGAGCGGACGCCGAGCTTGACGAAGGCGGCCGAGAGGTGGCACTTCACGGTGCTCTCGGCCACGAAGAGGCGCGAGGCGATCTCCCGATTCGAGAGGCCCATCACAACGAGCCCGAGCGTCTGCTTCTCGCGCCTCGAGAGCGTCGGACGGTCGACGTCCCTCCGGCGCTCCGCGGGAACCGCGATCTGGCCCGCCTCGACCGCGGTGATCGTGGGCTCGAGGGCGCGCTGCACATCGGATTCGAAGACGACGCCGTCGGCTCCCGACTCGACCAGCGCCCGAACAGCGGCGCGAGAGTCGTTCGACAGGACGACAACAGGCGACGTTTCGCCTGATGAACGCCGCACGCGTTGCAGCGCATCGCGCAGCGCTGAGATGGAGCTGGTCCCGCCGACGACGAGCACCCGCGGCATCCCCGCCGATGCGTCCCCCGGATCGGTCAACACCGCGGAAACCTTTCGCCCGGTGCGTGAAATCGCCCGCTTTAGCCGGTTGAGCGCAACGGGATCGGGGTCAAGGCTGAGGAGGGCGACCGCGCCGGCCTCGACCGCCGCATTGCCGCCGTTACCGCGCCACCCCGCGAGGCTTTCCGAGTCTTCGACTAGCGGTTGCGCCATGCCCTTTGAGGAACGCTCAGCCCGGCCGCGCGCTCGCGCAGTCGAAGTAGGGGAAAGGTCGTAGTCATTCGGCCCCGTTCGCGAGTAGGCCGATCTCGTCTAGCTCGCCGCAGAGCTCACGGAGGTGGGTCGCGACCTCGTCCTGCTTCCCCCACCCACGGGCCGAGAGCCGGCGAGCCGCTTCCTGAATCTCCCCTGTCTCGACGAGAGCGGCCAGCATCGCTCCGCTGACCTCGTCGAGGCTGAAGTACTTCCCCGCCCTCACGTCCATCAGCACGGTCTCGGAGACGAAGCTCTGGACAACTGCGTGGTCAGCGAGAGCGACGGGTTCCGCCTGCAGCTGGTTACTCATTGACCCCTCTGGTTCAGCCGGCGATCGGCACGATGTGCCGAAGGCCAGTGGCTGGACGGTTGGCGGCGCTTGCCGGCCTCGCGCCGAGAGATGAGGCCTCGGCGCGAGGCGGCGGCTCGGCTCCCCGATTCTCGGCGTCTCGAAGATTCGCAAGCGAGCCCCTCAAACTCTCCCTGGCCCGGTTGTTCAGGTTGTTCACGGCCTGCTCGCTTCGCTCGAGCCGGCCCGCGACCTCGTGCGCCGACAGACCGACCACGTGGCGAAGCAGGAGCGCCTGCCGTTGCGCCGCCGGGAGCGCGGCCAGCGCATCCACGAGGACACCTGTGCGGAGCGAACCGTCCTCGTGGACCGCAGCATCGTGTTCGCGGAGCTCCGTCGCGACTGTTGTCCGGCGACGGCGACGAATCTCGTCGTGAGCTGCATTTCGCGCTACGCGGAACAGCCATGCCTCGAACGGCGCCTCTCCCGGCACGTAGCGGTCGAGCCGGGTCAAGAGCTTCAGGAACGTGTTTTGGGTGACGTCCTGGGCGGCTTCTCGATCACCGAGCAGGCCGGCCACGAAGCGTTGGACGGCCGGCGCATACCGCGAATAGAGGAAACGAACTGCCTGTTCGTCCCCTGCTTTCGCGCGAAAAACGACCCGACGGATAACCGCCTCTTCGTGTCCCGCTCCCTCTCTCCCGTTTCTCTCCCCCAACTCATCAACGACCCTAAGCGGCGGAGAAATGGCTGGGTAGGCCAGACAATCGAACCCTTCAAGGGGAGAGGGACCTAACCCTTTTGGGGGGTGCGGGGCTAAGCGGCCGCGCCGGGTTGCCGACGACGACCGCGTGCGGAGCGACGTCTTTGGTCACGACGGCGCCGGCGCCGACGAGGGCGCCCTCGCCGATCCGGACTCCGCACAGAATCGTCGCTCCGGAGCCTACGGCGGCGCCGCGCTCGACGATCGTGTGCTCGAGGAGCCATCCGGAATCGTCGAGCAGCTCTCCGCTCGCGTTGCTGGCCCGCGGCCTCCGATCGTTGATGAAGACGACGCCGTGTCCGACGAAGACCTCGTCATGGATCTCGACCCCGTCGCAGATGAACGTGTGGCTTTGGATCTTGCAGTTCGCGCCCACTGTCGCACCGCGCTGAATCTCCACGTAGGTGCCGATCCTCGAGTTGGCTCCGATCGAACAGCCGTAGAGGTTCGTGAACGAGTAGACGACCACGTTCTCGCCGAAATCGACGTTCTGTATGAGCCGGAAAGGCGCCTCGTTGACCGGCTGCTCACACATCACCGAAGTACCTGCGGATCGCGGCGACCACACGATCGAGCTCGGGCTCCGTTATCCCCGGGAAGATTGGCAGCGACAAGGCTTGCCGGGAAAGCGCCTCGGAGACAGGAAACGCGCCGGCGGAGAGACCCGGCCGCGCAAACGCGCGAGTCAGGTGCACGGGCTCTGGATAATGGCGGCCGGTGCCGATCCCTTCCGCGCGCAGCGCGTCGGCCAGGTCTGCCGGTCGGGCCGTACGGATTACGTAGAGGTGCCACACCGGTCTGCTTCCCATGGGAACCGGCGGCAGGAGCAGGTCGCCGACCTCGCGAAGGGCATCCGAGTAGTAGCGCGCTGCCAGGTCCCGCTCGGCGTTCCAGCGTGCGAGATACGGAAGCTTGTGAAGCAGCGCCGCAGCCTGAACGGTGTCGAGCCGTGCCGTGAAGCCGACGCGCTCGTGGATGTATTTCCCGCGCTGCCCGTGCTCGCGCAGCGAGACGACGCGAGCGCGGAGGTCGGCGTTGTTCGTGACGAGCGCTCCCGCGTCTCCGATCGCGCCGAGGTTCTTGCCCGGATAGAAGCTGAACGCGCCCGCAAGGCCCGCGACCCCTGCGCGCCTGCCAGCACGCTCGGCTCCGTGGGCCTGGCATGCGTCTTCCAGGATCCCGATTCCATGCCGGCCGGCGATGGCAGAAATGATCTCCATGTCGGCCATTTGTCCGTACAGATGAACGGGAAGCAGGAAGCGCGTCCGAGAGGAGATAGCGCTCTCGATCGCAGAGATGTCCATGCAGTAATCGTCCTCGGAGACGTCGACGAAAGTCGGCACGCCGCCCGCGTGAACCACGGCCTCCGCAGTGGCGACGAAGGTTGCCGCCGGGACGACGACCTCGTCGCCCTGCTCCAGGCCGGCAGCCACAAGCCCCAGGGTGAGTGCGTCGAGGCCGCTCGCAAGGCCCACGCAGTACTCGGCACCGGCAAAGGCGGCGAACTCGCGCTCAAACGCCTCGACCTCGGGCCCGTTCGTGAATTGCCCGGACTCGATGACCCGGGCGACGGCCGCGAGAAGCTCGTCGCGTAGATCAGCATGAATGCGATCGAGGTCGACGAAGGGGACTGCTTCAGCAGTGAGCGCGGAGGTCACGAGGTCGTTGTTGTACGGAGAGCCGTCTCGTGACTAACGACGCTCCCGGCCGTGTTTTTCCGCTCACCCCCACCGCGACCGTCTCGCCGATCTCGACAATGAGCGCGGGTTTTGCGATCCGACGCGAAGCTTGATTCGTTGCGAAGACCGTCCTACCCTTGTTGCAATGCCGTCCATTCTGGATCTCGCCCGATACGCGGATGTTTCGGCAGAGAACGTCTTGCGGGTTCTGAACGGTGAACCGGTGAGCGTCGAGGTGGCCGAGCGGGTCCGTGACGCTGTCGCTGCCCTTGGGAGCCCCCGCTGGCCGGGATTGGCCGACGACGAGGAGGATGCCGAGCACGTCGCCCTCGAGGTGATCGACCGCGACGAGATGTTCGACGCGCGCCTTCCTGTGAACGTCGGCCTCGTCTACGAGGCAGTCCGTGTCGAGGTTCGCCCGGTCAATGAGAACATCCAGGCGATGCAGTTTCTCGTCGATCGACTCGTTTCGACCCTCGAACGCATGGGCGAGAGCATCGAGCACGAGCGGCAGGAGCGACTCGAAGACGTGGCGCTCGTCACGGAGCTCGTCGTCAACGGATGGCGAAACGTCGACCGGCGGCTGGGCCGGCTCGAGCGAATCCTCGAACGACAGCAGCGAAATCAGCCAGGCGAACGGGCCGTCCGGCACGTGCGCATCGATCCGGACGCTTACGATCGCAAGAGCGGGTAGCGGCTCGCTCCACGCTGAGAAACTGACGCCAATCGGCGAGGATCGGTCGTCCTCTCGCAAAAGGAGCGGCCACCGCCCGACCAATCGAGGGTGGCCGCAGTGTGCGCCACTATGGCGCGCCTCGACATGATCGCCTTTCGTACGGACGACTGAATCCCTCGAACGAGGGATGAGCGGGCATCCCCGCTTGGTCTCCGAGGCCGCCCGCTCTACCCCAGCACGGGAGAAGAGAGGCTCCCGCGTGGCGGGCCGGCCGCGGCCGGCCGTCACCGCGTGAAGAGGCTAGAGCATCCGTGCCGCCGGATGCTACTAGTCCGAAGGCTAGGACCTACAGCCAGCAGGTCACTAGGTCATTCGTCGCGTCCTCGTCTTGAGTACTGGGCGACCCTCGACGCCCGGGTCGTCAGGAGCGACCAGCCGTACGCATAGGTGAAGCGAGCCGCGAGCGCCTCCGGTCGCCGGAGCGCCCTGAGTGCGGCGTACCGGGCGAGCCCTCGGGCGAACGCGGTGAGCCCTCGCGTTCGCCCTCTCTCGGCGCGTGCCTCTTTGCGTCCACGCGCGCGGAACACGTCGACGAAGTAGTCCTCTGTCAGACGCTCGGAAGGAACAAGGTGCAAAGCGGCGGCCGCCGGCTCGTACCAGGTCTCGAAGCCGGCCCGGGCAAAGCGGCGCTGCAGCTCCTCCTCCTCGCCGCGGTCCGAGGGGTCGTCAGGCCGTACTCCGCGGTCGGGGTCGAAGCCTCCGAGCGAAAGCGCCGGCTCAATGCGGATGCTCATGTTCCCTCCCCACGCATAGCCGACCCGCGGGGCCTGGTCGAGTCGCCTGCGCTCGCCGCCCAGGTCGAGGATCGAGATCACGTACAGGAGATAGTCGGCGAGCCAGGCCGGCCTGGGAGCCAGCCACTCGGGCAGAAGCGGGCCGCCGATGCACGCGACGTTGGGCCCCGCTTCGCTCCATGCGTTTCGCAGCGCGGCCAGCCACCCTGGTTGGACGCGGACGTCGTCGTCCACGAAGCAGACGACGGGATGACGGGCCTCGCGTAGCGCGCGGTTGCGCGCGCCGGAGACCCCGCCCCCAGGCTCGTAGACGAGCCTCCCGCCCGGCACATCGACCAGGAAGGCCTCGGCGGTCGCACCCGTCTCATCCGTGGAGCCGTTGTCGACGACGAGCAGCTCGTCCTCCGGTTCGAGCTCCGATGCGATCGCCGCGAGGGCGCCGAGCAGGCGCTCCTGCCGGTCCCGGGTGGGAACGGCGACGGTGAGGCCGTCCATCTAGGCCGATGCGACGCCCGCCAGTGGCTTGCCGTCGAGCCCCTCCGGCTCGGCAACGCCGAGCAGCGCGAGCACCGTCGGCGCCAGGTCGAGCACGTTGCCGCCCTCGACGCGGGTCCCCGGCGGGATCCCCGGGCCCATGGCCCAGAGGCGGGACTCCACCGTGTGATCGCCCGAGCGCGGCGTGTCCGGGCCGTACTGGTGCAGCCGGAGCAAACCGGCACGGGGAGACTGGGCGGCGTTGATCTGGCCCAGGTCTGTGCGGAAGACCACGATCACGTCGGGGATGTCGGGATGGTGGTCGGGGCCGAACGCCTCCTCGGCCGTCACCACGCGCTCGACTATGGGCTTTCCGCTCTCGGGATCCTCGAGCGCATGGAGCTCACGCCGGAGGTCCTTGACCAGGGCGTCCATCTCTTCGGGCTCGACCTGCCCGTGCGGCTCGCGCCCCTTGAGGTTGAACCGGATTCCCCCGCAGCGGTTGTTGGGAATCGCGACGGCCTTGGTGTCTGGTGACTCGAGCGGCAAGGGCAGCGAGCCCGCGCGCGCCTGAACTCGCCTCCTGATCGGCCCCGGAACGAGCGCGCGGATGATGCCTTTGACCGTAGTGGGCGTCCGTGAACGCACCTGGGCGGTCGTTCCGCTTCCCGAGCCGAAGCCCGTCCGGACGAGAAACTCGGGCAGAAGCTGGTAGCCGCCGACGGCCGTGCCCATCCCGTGGCTCGCGACAACGAGCGCCGTCGTCGAGGGACCGGCTGCGTCGAGCAGCGCCTCGATGCCCTTGCCGACCTCGAGGTACACCGTCTTGACGGCCTCGCGGAGCTCCTCGGGAGCCGACGGGTCGTACCCCGGTTGGTCGGGGTCGAAGAAATGCCAGAACTGATGGCCGACGCAATGGGTCTCGCCGAAGCCGCAGACGAACAGGTCCCACTCTTCGCGGCCGATCAGCTCGACGAGAAGCTCGGCCCTTCTCTGAGCGCCTGCGACGAGCCCGGCGAGGAGTGCCTCGAAACCCTCGCGCGTGTACCCGTGCGAATCGCACTGCAGCACCGGGTGCTCGCCCCACCGGTCGAGGACCTCCTGGAGGATCTCCGGTGGGTCGCTCGCAGTCCCGAAGTTCCGGTCGTGCAGCCCCCACTCGGTCAGCATGAAGCCGTTCAGGCCCGGATGGATGACCGTCTGCGGCTGGTCGATGACCGCGACGCGCTTGCCGGCATCCGAGACGTAGCTCCAGTAGTGCGGGAACGTGGAGACGTCCTCGGGCTCGAGCCGGCGCAGGGCCGTCTCTCCGGTGTGAATCTGCCTCGGGTGGTAGTACTGGGCCGTTCGCCCGCCGGACACGCCGGTCGTCAGCTCCGGCCAGATCGCGCCCGGAAGCGTCTCGAGGGAGTTGCCGAGCCGCGCGACCGTCCCCTGATTCGTCAGCCGCGCGAACGCGGGCAGCTCACCCGACGCAGCCCACTTTTCGAGGAGCGTTGCCTCGGCAGCGTCGAGCCCGATGACGAGTACCTTGGCTGACACGATCGTCTAGAAGACCGGCGTCTCGCGCCAGACGCCCCAGGTCTCGCGGAGAGCATCGCACATCTCGCCCATCGTCACGTAGGCGCGGGAGGCGTCGATGATCGCAGGCATGAGGTTGGTGTCGGCCTCGTCCGCGCCCCGCTTGAGCCGGGCGAGCGCCGAGGAGACCGCGGCCGAGTCGCGCCGCGCGCGCAGGGCCTGAACGCGCTCGATTTGCTTGCGTTCGAGTGCGGCGTCGATCTTCAGGATCTCGAGCTCGCGCTCGTCGGTGTCCTCGAACCGGTTCACGCCGACGATGACGCGCTCGCCGGACTCGACCTCGCTCTGGAAGCGGAAGGAGGCCTCGGCGATCTCGCGCTGGAAGAAGTTCTCCTTGATCGCCTCGACGACGCCGCCGAGGTCACGGATGCGCGCGAAGTAGTCGTAGGCCTCCTGCTCGAGCCGGTTGGTCAGGTCCTCGAGGTAGTAGGAGCCGCCGAGCGGGTCGATCGTCGAGGCTACGCCGGTCTCGTGGGCGATCACCTGCTGCGTCCGCAGGGCGAGCTTCACCGCGTGCTCGGTCGGGAGCGCAAGCGCCTCGTCGAATGAGTTCGTGTGGAGCGATTGGCAGCCACCGAGGACCGCGGCTAGCGCCTCGAGCGCCGTCCGGACGATGTTCACCTCGGGCTGCTGCGCCGTCAGCGAGACGCCGGCGGTCTGCGCGTGGAAGCGCATGAGCCACGAGCGCGGGTTCTTCGCGCCGTAGCGCTCGCGAAGTTCCCTGGCCCAGATCCGGCGGGCGGCCCGGTACTTCGCCACCTCTTCGAAGAAGTCGATGTGCGCGTTGAAGAAGAACGACAGCCGCGGGGCGAAGTCGTCGACGTCGAGCCCGCGCTCGATGCCGGCCTCCACGTAGGCGAACCCGTCGGCCAGCGTGAAGGCAAGCTCCTGGGCGGCGGTCGAGCCCGCCTCGCGGATGTGGTAACCGGAGATCGAGACCGGGTGCCAGAGCGGCACGTTGCGCGCGCAGTACTCGATCATGTCCACGCAGAGCCGCATCGAGGGCTCGGGCGGAAAGATCCACTCCTTCTGCGCGATGTATTCCTTGAGGATGTCCGTCTGGATCGTCCCGCGCAGCTTGTCCTGGGACACCCCCTGCTCCTCGGCAACGCAGATATAGAAGGCCAGAAGCATCGCCGCCGGCGCGTTGATCGTCATCGAGGTCGAGACCTCGCCGAGCGGGATCCCGGCGAAGAGCTGCTCCATGTCCTCGAGCGAGTCGATGGCGACGCCTTCGCGCCCGACCTCGCCGAGCGACCGCGGGTGGTCGGAGTCGTAGCCCATGAGGGTCGGCATGTCGAAGGCCGTCGAGAGACCCGTCTGGCCGTGATCGAGTAGGTAGCGGAAGCGCGCGTTCGTCTCCTCGGCGGTGCCGAAGCCGGCGAACTGGCGCATCGTCCAGAGCCTCCCTCGATACATCGAGGGATAGACGCCGCGTGTGTAAGGGAAGGCGCCCGGGTAGCCGAGGTCGCGGTCGTAGTCGATCGCGACGTTCGCAGACGTGTAGAGCGGCTCGTTCTCGAGCCCGGAGATGGTTGTAAAGAGGGCGTTGCGCTCGGGTGCGGAAGCATAGCGCTCCCGCCATTCGCCGGTTGCCTCCGCCCCCCGCCGGTCGTCCGTGATGGCCATGGGCGTGGCCCATTCTACGCCCGGCGGCCAGGGTCACCGCATCCGCCCCCGAGTCAGTCCCTCGAACGAGGGTTTCTCCGCGGTCGCTGACCACTTTCTTACCGACTTCCGGCCCTCGGCTCGCTCCCACTACCGATACCGAGACTGTCAAACGGCAGGCATGCAACGGCAACCTGCGGCACAGAAAGGAAGTCAAAATGCACATGTTCGACTTCGTAGCACGCCATCCGCTGCGCGCGCTGGGTGCCCTTTCGGCGCTCATCGCGGCAGTCGCGGTGGCCGTTGGATCGAGCGCGAGCTTCACCGCGACTTCCGCGAACCCCAGCAACACGTTCGCGGCCGGGACGCTCTCGATCCTCAACTCGAAGGAGGGCCTCGCGGTCCTCACAGCGAGTGGAATGAAGCCCGGCGACTCCGCCACTGGCACGGTTGACGTCCAGAACAGCGGTTCGCTCTCCGGCGCCTTCGTGCTCTCGCGCTCGAATATCGTCGACTCCGACGCGGTTCATCCGATGTCGGCCAAGCTCGACCTCGTCGTCAAGGATTGCGGCGACTTCTCGAGCGGTACGCCGACCTGCGATGTGGGCGATCCCGTGAAGTACACGGGGACGATCGCAGCGATGGGCTCGACGGCTCTGGGAACGTTCGCGGCGGCCGAGAAGCACCGCTACCAGTTCGCGGTGACCTTCAACTCCAGCGCGGACAACTTCTACCAGGGCGACAACTCGAGCGTCGAGTTCGACTGGGACGCCTCCTAGGCGACTCGGACTTCTGAGCATGGCGTCGGGGCCGCAATTCGGCGGCCCCGCGGCCCGGGCAACCGGTGCTCACTACTCCGAAGCCTGAACAGGAGACGTCGATGACGACAAGGACGGCGTACGACTATCACTACCGCTGGGAGCCGCGAGGCCCCCGGAAGCGGCTCGGCGCGGCTCTGGCAACCGCCCTCTGCGCGGCCTGCCTGAGCCTTGCGGGGCTGATGCTTCTGCCGGGCCTCCTCGGCTACCAGCGGTACGTGATCACGAGCGGGTCGATGACCGGCACGTACGACCGTGGCTCAGTCGTCTTCGACAAGGTGGTTCCCGTCTCCGACCTCCGCGTCGGCGACGCGATCACCTACGCGCCCCCGCCGGGCTCCGGCCCGAGCGGTCGCATCACACACCGGATCGTCTGGATCGGCTCCGACACGTTCGGGCGGCAGACCCTTCGCACGAAGGGCGATGCCAACGAGGCGGCCGATCCATGGATGTTCACCCTCGACGGAGCCACACAGGCTCGCGTCGCTTTCCATGTCCCCTACGTCGGCTACGTGCTCTCCGCCCTGGCGATCCGCCAGGTGCGGATGGCGGTCATCGGTCTGCCGGCACTCCTGATCGCCTTCGCAGTGCTCGTCGGCTTCCTCCGCGACGTGCGCAAGGCGACGACCGATCCGGAGGCTCGCTCGTGAGGCTCCGCGGCATCGCAGCCTGCCTCGCGGTCGCGGCTCTCGGCGTGGCCGGGGTCACGTTCTCCGGGGCCGCGTTCACCGCGGCCAGCGCCAACAACGGGAACAGCTTCACGGCTTCGAACGCCTTCAACCTCTCCGCGACGATGACGGATCCGGGAGCGAACCTCCACGCGACGGTTACGCTCCAGGCGACGGCTTCAGACGGAGGGGATGGATCCACGATCACCCTCGTCACGATTCAGAAGTCTCCCGCGGGCGCAGGCACCTGGACAACTGCGTGTACCGATTCGACGTCGCCCTACTCCTGCTCGTGGGACAGCACGACCGTCACCGACGGTCTCTACGACTTCCGGGCTCTCGTCCAGAACGATGCCGGCGGTTCCGCGACCTCGGCGGCGGTCGCCAACCGGCGGGTCGACAACCAGGCGCCGACGGCCGGCATCACCGACCCGGGCACTCCGCTCAAGGGGACGGTCAGCGTCAGCGCGTCCGGAACCGACGGCGGCTCGGGCGTGGCAAACGTGAAGGTGCAGCGCTCCCCGGCCGGTGCGGGCACCTGGACCGACATCTGCACGGACTCAAGCTCTCCCTACTCCTGCTCGTGGGACACGACGGCAGTCACCGACGGGCTCTACGACCTCCGCTCCGTCTCGACCGACAACGCGGGTAACTCCACCAACTCCTCGACCGTCGCCAACCGGCGGGTGGACAACACCGCTCCGACGGCGACGATGACGAATCCCGGCTCGCCGATCACAGGAAACAAGAGCTTCGACGGGACTTCGACCGACGGGGGCTCGGGCGTCGCGTCGCTCAAGTTCCAGATCTCCCCGGTGGGCGCCGGGAGCTGGAGCGACATGTGCTCCGACACGACCTCGCCCTACTCGTGCTCCTACGACACGAGCGGCGTCGCGGACGGTCAGTACGACTTCCGCTCGGTCGCGACGGACAACGCCGGCAACACGGCCAACTCGACGGTGTACTCGGGCGCAATCGTCGACAACACGGCCCCGACCGTGACGATGACGGATCCCGGCCAGTACCTGAGGGGCACGATCACGCTCGACGCGACGGCCGGCGACGGTGCCGGCTCCGGCGTCGCCAACGTAAAGATCCAGCGCTCCCCGGCCGGCGCCGGCACCTGGACGGACATCTGCACGGACAACTCTTCTCCGTACCAGTGCGCGAGCGTCAACACGGCGACCTGGGGCGGCGACGGCCTCTACGACCTCCGCGCCGTGGCGACCGACAACGTCGCCAAGACGACCAATTCCACCGTCGTCACGAACCGCCGCGTCGACAACACGGCCCCGACCGCCGGCATGACCGACCCGGGCGCGTATCTCGCCGGCACGACCGTCGCCCTATCCGCGACGGGAACGGATGGCGGCTCCGGAGTCGCCAACGTGAAGATCCAGCGCTCTCCTGCGGGCGCGGGCACCTGGACCGACGTCTGCACCGACAGCTCGTCGCCGTACGGCTGCACCTTCGACTCGACCGCGGTGTCCGATGGCCTCTACGACTTCCGCGCGATTACCACGGACAACGCCGGGAACACAACGACCTCCTCCACGGTCGCGAACCGGCGCGTGGACAACACGGCTCCGACCACGTCGCTCACGGACCCCGGCTCGCCGCTCCGCCTGACCGTGACGCTGAACGCGACCGGCACGGACACCGGTGGCTCGGGCGTCCTCAACGTCGCCATCCAGCGCGCCCCGACCGGGACGTCCACGTGGACGACGATCTGCACCGACGCCACGAGCCCGTACTCCTGCTCGTGGAACACGACGGGCGTCTCCGACGGCAGCTACGACCTTCGCGCCGTGACGACCGACAACGCCGGCAACGTCACCAACTCGTCAACGGTCTCGAACCGCGTCGTGGACAACACGGCCCCGACGGCGACGAACATCCAGACCGGCGTCACCGGGACGACGGCCGGGCAGCCGCAGCAGGGCGACACGCTCGTCTTCACGTTCAGCGAGCAGATCGCCCCCGGCTCGATCGTCGCCGGGTGGAACGGCACCGGCACCCAGAACGTCACGGTGACCATGGACACCGGCAACCACCTGTCGATCACCGGCGCGACGCTCATCAACGGCTTCATTACGCTCGGCGGCGCCAACTACATTCAGTCGGGCAAGACGGTCGTCTTCTCCAACTCGACGATCGCCCAGAGCGGAACCACCGTCACGCTCACCCTGGGCTCCCCGGACAAACCACAGTTCACGCAGACGGGAACCGCCGGCCAGACGAGCTGGCCGGTCGCCGCGGCCCTCACCGACCTCGCCGGCAATGCGATCACGACCGTGACCTGCCTCGAGACCTCCCCTCCCGTGGACGCGGAGTTCTAGGAGATGCGGCGACTCTTCCACAGACTCGAAGTCCTGGTCGTCGTCGTGGTCGCGATCTGCCTGGCCGTCCTCTCGGGCGGCCAGCAGCCTTCCCGGGCCCAGCTCCAACTCGCCTCCGGACCGGGCGGATCGCTCACGCTCTCGAACGACAAGGAGGGTGCGGCCGTTCTGTCGCTCAGCGGCATGCGACCGGGCGACTCGGTCACGGACACGGTCACGCTCGGCAACACCGGCACGCTCGACGGCGACCTCTCGCTCGCGACATCCAATCTCGTCGACACGCCCGGCAGCGGTGGCGGCACGCTCTCCGGCGAGCTCGACCTGCGCATCCGCGACGTCACCGTCCCTGCGTCCCCCGTCATGGTCTACCAAGGGAAGATCGACGCCCTCACGCCGGTCGCGCTCGGAACGCTGACGGCCGGAGCGGCCCGCGTCTACGAGTTCCGCGTCTTCTTCCCCGACGCCGGCCCCGGCGCGGAGAACGCCTATCAGGGCTCTGCGGTCAGTGTCCAGTTCGACTGGAGCGCCTTCAACGGCGGCCCCGACGTCGAGCCGCCCGAGACGACGATCATGTCCGGCCCGGCTGCCCTCTCGGCGAGCCCGGGTGCGACCTTCGCGTTCACCTCCGACGAGTCGGGCAGTACGTTCGAATGCTCACTGGACGGTGGAGCGTTCGGAGCCTGCACCAGCCCGGCTTCCTACTCCGGCCTCGCTGACGGACCGCATGCCTTCGACGTGCGCGCCACGGACAGCTCGACGAATACCGACCCGACGCCGGACAGCGCCTCCTGGACGATCGACGCGACCGCGCCGAACGTCTCCCTGGCCGACCCTGGCTCGCCGCTCCGCGGCACGGTCACCCTGAACCCTTGGGCCGGTGACGGCACGGGCTCCGGCATCGCCAGCCTGATCGTCCAGCGCTCGCCAGCCGGCGCGGGAACCTGGATTACGATCGGGACGAGCTGGAACACGACCGGAGTGGCCGACGGCAGCTACGACCTGCGCGCCCGCGCCACCGACAACGCCGGCAACACCGCGAATTCGGTGCTGCGCACGGTCACGGTCGACAACAGCCTTCCCTCGGAGCCGAAGAAGTTCTCCGGCGCCAAGAAGAAGAGCCACCTCGTGCTCAAATGGAAGCCGGCCACCGATACGGGCGGCTCCATCGCGGCATATCTCGTGTATGTGAACGGATCACTCGCGAGGACGCTGGCCGGCTCGAAACTGTCCGTCGACATGGGCCGGTTCAAGACCTCCGACTCCCGGGCGTTGCAGGTCGCTGCACAGGACACGGTCGGAAACATCGGGCCCAAGACGCGGGCGCTCGTCATCGTTCCCAGCGTCGCGAAGCTGACGGTCGCCAAGGCCACTAGACGCCTGACCGGCCGCGGCCTCCGGCTCGGTCCCGTGAGCTACGCCTACTCGAAGACCGTAGCGTCCGGGCGGGTCATTCGATCGGGCAAGGTCGTCGCGTTCAAGGCCTCGGCGATTCCAATCGTCGTCTCGCGCGGCCGAGCAGACAACCGCTCAGC
>Ga0307318_10000108_pt1 | contig 25326 bp, 20 predicted proteins | sample ER_DNA_367_FD_194500 | JGI IMG/M metagenome (GOLD analysis project Ga0307318, IMG submission 194500) | Bulk soil microbial communities from the East River watershed near Crested Butte, Colorado, United States - ER_DNA_367 | ecosystem: Environmental > Terrestrial > Soil > Floodplain | place...
CATGGGCGAAGCGCGAAAGCGTAGTCCATGCATCGGTATTCGTCATCGGCGGCCCTTTCCTGGGACTGAACCGTGCACCGCCGGGTGCGATTAGCCCGAGAGCATCCCGCTGACCAATGCGCGCCAGGTGATTGAGCCGACGATGCCGTCGGAAGCAGTTCCCACAGCGGTCTGGAAGCCACGAACCCAGTTATCTGTGATCGGGCCGAAGATGCCGTCGACGTGGATGGCCGGCCCCTCGCCGTCGGATTGGTCGTGGAACTTCATGACCTCCTGCACCCCGCGGACCGCGTCACCGGAGTCGCCCTGCTTGACCTGGACGACGAGCTTGGGCCAGGTCTGCGGGCCGACGATGCCGTCGGCCGAGAGGTTCTTGCTCTGCTGGAAGGCCTCGACGGCAGCCTCGGTGTTGGGCCCGAAGATCCCGTCGACGGTGACGGGGTGGTTGCGGGCGCGGAGGAGGTGCTGCAGCGAGCGCACGGGGAAGATCATGGTGGGGCTGCGCTTGACGAGCGGCCAGGGGAAGATCGGGTCAGAGGGCATCGAGGTCTCCTCTCAGACGTTGACTGACGCCGCAGTCAGGGTCTGCCGGCAAAAGGCCGCGTTCTGCAGGAAACCGTTGGTGCGGAGGTTACCGCCATTGCGAGCGGGCGCAAAAGCGCGGCTAAGCTGTGAGCACCCCGCCGACGTAGCTCAGCTGGTAGAGCACTTCACTCGTAATGAAGGGGTCCGCGGTTCGAGTCCGCGCGTCGGCTTTAGCCCGATTTGCAGGGCTTTCTCCAAGCTGGACAACGGCGGGGATCGCTAGGGCGGGTACGAAACGGGTACATCTCTGGACTCCGTCCCGCCCGGTGAAGGGGTCCACTCGGGGCGAGACGCTATGCCTATTTGCAGGAATTTCGGAGCCTGCGCGTGCGCTGACGTTTCTGATCGGGAGTCCCGGAAGTGCCCGCGCGGTGACGTGCGTGCCCGCGTTTCCCGGCAGTCGTGGACGGAGAGCAGGCTGGCGTGCACGAACGCTCCCGCGACATGACTTCGTAGATCACGGTGGCAACACGCTGCCGAGCCGGCGATTTCACCTTGATTGTATGACCCGGCCTCGGTTCGGGCCGCGTACGTTCATCACCACCGTGTGTGCAAATCGCTCGGCATGCACCATTTGATACTGGAGGGGAAATGGCCACACGAAAGGCCTCGTGCAATTGTGGAAAGCTCAGCGTCACGTACGAAGGACCCGACCCAGAGCGCATCTCCCTGTGCCAGTGCTACGAGTGCCAGAAGCGGACGGGCACCGTGCTCAGCGTGCAAACGCGAATTCCAAGGGAGCAGGTGACGATAGAAGGCCAATCGACGACGTGGTCGTTTCCCATCGAGGGCGCGGAGCCAGTCACGTTTCGCTCGTGCGACAGCGGTGGGGCGACGTATCACTTCTGCCCCGAGTGCGGTTCGACCGTGTACTGGGATATCTCGATCGCGCCGGACGTCATCGGGGTCGCAGTCGGCGCCTTCGCCGACCCGACGTTCCCGCCGCCGATGATTTCCGGCTTCGAAGCGTACGGGCATCCGTGGGCGATGAACCCCTCGGGACTTCCGATCCCGCATCACGAGTACGACGGAACATCACACGGCGGGCCACGAGCGTGACTACACGGCCCCGTTGATTCCATCGCCGTCGAGTTTCCGGCGGGAGCGAGCAACTTCACAGGATTCCAGGAGAAGGGAACACACCACGATGAACAGGACACCAGCCAGCATCGAGACGCGCCTCGGCACACTTGATTACGAGTCGGGCTATCCGACCGCCGAGACGACGCGGAAGCTCTACGACGAGATGGACTTCCAGCGCGCCGTGCAGGCCTACCTCTGGGCCTATCCGGCGGTGTCGTTCGAATCGATCCAGATCGCGTCAAAGGAAGCGTTCGGCACCGACTTCAACGATCTGGGGATCGCCGACAACTTCGTCGACCCGAAATCCATTTGGCTTACGGCCAACGACACCACGATCTACGCCGTCGCGGCCATCGACCTCGCGCAGGCAGGGCCTGTCGTGATCGAAGTTCCGCCGGGTGCCACCGTGGGAATCATCAACGATTACTGGCAACGCTCGGTCACCGACGTCGGCCTGCCCGGCCCGGATGGTGACAAGGGTGGGAACTTCCTACTGCTGCCGCCCGACTACGACGGAGAGGTCCCGAGCGACGGCCATCACGTCTTGCACGCGACCATGAACAACCACAGCTTCATGATCCGCGGCATCGTGGTGGACGGTGACGTGCCGGACGCGGTCCAGCGCGTGAAGCAGCTGCGTATCTACCCGTGGAGCGAACGCGCACAGCCAGAGCCGACGAAGTTCGTGTCCATCTCGGGCGTGGAGCTCGATACCACGCCGCCCGGCGGCCTCGAGTTCTGGGCACGCCTCTCTGCGTTCATCAACAACAACCCCGTCCAGGAACGCGACCGCTTCTTCATGGCGATGCTCAAGCCGCTCGGTATTGAAAAGGGCCAGCGCTTTGAGCCTGATGCGCGCCAGCGCGCCATCCTCGAAGAGGCGGCCACGCTCGGCGATGCGATGGGCCGAACCATGCTCTTTGACGGGCACCAGCGCATCAGCGGCGCCAACGCGTTCCCAGGCACGCACTGGGACTGGGTCACCCTCGTGTCGCCCGATCAGGAAACCGACACCTACAGCCAGCTCGACGAACGACTGCACTACACATACGGCGCGATCTACACCTCGCCCTTCATCGGGACAAAGCATGCCGGACCCGGCTCGACCTACGTCCAGGCGTTCAAGGACAAGGATGGCAATCGGCTGGATGGCGGCAAGTCATATCGATCGCACGTGCCGGCGAACGCACCCGCGGCAGCCTTCTGGTCGGTGACCCTGTACGACACGGCGACCCGCTCGATGGTCTCGAGCCCGAGCAACGACGCCGCCCACTCGTCCTACGACGAACTCAAGACCAACGCCGACGGCTCGATCGATTTGTACTTCGGGCCCCAAAAGCCCGCGAGCGGGGAGAGCAACTGGCTCCAGACCGTGCCCGGGAGCGGCTTCTACCCGATGTTCCGCTTCTACACCCCCACGGAGGGCTTGTTCGACGGGACATGGGCGCTACCGGACGTCGAGCTCGTGTGACCCCACGTCCGTACCGCATCGCCCGAGTCATCGAGCAGTCCTCGCGGCGTTAGTTGTTCTGCTCGACTTCTACTAGCATCGGAAGTAGATGTGACAGTCGAGGCGGCCCCTTTCGACCTCGATGAGGTCAAGCTTTCTGCACCGTTGACCCGGCACGGCACCGTGGCGAAGTTGGACGCGATCGGACGGCTGCGTGCGGCGAGTGTGCCCTGCGCGACCGTGGTCGCGCCCGCCGGGTACGGCAAGACCACATTTCTGGCGCAGTTGGCGGAGGTTGATCCCCGGCCGTTCGCGTGGGTCTCCCTCGACGGGCGGGACGACAACGACGCCGTTGTGTTCCTGCGGTACATCGCCGCAGCGATACACCGGGTCGAGCCCCTCCCGCCCGCGCTGTTTGACGCGTTGTCAGGCCCAGGGGCATCCGCCTGGGCGATGCGCGTCCCGCATATCACGAGCGCGCTGGCGGCTCTCGAGGGCCCGCTGGTGCTGGCCCTCGACGATCTGCACACAGTCAGCAATCCGTCGTGTCTGGACATCCTCGCGGCACTCGTCCAGTCCGTTCCGGCCGGCTCGCAGATCGTGATCGCGAGCAGGGAAGAGCCGCTGCTGCCACTGGCCCGCTGGCGGGCCCAGGGACGGATGTACGAGGTCGGCGTGCCGGACCTCCGGCTGAACGAGCTCGAGGCGGCGTTGCTGCTGGACGCTGTGGCTGTCGAGCTCGACGCGAGCCAGCTCTCCGAGCTGACCGAGCAAACGGAGGGCTGGCCTGCCGGCCTGTACCTCGCAGCGCTGTCGCTGCAGGCAGGGGCGGCAAGCCCGACAGGCACCGAGGGCTTCAGCGGGTCCGACCGGTTCGTCTCGGAATACTTCCGCTTCGAGCTCCTGTCCCGGCTGCCGACAGTCGAGGCGCGGTTCCTCAAGCACACGTCCGTCCTGGATCGTCTCAGCGCCGGTATGTGCGACGCCGTGCTCGAGACGAGGGGATCGGCGCGCATGCTCGAGACGCTCGGGCGTACGAACGGCTTCGTGGTTCCTCTCGACCGGCGTGGCGAGTGGTATCGCTATCACCACCTCTTCGGCCAGCTCCTGCGGGACGAGCTCGAGCGGAGCGACCCGGAACTCGTGCCCGCGCTCAACAGTCGTGCGATGGCCTGGTGCCTTGCCAACGACTTGACGGAGGCGGCGCTCGTCTACGGGCACGCTGCGGGCGAGACGGAAGCCGTCGCCGGCCTGGTCGACGCTCTCGCCCTGTCTGTCTACTACGACGGCCGAATTGAGACCCTGGAGGAGTGGCTCTCGTGGTTCGGCGATGACGAGCTGGTGCAGTACCCGGCGCTCGCCGTTTACGGGGCCTGGGTTCGTGCGCTGACAGGCCGCCCGACCGATGCCGAGCGGTGGCTCTCTCTCGCCGAAACGGCCACCTCGACGATCCCGCTCTCGGACGGGAGCGCCACGATCGAGCCCTGGGTGGCGACGCTGCGGGCGCAGATGATGAGCAACGGTGTCGAGCAAGCGCTCACCGACGCCGGTCTGGCGCTCGATCTGCTCCCCTCAGGAAGTGGCTGGATCCCCGATGCGTTCCTCGGTAGATGCATCGCGCACCTTCTGCTCGGCGAGACCCAGCGGGCGACGGACGACCTCATCGCGCTCGTCGAGCTGGCAGGAGCGTTGGAGGCCGTGGAACTGGTCTACGTGGCTCAGGCAGAGCTCGCGCTCCTCGCGGCCAAGCAGGGAGCCTGGGGCGAGGCAGGGACACGCGCACGCGCTGCGCAGGCGCTTGTCGACGAGACAGGCCTCGGCGACTATTCGTCGAGCGCGCTCGCGCACGTGGCAACCGCGCGCGTCGCACTCCACGAGATGAGGCGTGACGAGGCGCGCGCCGCGCTGGCCCGAGTTCACCGGCTGCGGCCGTTGCTCGGCCACGGCCTCCCTTGGCTGACCATCCAGGTCGGGCTCGAGCTCACACGCGCCCACCTGGCGCTCGCCGAGGTCGCCGCTGCGCGCACGATCCTCAGCGAGACCGAGCGGGTGCTCGAGCTTCGCCCCGACATGGGTTCCCTCGTCGAGGACGCGCGAGAGTTGCACGACAAGCTGGCGGCGACCTCCGAGCCGGCTGGCGCCTGGGCGATGAGCCTGACGGGTGCGGAGCTCAGGCTGCTTCCCTATCTCGCCACGCATCTCACCATTCCGGAGATCGCAACGAGGCTGTTCATCTCGCGCAACACCGTCAAGACGGAGGCGGTATCGATCTACCGCAAGCTGAGCGCCTCGTCGCGCAGCGAGGCGATCGCGCGTGCCGTCGAAGTGGGGTTGCTGGAGAGCTCGGTGCACCCGCCGCAGCCGAATCTCATCCAAAGCGTATGACGCCATAGTAAGCCCGCATGAGGTCGGATAGATGCTGGCGACATGGACGACTACAAGGAGCACTTGCGTCGGCTCGCCGTGCACGACGACGCACTCGTCGAGGAGATTCTCTCCGAGGAGACCATCCGGCCGACGTTTGCTCTCGACGGGAGGACCGCGGCGCTCGTGCGAGTCGCCGCGACGATCGTCGTTGACGCCGCGCCTTCCTCGTTCCAGCACGCGGTCGCGCTAGCGCTCGCAGCCGGAGCTACCAACGGCGAGATCGTCGCCACCCTCGAGGCGGTGGCGCCGGTCATGGGTGCCGCACGAGTCGTCCTCTGCGCCCCGAAGCTCGCACTCGCAATCGGGTACGACGTGGAAGAGGCGCTCGGGACGCTCGACACGTGACCCCCACGGTTTTCACACAATCCGTATGACGAAAGCCGGTGCCTTCGTGCCCATGCTCCGAGCCAGGAAGGTAAGGCTCGATGAGCCACATCAACGAGGAGGCATCCGTGCCTGACACATCACAACTGCGGCGCGCGGTTCAAAAGACCAACGAAGGAGGCATCCGATGAATTCGTCGAGCGACACTATTGCGGAGGCTCTGAAGTCGATCTCGACCCTTGACCGGGTCGAGAGCCGTCTCGGCACGCTGCAGTTCGACGACGGGGCGCCGTCTGCTGAGACGGCTGCGCTGCTGTACGACAACCTCGACTTCCAGCACGGAGTGCAGGCGTTCCTCGGGGCCATACCGGGCGTGTCGCTCACCGCTCTGCGTCGTGGCTTCATGTCGGCGGGCGTGGAGGACAACTCGTTCACGTTGTTCTCGGAGCTGATGGATTCGGCGTCGCTGTTCCTGACCGCCAACACCGACACGGTGTACTTCTGGGGGTTCCTCGACCTGTCGAATGGGCCGATGGTGATCGACGTGCCGTCCATCGGGGCGCCGTCGGGGATCCTCGGCACGATCGACGACATGTGGTTCAGGTGGGTCACCGACGTCGGTCTTCCCGGCCCCGACCGCGGCGCCGGAGGCCGGTACCTGATCGTCGGTCCGGGCTACGACGGCCCGCTTCCCGACAGCGGGTTCCACGTCAGCCACGCTCGCACGACACGCGTGACGGTGATCGGCCGGGCGTTCATGATCGACAACGATCCCACTGCCCCGGTTGAGGTGATCCGCGAGGGGTTCCGGGTCTCACCGTACGTGCCGGGGGCGGCGGGCACAGCCGTCGCCAGCTTCCTAGCCGGGCACGCGCCGCTCGGCGCCGGCAAGGAGGCGCCCAAGACCAACTTCGTCGAGTCGTCGGGCGTGTCCTTCAACACCCTGTTCCCGGGCGACTACGGTTTCTGGGAGGTCATCGACGAACTGGTCCAGCAGGAGCCGCCGGAGGCCGGCGATCCGGAGTTGCTGGGTCTGCTGGCGTCGGTCGGGATCGTGCACGGAAAGAAGTTCGAGCCCGACGAGCGGATGCGCAGGATCCTCGAGGAGGCCGCCGTGGTGGGCAACGCCACCGCCCGCACCGTCACCTTCGCGGCCCGACCCGGGGAGGGCTTCGGCTTCTACCCGGACTCGGCGTGGGAGAGTGCGCTCTTCGTCGGCGGCTACCAGTTCATGGATCCGCCCCCGCTGATCACCGCGGAGGGCGCAGTCCCGGTAGGCCCGAGCGACGGGGCCCGCAAGCTCGACTCCCGCACCAACTTCTTCTACATGGCCACCGGCACCACTCCGGCGATGTGCATGCGCCTCACCGGCATCGGCTCGCAGTACATCTACGCGATGCGCGACAGCGAGGGCGCCTTCTTCGATGGTGGCCGCAGCTACAAGCTGACCCTGCCCGCGGACATTCCGGAATCCCGTTTCTGGTCGGTGATCCTGTACGACCGCCAGACGCGGTCCATGCTCCAGACCGATCAGCACCTGCCGGGCGTCGGGAGCCAGTCCGGCACCGTCGAGACCAACGCGGACGGTTCGACCGACATCTACTTCGGGCCGACCGCGCCTGAGGGCAAAGAGCACAACTGGCTGCAAACCGTCCCCGGCAAGGGCTGGTGGACGATCCTGCGGCTCTACAACCCGCTCCAGCCGTTCTTCGACAAGACGTGGCGGCCGAGCGAGATCGAGGCGGTGAGCTAGATGGAGTTCGGTGGATCTTTCGGTTGGGGGCTGCTGGCGGGCTCCTCGCTCGTCGTCGGCGCGCTGATCGCGTTCCTCTTCAGCATCCCGTTGCGCGTGATCGGGCTGATCATGGGCTTCGGCGCCGGCGTCCTGATCAGCGCGGTTGCGTTCGACCTGGTCGACGAGGCGGTGGAGAAGTCGGTCGGCAACGGCTGGACCATTGCGGGCCTCTTCGCGGGGTGTCTGGTCTTCTTTGCCGGCGACCGGCTGATCGACCACCTCGGCGGCGGTGACCGCAAGGACGCAACCGGGGCGCACGAGGAGGGCGACGAAGGCGGCTCCCCGCTCTCGATCGTGCTCGGAACCGTGCTGGACGGAATCCCGGAGTCGATGGTGATCGGCCTGGCGATCTACGAAGGCGGAGCAGTGGGCGCTGCCTACCTGGCTGCGGTCTTCATCTCCAACGTGCCCGAGTCGATCTCCGCCACCGCCGGACTCCTCGCCAGCGGCTGGAAGAAGTCAAACATCCTCTGGATGTGGATCGGGATCGCTTTTGTCTCCGCCCTGTCGTCGCTGGCCGGCTACAGCCTCTTCCAGGAAGCCTCGCCGGACGTGAACGCCTTCGTGCTCACGTTCGCGGCCGGCGCGATCCTGACCATGCTGGCCAACACGATGATGCCCGAGGCCTTCGAGCACGGAGGCAAACTCGTCGGAGTCATGGTGGTGCTCGGATTCACCGCCGCGTTCACGATCCACCTGCTGGACATGTGACGACACCAGTGTCAGGGTCCTCTTGAGCGAGCGTGCCCAACCCGAGATGGGCGCATGGGGCTACATCCGCCTGGTGCTGCTGGGCGCAGTGATCGGGATTCCGGCCGCGCTGCTCGCATCTGCCTTCCTCTCCTTCGTGCACCACGTGGAGCACTGGCTCTGGCACGACCTTCCACACCACTTGGACGAATCGTCTCCGCCCTGGTACCTGGTCATCGGCCTCCCCCTCGCTGGCGCATGCCTCGTCGTGATTGCCCGCCGCTTCCTGCCGGGCGACGGCGGCCACAGCCCGCTTCACGGGTTCGCGGGGAAGCCGCCGCTGATCTCGTACGCGCCCGGGATCGCGCTTGCTGCGATCGGCACGCTCTCCTTCGGTGCGGTGCTCGGCCCGGAGGGGCCGCTGATCGCGCTCGGAGCAATCGTCGGCATCGTGATCACCCGCCTGGCACGGCTCGGCGCACAGGAGAGCGCTGTGCTCGGGAATGCCGGCTCGTTCGCTGCCATCTCGGCGCTCTTCGGCGGACCGATCGTCGGTGGCGTCTTGATGATGGAGGGAGCGATCGGATTCGGCGCCTCGGCTATTCCGATCCTCCTGCCCGGTTTCGTGGCGGCCGGCGTCGGCTATCTGGTCTTCGTCGGCTTCGGCGACTGGGGCGGGCTCGACGCGCAGGCGATCTCCTTCACGGGCCTGCCTGAGTACACCGGTGTGCATCTCGGCGACACGGCTCTCGCAATCGTCGTCGGTGTGCTCACAGCGCTCGTTGTCGTAGTGGTTCGTCGATTCGCGTTCTCCGTCTCGGACGGCGAAAAGCGCATCGGCATGCCGCTGCTGCTCATCCTGGGTGGGCTCGCCGTGGGTCTGCTGTCTCAGACAGCCACTTGGTTCGGAGCCGACGCCGAGACCGTGCTGTTCTCCGGGCAAGCGGGCGTACCGGCCGTCGTTGCGGAGGACTCGGCGAAGATCGTCCTGATCCTGCTCGTCGCCAAAGCCCTTGCCTACGGAGTCTGCCTTGGCTGCGGCTTCCGGGGAGGCCCTGTTTTCCCCGCCATCTTTCTCGGTGTAGCGCTGGCGACGTTCCCGGTGATCTGGTTCGACGTCTCGCCGACGCTGGCGGTCGCGGTCGGAACGGCTGCCGGCATGGCGGCCGCCACCCACATGCTCCTGACACCCATACTCTTCGCCGCCCTGCTCGTAGGTCCGACCGGCGTGGACGCCGTCCCGGATGCGGTGGTCGCGGCGGCTACAGCTTGGATCGTGATCGCAATATTGGATCGGCGTCGCAAGGCCCAGGAAGCTGTCGCAGAGCCGGTGCCTGCGACGGCAGGCTGAGTCGCCCCATGCTCCGGGCAGCTCAATCGTTCCTCGAGCGGAAGTTTTCTCGGGTCCTGCGCGAACCGCCGTCCGTCCGTGTAGCGACCGCTGTGATCGTCTCCGCAACCGCCGTCGTCGTGGTCGGCAGCGGAGCCCTGATCTGGGCGCTCGACCACGGCGAGTACCCGAACATCTGGGTCGGAATGTGGTGGGCACTCCAAACCGTGACGACCGTCGGGTACGGCGACGTATCGCCAACCAACCCTTCCGGCCGGATCATCGCCAGCTTCGTGATGCTTTACGGCGTCGCCTTCGTGACCATCTTCGTCGCAGCGATCACGTCGATATTTGTTGCGCGGGCAGCCGAAGAGCGGGGGCTGGCCGAGGGCCAGGCCGAGCAACGCATCGAGGCGCGGCTAGACGTCATCGAAGAGCGCTTGGGTCGACTCGAAGACTTGCTTCGCAAGCTGACGGCGGCATGAGCGGCCCCATGCGGTGCCGCGCGGGTACAAAACGGGTACACAAGGTCGGGCACGAGCGGGCACGCGCGTCCAATGCGAACGCTGGAGAACTGCCCAATTTCCAGCGAGAAGATGCCCGTCCGTGCCCGCGCGTGGACGCGTGTCCCTCACTCGTCCTTCCCTCGTAATGAAGGGGTCCGCGGTTCGAGTCCGCGCGTCGGCTTCTCAGAAAAACCCTGGTCTCGTAGACTTTTTCCTGACTTATGTCTCTGTCGAACCCTAATGCTCCGACCGCCGGGGGCGATTTGGGGGCGATGAGAATCTCTTCGCACACAAGACCGCCTGGCAGAGTTTGGCGCAAGAAGCTCACACCACCCTCGGTAGGATGCGAGGCAGTTCAACAGGGAGGCTTTCGATGCGCTCTGCCTGCGATTGCGATTGTTGCGGCCCGGACTGCGACTGCACGGACTGCGACTGCTGATTACCCTCTACAAGTAGCGCCTTCGGCTCCCCCGAGATCGAAGGCTGAGGACCCCGCTTCGGCGGGGTCTTCTTGTGTATGGGACTACTGGTCGGCGCTGCCGCCCCCAGGAACCGAGGCAGCTTCGACGAGGGCATCCGTCTGGTCCGCGTGCCAATCGAGCCCTATCTCCCGTAGGCGGTCACTCGCCTGACCGACCAGTTTCTCGTCCTCACGGACAATTCCGAGCGCGCGGAGCGCAAAGGGCTCGATGTAGGTGCCCGCCTGCGCGAGAGGCGGAGCGTCTTCCTCGACTCGTCGTCGGTCACGGAGGGCGGCGGAAGCATCCATACGCGCCGCGAGTCGGGCGAGTCCGAAGCTGAGATTGTGGCTGGCCGCGGACTCGACAGCCTCGCCGACAGATCCAAGATTCCCTCGTAGGAGCGCGAGGCGCAGGCGCGGGGACTCGAGCGCGAAGTCGTACCCCTCCATTCCCAGCTCTTCGGCAGCCCGTTCGAGTTCGGCCGCCCGTTGCTCATCTCCCATGACGACGCTTGCGACTGCACAGACCAGCAAGGAGCGCGCGTTGCGCGAGCAGGGCGTGTCGAGGTTTGCAGAGACGGCCTGCTCAGTGCGCTCCGTTAGCGCCGCGATCCGTTCCCAGCCGCCCGCTAGCTCCTCGACCTCGAGTTGGAGGGAGAGGCCGTGAACCTCGTGGTGCGGAGAGAGCTTGCGCGAAAGATCGTCGGCGTTTCTTGCCAGCTCACGCGCCTTGTCGATCTCGGCTACGGCCATGAATGTGGGTATGGCCGATTCGTGAGCCTCGACGAGGTGATCGGGATCGCTGATCTCCGCGATGAGGGCCAGTCGTTCCCGCGCGAGCTCGTATGCCTCCTCGTAGCGATGATGGGTGTAGGCGCGGGCAAGAAGGGCATCGAGCGCCCACGACTGGAGTTCTCGATCACCCAGCCGCTCGGCGAGTCGTTTAGCCTCACCGGCAGCCTCGCCCGCCTCCTTCGGACTCCAGAACGCCCGGGCGATCAGTGCACGCGTGCGGGCCGGCGTTCCCGGTTCGGAAAGCTCGAGAGCTTGATCGATCCAGCCGCTCACGAGCGCGTAGTCCGGGCGCCGCTGCCACATTCCCGAACGAGCCGCGGTGTGCAACGCCAAGAGGCTGTAGGTCTCCCCGCAGGTGGCGCGGTCCGTGCATGCCTGTAGCGAGTTCTGCATCGCCTCCCAGAACGCCTCACCCTCATATCGCATCGCATGCGCGTGTCCGATGTCACGCCAGAGCTCCGCCCTGGACTGCTCGCGCTCCTCGAGATCGAGAGCCCGCTGAAGCAGCGAGATGGCGTCGGCGAGCTCGTACCGGCCGAGGGCGAGCTCTGCGGCTCGACGAAGCCACTCCAGCGCCTTCTGCTGCAGTCGCTCGCGTTCGGCCTCCTCGCCGCCCCATGCGAGGTCGGCGTCGTCGGGTCGCACAGCTTCGGCGTAATGGTGCGCGAGAAGTGGAGCGTTCTCGTCCCGCCCGCCCCCAGCATGTTCGAGCCAGTCCGCAACGCCCGCATGCAACTGCGCGCGCCTCGCTTTGGGCAGGCTCGCGTAGGCGACCTCGCGCGTCAGCGCATGCTTGATCGCATACTCCTGCTCCCCGGCCATCGAGGAGCCCTGACGGCGACGGATGAAGTCTCGTTCCTCGAGGAGCCCGAAGTCCGGTTCGCCGCCGACGAGTTCGCGCACAGGCCCCACCCAGAAAATCCGTCCGACCACCGAGGCGGCCTGAAGTGCTGCCTTCTCCAGCGAAGGCAGCATGTCGATGCGGGCCGCAAGGACGGCTTGAACGGAGTCGGGAATGTCCAGGTTCGACCGGAGCCGCTTGGCCTGCCACGAGTCTCCGACCTGCTGGAGATTTCCGCGGTCGATCAGCGTTCCGATCAGCTCCTCGACAAAGAGGGGATTGCCCTCGGCTCGCTCGACGACGAGGTTGCGAAGCTCAAGTGGAAGCGCCTCGGCCAACGCGTCGTCGAAGAGTCGTCCCGCCTCCTCCTCGGACAGCGGCTGTAACCAGAGCAGGGATGCGTTTCGCCTTCCGCCTCCCCACGTCGGACGACCGTCGAGAAGTTCTGGACGCGCGGTCCCGACGATCAAGAGCGGGCCTTGGACATCGCGCCCGGTGCGCTCGAGTAGGTCGAGCAAGGGATCCTCCGCCCAGTGAATGTCCTCGATGAGTACGACGACTGGACGCTCGGCGACGAGTTCCTGGAGGAATTCGATCCAAGCTTCATGGAGCTTGTCTCGCGCTGCGAGCGGGTGTAGCTCCCTCTGGGCTTCGATACCGAGCGCCAGTCCTAGAATCTCGCGAGGCTGAAGCTTGCCCAAGATGCTTTCGGGCGGGTCACTCTCGAGGATGCCGAGATGCTCCTTGAGGATCTCACCCAGCGCCCAATAGGTAATGGCGTGCCCGTAGGAGAGGCAACGGCCGGTTCTCCGCAGGGGTTCGACACGCTCGCCACCAAGTCGATCCCACAGCTCGCGAACAAGGCGACTCTTCCCGACGCCGGCATCACCCATGATCGTGACCAGATGCGGTGCGCCTTCGTGCGCGACGCGGCGATACGTCGCCTCGAGCAGTTCAATTTCTGTGTCGCGGCCGACAAGTGAGCGCCGTAACCCGTCGAGTCCCCGCGGCCGCATCAGCGTGAGCGCTCGGGTCAGCTGCCGACAGACGACTCCGTCGCGCTTCCCCTTCGCGTCGATCCGAACCGGCTCGTCGAACTCGAAGGCGCCCCGGACGAGCGCAACGGTTCGCTCACCGACCAAAATCTCGCCGGGTTTAGCGTTCTGCTCCAGCCGAGCGCAAACGTTGACCGTGTCCCCGGTGACGAACGAGCTTCCCTCCCGGGCTGCCCCCACCACCACCTCGCCGGAGTTCACCCCGATTCGAAGCTGCAGCGTTCCCTCGAAGAGCTCAGCGAGTTGCCGCCGCATGGCGAGCGCGGCGTGCAACGCCCGCTCTGCATGATCCTCGTGCGCGTGCGGAGCGCCGAAGACTGCCATGACAGCGTCCCCCACAAATTTCTCGACCGTCCCTCCGGCGCCGGCAATCTCCGTGGCCATCGCGTCGTAGAAGCGCTCAAGCATCGCCCGAGTCCGCTCAGGATCTTGGGAGCCCCCGAGCTTCGTGGAACCGACGAGATCGGCAAAGAGAATTGTTGCAAGCTTCCGCTCCTCTCCAGACGCGACCGGGCGAACCGCTACGCCGCACGAGGGGCAGAACCGGGCCCGTGCGGGTAGTTCGGCCCCGCACTGCACACACCGCGTCACCCGAACAGTCTAGGCCCCCGACTCGCCATCGCCACCCGACGCTGGATCGGGTTTAAACGCGAGTTGCTCGTCGTGAATTCCGGCGGCTTCCACGTGTGGTTGGCTGAGCCGCCGGAGTCCGTAGCCGAGGGCTAGCCTTGACTAACGGAGTCACCGCGAATGGCGAAAAGAAGGAAGGGGCCGACCCCTCGCAAGGACGTTCCGGCGCGCGAGCCTCACTCGGTCACGCGGAGCCGCGCGGGACAGGTTCTGCTGGGCATCGTGATTGGCGGGGTTTTCGTTGTCGGTATCGCTGCGCTCGTCTTTAGGTCCGGTTCCGGCCCTGCGCAGCCTTCGTTGCGAGACCTCGTTGGGAACGTTGACCCCGGTCCGATTCACGTCCACGGCCTAGGCGTCAATCCCAAGGACGGGTCGCTGTTCATCGCCACGCATACGGGCCTATGGCGAACTGCCGCGGGGGAAACCAAAGCCGAGCGGGTGGCGAATCGGATGCAGGACACAATGGGCTTCACGATCATCGGCCCTGACCGCTTCCTCGGGTCAGGCCACCCGGACCAAATACAGGCGCGGGACGAGGGCCTTCCGGCTCTGCTGGGACTGATCGAGTCGACCGACGGAGGGCAGACTTGGCAGCCCATCTCCCTGCTCGGGGAAGCCGACTTCCATGTTCTCCGTTCCCATGGGGAGCGGGTCTACGGATTCGACGCGACGAACGAACGCCTGATGTTCAGCCGTGACGCGGGTCGAACGTGGACGGAGCGCCGGCCACCGGCCCCTCTCTTTGACCTGGCGGTGAACCCGTCGAATCTCTCTCACCTGATTGCATCAGGCGAGGGTGGGCTTTGGAAGTCCGCCAACGAGGGGCGCGCGTGGACGTTCGACGGCGAAGGGCTTGGCCTCTTGGCGTGGCCTGTCCCCGGACGGCTCTATCTCATCACCACGGCTGGCCTGGCGCGGATGAGTCAGAACGGTGGCAAGCGATGGACGACGGTGGGCGATATAGGCGGAGAACCTGGGGCGCTTCTCGCGCAGACGGCGCGGGAGCTATACGTCGCGCTTCACGACGGAACAGTGAAGCGGTCTGCCGATGGCGGGCGTAGCTGGTCTATCCGCTCGGCGCCATGAGGCCCGGCCTCCGATTACGTTCCATGCCTCAGCGTCCCGGTTTTTCAAGGTTGTGCCACGGGCACCGAACTTCTGGGCCTTGCGACGAGTGTCCTCGAATTTTGCCCGCGCGCGTACGTATCGACTAGCTGGCCGGTCTCGATTCGCTCGAATCCGTGTCGCTCGAGGAACCTGGCGTACGCAGCCTCCAGCAGCGCCCCCATGGTCAGCTGCATGACCCGCGACGGCACGGGCGGATCCTTTCAGTTAGCGGGGAATCGTTCTAAGCTTCGTCACTGGTGCTGGCGGTAATGGTCGACCTCGGCTGGCCGTGGTGGGTGACGACGCTTATCGCAGCCGGCGTCGCGCTTCTTGCGGGCTGGGCCTTCGTCCGAACGAGCCGGGCCACGATTCGTGCGGTGACTGCCCTCGTCCTGCTCGAGGCGATCGCAATCGCGGTCATCGCGCCGTTCGTCATGGAAGACGCCGACGGCACAAATGGCGGCCGAGCAATGAGCGCAGGCTCTCTCAGCAGCACGGACTTCGCCCAGAGGGCCGACGCGAACTGTAGTGAGCTTTACAGCTTCATCGCCACGCTGGGCAACCCGAAGACCCCAGCGGGAATCGAGCGCCAGATGGACCGGCTGCTGCCCGAGTTCTGGCGGAGGATCCTCGCGCAGGGGGAACTCGAGCCTCCCTCCGACCAGCAGGCGACCGCCGGGCAGTGGATGAACGCGATGGGGGCATTCGGTCGAGACTACGAGGCGTTACGCGCAGCGGCCTCCGGCCGGGACACGAATGCGATGGAGCGCGCAAACGCGAGCGCCGGCGCGCATGCCAAGGAGAGCGCCCGCCTGTCGAAAGAGCTCGGCCTGCGCGTCTGCTTCCAGTAGTCCTCGGGCTCAGGCGCGGACAGCATAGGCAACGACGAGCCCCTCCTTGCCTTTGAGCTCGAGCTCCCGCCGCTCGGCTTCGGGAAACCGATCGCCAACTGCATCGAACGTGTCCGCATCGACGAGGACCTCTCCCGCCGCAGCTTTGGCGGTGAGCCGAGCCGCCAAATTCGTCACGTCCCCGACTGCGGCGAAGTCCTTGTAGCCCCCTCCCCCGACATTGCCGACGAACTCCTCGCCGCTCGAGATGCCTACCCCCACGTCAAGCGAAAGCTCGCTCCCCGGGCCAACAGCCTGCAAGAGCGAGCGGCCTCCCTCGACGGCATTTCGCTTGTAGTCAGGGCCCGCGAAACCGGGCACGAACAGGGACATGACGTTGTCTCCCTCGATCTGGCCGAGCAGACCCTGGTGTGAGAGGAGGGCTGCGGAGGCGGTCTCGTAGAACCGGTTCACGAGTGCCGGCACCTCGGCCGGAGAGAGTCCCTCTGTCAGTTTCGTGTAGCCGCGCACGTCGGCGAAGAGCACACTGAGCGGGACGACGGCCCCGCCCTTCGGTGCCCACTCAATTCAGCGCGCGCATACGTTCGGGTTCTTCGCCGAGGGCGAGTAGCCGACCCACCGGAACACTCCTGAGTAGGGACCGCTGAATGGGGCGTTGCAGAACTTGCACCGCCAGGGGCTTGGGATGAGCGCGAACGTCCCTCGGTAGATTCTCTGCAGCCGTGCAAGGGACGACTCTCCGCGCAGGATCCGCTCCCAGCGGGGATGCATCTGCACGATCCCCGGTGCGACTTCCGGGCGTTTCTTCCGAAATGGCATAGGTCTCCTCCTATGAGACGGGTATGCGCACGATCTTCTCAGACAGGTACAGGCTGGCTGACCGGTGCCCGCGATGCCAGCTCATGCGAAAGTGCGTGCACTTTCGCCGACTTAGATCACACCCGCGGTCGCCAGCGGCATTGACAGATCTGTGATTCAGGTCCCGGGCGGGAGCCCGGGAAGAGAGGCGGGCGTCGCCCAGGGCTGACCCTCGTCTCGGTTGCGCGCGGCCTCAGACGGGCTGCGAAGGGCTGGGGCCGCGGCGGGAGGAAGGAAAATCCACCGCGGCCCCTGTGGGCCTTGTCGGAGGCCGCCGCCCGACCCGGGCAACACACCTCCGACGGCCCGCCGGCGCAGCGCTCGCGAGGGCTCTCTCCGTGGAGCCGGAAGCCGCCGAGCGCCGGTCCTTTCACGCCTCAACCTCCGCGCTCACCGCTCTCGACGGCCTGCAGGACCGCGCGGGACGCCTCGGCCGCGGCCTTCTCTCGCCCCTGTGCCTCGCGGACGTCGAGATCGATGTTGAAGTTCTGAAGAGCGAGATCGAGAAGACGTACGCGTCGGTCTCGCAGGAGCCGGAGAAGGACTTCGCCTTCCCGACCGGCCGGGCATGAGCCGAAGACCTCGGCTATCCGACGCTCACACCGCGACCGTCACGCGCAGGAAGGTTGCGGGAATGGAGGTGGCATCCTCGCTCGGGCTTGCGTTCTGGGCGCTGAAGAGGGCCTCCAACTCGGCCTGCAGATCGGCCTCGCGGCCGTTGGCTGCTGCAGCTTCGAACGCGTTCATCGTCGGTCCGTAGTACGCCCTGAACAGACCAACAAGTTCCGATGGTGCGCCTGGGAAGTTGAAGGTGTAGGTACCCCTCTCGAACGAGATCTTCTCTTCGGGCACTCCCGCGCCGACGAACCGCTCGATCACGTTGTCCTCAACGCCCCACGTCATGGGACTGACGAATCCTTCCGGAGGCGGCGGCGAGTAGGAGGCGCTGATCTTCAGAATCTGCGCGACGAGCGTCGGGTCATTGGGAATCCAGTTGCCCATCACGATCCGGCCGCCGGGCCGTGTCACACGCACGAGCTCCTTTGCCACGTCGAACGGCCTCGGAGCGAACATCGCGCCGAAGATGCTGATGACGAGGTCGAAGCTGTCATCCTCGAGCTCGCTTAGATCGGACGCATCGCCTTCTTGGAATCTGCAGTTGGTGAGGCCGAGGCTCTGTGCTCGTGCGTTCCCCGCCTCAACCAGGTTGCTGGCGATGTCGACGCCGAGGACGTTCGCCCCGAGCCTCGCCGCCGGCAAGGCCGTTGTCCCGTCGCCGCAGCCGAGGTCGAGGACCTCGAGCCCGTCGGTGATTCCCAACGTCGTGACGAGCGCCTCGCCGCTCTCGCGCATGCTCTCTGCGATGCGAGTGAAGTCGCCCTTCTCCCAGAGTGCCTTGTTCGGATTGATGGTCGTGGACATGGTCGCCTCCGTTCTGTGCGAGTAAGGACTGGTCGCTACCGAGCGTAACGCTTGATCTTCAACTATTCAAGTGATAACTTGAGAATGTGGCAAGTGGCGCAGCGAAAGTGGCCTTGTTCGACGCGTTCGCGTCTGTAGCGCAGGCGCTCGGCAGCGGCCGCCGGGCGGAGATCGTCGATCTGCTCGCGCAGGGCGAGCGATCGGTCGAGGAGATCGCGAACGAAATCTCGCAGAGCGTCGCGAACACGTCGCAGCACCTGCGTGTTCTGGCTCGGGCGGGTCTCGTTCGCTCGCGTCGGGAGGGAACGAGGGTCTTCTATCGGCTGGCGAGCGAGCGGGTGGGCGATCTCTGGGCGGCGGTCCGCGATGTCGCGGTGCGCCACGTGGCAGAGGTGAATCAATTGGCGGACGAGTACCTGGGTGAGCGGGACAAGGTCGAGCATGTTTCCGCCACGGAGCTTCAGGAGCGGCTGGCGCGAGGAGACGTGGTTGTGCTCGACGTGCGCCCGGAACCCGAATACAAGGCGGGGCACATTCCGGGCGCGCAGTCGGTGCCGGTGGACGCGCTCGCGTCGCTTGCGCCCAAGCTGCCGCGCCGCCGACAGATCGTCGCCTACTGCCGTGGTCCCTATTGCGTCTATGCCGACGACGCCGTTCGGCTGCTGCAAGCGCGCGGGCTGAAGGCGCGCCGCCTGGACGTCGGCTTTCCCGAGTGGCGGCGCGCGGGCCTGCCGGTCGAAACGAGCTAACCCGCCACTTCTCGACGTTCGCCTCGGCGGCCTCGCGAGTCAGGCGATGCCCGGCCTGGAAGGCGGCCAGCTCCGTCCGGGCGGCCCGGATCACGGCCTCGATCATGCGGGCCGGCACAGCCGGGTCATTGCGCACGCTGCGCGTCAAACCAGATTCGAGCGACGATTAGGGCTTTCTCGGTACTCGTAATGAAGGGGTCCGCGGTTCGAATCCGCGCGTCGGCTCTGAAGCAAAGGCCGATCTACCCGAATGCCGTCAGCGTCCCGGTGTCTAGCGCCGAGGCGTTCCAGACGATCGTTACGGGCTCGGGCTCACCACCATCGCGCTCCCGCCACCACGACGCACGGGCTCGGCTGCGGCGAGCAGGCGACCGCCGCCCAGGAACTCGATTCCGGTGGCGGCCCCGATCTCGGGAGTTGAGCTGAACACGTGCCCCCTCGCTCTCAGCGCGGTCGCATCGGCGGTCGGGAGAAAGGCCGGCTCCGCCTGCGTCGTCATCGTGTTCCGCTGGCTCAGCCGCGGGTCTGCGATCGCCTGAGGAAGCGTCAGGCCCAGATCGAGCCGGTCGATCAGGATCTGGAGGACGGTCGTGATGATCGTCGACCCGCCCGGTGAGCCCACCGAAAGGAGCGGATCGCCGTCGCGAAGCACAATCGTCGGGCTCATCGAGCTGCGTGGCCGCTTGCCGCCCTCGACTCGATTCGGATGCGTCAACGAGTCGAAGTTGAAGTCCGTGAGCTCGTTGTTCGCGAGGAAGCCGAACCCCGGGACGACCAGGCCGGCGCCGCCGGTGGACTCGATCGTGAACGTGTACGAGACGACGTTGCCCCAGCGGTCGGCGGTCGTGATGTGCGTGGTCGTGCCGGCCCGAGTCTCAGTCGCCGAGGCCTGGACGGTTCCGCTGCCACCGCCGTTGAACGGATAGGGGTCCCCGGGCGCGACAGGGCTCGTGGCGGCGGTTCCCGTGATGAGGGCGCGCCGGGTGGTCGCGAACCCGTCCGAGAGCAGCCCCGTCAATGGGACTGCGAAGTACGCCGGATCGGCGAGATACGCGCCGCGGTCGGCGAAGGAGTAACGCGAAGCCTCGATGAGGTAGTGGAGCGCCGCCTCCCGGGTCATCGTCGAGAGCGCGTAGCCCTCGAGGATGTTCAGCGCCTCGCCTACGGTCGAGGCCCCGCTCGACGGCGGGCCCATGCCGTACACGTCAAGGCCGCGGTAGGTGATCTTCGCAGGCGCGCGCTCGGGTGCCGCGTAGGTGTGCAGGTCACGCATGGTCAGAAGCCCCGGCCGCCACGTGTGATTGGCGGTCGGTGACACCACTGGATGCTGCACGGTGTCGACGAGCGCGTCCGCGACCGCACCGCGGTAGAAGCCCTTCGCCCCGAGGTGCGCGATCCGCGCGTATGCGCGCGCGAGGTCGGGATTGCGGAAAACGGTGCCGACGTCGTGCGGGGTGCCGTCCGGGTCGAGGTAGAGAGCCGCGGTTGCGGGGATGTCGTCGAAGAAGTCGACGTTGCTCTGCGTCTGATCGAAGAACGTCTGGTCGACGACGAAGCCGTCACGGGCGACTCGGATCGCAGGCGCGAGCGCGTCCGCGAGCGAGAACGTTCCGTAGCGCTCGAGTGCTTCGTCCCACGTCTCGACAGTCCCAGGCACCCCGACGGAGAGACCGCTGTAGCGCGCGTCGTTGAAGGGGAGCGGACTCCGGTTCTCCCGGAAGGAATCGGGGCGCATCGCAGCCGGCGCGCTCTCGCGGCCATCGATCGTGGTCACCTTGCCGTCGCTCGCCCGGTAAAGGACCATGAACCCGCCGCCGCCGATCCCGCACGAGAACGGCTCCGTGACGCCGAGGACGGCAGCCGCGGCCACCGCTGCATCAACGGCATTGCCGTCGTTCCGCAGGGTGTCGACGGCGGCCTGCGTCGCGAGCACGTCGACCGTGGCGGCCGCGCCGCCCGTTCCGACTGCAGTCGGCGGCCCGTGCTGGCCCGCGTCCGCCTTGGCACCCACCTGGGCGGCGAGGGCTGCCACTCCGACGACGAGCAGGACTGCGATCGAGTGAAGCGGACGGCGGCGCATGATTCCCCTCTCCTCGTTGTCGAGCCGAATCTATCCCTCCGCTGTGTGCACCTCAAGTCGCAGGTGTCGAGGCGCTGCGACGCCGGGGAGGCCGCGACCGCGGCCTCCCCAAGCGTTCGTTGAGTGCTGCCCTAGGGGAGCAGGTGGCCCATCGCCCGGCCCATGACGGCGTTCCGCGCGGCAGGCGTTGCGATCCCCTCGAAGCCGAAGCCGAAGTAGATCGTGTCCTCGGTCGTGATCGCCGCACCCTCGGGGAACCCGCCGGCGGTGGTCCGGACGAAGCTGTTCGAGTTCGGCGCGCTGCCGGGCGGCGGGTCGCTCACCGTCCATCCGTCCAGGCCGGTCTCGAACGAGGACGTACCCTCCCCGGTCGATACGACGATGTCGTCCACGAAGGCGCCGAGTCCCTGTATCGACCAGTCGCTGACGTACGCGATCGAGACCTCGACCTGCGTGTCGGCGTAGGCCGACAGGTCGACCGACCACTGATCCCAGCCGCCGGAGTTGCCCGAGGCGGCGTTCCACGTCCCGGTGGTGCCGGTCGGTGAGCACGTGTTGTCGGCGTTCAGCGTCTGGTAGTGATCGAGGAACGGGTGCAGGTCACGCCAGCCCTCCGGGCAGCTGTCTCCGGTGGAGGTGCTCGTGTGCCCGTTCTGGTCGGGGAGTGTCGTCCAGTCGTTCTGTCCGACGGTGTGCGCCTCGACGAACACGTGGTCCCAGGCCGGTTCGGTGTCGTGTGAGACCCAGAAGGACAGGTCCCCGCCGCCGGTGGGCACGTTGATCGTCCTCGTGAGGCGTTTGTAGGAGATGTCCGCGATGTTCGAGTACGCGTACCACGAGCCCGTGTGCGGATCGAACGGCCCGCCCGGGCGGCTGTACTTCGCCGAGGCCCAGCTCGTGAACAGGGGATACTCGGAGGCCGGGAGGATCCCGCTCGTCGCGATGAACGACGCGCTGTGATCCTGGTTGTTGGCACTCGGACCGCCGAACACCCACGCGAGCGAGTCGAACGGCGTGTCGACGCCCACGACGTCGTAGAGCTTGCCGTTTGGCATGGTGCCGGCCTCGTCGTTGTAGAGATATGCCCCCAAGTAGTACTGGAGGAAGTCGTTCTGCAGCGCCTGACACCCGTCCTGGCCGGAGTCGTCCGGGTCGCAGGGCGCGTTCGTCTCGAGGTTGAACTCGTATCCGAACGCCTCGCCGAAGCCGGCGTTCTTGCCCGTCCTGAATAGACGGCCGCCCTCGTTGAGATACGCGCGAATGGCGAGGATCTCGTCGTTCGCGAGGCGGGAGGCGGTGCCGGGCGCCATGCCGACATCTCGCGTGAGGATGTCGTCGCCCGTGTACCAGATGACGGCGTCGTAGTGACCGAGCACGCCGAGTGGGCTCGGCGCCGTCCGGGCGTTGGCGTCCACGTCGTAGACGTCTGCGCCGTACCCGTTGGCGGCGAGGGCGTTGAGGTAGTACGACAGATACTTGGGCGCAGTCGTGTTCCGGTAGACGGGCGAGATGCCCGTGTAGTCCTCGGCCGCGAGGACGAGAACCCGGTTCGAGGACTCGACCATCGCGGTGTAGCTGAACGAGTCGCTCTCGACCGTGCCGCCCGCAGCTTCGAACCACACCGTGACGACGTCGCCCGGAGTCGTGCCCGTGACGGTCCCGCGCATGATCCGGTAGTAGACGTCGCCTGTGTCTCCGAAGCGTTCGCCCCCGTCCCATTCGGACGTCGAGCCGGTCCGCTCGGTGCCGCCGTTGATCCGATACTTGAGCGTCACGGCCCCGAGGCTCCGCCGCGCCAGCACTTGCACGGGCTGAGGATCGCCGTACGAGACCGAGAAGCGGAAGTCGCTCAGCGGGTTGTTGGACTTCTCGGGATCGATCGCCGACAGGTCCAGATAGAAGGGCTCAGTCGTGTTGCCGAGGTGTGAGACGGGCTGCGCCGGGTTCGGCGCCGACTTGGCGACGTCGAGCGCGAACGGCAGGTTCTTCAGGAACTCCGCCTGGATGAGCGGCTCCTCGTCGGGAAAGACGAACCCACAGCCTTCGCAGCCCTCGCTGAGCTCGGGCGTCCAGCCGAGCGTGTTCTTCACGGCGTGGGCGTAGTCGTCCGTCGTGCCGTTCGTGATGTACAGGTCGGCACCGACGCCGGGGTCGAATCCGGTGATCGCCGGATTCGCGTCCGTTCCGGACAGCGCGACGTAGATCGGGTCGTCGGCGGTCGGCGTCTGCACCTGGAAGCCCCACATGTAGAGCAGGAGCTGACCGTAGGAGTGGTACGTGATCATGAAGCGAAAGCGCAGTCGCTCCAGCAGGTTCTGGATCGCCTCGGTCTCGGGCTCGGACGCCGGGCCCGTCCCGCGGTAGTCATCCGCTGAGGGCGTGGAGGACGACCCCTCCTTGTCGTAGTTCCACTTCTCGTCGTAGTTGCGGTTGCTGTCGACGCCGTCGCCGATCGCGATCTGGCCGTCGCCGTTGTTGTCGCGGAGGTTCTTGCGCCAGAGCCGGTCGACGTCGAACGTGTGCTGGTAGCCGTCTGGGTTCGCGACCAGGACGAACCAGAGCTCGCGCGTGTTGACGAGGTTCGTGACCTCGGGGTTCGTGCCGTAGCTGTCGACGAAGTGGTGAAGGATCCGCCGGTTGACCTCGGTCGAAATCCACTCGCGCGCGTGAATGGTCGCCATGTAGAAGACGTCTGGTCGCGCGCCGTCTGGAACCCTATTCGCGTCCTTGGTCACCTTGAGGGCGATGATCTCGCGCCCCTGGAGGGAGCGGCCGATCACTTCGAGCTTCACGATCGAGCGATTCCTCCTGGCGATCGCATAAAGCTCGTCGCGAATCCCTCCCCGTTCGTCGAATGACCTCCAGACATCGAAGCCGGCGGCCGCCTGCGCGGCAGCCTGCTGCTGCACAGTCAGGCCCTTCTTGTTGCGCTTGAGCGCGAGCCTGACCCCTTGGGCCGCGAGGCGGTCGCGCTCGCGTGCCGACAGGACGAGGTCGACGCGCACCTCGCCGGCGACTTGCTTCGTCGCCGCGATGTCGACGCCCTCCCGATCGAGCTTGCCGATCGTGGCTCGATCGACGGTCGCGGTGTACATCTCCAGCTTGCTCTTGTCAGCGGCTGTAGCCCAACTCGTGAAGACGAGGGCGGCCGCGAGCGCCGCAGCAGAGAACCCTGAGCGTTTCATCTACTCCCCCTTGGTCGCCGTTCCGACCGTAAAAGACGGTCAATGCTCTCAAAAAGGCGGACTACGCGCAGCCCGGTCGCGTACGTCTCTGTCCAGCGTGAAGAAGATCCCTGTACCGACGACGATGATCAGCCCCCACATCCACGTGAACCCTGGTCGGATGACGTTCGGGATCGCCCAGTCGGTCCAGTCCCGCTTGACGACCTGCTCGTACCAGGCGTCGTTCGCGATGTTCCCGATTCCGTAGGCCATCAGCAGCGACAGGTAGACGGCGAGCGTCGTCCGCAGAGACGTCGGGCGCATGCGGACGAGCTCACGCGAGAGGAGCAGCGCGGTCACGACCAGGAGCATCCCGCCCATGCCGTGGTGGTGGCCGAAATGAACCGAGGGCAGCGTCTCGCCGTCGGGGCTCGTCCAGATCTGCTCCGAGCGGTAGACGTGCCCGAGGAGCGGGATGTCGCCGATGAAGATGCCGAGGTCGGCAAACACCCACGGTAGAGAGACAAGGAGCAGAAGCGCGGCGACGAGCACTCTGGCTCGGTCGCCTCGCCTCCTCGGGGTCGCGCCGCCCGTGCCAATCGTTCTGGCCGTCCAGATCGCAAGGACGGCCACGAGCACGACTCCGGCCGCTGCCAGCCCGTTCGAGGCCTTCGCGTCGAGATCGGCTTCATCTACGACACCCGGAACGACGATCGTCGCACAGAGGCCGAACGCGAGCAGCGCAAGTCCGATGGCCGTCCTGCGGTTCCGGCCTGAGGCGAGGAACCGGTCCAGGCTGATCGCGAGCACGGGAATTGCCGCGAGGGCCGTCGGCCAGCCGAGGAAGACGAGCACGCGGCTCAGGCCTCCGCGCAACCCGGTCTCGCTCACGTTGTAGAGCTCACTCGCAGGCACTCGCGAGTAGGTGACCAGGACGAAGAGCGTCCAGAGCCCGAACAGGCCCAGCACGACGAAGCCCTCCGCGAGCCCGGGGCCGCGGCCTGCTCCTGCGCTCGCACGCATCTGGCCGAACCTAACGAACTGCTGGCTTAGCGCCTAGGATTCGCGCCGATGGGTGGCTTCGGGCTTTACATCGCGTTCCTCATCCCGCCGCTCGTTTTCGG
>Ga0307318_10000112_pt1 | contig 24879 bp, 25 predicted proteins | sample ER_DNA_367_FD_194500 | JGI IMG/M metagenome (GOLD analysis project Ga0307318, IMG submission 194500) | Bulk soil microbial communities from the East River watershed near Crested Butte, Colorado, United States - ER_DNA_367 | ecosystem: Environmental > Terrestrial > Soil > Floodplain | place...
TAGACGGCGAACTCGGTGGTCTTGTAAGCAGCCTTGGTCTCGGTGCTGATGCGACGCCCGAAGGCGCGTGGCTCGGTCCCGGCAGCGGTGCCGCCCGAACGGCCGATTTCTGCGTCCATGCTCAATGCCTTTCATGCTCGCCCGAGGTCGGACGACCTCGAGATGTGGCTGGAGTCGCTTGGGACATCCCGCGGGGCGGTGTCGGCGCCCTTGGCCTCTGCTAGATGGACAGCGCGGTACCACGCCGCCAGGCGAGACGTTCGGGACGTTCCAAGATTCCAGGGGTAGGCAGGACGTGGTCTGGGTCCCGCGCATACCGGGCGCTGTCCCGGCCACACCCCGCATAGCCGCCGCGCCCCCACACAAACCTCTTCATCCGATTCATCCGACAGCATCAAGGATTGCGACCCTCGAGCAACCAGAACCGCCGGCAAGCTCCGCTCCCGCTGCGTGGATGCCGCCGGGCTGCCGACACGTAGCAAGAGCAGGAGATCGCATCGCCAAGCTTGATCAGCCTTGCCGTGCCCGGCCGGCCGATCGGTCCCTGGTCGCGGAGGACCGGAGCGCCGGAGGTGTCCGCGACCAGACGGGACCGGGAAACCCTTTGGAGCCTAGCTTGGTCCACGTTTGGTCCACACGCCATCGGACCCGAGCGGCTCCTAGCGGTCTCCAGCGGTACATCGTTCGCCCAGGTGGCAGGTGCGATCTGGGGAATCAAGCTCGGGTGGAGAACCCTGATAAGGAGGAGGTCCCAGGTTCATGTCCTGACAGTCCCGCCAACCATTTCCGCAGCTCACGGCCGCCCGGCCGGTCATCGCCGCTGGTCCTTCCGGCCAGGCTGCCCCGGTTCATGCCACCCGCGAGCAGGAGTCCGTGAACTCAGCGGTGAAACTCAGCGGTGAGATGATCCCCCATGCTGGATTGAACCCTCGGCCGGACGGGGACTCCCGCAATACCGAGGAACAAGGCCGTCCCCAATCGGTGAAAGGGGTCGCTATGGACATCATCGGTGTCATCATCGCCGGCATCATCATCGGCCTACTGGGCAAGTTCTTCGCGCCGGGCGACCGCGACAACATTCCGCTCTGGCTCACCGTTGTCTGCGGGGTCGGCGGCGTGCTCATCGGCTACTACCTCGCCGCAGCGCTCGGTGTTGCGGCGACGCGCGGCATCGACTGGATCCGGTGGATCATCAGCATCGTCGTCGCGGCCATCCTCGTCATGGTCGCGGCCTCGGTGACAGCCAGACGCGGCAGGGCGATCTAAGGGTCCTGGGAGCGCGAGGACCAAGTCCTCGGTGCGGATGAAGCTCCGGCCGGCCGGGTCGAAGCCTTGGGGAGCGTGGCTCGCCGGCCGGCCGGCACAAAATCACGGAGTCACCGCGTGGCTCGGTCCGTGGTGGGTCCGCGCGGCATCGGGAACCGCTGGTTTTCGGTGGGCATGAGCGGTCACGACCGGTACGAAGAAACCGCAGGTCACCACAGCTTCCCGACCATGACCTCGGGGAGTGGTGCAGTGAGACGGCGGGTTCGAATCCTACCTCCAGACCCCAATGCAGCACTGACCCGGCCTTAGCGAAGGGAAGCGCCAGGTTATCCTGTCTGGTCGCGGCACTCTGGACAGTGAAGCGGCTTGCGACCCCGCAGTCGGGTCCGCTGGAACTCTCGCCCGCAGGTGCCGCAGGTCAGCACCTCGACCTCCGGCTGGGTCGGCCGCATGGCTCTCGGACGGGATGGCCGAGGCTGTGGATGCAGCTTTGCTCGGTAGGACGCTGCCCGCTTCTGCAGGTCCTCAACAGCGTCGGCCCGAGCACCTTCGGTCCCGTAGATGGCGATGCCGCGTTCTGCCCACCACAGCGCCTGCTCCAAGTTCTTGGCCTTCTGCTGACGAATGGCCATCTGCTTGTAGGTCTCAAGCACCGGCACCTGGCTCCACTTGGCCATAAAGGCAGCCCGGATGCCGTCCATCTCGGCGTCGTGCTGATGGCATGCCTGGTCGTACTCGTCCAGGGCCGAGGCGAACACATCTCGGGACCGGTACAGCAGGGTTTGCAGGTGGGCGTGCATGTAGTGCCGGTCGATGGCATCTGGCTCATGTTCGAGGAGCTGCCGGAGTGCTTTGATGGCCCGGAGATCATCGGCAGGGAGGTCACCCATCCAGCCCAGGTCGTAGCCATCGTCCGCCTGGTCGGTGGCGAGTGCGTCGCTGAGGCCGGTCCGCATCGCCGATCCCGATGCTCGGGGTGGGGCCATGGGGCGAAGGCCGAAGTCGGCTGGGTCGTGGTCGAGGAAGACGCCCAGCCGACCCGGGCCGTCGGGTCGCATCCCACCACCCACAATGGCGCCGGCAAGGGCGATCGGCATGCCGTGCTGCTGCTCCAGGGCGAGCAAACCCGGCCGGTATCGTCGAGCATCCTCGCGGGAGAGGTAGCCGACCCTGAGCCCCTGGATCCACACCGACACCGCGTTGGCGTCATAGGGGTTGTCGGTCTCGGCGACCAGGACGGCGTGCACCTCCACGCGCACCCGATCGTTCGAGGCGCCATGACCGCCAACGACGCGCCACAGGTTGTCCTGATAGCTGGCCTCGCCCACAACCTCGAGGTCCTTGCGACCGTCGTACAGCTGGACCTCCATGCCCTCACGCATCCAGCCGGGCCGCTGCTCCGGGCTTCAGCCGGACCGCCGGTCGGGCTGCTGCTGGCCACCTCCGAGCAGCCGTCGTAGGAACCCCAAATCGCCCCTCCTCGTCGTCGGCCCGCGAACCGCGTCATGATCACCACTCAGACAAACGGTATCTCCTAATCCGCTACTGACAAGCGGCAACCGGCACCCCAGCTCGGCAATCGAGCGGGGGGTGCTGGCAGCGGTCGGTGGTCCACGTTTGGTCCACACGCCATCGGAGCCGAGCGGTCTCTAACGGTCTCCATCGGTACATCGTTCGTGCAGGTCGCAGGGGCGATCCTGGGGAAACAAGCCAAGGCGCAGAACCCTGATCAGGATGAGTTACGAGCTGTCCGGCGGCGTCGATGGCTTGTCGGGGCGGGGTGCGATCAGCGGGCATCGGCGACCATCCCCCGCTCCTGGGGTTGGTGGGATCGGCTGGTGCGGTCGCTGCGGCTGGCACGGTCGGTCTGCCGGCGCTCGGCACGGCCTTGATGGTCGCTGGGGTGCCGGTGGGCGCGTTCGGCCCGGCGGATGATCGCCCAGGCGCGGGTGGTGGGCTGGCGGGCGCGGCTTTCGCTGTTCAGCTCGACCACCACGTTGGCACCCAAGGTGGCGTACTCCTCGTCGCGGCGAACCCACTGGTAAAGCTCGGCCGGCGGCCGCGGCCGCGCTGGGAGCGCATGTGGGTTGAGGGCGACAAACGCCGGATCCAGGGTCGGAGTGACCGGCTGGCCGGTGCGCTGGCGGGCGGCGGCGGCAGCCCGCTGGCGGACGGCTTCGGGGTTGGGGGTGGGCATGCCGAGGCCGTGGCGACCGAAGGCTTTGCGCAGCGATGGCCAGGTGGTGCCTAGCTGGGTGGCGGCGGCGTTGACGCTGCCGAGCCGTTCGGCCAGCGCGTAGGCGCGTTCGGCTTCGGCGCGGTCGGTGAGGAAGCGGCTGGGTTGCCAGCCCACCCGTCGCTCCGGTGCGGGGAGGTCCCATTGGGTGAAGGCGGCGGTGAGGGCGTCGCGGTGGACGCCGAGCTGGCGGGCGGCCTGCCGCATCCCGACCTCGCCGGCCAGGGCGTGGGCGGCCTCGGCCAGGTCCCGGCGCTCCCGCAGGACACTGGGCTCGGGGAAATGGTTACCGCGAAGCCGGCTGCGCTCCTCTGGCAGCGTGCCGCCGAACACCCCGTGATCCTGGTCGAGCCCACCAGCGGCCTTGACAGCCAGGTCGCGGCAGTGATCTCGGACCTGGCAGCCGGCGCAGATGGCTTTGGCCTCGGCCGCCTTGACCTGCTCGCCGGACTCGGGGAAGAACCGCTCGGGGTCCAGGTCACGGCAGACGGCCTGGTCCAACCACCCCTGCCGGCCGTCGTCCTCGACCACTGCCACGGGTCCGGCGGCCCGCTCGACCTCGGTAGCGTTGCGGTGGGCGGTGCGCAGCGGTCCAAGGACCTGCCGCACCCGGCCCTCCCGGACCCCGACCACGCGGGCGACATCGGCGGCCGCGAGCCGCTGGCCGCCGTCGGCCTCCCAGAGCCGCCAGAGCTGCTCGATCCGCTCCGCAGAGGTGAGCGTGCCGCCGCGGAGGGCGACAAGGGTGCCGCGCACGAAGTGGTCGCTCACCCCAACCTGGCGAGCGACCTCGGCCGGGTCGAGCTGCTGGCCGCGGGCGACCTCGCGGGCCTGGTAGAGCTGCTCGATCCGCTCCAGCGCCAATCCCGCCGGCGGATGCTGGTCGGGTTGGGGGCGGCCGCCGTCGGCGTAGACGGCCTGCAACGCCTGCAGCTGCTCAGGGGTTGGGTGGCCGTGGCTGACCGGCTCGGTCCGCAGGCTTCCCAGGCGCGGGTCGGTCTGGTGGCCGGCCCGCAGGGTGTGCAGCCACTGGCGGGCGACCGTGGTGGTGCCGACCTCGGCCGCCAGCGCGGCTGGGTCGAGCCGCTGGCCGCCGGGCAGCTCGCGGGCCAGGTAGGCGTCGGTGATCTGGTCGCGCACCAGCCGCACCCGCAGCTCCGACAGCGCCGGGTCGTGCTGGCGGTGGGTGCGCAGCACTCGCACCAGGTCACCGGCGAACGCGGGCGCCACACTGACCTCGCCGGCGAGGGTGGCCGGGTCGGCCGGCTGGCCGCCGTCGACCTCACGAGCCAGCCAGGCATAGGCGACCCGCTCCCAGGCCGGGCGCGGGTCGGTTGGCCGCTCTTGCTCAGGCTGGCCGCTGGCGGGCACGCCGGAAGAGTCCAGGTCGAGGGTCATCGCCGGCCCCCTTCCCGCCCTGGCCAGACCACCTGGGCCGCCGCCCGACCCTGGGTGCGGTCCTGGCGGCGTTGGATGCGCTTGAAGGCCCGTTCGGTCTTGCGGCCAAGGCGCCGCTCGCCCCGCATTGCCCGCCGAGCGGCGCGGTCCTCGGCGCGCTGGCGGCGGGCCTGCTCCCGGGGCTCGTAGAAGGGTCGCAGCCGGATCGGGGTCGGGCGCAGGTGCCCATACAGCAGCACTCCCTCCCCGGGCCGCAGCCGCCGCAGGTCCTCCACCGGCAGCAACGGCCGATAGGACGTGGACTCGTTCATCGAATGGCGGCCGTCAGAGCCCATCGAGCGGTTGCGGTCGACCAGGGCTTGGTCGCCGATCAGCCGAGCGCCAAGCTCCAACGCGGAGAGGTCGGCCAGGCCGGAGAGGAACAGCTTGGCCCGGTGGTTGTTCAAGATCGTGGAGGCCGTGGGGCCGTAGCGGGCCTCCAGCTGGCTCTTGTCATGCCAGACGGTGACCAGCTGGATGCCCTGTCCCCGGGCCGTGGTGGCCAGCACGTCCAGGTCCGACAGGGCGGCGCAGTTGCCCGCCTCGTCCAGGAACAGCCCCAGCCGGGGCGACAGCATCCCGTCAGGCGAGAGGGCGGCCTGCTCCTGGGCGGCGGCCACCACCTGCTGGGTGATCGTCTCGAACAGAGGTCTGAGGAGCCGCTGGTGGTGGGCGGGGGCGTACAGGTAGATCGTGTTGTCGCCCTCAAGGAAGTGCTCCAGGTCCAGGTCGTGGCGTCGGTGGAGGCTGAGACGCGTTCGTTGCCGTAGACGGCCAAGACCTCCTCGGCCGTCGCGTACAGGCTGTCCACGGCCCGGTCGGTGCGGTACTGGCTGGACTCCCAGGCATCGGTCGCGGCCGGCACCCCGGCCGCCTCCAGGATCGCCTTGACCTCCTGGTCCTCACGGCTGTCGAGCCAATGGAGGACCTCGGCCATGCCCAGGCCCTTGGTGGCGGCGGCGAACAGCATGGGGGCGAGGAACTTGGTGCCCATGGTCTTCCAGAAGCGATGCTCGGGCCGTTGCTCTTCGGTGGGGGTCTGCTCGATGGCGTTGGCCAGCTGGACGGCGGTCTGCTGGGCTCCCGCCCAGGTTCCGCAGGAGGCCAGTGGGCTCCAGCGGGCCGCGTTGACGCCGGAGGCGCCCAGCGGGTCGATCACCAGCACCTGGCCCAGCCGGGCCCGGTGGGACATGGTGGCCCGCAGCAGGTCTGGCTTGACGCTGGTGGCGACCAGGGGCCCGGACCATTCGAGGACGGCGGGGATGACCAGGGCCGAGGTCTTGTAGCTGCCGGTGGGGCCGAACACCAGCACCGAGTGGCAGTCCTCGGCCGCCAACAACCTGCCCATGAGACCGGCGGTGCGGCCCAGGATGACCCGGCCCGGCTCGGGATCGCCCACGGTGAGCAGCCGTAGCTCCCGACCGCTGGCCCAGACCGCGCCGGCATGCTTGGCCGGCCGTGCGTGGCCGGGGCGGTGCCCGGCCGCTCGCCCCGGCAGATGCCGCAACACCGCCGCGGTCCCGCCGGACAGGCCACCGACTAGGCCGGTGAAGGTGGCGTACATGCCAGCCGGGCCGGGCAACGGCCCCCGCACGTCGGCCGGCCAGGCCAGGGCGGGGTCGCTCCAGTGCTGCGGCAGACTCCAGAGGACGTGGGCGACGTCGCCCGGGGACAGCTCCAGCCAGGTATGGCCGAAGGCCAGCCCGGCGGCCTGCCCGGTGGCCCATACCAGCGCCCCAGCACCCGCAGCGGCGCCTAGGCCGACGGCGAGGAGCTGGTCGCCGGGGCTAGTGAACGGCGGGGCATCCGGCGGCCGGTGTCCGCCAGGCGGTAGGGGTGGCCAGGCGTCATGCCACATCCGAGTCACCCCCCGACACGATCCCGATACCGCTTTGGCGCGCTGCTTGCTGGTCGACCAGCAGCGCGCGGTACTCCTCGGGGTGTGCGGCAATCAGACGGCGAGCCGCCGACTCCCGGGATCTAGCAAGCCAGGCATCGCGGCCAGCGCCGAGAGCCTTGCACCGAGCTCGCGACTCTCGCTTGCGGATACGGTCGGCCTCGCGCATGCGGGCCAGCGCGGCCGGATCCTGGCGGCGGCGGTGATAGGACGCCTTCGCCCGCTCCCGCTGATGGGGCTTGCAGTAGGCGGAGAGCTGGCCATTGGATCGCCGGTAGAAGGCGCTCGCCGGCCGGCGCTCACAGCAGTCGGGACAGTGCTTGCCTGCGTCTCGAACGAGAGCAGGCGGGTTGTTACGATCAGGCTGCATCTCGGGGTGCACTCCGTCGGGGTTGCGGGGCCCCGGGGCGGGTGCAATCCGCCCCGGTGGCCGCTTCACAGGACGGCCGAGGGAGGCATGGGGGAGAGCGGTTGTTAGCGGATCTGCTAACGGGACGTGCCGTAACGGCGGCACACTCAGTGGTATCGAGCGGCACTCGCGATACGCAGAGTGCCTGCTCAGGCGGGACGAAGCGGAATCAAGCGGGACGGGGGAGACACCAATTTCCCGGTTGAGGGCCTAGTGCCCTCATAGGGCGTGGGGGTTCAAGTCCCCCCTCCGACACACCTTACGTACACCGGCTTCGCCGGTCGGGTCGGCGGTAACCGAGACGGTGCGCCGGTCGGGGTAGTAGACCAGTTCCAGCCCGAACGCTTCGTACAGCTTGCCTTTGTCACGCGGTGAGGCGTCAGCGAGCACTTGGACGATCTCGGGCAGGCCTTCCAGCATTGCTCGAATCTGGGCCGCCGTCGTGGTCGGCGTGGTTCGGGTTGCGGCACTGGCGTGTTCGGCGCTGGCCCGTTCGGCTTGGGTCTCGGCGATCCAGGCTGCCACCAGCGCCGGGTCTGCCCCGGCGTCCAAGGCGGCCCGGTAGCGCGCCAGTCGCTGGTCGCAGTCGCGGAGGGTGCGCCGGGCCGCCTCGGCCGCAGCGGTGGATGCGGTGTCCGGCTCTGTGGCGGCGGCTAGGGTCTGGCAGGTGGCGTCAAGGTGCTGGTGGTCGAACAGCCGGGCCAGCCAGCGGTCCAGGCTGGGGAGGATCGCTGCCTCGCGCAGGTAGACGGTTCGGGGGTGCTGGATGGTGTTGGCGAGGGCGTAGTCGGCGGGGTAGCGGCAGCGGTAGTGGGATGTGTTGTGGTTCCAGGTGCCTTCCATGCGCCGCTGGCAGATGCCGCACCGTAGCCGTCCTCGTAGGACATAGGGCCGTGGGGTGCGCCGGGGAGCTCGCGTTTGCTGGCCGCGGGCGGGATGGTGTTGGGCGGCCTGGAAGGTGGCCATGTCGATGAGGGGCTGATGGGCTGGGGTGGGTGACCAGATCCAGTCGTTGTCAGAATTCCAACGCAGCTTGGTCTGATGGCCGAGGGCGACGTCGTCGACGTCAATGAGAACCTCGTCACGTCGTTGCCGGTTCCAGACCTGGTGGCCGGTGTAGCGGGGGTTGGCCAGGATGGCGCGGATCGCGCTCTTGGACCAGGCGATCCCGGTGCGGTGCCGGTTGCGAACGGGATCCGAGGCAGAGGGAGACAGGATTCCTTCGCGGGTGAGGCCCTCGGCGATGGCGTACAGCCCCCGGCCGGCCAGGTACTCGGCGAAGATGCGTTGGACGACCGGGGCGGTGTTCGGGTCGGGTTCCAGCTGATGGAGATGCTGACCGGTGGCGGCCTTGCCCGGGTTGGGATGGGGGCCAGCATCCATCAGCCGGTAGCCGTAGGGGGGTCGGCCGCCCAGAAAGCGGCCTTCGGTGGCGGCCTGGGCGGCCATGGCCGCGCGGACCCGGATCTTGATGCGGGTCCGCTCTCCCTTGGACATGCCGCCGTACAGGGACATGACCAGGTCGTGGGCCTCGGACCCAGGATCCACCGGGCCACCCACCTCCGGGACCCAGAGTTGGATGCCGTAGTGGACGAACAGGGGGAAGGTTAGGCTGAATTGGTTGCCGTAGAACGCTCGCGCCGGCTCACCGATCACCACCGCGGTGAACCCGCGGTCTGGTCGCTTGAACGCCTCCAGCAGTGCAGAAGCGGCTGGGCGTCGCTTCCAGGGCAGGGAGCGGGATAGGCCGATGTCGAAGAACTCCTGCACGATCTGGCCGTGGTGGGGCTGGATCAGCGACTGGGATCGGGCGATCTGCCAGTTGCGGGAGGAGGTGGGGTCCTGTTGATCCTCGGTTGAGACCCGGCCGTAGAACGCGAACGATGGCACCGATTCCTCCGGTGGCCGTGGTGGCTGCAGCTTGCTGTCCTACCTCGATCGCGGGCGTAACTTCAACGAGCATAAGGCCCGCTCGACGCCGGCGAGGCTGCAGCCTCATTGAGGATGCGCAACAAGCTGCTGGCCGCAGCGGCGGTCAGAATGGGCGGATCCGCCGGCACCAAGACGGCAATAGTCGGTTCTTCGGTTGTTCTGGTCGAAGAGCTTGTGTTGCTCGGGCGGCAGCTCCGAACTCGGCTCCTCTGAGCCGCTATCTCACAACAGGTCTTTGCTTTGTCAGGCTTAGACGACGCTGGACAACCGACCGTGCCGTAAGGGCGAACTTGATCCCGTTGGTATGCCACGGGCGATTCCTCGACTCTTGGCGGTCCTGTCACCTGGACAACCCGCCTTCCGGCTCGGTCGCTGCGACATCGGCATCGAGCTGGGCTGCGGAAGGCCTCCGGTGTTGACAGAGCAGCCCGTCACGCGCCCGCCTGGCGCCAGTTGGCAAGTGCCACAGCCACCGCCCCTACCCCGCTCGACGAGCCCAGCCGCTGATCGACAGGAAGGCGGTGAAGCCTCGCCGGGCTGGCCGAAGGTCGAGAGGCCTGCCTGATCGCCGCATGGCGGGTCGTGCCGACCAGAACAGCGATCGTGTTCCAGCGGTCTACCGTTCTCGGCCGGAACGGTTCAGTCTCTGGGCGTCCTCCCAGCAGATGCTGGACGGAAAGTTAGTCGGCAGGTCGCGTTGCCGGTGGTCGCCGGACCCGGGAGGTAGCGGTTGAGGTGCAGCGCCGGCAGGGGGAGAAGGACACCAGTCGCCGACCTGATGGACCCGCCGACACCCGTGCTGAGCAGCGGGTTCGCTCAGCCGAGGGTCTCCAAGTCATGAGCTGGAGGCAGAGTCGGAGACAGAGTTGGATACCCGACAGGAACGCCAGCACTGACGACCATCTGGAAAGGCCGATGTCGCACCGGCCGATCTGGCGCTAACGAGGTCCCTCGGACGGCCAGAACGAGCGGTCGTGGTGGCCGGCGCCGCTTCCCGCCTTCGTGAATCCGTCGGCGGCGGGCTCACGGTGGAGTCGGGCCGATGGGAGACCGAGCATCCACGAGATGCCGCCAGCCGGTTTCTTACTGACACAGAGGTCGAGCGAGCGTGGGCGCAAGGACGCACTATGACCCTGGAGCAGGCCGTCGCCTACGCCGGCACCGCGTGATCCTCTGCACCGATGAGCAGCCGTGATTCGCTGCTCGACCGTTCTTCACCGTTCGCGCTGACTCGCAGGACGTTAAGGACCTGCAGCCGTCTGGGTGAGGCTGGTCCACCCGGCGGCCTGGATGGCAGCCAGCATGGCGCGGATGTCGTCATAGGCGGCGTCGTCGAGCGTGGTGAAGTCCTGGATGAAGCCGTGATCGAGCGCCGGCCGCGCCGATGGGTCGTCGCCTAGTCCGACTAGCAGTTCGCGAATCTCGTCTTTGAGCTGGTCGGGGAGGCGGCTGGCCGCCACGACCGGTTGGATGGTCGACGGCCCGAACGAGCCGACCACGCGCAGCCCTTCCAGGTCCGGGTGATTGCGAAGCTCGACGGCCAGGACCTGGGAGTCGATCGCGGCCGCGTCCACGGCGCCGGCATCGACCAGGCGGATAGCGCGCTGGTGGTAGCCGGCCTGGACCACCCGGGCGAAGAAGCCCGGTCGAGCGCCCATGCGGACCAGGCTGTAGAGGGTGACGGTGTGGCCCGAGTGGGACGCGGGCTCGTTGTAGGCCCAGGAGCAGCCCCGCAGCTCCTCCACGCAGGTGATCGGGCTGTCGCGGCGGACGATGACGTCGGAGTAGTAGACGGGGCGGCTGCCATAGCGGTCCCCGGCCAGGACCGGGGCGGCTAGCGGCTCCACCGGCCGTGGTTGGCGGTCGGCCAGCCAGACATAGGGCAGCCCACAGACCACCCCCAGGTCGGCCTCGCCCCGCTGGAACTGATCGAAGGAGGTGCCGACCAGCAGCTCGACCGGGCGGCCGAGCCGGTCGGCGATCCGGGCGGCCAGGAAGCGGTAGACAGGGAGCATGTTGGGGGCTAGGAAGGTCGCGAACCGCAGCGGTGCTCGGTGGGCGGTCATCGCCGCCGTGCCGATGGGTGGGTTTCGTACATGCGGACGGCGACGACCAGCCCGGAGGCGGCGGTGAGGCCGGCGATGACCCAGATGGCGGCCTCCAGGCCGGCGAGGTCGGCGACCAGGCCGGCTAGCAGGGCGCCGACGGCGAAGCCGGTGTCGCGCCAGAGCCGGTAGACGCCAACGGCGGTGGCGCGCCAGCTGGGGTGGGCCACGTCGCTGACCGCGGCCAGCAGAGTCGGGTAGACCATGGCGGTGCCGACCCCGAGCAGGATGGCGCTAGCCGCCCATGGGGCGAAGCTGTCAGCCAGGGCGGTGCCGGCGAGCGCGATGGCCTGCACCAGCATTCCTGCGGTGATGAGGGGCTTGCGGCCCAGCCGGTCTGACATGGGACCGGTGACGAGTTGGCCCAGGCCCCAGACGGCCGGATAGAGCGCGGCGAGCAGGCCGACCTGGCCGACCGGGAGGCCGCCGCGGACAAACAGCAGCGGCAGCAGCCCCCAGGCGAGCCCGTCGTTGAGGTTGTTGACCAGCCCGGCCTGGCTGCAGGCCGACAGGGCTCGCTCGCGCCAGCTGGTGGCAAGCACGACCTGGCCGGTGGACAGTCGTTCGTGACCAACCGTTGCTGACGGCTGGTGAGTGGTGCCGGGGTCCGTGGGTTGGTGGACGGCGGTGAGGTCAGCTTCGAGTTGGGCGTGCCCTTGGGTCTCGCGGACCAGCAGCGTCGACAGGCCAAGGCCGAGGCCGGCGTAGGCCAGGCCGAGATAGAAGGGTTCGGGTCGCAGCCCGGCCTGGGCGGCGATGAGTCCGGTGAGGTAGGCGGTGAGGGCGACCGCGAGGTAGCCGGCGGCTTCGTTGAGGCCCATGGCCAGCCCGCGGCGCTTCGGGCCGGCCAAATCGATCTTCATGATCACCGTGGTCGACCAGCACAGCCCCTGGTTGACGCCGAGCAGGACGTTGGCCGCCACCACCCAGCTCCAGGTGGGCGCCCAGATGATCAGCAGCGGCACGGGCAGGCCGACCAGCCAGCCGATGACCAGGACGGGTTTGCGGCCGTAGCGGTCGGCGAGGGTGCCGGCCAGGAAGTTGGTGGCCGCCTTGGTGAGGCCGAAGGCGACGATGTAGGTGAGGGCGGCCGAGACCGCGGCCAGCCCGAACACCTCGGTGGCGAGCAGCGAGACCACAGTCCGTTCCTGGCCGACCATGCCGCCGACCAGGGCGTTGACCCCGACCAGGAGGGAGAACTGGGCCAGGTTGGCCCGCAAGCCAAGCCGCAGTCCGCTCGCGGGGCTCTGCGCGGGCCGGGTCACGGACGGGTCAGGGTGCGGCCGGTGGCGCGGCTCCAGTCGTCGGGGCCGCCGAGCGCCACGCGCAGGTCCTGGCGGCCGGCCCGCTCGAGCAGGCTGGCGGCGGTCATGGCCCGCTCGCCGTGGCCACACATCACGGTGGCTGGGCCGGTGGGCAGCGCCGCTGACTGTTGATCATCAGCCAACGCGCCGAGCTCGACCGCGACCGCGCCGGGAAGCTGGCCGTCGGCGACCTCGCTGGCCTGGCGAACATCCAGTACCACACCAGGCGGATCGCCAAGTTGTTCGGCCTCCACGACCGGGAGCTGGGCCTCGGGGAGGCAGGCGGCTCGCCATGCGGCCATGCTGCCGGCCAGCTCGCCCCGGAGGTGGTCGTAGCCGATGTTGCGGCACTGGCGAGCCAGCTCCCCGCGGTCCTGCTCCTCGTCCAGCACGAAGATCAGCGGTTGGGTGTCGTCGACCAGCCAGCCCAGCCAGCTGGCGAACTGGGGCCGTAGCGCGATCGACATCGCCCCGGGGATGTGGCCGGTCGCAAAGGCGGTGACCGGGCGAGCGTCGACCAGCACCCCGCCGCCGGCCAGATGCGTGCGGACCCGGTCGGTCGAGAGCAGGGGCAGGACCCGCCAGTCGGAGTCCAACAGCTCGGGCCCGACCCGGTTCCGTTCCCGCAGCCGCAGGAAGTAGGGCGGGTAGCTGCCGAACCCGGCTAAGAGCTCGGCCACAAAGGTGTCCTCGTCGGCCGCGTCCAGGAGCTGGTTGTGGCGGCGTTCGGCGCCGATGGTGGTGGTCCGCTCGCCCCCGACCGGGGTAGAGCAGAACGACCCGGCCCCGTGGGTCGGGTAGACCACCAGCTCGTCCGGCAAGCGCAGCAGCCGCTCGTGCAGCGACCGGAAGGCGGCCCGGGCCAGCGGCTCGGTAAGCTCCGGGCTGGCCAGGTCGGTGCGGGCCACGGTGCCGACCAACAGCGCCCCGCCGCTGAACAGCGCCAGCGGCCGCCCGCCGTCCAGCAGCAGGTAGCTGACGTGTTCGGGGGCGTGGCCTGGGGTGGCCAGCGCCCGAAACACCAGGCCGCCGAGGTCGGCCTCCTCGCCGTCCTCCAAGCCGCGGTGGGCAAAGCTGAGTCGGCTCGTGCGGGGCGCGAGGATCTGGGCGCCGTCGGCGGCGGCCAGCTCCCGGCTGCCGGTCAGGAAGTCGGCATGGAGATGCGTCTCCACGGTGTAGGCGATTCGCAGTCGCCGCCAGCGGGCCAGCTCCAGATATGGGGTCGGGTCGCGGGCTGGGTCGATCACCAGCGCCCGCCCGTCGCCCAGCTCGACCACATAGGCGCTGTTGCCGAGGCCTTCGTCGACGACCGGGTGGATGGTGGCCATGGCCGGCTCCTCCGCTCGATCCGTGGTCAGGTGCGGGTGACGGCCAGCCCGGCGGCCTGCCATTCGGGGAGCCCGTCCTCCAACCGCCAGGCCGAGAAGCCCTCCTCGCGCAGCACGGCCACGGCCTCGTGGGCGAAGGCGCAGTAGGGGCCGCGGCAGTAGGCGACGATCTCCCGATCACGGGGAAGCTCGGCCAGCCGCCGCCGCAGCTCGGAGACCGGGACCGACACCGCCCCGGGCAGATGGCCGGCGGCGTGCTCGACGGCTGGCCGAACGTCCAACACGACCAGGTTGTCGCCATCCTGCAGCCGACGGGCCAGCTCGTCCCGGGTGACCGGCTCCAGCTCATCGCGGGCGCCCAGGTAGGCGGCGGCCAGCCGCTCGACCTCGGCCAGCCGCGACCTGGCCAGGGTCCGCAGGGCCCGCCAGAGCTCGAACACCTCCGGCCCGGCCAGCCGGGAATGGATCGAGGTACCCTGGCGGCGGGTGGCGACGAGGCCGGCCTGGCGCAGGACCTGCAGGTGCTGGCTGGTGTTAGCCACCGACAGGCCGACCTCACTCGCCAGAGCCTCCACGGTGCGTTCGCCATTCGCCAGCACGTCCAGCAGCTCCATGCGCCGACCACTGGCCAGGGCCTTGGCCGCCCGTGCGAACTCGTCGAACAGCGCCGTCTTGGCCGCCCGATCCGTCATATAGTCCTCCAACCAGTTTGTTCAAGTAGTATCTTGATAAGTTGAGTAGAGGGTAGGATAGTCCGTGCTCGACTGGGCGGCAAGCTCCGCACCCAGGAGCGCAGCCAAGCCAGGAGGGCCATGACCGGATCACCACCGCCGCAGCCCATCCGACGCCATCCGATCTTCGCCCGGTTCTATGCCCGGATCAGTCCGGCCATGGACGCCCAAGGTGCCGCCGAGCACCGCCGCACCCTGCTCGCCGGTTTGGCCGGCCGGGTGCTGGAGATCGGCGCCGGTAACGGCCTCAACTTCGCCCACTACCCTTCCACGGTCACCGACGTGCTCGCCGTCGAGCCCGAGCCCTACCTGCACGGCCTCGCCCAAGTCGCCGCCGGCCAGGCGCCGGTTCCCGTTCGGGTGGTCGACGGCACCGCCGACGCCGTGCCCACTCCTGACGCCAGCATGGACGCCGCGGTCGCCTCCCTGGTGCTGTGCTCGGTGCCCGACCAAGCCCGCGCCCTGGCCGAGCTCCACCGGGTGCTGCGCCCCGGTGGGGAGCTGCGCTACTTCGAGCACGTCCAGGCCGACACCGCTGGCCTGGCCCGGGTCCAGCGCCTCGCCGACGTCATCTGGCCCACCCTGTTGGGCGGCTGTCACACCAGCCGCAACACCCTGGCCGCCATCACCGACGCCGGCTTCCAGATCACCAGCGTCAAGCGGTTCCGGTTCCCCGAGGACCGGCTGCCCCAGCCGGCCGCGCCGCACGTGCTCGGGGTCGCCCATCGTCCAACCAGCCCCCAGCCGGAGGACAGCCCGAGGCCCTAGGGTTCAGGTGTGGTGCGAGAGCAAGGGCTCGAACCTGCGGCAACCCCAGGATCGGTGAGCTGCTGGCTCCGCATGGCGGTCACCGCTGATCAGTTGCGCTCGGCCCTCGGTTAGCCGTAACTTACGTTAGTGGACACTAACGGAGTTGCAGGCCTGGGGCTGCTCGGGGACCCGACCCGACGGGCCATCTTCGAGCTGCTCGCTCACCGACCCTGCACCGTCGGTGAGCTGGCCCAGCACCTGCCCATTACGCGATCAGCGGTGTCCCAGCACCTCCGTGTGCTCAAAGACGGCGGCCTCGTCGTCAGCAACGCCGAGGGCACCCGCCGCATCTACCGGCTCAACCCCGACGGCGTGTCCGCCCTGCGCGCCTACCTGGACCGCGTCTGGGCCGAAGCCCTCACCGCGTTTGGCAAGGCCGCCCAAGCGGCCTCCGTCGACCCCGAACAGGAGGACCAATGAGCAGCACCCCTACGATCCCACCGCTCACGGGAACGATCACCGTCGACGTGCCCGTGGAGCGGGCCTTCCGCGTCTTCACCGACTCCTTCGGGAGCTGGTGGCCGGCCGAGTACCACATCGGCCAGGCCGACATGGCGGCGGCCATCCTGGAACCGCGCGAAGGCGGACGCTGGTACGAACAAGGCGTGGATGGCAGCGAGTGCGACTGGGGCCGGGTGCTGGCCTGGGAGCCACCCCACCGCCTGGTCGTCACCTGGCAGATCAACGGACACTGGCAGTACGACCCCGATCCCGAGCACGCCAGCGAGATCGAGGTCCGCTTCAGCGCCGACGGGCCCGAGCAGACCACCGTCGAGGTGGAACACCGACTGCTTGACCGGCTCGTCGACGGCCAGGCGCTCCGCGACGGGATCACCGGTGGCGGCGGCTGGCCGAGCCTCCTGGAGCTGTTCGCCAAGGCAGCAACCAACCAGGCCTGACCCCGACCGCCCGTTGCCCACCATCTGCGACTCGGGCGATGGAGCATCGTCCGAGTCGCGAGTCCAGCAAGCGGCCGGCTGGTCAGGCCCGCGTGGCGGCGTACAGGATGCCGCCCGCCTGGATCAGGCCGGCGTCGATGGCCGCCTGCTCCTCGGCCTCGTTGGTGTTGGGCAGGTCGGCGAACAAGTACGGCCCCTGGGCATGGAACTGGCGGGTGAACCGCGCATCCAGCCCCCGCACGATCGCCTCGCCGGGGTGCAGTCCTTCCTGCTCGGCCCAGGTTCGGCAGTAGCCATCCCAGGGCTGGCCGGAGGCTGCCCACCGCTCCTGGTGCTGGTGCAACCAGCCTGGCTCAACCCCGGGAGCCGGCGGGGCCAGCCGGGCAAAGCACCACCGGGCCGTGGCCTCATCGAACCGTTCCCAGGCCCACTCCACCACCACCAGCACCCCATCGGGTACCAGGCTGGCCTGCACCTTGCCCAGAACCTCGTCCAGGTCGGCCACGTGATGCAGCGACGTCGAGGCCACAACGCAATCCACCGGCTGGGGCGGCTCGTAGCGTTCGAACTCGACCCGGTGATAACCGGGCCCCTCCGGCGCCTCAGGGTCGACCCCGACCGCGTCGTAGCCACCTTCCAGCAGCGCCGGCACGACGCCGCCCACCGTCCCGCAGCCGATCTCCAACACCGAGGCCGGCGCAGGAGGCAACCGGCCGCGAACAAACGGCCACACCACAGCCAGCCACCGGTCATCTGGCGTCATGCCCGCATCCTAAGCCAGCTGGACCGATCTCTCGCTGAGTTCGCCCACTCCATCACCCGACCCAGCCGGGAGGCCTGCGGCGCACCTGCGCGGCGAAGCGGGCTACCTGCTAAGTCGGCCCGGCCTGTCGCCTTGCCGCTACGTCCGCGCGCCGGTCAGCCACCGTCCGGGGGTACCTTCAGCTGGCCGTGCCGTTGAAGTAGGTGAGGGCCTTTGCCCAGGCCTGCTTGTCGACGTCGGCGCCGGCTTCGCGGGCGTGGTTGTCGCCGTCCTCGAAATGGATCCCCCGTACTGGCGGGACTTGCCGGCCTGCTCAGCCGCAAAGCGGAAGTTGGACCACTTGAGGGTGATCGGCTTGGCCGGCACCCCAGGATGGGTGGCGGTCCGCGGTTCGACCCGGGAGCTGCCGGCAGCGATGGTGACGGTCATCTCGAAGTTCCCCGGCCGCAGAACGCGCCCAGGACCTCGGCCGCGGCCATGCTGAAGGTGGAATGCCCTGAGGTGTATTCGGCGAAGGGTGGAGCGGGGTCGGTGGGCGGCTGGTAGGGGATCCAGTCCTCACCTTTGATGTAGGAGGGGCCTTGGTAGGGACCACCCCAGGCTTGGATGGTCTTGCCCCGATTCAGCCAGCGCACCGCGGTGATGGGTCGGACCGAGTCCCAGTTCCGCTTGCCGTCCCAGGCGGTGATGCTGGCATCCAGCAGGGCGTTGTTGAGCACGAAATACATCCGCGCGTCCTTGTCCAGGGTGTTGGCGTCGCGGCGGCTCACGTACTGGGCGAACACATTCCAATGCCCGGGCGGGGTCACGCTGCCGGGACCGTCGGCCCAGTACTCGGCCATGACCTTGCGGGTGTCGTCCAGCTGCTTGGAGTGCTGGGTCATCTTGTCGACCTCGTCGCGGTACTTACCGTTGGGCTTGCCATCGGCGGTCAGGGAAATGGCCGGCCCAGAGCCGCGGAACTGGCTGGCCGAGGTGAGGGCGAAGGGGGTGACGGTGCGCCAGTGCGGGGTCAGGAACCGCTGCACGGTCCCGGTGCAGCTGGTGGCCCCAGGGGGTGGGGTGGGGACGCACAGCGGCTGCCAGCGGTCGGCGTCCAGGATCTGGTCCAGGGTGGCCATGAGGGCGTCGGCGTTGGCCCTGCGGGTCGGGTACAGGTCCAGATAGGCGGTGTCGGCGGCGAAGCTGACCGCCCGTTCCTTGTTGGCCTGGGTCCGCTCGCTCGCGGGCTGGCGCAGGCCGCCGCCCAGGCGGGCCCCGACCGCGACCGGGTCATAGGCCGACCAGGCGTCGTAGATGGCGGTATGGACGATGGCCAGGGCGCGGGTATTCACGGTGGGGCCACGGCGGATGGTGCGGATCGCCTCCAGCGTCTCTTCGTTCCAGACCACGACCACGCTGTCGCCGGCGGCCGCCTGGGCGACCTGCCGGCGGGCGGCGGTTGTCAGGAAACCAAGGGTGAGGGCCACGACCAGGCCCAGGACCACCATGAGCTTGCGCGGCATCGTTGCCCTGCCTCTCGGTACAGCGGTCTCATGACCAGCTCGACCGCCGCAGGGTCAAGGCGGCGCCGCCTCCTACCCGAACGCTGCCAGGTTGTGACAACCCGTCCGTAACGCGCCGAGTTGGGCCCTGAGAACCGCCGGGTAAAGCGGCGAGCGTGGAAAAGCGTCCCAGCAAATGGGGAATGGGCGGCGCGGGCCGCATCAATCGATGCCGCCCACGATCTAACCCCAGCGGCACATTCACCTAGCGAACGGGGGCGGCCGCTCCTGGGCTACGCCAAGGTGATCCCGTCAGCGCTGTGCTGCATTACCTGGCCTGGGTGGTGTGGCTGGTGGGCCGAGGAGGCGCTCCAGCAGCCGTGGATCGGCGGGCCAGGCGTCCAGCAGCATGGGGCGGGGCAAGCTGCGGCCGGCATAGCGCAGGGTCAGGGCGATCACGAGCACATCATCCAGCGGACCGATCACTGGCAGGAACTCCGGCAACAGGTCGATCGGCGACAGCAGCCATAGCCCCGCGAGCAGGACCACCAGCCTGGCGCGGCGCGGCACCCGCGGGTCGTTGCGCAGCCGCCGAACCGTGGTCAGGCAGGCGGGGAGGAACCCGGCGAGATCTTTGACGATGCCGGGAGGTAACCGCTTGGCCGCCACCAGCAGCAGCCCCCAGGTCACCAGCAGCATGACGATGGCGATGAGGAGCGTCCGGAGCATCACAGCCACCCGTCAGCGTGAGGTCAGCGGCTTCGACCCTAGTCACAGCAGGTGTCGGCAAGCGACTCGGCCCGCCAGGTCCGTACACCCTCGACGGCGGCCAGGCCAGCGATGCCCAGGCCAGCCACCGGGTCGGCCCACCACCAGCCAAATGCGGCGTTGGCGGCCAGGCCGACCAGTAGCACCGCCGACAGCCAGGCGCATAGCGAGGTCTGGTTGGCCTCTGATACCGCTGCCCGCGACCCCAGCACTGGCGCCACCTTGCGCTTGGCCCGGGCCAGCACCGGCATGACTATCAGCGACAGAGCGGCCAGGATGATGCCGGGGATGCTGGCCTCCGGCTCGGAGCGGCCGAGCAGGTCCCGTACGCTTTCCACCCCGACGTAGGCAGCCAGCGCGAAGAAGCTTAGGGCGATGGCGCGGGTCGCCCGTCGGTCGGCCGCCTGGGTGCAGCCCTGCTGGCGCTCCTGGGCCAGCCGCCAGGCCAGGATGACCGCGGCTGACACCTCGATGCCGGAGTCCAAGCCGAAGCCGACCAGGCTCACCGACCCGGCCGCCAACCCAGCAGCCACGGCGACGACGCCCTCCATGGCGTTCCAGGCGATGGTCAGCCGATTCAGCCGCCGCCCCCGGCGCACCGCGGCCGCCCGGACGGCCGAGCTTGGGCCTAGAGGGATGGTGGTCATGGGCGGGCCTCGAGGTGGCCGGGACAAGCCGGGCTGTCCAGTACGACCCGGGCCAGCTCGCGCAGGGCGCCGGCCAGGCGGTCGTCGGCCAGCTCATAGCGGACTTGGCGGCCCTGTCTGGTGGCTTGGACCAGCCCGCAGCCACGCAGACAGGCCAGGTGGTTGGACACTTTGGCTCGGCTCACGCCCAGCACGTCAGCCAGCTCAGCCGGGTAGGTCGGGCCGGCGAGCAGCATTGTGAGGATGCGCCGCCGGGTGCTGTCAGCGAGCGCGGTGCCGACCCGCTCCAGGACGTCATGATCGCTTGAAAGCGTCACAGTCATGAGTGCGATAGTACAGCCGACGCTGAACTATCGTCCAGCTTCTCCCTTGGTGCTCGGACGCTCAGGGTTAGCGATGCTGGAGGTCAGCCCGAGCTGGCGCAGTCGCCCGAGCGTGTCCTCTAGCGACCAGGCATGCATGATCCTGCCGTCGCGCAGCCGGAAGATGGTGACCTCGTCAATGCGTTCGAAGCGGCGTCCGGTTGGGGCGTGGCCGAGCCAGTCGCCTAGGTGGGTGGCTGAGCAGGTGAACCGGCCGACGACCTTGTCGCCTTCGGCGATCAGCTCCACGATCTCCATGTGGACGTCGGGGAAGCTGGCCCGGAACGGCGTGAGCCAGCGCCTGGCCGCCCGGGCCAGCTCCGGTGCGTACAGCTCGTCGATCAGCTCCAGGTGGCCGCCGTTGAGGACCTCGTCGACCAGCCGCCGGACGACTGCCTTGTTGGCTTCCAGCATCGTCCTCTCCAATTCGGCGCATGGGCCGGTCCTAGCTGGCCCGAGGTGCGTACATGATCACGGCCACCCCAGCCAGGCACAGGGCGGCGCCCACCAAGTCGTAGCGGTCAGGCCGGAAGCCATCGACCAGCATGCCCCAGCCCAGGGAGCCGGCCACGAACACGCCGCCGTAGGCGGCCAGGATCCGACCGAAGTGGGGGTCGGGTTGGAAGGTGGCGACGAACCCGTATCCGCCGAGGGCGAGGATGCCGACGCCGACGAAGGCGAGGCCGCGGTGTTCGCGGACGCCTTGCCAGACCAGCCAGGCGCCGCCGATCTCGGCCAGGGCGGCCAGGGCGAACAGCAGGATCGAACGGACAACGGTCATGGCCGCACCCTATCGCCAGTCCCGGCTGGGTGGGAGTAGCGTAGTATTACTACCTATGAGGGCGGAGGTGCTCAAGGGCCACCTGGACGCGTTGCTGCTGGCCACCCTCGCTGGGGGTCCGCGCCACGGCTACGCGATCAAAGAAGCGCTGCGCGCCGGCAGCGGCGGCCGCTTCGACCTGCCGACCGGCACCGTCTATCCGGCGCTGCACCGGCTGGAACGGGCCGGGCTGATCCGGGGGAGCTGGTCGACCGTCAACGGTCGGCGGCGACGCAGCTACCAGTTGACCGCCGCTGGCGAGCGCGCGCTCAGCCAGGAGCGGTCCTCCTGGCGGGAGTTCTCCGACGCCGTCACTGCGCTGCTTGGGGAGACCCCATGGCCGGCACCCACCTGAGCGGCCCCGAGCAGCAGCCGACCGGCCGCGATGCGGTTGCCGACTACCTGGCCGAGGTCAGCCACCAGCTGCCCGGACCGATCGCCGCCCGGGCCAGGATCACCGACGAGCTCGGAGATGGGCTCATAGAGGCCGTCGAGACCCACCAGGCCCGGGGCTGCTCACCACAGGAGGCGACCGCGGCGGCGATCGCCGAGTTCGGCGACCCACCGACGGTCGCGGCAGCGTTCGGCCCGGAACTCGCCGCGGTCCACGCGCGTCGGGTCGCGCTTGGCCTGCTGGTGACCGGGCCGCTGGTCGGGTTGGCCTGGATCGCCGCGGTCACGGTTAACACGCTGCCGCCGTGGCGGCACCAGCTGACCGGCCCATGGCTGGCGCTGCCCCTAGTCGGCCTGGCCCTGGCCGCCGCGGGTCCAGCCCTCGGTCTAACTGTTGCGGTCACCGGCCGGCTCGGCCGACGACTCGGTGGAGGCTTCGGCCGCCGGCCGGCGGTTTCCCCAACCGCTGCGGCGGTGGCCGGGCTGGCGGCGGTGCTGGCGGACCTGACCCTGCTGGCCATCATCAGTGGCCAGCTGCTCGCCACCCCTCGGTCGTATGTCTGGGGGCCAGTCATCGTGGCCGTCGGCGCCAGCCTCACCCGAATGGCGCTGGCCGGGCGGGCCACCGGCCGCTGCCTTGCGAGCCGCGCGGCCCTCTCGTGACACCGGCCAACAGTGACCCGCTCGACGTCCTGGTCGTCGGGGCCGGGCCGACCGGCCTCACTCTGGCCGCCCAGCTTCAGGCGTTCGGGGCGACGGTTCGCATCGTCGACCGGCAGCTGGACCGGGTGCAGGAGTCGCGCGCGTTGGCCGTCCAACCTCGGACTCTGGAGGTCCTACGCGGGTTGGGGGTTGCCCAGGAGCTGATCGAGCGGGGCAACGACGCGGTCTGGATCCAGCTCCACGCCGACGGCCGCGTCGTCCGCATCCGGCTGTTCAGCCTCGGCCTGGACGACACCGCCTACCCCTTCCTGTTGTTCGTCTCCCAGGCCGAGACCGAGGAGGTCCTCAACGACCACCTAGCCACGGGTGGGACTCTGGTCGAGCGGGGCGTGGAACTGGTCGGCTTCCACGCCGACCCCGACGCCGTCGCCTGCACCCTGGGGCACCGAGACGGGCGGACCGAGCAGGTGCGCACTCGCTACCTGGTCGGCTGCGACGGCCCCAGAAGCACCGTGCGCCGCGCCGCCGGCATCCCGTTCAAGGGTGGCGCCTACCCCCAGACGTTCGCGCTGGCCGACCTGGAGGCCGACGGGCTGGACCGCGACGCCGCCCACGCCTTCATCGGTCAGCCGGGCATCCTGTTGTTCTTCCCGCTGGGCCGGCCCGCTAGCTGGCGGATGCTGGCCATGCACCCCAGCCTTCAGGGGCGGCGGGAGCCGGCACAGCCCTTGCTGGTGGAGCTCCAGGCATTGGCCGACGCCTTCACCGGCGGCAGCGTGCGGCTACGCGACCCGGTCTGGCGGACCTACTTCGGGCTCCAGCACCGCCACGCCACCCGCTACCGGGACGGGCGGGTGTTCCTGGCCGGGGATGCCGCCCATGTCCACAGTCCCGCCGGCGCCCAGGGCATGAACACCGGCATCCAGGACGCCTGGAACCTGGGCTGGAAGCTCGCCCTCGTCAGCCGCGGGATCGCCGACCAGACCCTGGTGGACTCCTACGACGCCGAACGCCGCCCGGTCGGCGGCTTCGTGGTCCGGTTCACCGACCGGGCCTTCTCGGCGGCGACCTCGACCAACTCGCTGCTCCGCGCGTTCCGCACCCAGCTCGTCCCGCGGATGCTGCCCCTGGGGCTGCGGTTCGACCGGGCGGTGGCCTACGGCTTCCGGACCATCTCTCAGCTCAATATCAGCTACCGGCACAGCCCAGCCGTCCAGGAAGGCCACCCGCCGCTCCGCCGAGGGCCACGGGCCGGCGACCGGCTCCCCGAAGCACGCATCACCCGGGACGACCAGGCGTGCTGGCTGGGCGAGGCCTTGGCCGCACCAGGGTTCCACCTGTTGCTGTGCGGCCCACCCGGCGACTGGCACCCCAGCCAGCTCACCACGCTGCGTCGCCGCTTTCCCGGCACGCTGACCGTGCACCACCTGACCCGCGCGCCCACTCCCGGCGCCCTCCACGACGCTGGCGGGCAGCTGTTCGCGCGCCTCGGCATCGACGGCACCGCCCAGTACCTCATCCGCCCCGACGGTCACATCGGCTACCGCTGTGGTGGCGACGATCTGGCCGAACTGCAGCGCTACCTCGCCCGTTGGCTCCCCAACACCCCGTCACGACCGGCCTGAGCACGAAAACGCAGTACGGCCTCCCACCAGCGCAGGGCGCCAACCTCAGCAGGCGACTTCACGCCGCTCTCAGCACTTGCCATAACGGATGAAGCTTCACCGTTCGCTCTACGCTCGACCCGTAATCGTCCGAGGACAGCACTGCACCAGCGGTGATGCGTGGGCCGACCCTGGACGATGACGCTGAGCGTTCGAGCCGAACCTGCCTGGCAATTGGCCAGCACCAAGCCTCAAATCGCCACAGACAACGAGCGCTTCAGCCTCTGGGAGAGCAGCCGTCCACGCTGCTCACTAGACTGCGGCTGTGCGGGAACTGGCCCTAAGGATCTGTGAGCGGCGGTGGTGTGGTTGCGGCATGACTTGCTCTTGGACCGACTGGCGGTCCCGATCGTGCTGGCGCCGTTGGCCGGTGGGCCGGCCACACCGGAGCTGACCGCTGCTGTCAGCAACGCTGGCGGGTTCGGGTTCCTGGCCGCCGGCTACCTGGCCGCATCGGCGCTGGCCGAGCGGCTCGAGCGGACCCGGACGCTGACCGGCGCGCCGATCGGCGTCAACCTGTTCGTCCCCGGCGCGTCGGCGCCACCGCAGGCCGTGGACGCCTACGCCGCCCGGCTGGTCGACGACGCCCGCCAGGCCGGTGTCGAGCTGGGAGCGGCACGGTTCGACGACGACGACTGGGCAGCCAAGGTGGAGCTACTCCTGGCCACTCCGGTGGCGGCCGTGTCGTTCGTCTTCGGCTGCCCCGAGCCGGAGGTGATCGACCGGTTCCACGACGTCGGCAGCGAAGTGTGGGTCACTGTCACTCGTCCCGACGAGGCCCGCCGGGCCGTCGACGCCGGGGCCGATGCGCTGGTGGTCCAGGGGGCGGAGGCGGGCGGCCACCGGGCCAGCTTCCGCGACGACCCGGCCGCGGATCCGGTCGGCGGCATTGGGCTGTTGTCGCTGCTGCAGCTGGTGCGCGCCCAGGCCGACATCCCGCTGGTGGCGACCGGCGGCATCG